>Ga0308157_10008676_pt1 | contig 11481 bp, 11 predicted proteins | sample PhyBR1_FD_201035 | JGI IMG/M metagenome (GOLD analysis project Ga0308157, IMG submission 201035) | Phyllosphere microbial communities from UC Gill Tract Community Farm, Albany, California, United States - DLSLB.R1 | ecosystem: Host-associated > Plants > Phyllosphere > Unclassified | place: USA...
CATCCAACGCATACCCCGACGCAGAGTTCAAGGACGGCGTCTACTACCACCAGCATGACGTCGTCATCGTCGGCGCCGGCGGCGCCGGAATGCGCGCCGCCATCGAGGCGGGTCCGAACGCCAAGACCGCCGTCGTGACGAAGCTCTACCCGACGCGATCCCACACGGGCGCAGCGCAGGGCGGCATGGCCGCGGCGCTCGCGAACGTCGAAGACGACAACGCCGAATGGCACACGTACGACACCGTCAAGGGCGGTGACTACCTCGTCGACCAGGACGCTGCCGAGATCCTCGCGAAGGAGGCCATCGACGCGGTCATCGACCTCGAGAACATGGGTCTGCCCTTCAACCGCACGCCCGACGGCAAGATCGACCAGCGGCGCTTCGGCGGCCACACCCGCGAGCACGGCAAGTCGCCGGTGCGCCGCGCGTGCTACGCCGCCGACCGCACCGGTCACATGATCCTGCAGACGCTGTACCAGAACTGCGTGGGGCTCGGCATCAACTTCTTCAACGAGTTCTACGCCCTCGACCTCGTGACCTCGAAGGATGACGACGGCCGCACGCGCGTGGCGGGAATCGTCGCGCTCGAGCTCGCCACCGGCGACCTGCACGTGTTCCAGGCGAAGTCGGTCGTGTTCGCGACCGGCGGCTTCGGCAAGATGTTCAAGACGACGTCGAACGCGCACACCCTCACGGGCGACGGCGTCGGCATCATCTGGCGCAAGGGCCTGCCGCTGGAGGACATCGAGTTCTTCCAGTTCCACCCGACCGGCCTCGCGGGCCTCGGGATCCTTCTCACGGAAGGCGCGCGCGGGGAGGGCGCGATCCTCCGCAACGCGAGCGGTGAGCGCTTCATGGAGCGATATGCTCCGACCATCAAGGACCTCGCCCCGCGCGATATCGTCGCGCGGTCGATGGTGAAGGAAGTGCTCGAGGGCCGCGGCGCCGGTCCGAACAAGGACTACGTCTACCTCGACTGCACCCACCTCGGCGCGGAGGTCCTCGAGACCAAGCTGCCCGATATCACCGAGTTCGCCCGCACCTACCTGGGCGTCGACCCGGTCGTCGAGCCCGTTCCCGTGATGCCCACTGCGCACTATGCGATGGGCGGCATTCCGACGAACAACGACGGCGAGGTGCTCGCGAACAACGACGAGATCGTTCCGGGCCTCTACGCAGCCGGCGAGTGCGCCTGCGTGTCGGTGCACGGCTCGAACCGCCTCGGCACCAACTCGCTGCTCGACATCAATGTTTTCGGCAAGCGCTCAGGCCGCAACGCGGTCGCGTACGCGAAGTCGGCCGATTTCGTCCCCCTCCCAGAGGATCCGGCGAAGGACGTGCGCGAACTGGTCGAGCAGCTGCGCTCGTCGCAGGGCACCGAGCGCGTGGCCGACATCCGTCGCACGCTGCAGGAGGAGATGGACAAGAACGCGCAGGTGTTCCGCACGGAGGAGACCCTGACGAACGTCATGGGCACGATCCACGGGCTGCGCGAGCGCTACATGAACGTCTCGGTCGACGACAAGGGCAAGCGGTTCAACACAGATCTGCTCGAGGCGATCGAGCTGGGCTTCCTGCTCGATCTCGCGGAGATCGTCGCGTACGCCGCGCGCAACCGCAAGGAGAGCCGCGGCGGCCACATGCGCGAAGACTACCCCGACCGCGACGATGAGAACTACATGAAGCACACGATGGCGTATCTCACGGGCGACCCGCACTCGGCCGACCCCGACGACCACATCGCGCTCGAGTGGAAGCCGGTCGTGTTCACGAAGAACGAGGCGGGCGAGCTGCGCTACCCGCCGATGGAGAGGAAGTACTGATGTCCGCTGTCGTGGCAGACGCACCGGCCGAAGAAGAGGCGATCCAGTCGTACCTCGTCACCTTCATGGTGCGCCGCTTCAACCCGGAGGTCGACTCCGAACCCAAGTGGGTCGACTACGACGTCGAGATGTACCCGACCGACCGCGTGCTCGATGCCCTGCACAGCATCAAGTGGGACATGGACGGCTCGCTGTCGTTCCGCCGCTCCTGCGCGCACGGCATCTGCGGGTCCGACGCGATGCGCATCAACGGGCGCAACCGTCTCGCCTGCAAGACGCTCATCAAGGACCTCGACATCTCGAAGCCGGTCTACGTCGAGGCGATCAAGGGCCTGCCGCTCGAGAAGGACCTGATCGTCGACATGGAGCCGTTCTTCGCGGCGTTCCGCGAAGTGCAGCCGTTCCTGCAGGCGAACTCCGGCCCCGACAAGGGCAAGGAGCGCCACCAGACCATCGAGGACCGCGCGCGGTTCGACGACACCACGAAGTGCATCCTGTGTGCGGCGTGCACCTCGTCGTGCCCCGTGTTCTGGACCGACGGGCAGTACTTCGGCCCCGCCGCGATCGTCAACGCCCACCGCTTCATCTTCGACTCGCGCGACGATGAGTCGCAGGTGCGCCTCGACATCCTCAACGACAAGGAGGGCGTGTGGCGTTGCCGCACGACCTTCAACTGCACCGAGGCCTGCCCGCGCGGCATCGAGGTCACCAAGGCCATCGCCGAGGTGAAGCAGGCCATCCTCAAGGGCGGCCGCTGAGCCTTCAGGCGCGTTCGAAGCGGGGTCCGGCATCGTGCCGGGCCCCGCTTCGTCGTTAGGCTGGAGGGCATGACTCGCATCGCCTCCGTGAACGTCAATGGAATCCGTGCCGCCGCTCGCAAGGGAATGGGAGCCTGGATCGATTCCGCCGGCGTGGATATCCTGACGATCCAAGAAGTGCGCGGACAGCGCGAGCACCTCGAGGCGGTGCTGCCTGGCTGGCACATCCTCGAGGACGAGTCGCTGCAGAAGGGCCGTGCGGGTGTCGCGATCGCCTCTCGCGAGCCGTCGGTCGCACACCGCTTCGGGCTCGGCGGCGACCACGTGGACTCGCACGGACGCTGGATCGAGGCCGACTTCGCCATCGGAGATCGCACCGTGACCGTGGTGAGTGCGTACGTGCACTCAGGCGAGGTCGACACGCCGCGACAGGAAGCAAAGTGGCTGTTCCTCGACGCGATGCACGAGCGCCTTCCTCAGCTCGGCGAATACGCCGTGGTCACCGGCGACCTCAACGTCGGTCATCGCGAACTCGACATCAAGAACTGGCGCGGCAACCGCAAGAAGGCGGGCTTCCTGCCGCGGGAGCGCGCCTACTTCGACCGGTTCTTCGGCGAGCTCGGCGCCTCGATCGAGGCCGTGGACGGAACGACGGGATCGGGACTCGGGTTCATCGACGTCGGGCGCACCTTCGCGGGCGAGGTCGACGGACCCTACTCGTGGTGGTCGAACCGCGGCCAAGCATTCGACAACGACACGGGATGGCGCATCGACTATCACGCGGCTACGCCGGCACTCGCGGCACTCGTGACCGACTACCGCGTCGACCGCTACCCCTCGTACGACGCGCGCTGGAGCGATCACGCCCCGGTCATCGCCGACTACGCGCTCTGAGCATCCTCACACCCTCGTTAATCTCCCGTTCACCTTGAGTCTTCGATCCGGTCAAGAACCGCGCTTAGCGTCGGGACGTGTTGGGCGTCCCTCCCAGCACCAGACCTGTCCTCTATGAACGGATCGGATTTCTTCGTGAAGCTTTCTCGTCTTTCCGGCATCGCCGCTATCGGTGCCGTTGCTGCTCTCACCCTCGCCGGCTGCGCCGCGAACGAGGCTCCCGCCAGTGACGCCCCGGCCGAGGGCGGCGCCTCCGAAGCTCCCGCGGGCTCGGTCGGCACGCTCGGCGCAACGGGCGCGTCTTCGCAGGCAGCCGCGCAGGCGGCTCTCGTCGCGACGTTCCAGCAGAACAACCCGGAGGCGACCGTCAACTACGAGTCGACCGGTTCGGGCACCGGCCGCGACAACTTCATCGCGGGCGCGTCCGACTTCATCGGTTCGGACCGCGCATTCGAGCTCGAGGAGTTCGAGGGCGGATTCGCGACGTGCACGTCTGAGAGCATCGTCGAGATCCCGACCTACATCTCCCCGGTCGCGCTCGCGTTCAACCTGCCGGAGATCGACACGCTGAACCTCGACGCCGCGACGATCGCGGGCATCTTCGCCGGCGAGATCACGCAGTGGAACGACGAGGCGATTGCCTCGCAGAACGAGGGCGTCGAGCTGCCCGACCTGGCGATCACTCCCGTGAACCGCTCGGACGCGTCCGGCACGACCGAGACGTTCGTGACGTACCTCGCCGCGACCGCGCCCGACGTGTGGACCTACGAGGTCGGCGACGAGTGGCCGATCGACGGCACCGAGCGCGCCCAGGGCACGCAGGGCATCTCGCAGGTCGTCGGCTCGAGTGAGGGCACCATCGGCTACCTCGACGCCTCGCAGGTGCCCGAGGATGCCGGCCAGGTGGCTGTGGGTGTCGACGGCGAGTACGTGGCGTACTCGTCGGAAGCGGCCTCGAAGCTCATCGAGAACTCCGACCTCGAGGAAGGCCGTGAAGCGCAGGACCTGGTGTTCTCGGTCGACCCCGCTTCCGCATCGGACGGCGCCTACCCGATCGCCCTCGTGTCGTACCTCATCGGCTGCGTCGACTACGAGGACCCGGAGAAGGCACAGCTCGTGAAGGACTACTTCACATTCGTCGCATCGGAGGAGGGTCAGCAGGTCGCCTCGGACGAGGCAGGCAGCGCCCCGATCTCCGAGGGTCTGCGCGAGCAGGTCATGGGCGCGATCGACGCGATCGTCACCGAATAGTTCCCCAGAACCGGACCTCGGCCGTTTAAGCTGAGTTTCGGTTCGGATGCCCCCGGGCAGGGTTCGAGAAGAGCCTCGACCTCGCCCGGGGGCACACGCATGAGTCCCCCACGTAGGAGAACTGGGAGCCAATGAGCATCTCGGAGAAGGCGCACGCGTCCGACGCGCCGCACTCACCGCCCACCGTCAAGACCCGCGCCCGCAAGAGACCGGGCGACCTCGCCTTCTCCGGCGCGTCGCTCGGCGCCGGCATCATCATCCTGATCGTCCTCGCCGCAACGGCGTTCTTCCTCATCGCCCAGTCGATCCCGGCGTTCGCAACGGATCCGGCCGATAACCCGATGCTCGAGGGGCAGAGCTTCTGGAGCTACGCCCTCCCGCTGCTGTTCGGCACGCTCTGGTCTTCGCTCCTCGCACTGATCATCGCCACGCCGATCGCGGTCGGCATCGCGCTGTTCATCTCGCACTACGCGCCCCGCAAGCTCGCGGCCGTGCTCGGGTACATCATCGACCTGCTCGCGGCCGTTCCCTCGGTGGTGTTCGGCCTCTGGGGTGCACTGTTCTTCTCGGGCTTCCTGCAGCCCTTCTTCGTCACCCTGACGAACACCCTCGGCACTGTTCCGGTGCTCGACTTCTTCTTCGCCGGACCGGTTTCGGCCAGCGGCCGCACGATCATGACGGCCGCGCTCGTGCTCGCGGTCATGATCCTTCCGATCATGACGGCCATCTGCCGCGAGGTGTTCCTGCAGACGCCGAAGCTGCACGAGGAGGCCGCTCTGGCCCTCGGTGCGACCCGGTGGGAGATGATCAGGATGGCGGTGCTGCCCTTCGCACGCGGCGGGATGGTCTCGGGCGCGATGCTCGGCCTCGGACGAGCGCTCGGCGAGACGATGGCCGTCACGATGGTCCTCTCCGGTTCCCCGATCGTCGCGTTCCAGCTGCTGCAGTCGGGCAACCCTCAGTCGATCGCCGCGAACATCGCGCTGCACTTCCCCGAGGCGTACGGCACGGGCGTCAACACGCTGATCGCTACGGGGCTCATCCTCTTCATCGTGACCTTCGCGGTCAACGCGGTCGCGCGCTGGCTCGTGAACCGCCGTGCCGAGTTCTCGGGAGCGAACTGACATGCCCACTCCCCACGCCGCCTCCGTTTCTGCTCCGACCCGGTCGATCACGACCGGGCACCTGCCCCGCTGGGCACCCTGGGCGATCCTGCTCGGTGCGATGGTCATCTCGGCCGCTGTCTTCGCCGTCGCGCTCGGCGGCGGCGACACCGCTGACTTCAACATCGCCGGCACGCTCTTCGTCGGCATGATCATCTACATCGTGCTCATCGTCGTCGTCTCCGCGATCGCCGAGAGCCGCCGTCACGCGATGGACCGCCTCATGACGGCGCTGATCTCGACGGCGTTCGTCATCGCGTGCCTGCCGCTCGTCTCGCTGCTGTGGACCGTGGTCTCGAACGGCATCGCACGCATGGATGCCGAGTTCTTCAGCTTCTCGATGCGCAACATCATCGGCGAGGGCGGCGGCGCCGTGCACGCGATCTGGGGCACGCTCATCATCACGGGCCTTGCGGCGCTGATCTCGGTGCCGATCGGCCTGATGACCTCGATCTACCTGATCGAGTACGGCAACGGCAACCGCCTTTCCAAGTCGATCACGTTCTTCGTCGACGTCATGACGGGCATTCCGTCGATCGTCGCCGGCCTGTTCATCTATTCGGTCTTCGCGCTCCTGCTCGGCCCCGGTGTGCGCATGGGCATCATGGGTGCTCTCGCACTCAGCGTGCTCATGATCCCGGTCGTCGTGCGCGGATCCGAGGAGATGCTGCGCATCGTGCCGAACGAGCTGCGGGAGGCCTCGTACGCGCTCGGCGTGCCGAAGTGGCTCACGATCGTCAAGGTCGTGCTGCCGACCGCCATCGCGGGAATCACGACTTCGGTCATGCTCGCGATCGCCCGCGTGATCGGCGAGACGGCCCCTCTGCTGCTCACCGCCGGATTCGTGCAGAACCTGCAGGTCAATCCGTTCGAGACCTCGAACGGACAGATGATGACGCTGCCGGTGTTCGTGTACAACGAGTTCATGTATCCGAGCGCCTCGAGCCCGGACGCCTCTCTCGAGCGAGCCTGGGCCGCGGCACTCACGCTGCTGCTCATCGTGATGGTGCTGAACCTGCTCGCACGCCTCATCTCCAAGCTGTTCGCCCCCAAGACCAGCGGTCGCTGAGCGGCTCAGTCGTAAGCAACGAAGAAGGATTCACTCAGATGTCCAAGAGCATCGAAGTCAACGACCTCAACGTCTACTACGGCGACTTCCTCGCCGTCGAGGGCGTCTCGCTCGACGTGCAGCCGGGCACCGTCACGGCTTTCATCGGCCCGTCGGGCTGCGGCAAATCGACGTTCCTGCGCACGCTGAACCGCATGCACGAGGTCATCCCCGGCGCACGCGTCGAGGGCGAGGTCATGATCGACGGCAGGAACCTCTATGGCCCGGGCGTCGACCCCGTGCTCGTGCGGCGCCAGGTGGGCATGGTCTTCCAGCGTCCCAATCCCTTCCCCACGATGTCCATCCGCGACAACGTGCTCGCAGGAGTGAAGCTCAACAACCGTCGCATGGCCAAGAGCGACCAGGACGCCCTCGTCGAGCAGTCGCTGCGGGGCGCGAATCTCTGGAACGAGGTCAAGGACCGCCTGGAGAAGCCGGGGTCGGGGCTCTCGGGTGGCCAGCAGCAGCGTCTCTGCATCGCCCGCGCGATCGCGGTCTCCCCCGATGTCATCCTCATGGACGAGCCCTGCTCGGCTCTCGACCCGATCTCGACGTTCGCGATCGAAGAGCTGATCGCCGAGATCAAGAACGACTACACGGTCGTGATCGTCACGCACAACATGCAGCAGGCCAGCCGCGTGAGCGACAAGACGGCGTTCTTCAACATCGCCGGTACGGGCAAGCCCGGGAAGCTCATCGAGTACGACGACACGACGAAGATCTTCACGACGCCGGCCGTGAAGGCGACCGAGGACTACGTGTCGGGCCGCTTCGGATAGCGGAGCGCCGTTCGAGCGGTGATGAGCCGTAGCTGCGAGCCAGAGCGCGAATGCGATCCGCAGCTGCGGCTCGTCACCGCATTTGCGACAACAGGAATACGTCGGGCTGCCGTTCGTTACACTATTAGTGCCGGGCCGCAGATTACCCCGGGCTCCAAATTTCGCCGCTTCGAGCGGCCTTCCGCCGTGAGGCGTACTTCTGCGGCTCGGCACCTTTGTGCCCTCCGGCGGTGTTCCGGGGCCGCTTTCGGCGCTGTTCGAAGTCGCCGCGCCCCAGTCCCGCCACCTGCCCGGTCGGGTCCAATCGCTCCAGCACGAGATACGCGATCTGCCGCAGCTGCGCGCGCTGATCGGAAGTGAGCGCATCGAGCACAACGTCGCGCACGTTGTCGACGTGTCCCGGCGTCGCCGCGATCGCTTTGCGCCGGCCCTCGTGCGTGAGGCGCACGTCCGTGCCGCGCGCATCGTCCGAAGCCTTCGAGCGCACCACGTATCCGCGCTTCTCGAGGCGACCGATCACATGCGACAGTCGCGGCCTCGTCGCATTCGTGAGGTCGGCGAGCTCGCTCATTCGCAGCGTGTGCTCGTCGGCGCGCGTGAGCACCGCCATGGCGAAGTAGTCGAAGTGAGTGAGATCGTCATCGCGCAGCAGCTGGGCATCGATGCGGCGAGGCAGCAGCTCCATCATGGCCGCGACCGGCGCCCACGTCGCCTGTTCGTCGGGGGTGAATGATCGGGGTCGGGACACGGTGCGATTGTACGGGAATAGTTGTGCCGACAACGATGTTCTCCATAGTTGTACCAACAACCAAATGGAGGGCATCATGACCAGCATCACCATCTTCGGCAATGGCAACATGGGCACCGCGATCGACGCGGTCCTTGCAGCGGGAGGCGCAGACGTGCAGCACATCGGCAGCTCCGAGCGCAAGGCAGAGGTGAGCGGCGACATCGTCGTGCTTGCCGTGCCCTACCCCGCGCTCGCGCAGATCGCCGCGGACTACGGGGATCAGCTCGCCGGCAAGACCGTCGTCGACATCACGAACCCGCTCGACTTCGAAACGTTCGATGCGCTCGTCGTTCCGGCAGGCAGCTCGGCCGCGGAGGAGCTGCAGCAGGCACTGCCGACGGCGAACGTGGTGAAGGCGTTCAACACGAACTTCGCCGCTACCCTCGCGTCGGGCCGCGTCGGCGATGCGGCGACGACCGTCCTCATCGCGAGCGACGACGCACGCGCGAAGTCGGCGCTCGCCGACGCGATCGCTGCCGGCGGATTGCGCGCGATCGACGCGGGATCGGTGAAGCGCGCCCACGAGCTCGAAGCGATCGGTTTCCTGCAGCTCACGCTGGCCGCGCAGGAGAAGGTGGACTGGACGGCCGGGTTCGCCGTTGTCAGCTGACGCCCGAGTCGCGGGCGACCTGCTCGCGGCCGATACGACGATGGGTCCGGTGACGCTGCGGGTCGCCGACCTGGATGCGATGATCCGGTACTATACGGAGGCCGTGCCACTCGCGGTGCTCACCGCCCTCGGATCGACCGTCGTGCTCGGCCGCGCCGGCACTCCGGTGGTCGTGCTCGAGCACGCGCCGGAGCTCCGACACGCCTCGCCGCGCGATGCCGGGCTCTTCCATACGGCCATCGTGTTCGAGACCGAGTCGGCGCTGGCGGCGGCGGTCGCGGCGGTCGCCCGCCGCGCGCCGGGCACGTTCACGGGCAGCGCCGATCATCTGGTCAGCAAGGCGTTCTACTTCACAGACCCCGAAGGCAACGGCGTGGAGCTCTACTGGGACCGCGACCGCACGCAGTGGAGCTGGACGCACGGCCAGGTCGAGATGGGCGTGATCCATCTCGATCCGAACGCCTACCTGACCCAACACCTCACCGAGGCGGCATCCGCCGATCCGCTCGCCGGCGGTGCGCGCGTCGGCCACGTGCACCTCAGCGTGGGCGACGTCGAGACCGCGCGTACGTTCTACGTGAACCAGCTCGGCTTCGAAACGACGCTCGATTGGAACGGCGCCCTGTTCGTCAGCGCGGGCGGCTACCACCATCACATGGCGATGAACGTCTGGAACAGCGCCGGCGCGGGCCGACGCGGGCGCACCCTCGGCCTCGGCATGGTCGAGATCGAACTCCCGACGACTGACGACATCGGATCGACGATCGAGCGGATGCGTCACCACGGCATCGCGATCCGCAACGATGGCGCGAGCGTCTCGTTCGAGGATCCGTGGGCGAACCTTGTGCGCCTGTCGACCGTAAGCGGCTCCGCCGTCTGATCAGTCGACGCCCCGCTCGTCAGAGTTCCTCGGGGCGAGCGGGGCACGGGACCCTCAGAGCAGCTCGTCGCGCCGCCACATGCGCGAGGCGACCGAGAGATCGTCGGCGAAGGACGCGAGCCTCAGGGCGCGCGTGGTGAAGGCCGAGGCCCGCTCCGACTCCGTGATCTCGTAGTCGTCGGCCAGGTGCGTGGATCCGGACGCCTGCACACGGCAGAACGCCGCCGTGCGATCGAGCGCGACGGCGAAGTCGCCCGTGAACGCGCCGCGCAGGATCGTGTCGATGAGCGTGACGAGCTCCTCGGGACCCGCCGGCATCGGGGCGCCGGCGACGACCGCGTCGGTCGTGCGCAACTCGTTCCGACCCCGCTCGTACAGCAGCGCGGCCGTGTGCGGATCGTCATGGATGCTCAGCTGCATGAGGTACATGCGCCACAGCGCGCCGGGCAGCGACTTGGCCGGCGAGCGCGACCAGAGCTGCGCGATGTCATCGATCCCGTGCGATGCCGTGAACGCGATCAGCCGCTCGACGGTCGCCGGATCCTTGTCCTCCCGAGCCCGCGCGAGCAGCGTCGTCGCGGTCGCGTGAGCGGCGCGCGAGACCTCCGCCGGATCCTCGGACGCGAACAGCCTGTCGAACGTCGCGGAGGGGCGGAACACGGGGCGGGAGAAGTCGCTCGTCATCGCGCTCCAGCGTACGCTTCCCGCAGGCGGCTCGGGCCGCGTGCGTTGAGTCAGCGCCCGCGGCGCACACCGTTCCACGCCTGGGCCACGGCCGCGACCGCTCCGGCCGCGATGCCCACAGCGAGGAGGATCGCGAGGATCCGCATCACCTCCGAGCCCACGCCGACGGCGGACAGCGCGGCGCCGATCTCCGGCGCCAGCAGGATCCCGCGCCCGAGTACCGTCACCATCCAGCTGACGAAGACGACGGCGATGACCGTGCGGAACGCCGCGAGCCCCCGCGTCCAGATGCCGCGCGTCGCGCGCACCACGACGAACGCGGTCTCGGCGAGCATGATCGCGAGCAGGCCGCCGATCCACCACGGCCAGAGCTCGGCGCTCAGCACCGGCGTCCACACGCCGTCGAGGAAGGCGAACCCGCGGAAGCGGTCCCAGAGGATGACCCCGGCGATCAGCGCGAGCACGACGACGGACGCCACGGCGTCGACTATTCTCCCCTGGCGTTCGGGCGCTTCGGGCAGCCGGTCGACGGTCCACCGCGTCGCCACGCGGGCACCGGAGCGGTCGAGGACCGCGAACACGATCGTCGTCCAGAAGAACACGTGCATGATGACGCTGATCATCACGATGATCGCCTCGGCGATGATCGTGCCGACGGGGTCAGCCGCGACGGCATGCCCGATCGCGACGCCCGCGCCCGCAACCGGCGTGACGGTCCACAGCAGCAGCTTCAACAAT
>Ga0308157_10008677_pt1 | contig 11480 bp, 6 predicted proteins | sample PhyBR1_FD_201035 | JGI IMG/M metagenome (GOLD analysis project Ga0308157, IMG submission 201035) | Phyllosphere microbial communities from UC Gill Tract Community Farm, Albany, California, United States - DLSLB.R1 | ecosystem: Host-associated > Plants > Phyllosphere > Unclassified | place: USA...
AGCGTGGCTACCGGGAAGGCCGTGGCGTAGTAGGTCTTGGTGCTGTCCTGGCCCCGGATGGGGTCGATGCGCACGCCGGCCGGGCCATCCGAGAGCGTGAGCGACGGAATGCCCAGCCGGGCAATGGAGTGGGTGCGGCCGGCCGCGCCGGGCACCTTTTCGGGCACTTGGCGGTCGCCAGGATTGCCGGGTGGCAGCAGGCCTTCGGGGAAGCCGGAGGGGTAGAAGCCCATGCCCACCACCAGCTGCACCTTCTCCGCGGGCGTGAGGGCAGCCAGCACGTCTTGCAGTGGGGCTTGGCCTAGCTGGGGCGGCTCGGAAGGCTGGGAAGTGCAAGCGGCCAGCCCACTCAATACGATAAGACCTAGCAGCGTCGGCTGCTTTTTAACTGCTCCTGACAAAGAAGAAAACATAAGGGGGATAACGAGGCAAATGCTTGAGAAGAAGTGCGTAGTGCCGTAAGTGGGCAGTAGGCTACCCACCCGCCTGGCAGGGGGTACCTAGCGCACGTACTCGGCCGTGGCGGGCGCGTAGCCGATGCGCATGGCATTGACCAGCAGCTTATCGCCGGGCTGAAGCTTGATGGGCTGGCCCGCGTACACCTGCCAGACCGGAGCGGCCGGCACGGTGGCCCCGTTTTTGGCGGCGCCCGTAATCCAGCCCGAATCCCAGCTGTGCACGGTGTGCGTAGCGGGCTGGCTAGCCTCGCCAGCTTTCACCACGCGGTAGCCAATGGAGGCGCCCGGCGTGGCGCAGCTGATGCTAACGCCCTGGGGGGCCGCCTTGAGCTGGGGCGTGGCGGTGGTAGGTGCCTGGGGCTGGCCGTGCCACCAGGCGGCGACCATTGCCTTTTCGGGGGTGGCCGACTGGTCGCCCACTTTCTTTTCCCACTGGCGGAACGCCGTCCGCAACTCTACCAGCTTGGCCTGGTACTTGGGGTCGGCGGCCAGGTTGTGCAGCTGCTCGGGGTCGGTCTGGGTGTCGTACAGCTCTTCCCGCGTCTTGGGCGCGGTAAACCAGGCCAGCTGGTTGGCATCCAGCTTGCCGGCATCGCGCAGGGCGATTATCTCGCGCATGGAGGGCACGCTGAGGCGGAAAATCAGGTTTTGGTAGTGCGGCAGCTCGGGCATGTAGTTGTAGAGATACTCGTAGCGCTGGTCGCGCACGGCGCGCACCCGGTCGTAGAGCTCGTCCATGCGGTCACGACCGGCGAAAACGTACTTGTGCGGCGTCGCTGCTTGCTGCGGCCCCAGGAAAGCCTGCCCCTGCATATAGGCCGGCACGGGTACGCCCGCCAGCGAGAGCACCGTGGGCGCAAAATCGACGGAGCTGACCAAATTGTGGTTTTCGGTGCCGCCCTGCTGCCCGCCCGGCAGGCGCACCACCAGCGGAATGTGGATGCCGCGGTCGAGCACCTCGCGCTTCATCCACGGCAGCGAGCCGCCGTGGTCGCTGTAAAAGAAGATAATCGTGTTGTCGTACAGCCCGTCGGCTTTCAGCTGCCGCACCAGCTCCCCTACCTGGGCATCCATCAGCTGGATGTTGGTGAAGAGCCTAGCAATGTCGCGTCGTATCACTTTGGTGTTGGGGTAATACGCCGGTACCGGCACCTGGGCGGGGTCAACCTGCAGGCTATCCTTGCGGCTGAAAATCTGCGATTCGTGGGTAATAAATAAGTTGAAGACAGCGAAGAACGGCTTGCCAGCCGGCCGGTTCTGGTAGGAGGCGGCGGGGCCGTTTTCGTCCCATACCGTCACGGGCGGCACGAATTGGTAGTCCTGCTTTTCGTTGTTGGTGGTGTAGTAGCCGTGCAGGCGCAGGTACTCCGGAAAGCACTTGACCTCGGCCGGAATCACGGCCGAGTAGTTGGGCAGGCCCGGCGGCATGTACTTAGGGTCGAAGCCGATGGTGCGCATGTGCTGCGTGCCAATCGAGGTCTGGTACATGCCCGTGATGATGGTGGAGCGGCTAGGGGCGCACACCCCGGCCGTGGTGTAGGCCTGGGTGTACTTCACGCCCTCGCGGGCCAGCTGGTCGATGTTGGGCGTCTTCACCACCTTGGCCCCGTAGGTGCCGATGAAGGGCGAAATATCCTCGCAGGTAATCCAGATGATGTTGGGCTGCTTGCCTATGGTGGGCGGCGGGACGGGCTTGGTCTGGGCCACTGCGTGCAGCGCGCCAATGAGCAACAGAATAAAGGTGAGAGTCTTCTTCATGGGTGGGAATTGGTTGATGCTTGTGCTAAAGCGCGCAACTCATCGCCTTATGGCTGCCCGTAGCTTTGGCGCAGTAAGGCTGCCAGCTCGTGCACACGGGCCGCCTGGGCGGGGTCGCGGGCCAGGTTATTGAATTCGTGCGGGTCAGTTTGGTAGTCGTACAGCTCGGTGCCCTCGGCGCCTTCGTTCCACTCGGTGTAGCGGTAGCGCTCGGTGCGCACGCTGCGGCCGAGTATTTTTTTGGCAGTGGGGTCGAGCTTGTTAGGGCCGCGCAGCACCTGGGTGTAAGCGGCTCGCGCCCGAGGGGCGGCCGGTTTTTGCAGCAGCGGCACCAGGCTAGCCCCCTGCAAGTCGGCCGGGGCGGGCAGCTGGCAGAGCTGCGCCAGCGTGGGGTAAATATCGAGTAGCTCGACCGGGCGGGCCGAGGGCACCCCCTTGGTGAGCCCCGGCACCGCAATGAGCAGGGGCGTGCGGGCCGCGTGCTCAAACAGGCTTTGCTTCATCCATTGCCCGTGCTGCCCCACGTTGTAGCCATGGTCGCTCCAAAACACGATAATGGTATTATCGCGCAGCCCTAGGCTATCCAAAGCCGTGAGCAGGCGGCCCACCTGCGCGTCCATAAACGTGATGGAGGCGTAGTACGCGCGCAGGGCCTCCCGGCGCTTTTCGGGCGGCAGGTCCCAGTTAAGCGGCTTGGTCCACTTGGCGGCCTCGGGCTTGCGTGCCCAATCGTCGGCCCGCTCCTCGGGTAGTTGTACCTTATCAAGCGGGTAGAGGTCGAAGTACTTTTTCGGAGCTACGTAGGGACAGTGCGGCCGGAAAAAGCCGGCTGCCAGGAAGAAAGGCTGGCTTTTGTGCGCCCGCATCATGTTGATGACGGCCGTGGCTACCAGGCCATCGGTTTGCTCCTCATCGCGACCTAGGGCGGCATAGTACGAAAGCGAACTGCCGAGGGGCCGGTTGGGCGTGAGGTTGATAATCTTGGCTTCCTCCGTTTTATCGCGCCCCCGGGGGTTCACCCGCTGGTTCCAGGAAATGGTGTCGTCCTGCCCATCGGTGCCGATGTCATCGGGCACACCGTAGTGAAAAATCTTGCCGGCCCGCCCGCTAAAGTAGCCGTGGTTTTTGAAGAGCTGCGGCAGCGTAACGGCCTGCGGTAGCTGGTCGCGAAAATTGCTTTCCAGGCTTGCCACGCCGGTTTTGTCGGGCCGGTAGCCAGTGAGGATGGACGCCCGGCTAGGGCCGCAAAACGGGTATTGATTATACGCTTTGTCGAAGCGCACGCCCCGGCTCATGAGCTTATCCAGGTTAGGCGTTTTCACCAGCGGGTCGCCGTAGCAGTGCATATCGTTGTTCAGGTCGTCGGAGGCGATGAACAGCACGTTGTAGGGCCTGGCGGCGGGCGAGGCTAGCGGGCGCACCGGCACTGGCGGCGCGGGCTTAACCAGGCCAACCGCCAGCCCAGCGCCAACGGCCAGCACTGCGCCTGCACTAAGTAAATTCATAGTTACCAACTGATTATTAGTTAATACCGCAGGCCAAACCCAAACTTGTAGAGCGGGTCTTTCGAGTCGTAGGGCACGTCTTCCTTTTGCTGGCGCACGGCCTCCATCGACGAGGGCAACTCAAAGGGCAGCTTGCCTTCGGGCCGGGCTTTGCCAAACACCACGTCGAGCACGGCCGCATCGGAGGCACCAAAATCGGCCAGCAGGGCCTTGGCCTGGCGGCTGATTTCGGGCACCACGGCCGGCCGGTCGAGGTAGATATCCACGATGGTCGGCACCGTGCCTAGCAACGCCAGAACGTCGGCCTTCTCTTGCCCCTTAAAGTCGAGGTCGCCGTGGTGAAAACCCTTGGCAAACGGGTTTTTGGTATCGACCGGGTACCAGGGTGCTTTGAGGCGGATGATGGCAAAATCGGCCTCCTTGGGGGTAGTGACTACCGTGCCGTAGGCGGCGGCCACCTTGGGGTCGAGGTTCTGCACGTAGATTTTCCACTTGCCCGGCTGGAGCGGCAGGGCTTTGCCGTTGTTTTGCAGCAGGGTCATGGCCCGGCGCTGCGAAGCCTCGCCGGCCACCAGAAAGGCGGGCTGGCCCACGGTCTGGGCGGCCTGGTCGGCGTCCACGAAGGGGGTATCGAATAAGCCCAGCTGAAATTTTTGGCGCAGCAGGCGGCGCACCGACACGTCGAGCCGGCTTTCGGGCACTTGGCCCGATTGCACCAAGCTCAGCACCAAATCAGTGCTAAGCTCCCCGCCAAACTGGTCTACCCCCGCCTCGAGCAGCTTTTTTACGCGCTGCTCGCGGCTCAGGCTTTCGACGCCCCAGGCGCGGGCCGGCCAGATAGTGGTGCCCATGTTAGAGTCGGTAATCAGGCCCCAATCGGTACACACTACGCCCTCGAAGTGATATTTCTCGCGCAGCAAACCCGTGATAATGGCTTTGTTGTAGGAAAAGCCCACGTTCTCCGGCGTCTGGTCCGTGGGCACGCCGTAATAAGGCATGATGGCGGCCGTGCCCGCCTTAAACGCCGCTTCGAACGGAATGAGGTGGTACTTGAAATTATTACCTGGATATACTTGCCCCTTCTGAAACTCGAAGTGCGGGTCGAGACCTTCCTTCTGCGGCCCGCCGCCGCTGAAGTGCTTGGTCATGCAGGCCACGCTTTGAGGTCCCAGGGCTGTGCCCTGGTAGCCTAGAATGTACTGCGTAGCCAGGCGCGCCGTGAGGTTGGCATCTTCCCCAAACGTGCCGCCAATGCGGGCCCAGCGCGGCTCGGTGGCCAAGTCCACCTGCGGGTGCAGAGCCGCGCGGATGCCCACGGCCAGGTACTCCTGGCGCGACATCTCGGCAAACTGCCGGGTCAGCTTTTCGTCGCCGATGGCGGCTAGCCCCAGCGTTTCGCACCACTGCGAAAAGCCGTGCGCGGCCACCGCGAAGACATTGTTGCTGAAATGGTTGCGCGGGTCGGAGGCGATGGTGACGGGAATGCCCAGCCGGGTCGAGTCCTGGGCGTAGCGCTGCACGTTGTTTTGCCACACGGCCAGCGCCCGCACGTTGTCGGGCACGTTCCAGATGTTGAAGTGCGTGAGGTGGCGCGTGCGCATGAGCGGCGCGGCGGCCTTGGCGGCCTGCGTTACGCCAGGCACGGGCACATCGGCCAGTGAGCCATCTAGGGGCACTTTGGCGCCGGGGATGAAGAGCATGCCGGCTTTCTCGGCCAGGGTCATCTGGCGCAGCACGTCCGTGATGCGCGCCTCGGTGGGCTGGTGGCGGTCCTCGTACACGTCGAGCTTGCCGTTCTTGTTCAGGTCGCGGTAGGGTGCGGCGGGTGGGGGTAGGCGGCGGTAGCCAGCCAGGCCCAGCGGAATGGTTAGCAGGGCCAGGCAAAGGCGGCGGGGAGTGGGGCGCATGGGTAGGGAAGCGAGGATGAGTGGCAGTATTAGAAATGGGCCGCGGACCGCACATTGGAGCCCGTGCGCTTGGTTAAGTCGTCGCCTAGGTCGGCACGAGCTTGCTCCGCTAGCCCCAGCATTCTCTGCATGAGGTCGGGGTGGTTTTGCTGCACATCGTAGATTTCGCCGGGGTCGTGGGCGAGGTCGTAGAGGGCTAGCGGCACGGGCACTTTGGTGCCGGGCGCGGGCCGGCCATTGGTGCCACGCGCCTGGGTGTAAGTGGTAGCTGCGTGAGGCAGCACTAGTTTCCAATGGCGATAGCGCACGGCCTCCAGGCCACTGGTGGGGGTGCCGAAATAGTAGTAAAACACCTCGCGCGGCCCGGTTTTGGTGCGACCCGTGAGCAGCGGCAGAAAGCTGAGGCCGTCAATCTGGTTTTTGGGCCGCGCCGCGCCGGTGGCCGCGACGATGGTGGGCAGCAAGTCCATGTTGGTCAGCAACTGGCTGTTCACGTCGCCGGGCGTAGTGTGCCCGGGCCAGCGCACCAGCAGCGGCACGCGGTTACCGCCTTCCCACGTAGTAGATTTTCCTTCCCGAAACCCACCGGAAGAGCCAGCATGGTCGCCGTACGAAAGCCAGGGGCCATTATCGCTTGTGACAATGAGCAGCGTGTTGGCCGCCAGCTTCTCGTCATCCAGCGTTTTTAGAATTTGGCCCAGCGACCAGTCCAGCTCCATTATCACGTCACCAAACAGGCCGAGCTCGCTCTTGCCCTTAAACTTAGCCGACACAGCAAGCGGCACGTGCGGCAGCGGGTGGGCTAGATACAGGAAAAACGGCCGGGCCTTGTTCGCCTTAATAAAGGCCACCGACCGCTCGGTAAACAGCGTCGTGAGCCGGGCCGCCTCGTTGAGGTTACGGATGGTATCCACTACCCGGTCGCCTTCCAGCAGCGGCAGCGGCGGAAACGTGGAGCGGTAGTCCTTCGGGTCGGTAACGGGCGTGAAACCGTCGTAATCCACCGGCCAGATATCGAGGGAGTACGGCAGGCCGGCAAACTCATCAAAGCCGTAATGCAGCGGAAAATACGGCGCTTTATTGCCTAGGTGCCACTTGCCAAACATGCCCGTGCGGTAGCCGGCTTGCTTTAGCAGCGAGGCAATGGTAGCCTCCTGCGGGTTGAGGGCGCGGTGGTCGGTGGGCAGCAGCACCCCCGACATGCCCACCCGCGTGGGGTAGCAGCCCGTGAGCAAGGCCGCTCGCGAGGCCGTGCAAATAGGCTGCCCCGCGTTGAAGTGTGTGAAGCGGGTGCCCTGCTGGGCTACCCGGTTGAAATTGGGCGTCGCAATGCCCGTCATGCCGAAGGGCTCGGTATCGCCGTAGCCCATGTCATCCATATTAATAAGGATGACGTTGGGGCGGGCTAGCGCAGCTTTGGGAGCCGGCCGGTGCTGGGCGGCTAGGGTGCTGGCAGCCAGGCAGACCAGCGCGGCAAGCAGCAAGCGCAAACGGGTGGATAGTAGTGTCAACATAAGTTAGTTGGCAGCAGGTGAGGCATCGGCCACGCAGCGAAAGCCGGTGTTTTCCAGGCCCGTGTCGGGGGCCGATTTCATGCGGGCCGACACGCGGTAGCCCGCGCAGTAGGCGGCATTGCACAGAAAGGAGCCCCCGCGCACTACGCGCTTGGCGATGGTGGGCTCGTCGGGGTCGAGGCTGGCGGCCGGGCCTAGGGGCTGCCGGGCCAGCTGGTCGCCGGCCTGCTGGTAGGTGTCGGGGCGGTACCAGTCGGCGCACCACTCCCACACGTTGCCGGCCAGCTCGTAGAGGCCGTAAGCATTGGGGGCGAAGGCCTTGGCCGGGGCCAGGCGGGCAAAGCCGTCCTGGCCGGTGTTGTGGTCGGGGAAGTGGCCTTGCCAGGTGTTGGCCTTGACGTGGCCCTGGTTCACGGGCTCGCTGCCCCAAGTGTAGGGCTGGTTTTTGAGGCCGGCGCGGGCGGCAAACTCCCACTCGGCCTCGGTGGGCAGGCGCTTGCCGGCCCAACGGGCGTAGGCCACCGCATCGTCCCAGGATACCTGCACGACGGGGTAGTTTTCCCGGCCCTTCAGGTTGCTGCCTGGCCCCTCAGGGTGGCGCCAGCTGGCGCCTTTCTGCCAGCGCCACCACTGCGCCGCATTGTCGAGCGGCACGGCCGTGGCGGGCGGGGCAAACACGAGGGAGGCGGCCACCAGGGCGCTATCCGGGGGCTTGGGCGTGCCGGGCGGCAGTTGCTGCTGCAGTTCGGCCCAGTCGGGGGCCCGCTCGGCGGTGGTCACGTAGTGGGTGGCGGCCACAAAGCGGGCAAAGGCGGCGTTGGTGACTTCGGTGGCATCCATCCAGAAGCCGGCCACGGCCACCGGGTGCCGGGGGTACTCGTCGGGGCGGCCCAGCTTATCGGCCGCGCCCATCTGGAAGCTGCCGCCCGGTACCCACACCATGCCCAGGCGCGCGGCTGGCCTGGCAGCCCGCAGCGCTGCGGGCACTGCCGGCAGGCCCGTGCCAGCCAGCGCGAAACGCGCCGGCAGCTTAGCGCAGCACGCCTGGCCAGGCGCGTTGGCATCTACGGCCAGCGCGTTGGCAGCGGTGTGGGTGTCGGGCGTCGAACAGGCGCTCAGGCTAGCTAGCAGAGGCCAGGAGTAGATGAGTGGCAGGCTTTTCATATTCGGCTTGCTTGTTTGGGGACTGGTATCAGCTGCTCATTACTTCTCAACTAGAAACCAGTCCCCCACAATAGTACTTGCCCCACCTAGGCTACTTTCCGCCAAAGGCGTAGCTCAGCGACGTCCAGAAGCTACGGGGCAAGATGGTGCGGCCTATCATGTACTGGCCCTGGGTGAGGGTGCTTGGGTTCAGAAATTGCTCGCCGCGCACGTTGCCCTCGGTTAGGGCCCGGGTGTCGAGCAGGTTATTTACCCACACGCGCAGTTCCATGCGGTTGGCTAGCAGGTGGCCTACCACGCCAGCCGTTACTTCGGTGTAGCCGGGCAGCTTATAGGTCTGGGCGCTGGTGGTGTAGAAGCTGCCCAGGTATACGCCGGTGGCGTACACGCCAATGGCCTTGTAGTCGTAGCTGCCTTGTAGCTGCAGGTTGACGTTGGGCGTGGTTTGGGGGCGATTGCCGCCCCAGTCTATTACCTGGCCAGCCAGGTCAGGCCGGGCCGTGGCCGGAACGGTCACTTTATAATCGGTAAAGGTGGGGTTTTGCAGCGTCGTGGTTAGCCGCAGGTTCAGGCCTCTTGCTACTTGCAGCGAGGCTTCCGTTTCGAAGCTAAATGACTTCGACGAGGCAAACGTGGCGATGTTGACAATAGCCCCGGCCGCATTGGGGATGCCCACGTTCAAGGGCAGGTTGGTGCCAGTGGTGTAGGCGACCGAGCTAAACAACGAGAAGGACCCTTGGCCAAATTTGACCCCTATTTCTCCGGTCTTCACTTCCCGCTTTTTCAGGTTAGCTGCGTTGAAATCCACCGTGGTAAAATCGGAAATCAGAAACGCGTTGTAGGTGCGGGTAGCACGGGCAAAGAAGGCTAGATTGTCTAGCAGCCGGTAGTTGGCGGCCAGCGAAGCGCTCCAGTAGGTACTGTTATCCGAATAAGGGGTGAGGCTGCCAATGGTAAAACCTTTGCCACCAGCCGCCGTTGAGGTGCCCGCATACACGGCCTTATTGCCGCTGAGGTCAAACTTATCGACTCGCGCGCCGGCATCAATACGCAGCTTGTCGGTGAGGTTGAACTGGTCGCTGGCGTACACCGAAAACATGTTGGTAGCCCCGTTGTAGAGTGTATGGCCGCCAATACTGGTGTTGGCCGCCGCCGTGATGACGGGCGCCGTGGCCGAGCCAGCCAGCAGCAGCCGGGGCTGGTTGGCAATTTCGGTGGCGATGATACCCGACACGCCTTCGTTGTTGGTCACGTTGTAGCGGTAGAGCCCGCCGCCCAGCGTGAGGCTGTGCTTGCCCAGCTGCTTGGTTACGTCCAGGTAATCAATTATCTGATTATCAGTGCGCGAAGTGCGGCTAACCTGCTGCGTGGCGTAGTTGCCGGTGGGATTGCTGAGCTGGGCCCCGTTGTCGGCGTAGTAGTAGTTGCGCGTCGAAACAAAGGGCGTGATGGCTGCGAGTTGCGCCGCCGTGAAATTGAGGGTCGTGTACTGGTAGCGGAAGTTGTTGTGGAAGTTCCACCCATTATCGGTGGTGTAATTAAAGAGTAGACCGCCGTAGCCCAGCTTGGTATGGTAACCATCCGAGATGTCGAGGTGCTGCACCGTGCCTTCGGGCAGCGTCAGGTCAAACTGGTAGGTAGACGGAATAAGCGTCTGCTTGTAAAGGTCGTAGTTGATAACTGACTCGCCCCGGCGGTCATCGCCGTAGGCGTAAATGCCCGGCAGCAGCCACGAGGTAATGTCATTCAAATACTTGCCATACACCCGGATGTAGCCTTTGCTGCTGAAATCATACGTCAGGTTGGCCTTCAACTGCCCGCCCTTATTGGCTTGAAAGGTGGCGGGCTTAATGCCCTTGTCGGTGCGTAAAAAGCCCCCCACGTTGTAGAGCACTTTAGGGCTGAGCCGCCCGCCCTGGTTGGCATCAAGGCGAAATAGGCCCTGCGACAAGCCGCTGGTAAACTTGACTTTGCCATACGGTTTTTCGGCCCCCGTGTAGCTGAGAATGTTCATCAATGCTCCGGCAGTATTCACCATCACCAGGGGGGCGGTACCACCCCGAATGGCTTCTATATCTTTGACCGTCAAGTCAATCTTGAAATTTTGGTCTACCGAAGGCGTCGAATTAAAGCCCGTGGGCAGTACCGGCAGTCCATCTTCCATTACCCCGAAGAAAATGTAGCCCCCGCCGTTGGGTAGGCCGCGCGTACGCACGTTACCGGGGCCATCGCCGCCGCTACTGGCCACAAACACCCCTGGAATAGCCTTAATGGCATCGGCACTGTTGAGCGGGGCCCGCGCCTCAATCACGTTGGCCGAGATGGTGCTGATGGCCACGCTTGACTCAATCTTTTTCTGCGGATTACCTACCCCGGTTACCACCACGTCTTCTAGGGCCGTGGCATCTTCGCTTAGCTGGGCATCGGCGGTGGCGCCATCGGCCGTCACCGTCACCAGCATATCCTTCGACTTATAGCCTACTGAAGAAAACACCAGCGTTTGTGGGCCCGCCGGCACGTTGCTCAGGGTATAGTTGCCATTGCCGTCGGTACCGGTGCCGTTGGTAGTGCCTTTGAGCAGCACCGTCGCGCCAGGCATTCCTACCCCCCTAGTGTCCGTTACGCGGCCGGTCACGGTGCCGGCCTTACGCTCGACACTGCTAGCCGGGCTAGGGCCTGCCGGAGTTTCCGTAGTGCTGGTGCCCGCTGGCACCACAATGTAGTTGTCGGCGTGCAGCTTCTTAAAGGTGAGGCCGGCCTGCGGCAGCACGCTATGCAGCTTTTCTTCCAGCGACTCTTTGCCCGCCCGGGGCAGGGCCACTTGCTTGCCCTCTACCACTTCATTATCAAAGGCAATGGTGGTGTGGTAGCGGCTAGCCCACTGCTTGAGCAGCAGCCGCAGCGACACGGTGGCTACTGGCCGAGCGGCGGCACTAGCCGAGGGAGTGCCCTGCAAGCCCCGCGTCGAGGCAATTTGGGCGTGGGCAGCCGGGCTGCCTAGGTACAGTAGCGGAGCGGCGGCCGCGACCAGTAGGCGCACAGGGGTACGCCCTACCTGCAAAGTAGATTTTTTCATATGGGTGGGAAAAAGGTGAGCGAGTAAAAGCCGCAGCTAGCGCCGGGGCACAGCAGCCCGACCGGGCAGCTCAGAGAGCAGCAGCTGATTGGCCTGCC
>Ga0308157_10008679_pt1 | contig 11476 bp, 17 predicted proteins | sample PhyBR1_FD_201035 | JGI IMG/M metagenome (GOLD analysis project Ga0308157, IMG submission 201035) | Phyllosphere microbial communities from UC Gill Tract Community Farm, Albany, California, United States - DLSLB.R1 | ecosystem: Host-associated > Plants > Phyllosphere > Unclassified | place: USA...
CAATCGCTGCTCAGTGAGTGGGTAAGCGTGGTGATTATCCATTCTCCGCCGTCTATCTGCTTTTTAAACCCGCTGACGCTTACCGGCATTTCCGTATACAGATCTGCCCGGCCACGCGCCAGCTGGATGGAAAATGTTGCCGCTCCGCGCTGCAGACGCTCCCACTGCATTTTGGCAGCCCGCTCTGCGTTGCTGCGGTTGGCATACGTCCGGCTGAGTACCAGCACGTTCTCGTCCGTACCGATTAGATAGTCGCCCTGTTTTTCTTCTGGCTCTTTCTTTTTCTTTTCCGTGGTTTTGCGTCGCCGCCGGCGCTTCACCTTGGCGACTTCTTTCTTTGCCGGCTCCCGTGTATGCAACAAGCTGGCAATCACGCCGGTGTAGGCGTCGCGATCGGCCAGGCTGAAGCGATGACTGTCGCCGGTCGAACGAGCCAGGGTGATGACGGGTAAAGGCTTACCGCTTGCCGTGCGACCCTGTCCCTGCCGAATGAACAGCAGCTTACCCCCTTTAATGCAGGCGATGGCTCCGCAGTGGCGCGCAAGTCGCATTAGGAAGCTCGCGTCTGATTCATTAGTCTGGTCGAGGTGATCAAACGAAGTCTTTGCCATCTCGTCACTGATCGCCAACTCCAGCTTATGCCGGGCAGCCATCTCCTTCGCCATCATGCCCACTGTGGTGTTGTGCCATGACTTTTCGCGCCGGATGTCAAGCGTTGCCCGAAAGTCAGCACTTCGCGCGCGTAGCGTTAGTCTGTCAGGCGTGCCCGCGTGCTCGATTTCGTCCACGGTGTAGGAACCTTTCTGGATTAGCGGCTGTCCCTGCCAGCCCAGCGCCAGCGTCAATACCACGCCTCGACGCGGTAGTATCAGCTGGCCGTCTGCATCATCCAGCTCAATATCCACCTGGTCGGCTTCAAAGCCGCGGTTGTCGGTTAGCGTCAGGCTGATAAGCCTTCTCGATGCGCTGTGTGATATCAGCGCCTTCCATTGTCAGGCGAAATGCGGGCGCGCTGGCAACGCCCGTCACCCATTCCCTGGCGTTCATGCTAAAAATCCTCCCACGGCTGAAGTCACCTTGTTGACTGCGCCGGTTGCTGCACTCTGCATAGAAGCCAGCTGCTCACTCAGGCTGCCGAACATTTCGCCCAGCGACTCATCCACCCGTTTCAGCGTCAGCGTGAATTCAATACGCCTGCATGCACCGTCCCGGAAAAACTCCGAACGCGTCTGGCTCAGACTCTCGATCACAAACATGCCGAAGATAGTGCCGCTGCCCTCAATCAATGGCCATGCCTTACCCAGCTCCGCCATCTGCTCCAGCGCAAACAGTGACAACCTGCCGCCGGTTAGCTCCGGAATAAGCGTGCCAGATAGCGTTAGCGTGTCGTTTTCTGGCCCCAAAAACTGCGTGGACGGGCGCAGGCCCACACGGCTGTTGGAGGGAAAGCGCCAGCTGCGCTGATACTGCAACTCCTGATAGGGTATCCGCCATTCCCTCTACCCTGCTGAATGAGTCGGCCACCCTGTTTCGCCGGAAGTATTACCTGAACGGCAGCCATGCCGGTTTTATCATGTATATGACCGACGCGGCTCAGAGTCAGGAGGACGTGAATAACATCCGTATCGCGATGAAAAGCGCCAAAGGGCCGGGTAATTTCCGCAATCTATTTATGTACTCGCCGAATGGGAAGAAAGACGGGATTCAGATCATCCCACTGTCAGAGGTGGCGGCTAAAGATGAGTTTCTGAATATCAAAAATGTGAGCCGTGACGACATGATGGCCGCGCACCGCGTGCCGCCGCAGATGATGGGGATCATGCCAAGTAATGTTGGGGAGTTTGGGGATGTGGAGAAGGCTAGCCTTGTATTTGTAAGAAATGAATTACTACCTTTACAATCACGCTTAATAGAGTTAAATAATTGGCTAGGCAGTGAAACTAGTAAATTCAAAGAATATAATTTTTATTAAAGAGAGAAATGATGGTTACGCCAGTATTGAAAGCTTGGGCATTTAAAACAATAAAGAAAAGTGAGTTACGTTATCAAGGAAACAATGGTTATGATGATAACCCAACTAAAAGCTACTCTTACGATAATTTAGTGGCAAATCATAAACAAGTGAAGGAAGGGGATATTGTCATTGTATATAATAGAAGTGAGATCCTAGGCGTAACAAAAATAGATTTCATATCAAGCAAAGAAACAACGAAAGAGATAAATAACTGCACCATCACCAACTGCAATGCTGATAGAATTAGAAAAAGAAACAAAAAAAACCAAAATGGAGATGTAGTAACGGACATGAATTCGCAGAAGCCAAAACTGAACACATTCCAATTACGAAGTTTTCGGCATTTTTCTCTGAATCATTTATTAAATTAAAAAAACCTTATCTGTTACTAGAAGGTAAAATAATCAATCACAATAAACAGCTATCAATCCAAGAAGTAAGAACTAATTGGGCATTAAGTCTATTGAATAGTATTGAAAACTATCAAGAAGAATTATCCTCAAATGATTCGATGGAGGCGCCAGCTCTTTTTTCAAAAGAAGATTATCGTGACGTCGTTAACAGGAGCATTAAACAAAGAAGAGGACAAAAATCTTTCCGAGAAAAATTAATCAAATCACATCCCCAATGTGCAATAAGCAAATCGAGGATCGTTGATATACTTGAGGCTGCACACATATTCCCATATAGAAATAAAACGCATAATCACATTAGCAATGGAATGTTATTAAGAGCTGATCTTCACACGCTATTTGACTTAAACTTAATTGCAATTAACCCTGGCGACATGACTATAAGAATAGCAAAAAATCTTGAAAAATCAGAATATGCCAATCTTGACAAAACAAAGATAGACATCAAACACCAAATATCTATTGAAGCAATCACAGAAAGATGGAAATTATTTCATTACATTTAAAAACATAAGAGAAAAAAATAGCCTATTAACTAGGCTATTAGTCAATTATCTTTATACGCTTTCTCATTAAAAACAGCAGATAACATTGCACTATTAACACCTAAGCTACCAATCAATTCTAAACTTAAGCCTTGTAATAAAGAATATTCTTCAATAAATCTCTTGAACGATGCACCTCTAGTGCTCATACAGTTGAAAAATAGAAAATTTGTTTCTGCGGATGACATTTGGGCTCTAACAATTTTAGCATATTTACTCTTTTCAGCTTTGGAAAGAATATAGCTCTCATCAATATGTTTAAATATAAGATATAGATTTCTGTAATAGTGGCCCAATTCATTCTGATTATTGAAGTCATCAAAGAATTTGTTAATAGAATCAGTTAGGCGAGTGGCGCTGTTAGTACCCAACAAATCATATAATTCATGGTTATAGTTCCATCTAATTTCACTCAAGAAATCATCAAAACACTGCCTGCCTTTAACAGAGTTTTCTGGATAAACTATCTCAATTGAAAAAAGGTTTTCCCTGTGGATTTTTATTAGTTCAAACAGTAAAGTTTCAAAAGATTGTTTGGCACCGAACTTTGAAGTGGTATATAAGGTAACGCAAACAATGATAATAGAGGCCAAGCCTAGCAGTGGATTAAGGGTTCCACCAACAAAATCCCCAAATTGCCCCCATTTTTCCGTAGATTCACTCAGCCCATAAATATGGAATTGGTTCCAATATTTCCATACGGCATAAAAAGCAAATGAAAATGTAGATAATACAGTTGAAAGGATAACTATATTTAAAAATTTTGAACGTAAGAAACGTAGAAGTTTGTCCAACATAAAAAAACCCAAATAAAGTAAAATTAATCACTAAATGTATCTATATGACTGAGGTGGCGTGGCACCTGGGAGAAAATCATCGATCGCAAGTGGATTCTTATATTCCTTAGGATTCTCCACCGATATAGCAAAAGCTAATTTTTTCGCACCAAAATAATCATCAAAAAAATCTTTTGTAATGCCAGCATATGGTTTAGTTAATTGCCAAAGCTTTTGAGGCTCCAACGAAATGACCTCACCAACATCAAACTCACCGATGACCTTTCCAACAGGCATTGTTGCATAAATCACTACCGTCTTAATGCCTTTTCTTTTAAAAATAGATTTTCTGAATTCAAACTTTTTAACACCCTTCAAAATAAGATAAGCATATTCTGGTTTAATCGACAATAAGACTTTCATATACATTCCCAGCAAAAAGAATTTGTTTGAAGTGATCATCAGATAGTTTTAAAAACCCCCAATAATCATCGTTACCATAGCCTGTAATTTCAATTAGATCCTTTCTGATAACTCTTTTTTCAAGAGGGAAATTATAGGTAAACTTCAATACACTTGGATAATTTCTCTTTTTATAGAGCATTTGTAGTTCGTATTCTTCAAAAACACTATGCGGTGCACAATAACTTTTAAAGTCTAAATATGAGCTAAACTCAGATATATGTTTAACTTCCTGAACAACGCATACAGATGTAGCGACAGAACGATACAATGCTGGTCCCTGACCATCGCTGGTCCTGTAGATTAATAGATTGTCTCCGCATTGCAAATTCTCAAGACCTTTAATTCCAGAAAGAAAAACCTTGAAAATACTATTTGTATAAGGTACATCCCTGATAGTTGATGGGTCTTCATTGTTCAATATTGATTCAGGAAACAATCTTGTATGCCAGCTCGGATAGATACTTAATAGAAAATTCCTACCATTAAGCTTCACCATTGGATAATTTTTAAAGTCCACAATTCATCTCCAGATTAATGTTTTAAAGTATACACCTTCTTGACCATCTTTTGTAGTTTTGTTTTTTCTGGAAACAAGCTCAAAGCCATATTTAGTAAGAAGAGAAATTAAACTAACGTGTTTATCAAATATAGTCACATAGATTTCATTAATTCTATTCCTACATGCATAATCAAACATAACCCTTATAAATCTCTCACCTAGTTTTGTACCATGTGCATCTATTTTAAAGGTGCCTAGTTTCACACGGGTTTTAAAGCTTGTTTTTCTACCTTTAAATATAGAAACCCATCTATCAATCCTAAATCATTATGCGAGACATAAGCTTCAAGCTCACTCTTACGTTTGAACCAATCTTCAAACTCTTCATAATCATCCTTCAGTGAATCAAAGAAAGGATCTGACAAATTTATCTTTTCGAAGCGCATTTTTGTTAATGGCATTTCATTCTCCTAGCCCATGAAAAATTCCTTGGATTAAAAAATATAATGAATTACGGCTGTAGTAAACAAAAAGCATGCAGCGCGCGCTCGTACCCCCGCCACGCCTGCCCGCTTTATGTAGCGGTTTTCATGCACCTGCATGAGATACGCAAAAGCCCGCCATTACTGGCGGGCTTCGGCATTTGCGATCCTGTTCGGACCATACGAATTCATGCGGCATAGTCATGCACTGTCGCAGTCATTCGTCAGCGCTGCCATTTACTGCTCCAACACCTGCATTGAGCGGCTGTATTCATAGTTACGAAGCCGTGCCATAAGCTCGTCTGTTAGTTCTGAAACCCACTCAATAGCGAGGCGCTTTTCATCCTCACTACAATCACTGACAGCAACAAGTTTTAAAAAGAAATCAATACGCTGGAGCTTGAACGACTCCAAAAGACAACCCTGCATTTTCCCCTCCCTGCAAGCTTAACTGGATATACGTACAGCATAAAATTTTTATCCGGATGTGAAACACTTTTTATCTTTCAATGGGATTGATCTGATGTATTCTGACTCGCATGCTTTTCTCCTGTAACCTGCCGTTCCAGTAGAAAAGACGCTTTTTCGCCCCCGCATCGATGCCAACGCCCATCAAAAGCAGCTTCATTTCTTCATCACTGCTGTTAATTCCCCTGGCTTTTAGTTCCATTTCTAATCGTCGGCGCTGTGGCCCCGTACAGTTATTGACAGAACTCCAAGGGGCGGCGCTGCCGCCATAAAAACCAGCCTCCGCTGGCGCTTCGGCTAATTTGGAAACCTTTTCCCACTTAACCAAACGCGTCGGGATTTCAGATCCATAAACCTGCGGCGAGTAGATGCCCTGCACACGTTGAATATCTTCCGCGTACTCATTCCCCTGCTCGGTGATCTCATAGCAAAGCCGGATGACCAAATCCTCACGTGAAACGAGCGGGCCGCCCTGCGCCTGCGTATAAGAAGCCCAGCAGCCAACATCTGCCGCAGCCAGCACCGCATCCATGCGCGCGTCTGGCAGCAGTTGATCACGCATATGGCGCAGCTCCCGCCATACCGTTACAGGCGCACCGCCAATTTGCTGAAACTGACGGATGCACCAACGGGATGCCCAGGCAGATACTGCTTTGGACATGTCACGCAGGCTTTCGCCAGTTTCGCCATCTTTCTCACCATCGAGCGCATAGCCATCGATGTTCTTGGAAATATATTTGGCGATGTAGCCGGTAGCGCTGCCTTTTGAGGGATCAATACTTTCAACATGGAAGCGAGCGCGGCGTGCGGCATCGCTATTCATTTCGTGTGCGTCTTCTTCACGGGCATAGCGGGCCATGATGTCGTGAACGCGTTGTTTATGCTCCGGCATCATGAACAGCAGCATGTGCCAGTGCGGAGTGCCGTCGTGATGAGGCTCTACCACACGGAAGCCAAACACGTGGATATCTTCGCGGGACAGCGCCGCACGGATCTTTGACCGGACTTTCCAGAGATAGCGCTGCGTATCGCGTGGGCTGGCTCCGTTCCATTGAGAGACAAAGCCGCCCTGGCTATAAACTGCATGGTATTTTGACGGCGCGGTCAGCGTATAAAACTCTCCAACGCAGCCGGTCTCCTGCGCGATATCTTCAAACCCGCGCATGCGCACCATCAGTTCACAGCGACGAATAGCTGGATTAACATTGCTGCGGTTAACCATATCCTCAAGCGCAATGCGATCGCCTTCACTGTTGATCAGGTCAAAGCGTTTGAAAAACTCCCGATTGCGTTTTTTCTGCTCAACCCATTCAGCCAGGGTGCCGCGTGATACATAAGGCGAGGCCGCTTTCTGTACCTGGCCAACGGCAATCGCCATGTGCTCGCGCTGCAGATCACGTATCTTCTTCAGGCGTCCGCGCCACCACTCTGGCGCCATCATGCGCAGCAGCCCGGACTGCGCTTTGCGTAACGCAAGCGAGCCGCGGCCAGCGTGATATTCAGTCCAGTAAGGCGGGGTTGTTCCAGTCAGGGATGAAAGCTCGGACAGATAGCGGTAAGCCATCAGGGTGATCGCTTCCTCATCGGCGTCATCGGGCAGGGTTACGGCATCAGTAAAATCAGTCAGGCTTTGGGACATGAACGTGCCGACTTTATAAGCCAGATCGCGCATATCCTGACGGCCTAATGTGGGTAAACGTTCCAGCTGTTTAATGAAGGGCAATTCATTTGCCGCTGACTCGGGCAGTTTGTAGCGGCTTTTCACCAGCTGCAGGCGTGGCAATACATTCTGGCCGATTATCTGGCGTAAAAATGCATTGGCGCGCCGGCGGCCCTGGTTACCGGACAGCAATTTCTGGTAGCGATCTTTGAAATAGCCGGCCAGATAATCAGGCATGTCATGCAGGTACTGGCTGCGCCAGCTGTGGTCGTCGGGATTGACGTGCCACAGCTGTAACTCAGCTAAAGAAATATCACGCGGGGTTTTACCACCAAACACTTCACGCTGCGTTTTTAGCGCAGCGTGGTAATCACCGTTTTGTTCAGCCGGAATGGCAGCAATGGCTGTCACTGTTCGACTTCCGTATGGTGGCAATTCATACGGCGCTGCCCTTGTAATGCATGCTTTTTAGTTCGCTAATCTGCTGACAGTTCACGCAGTGGGTAACACCTTGCACAGCGCGGCGGCGCGCTTCAGGTATATCCACACCACAGTTCAGGCAGAAGAACTCGCTAATCACAATTAGCCGGCCGGTGACGTTTGCCAGATTACGCTCCAGCTCCTGCTGAACGCGGGCCTGAACCAGATCCATTGAATCAGCCATTAGTGCAGCTCCCGTGATTCATGCTCAAAACGCTCGGCTTCCTGCCGCAGCAGTTCAGCTGCTTCACCGCCGTTCAGCCCTTTTTTATGGATATGCACTGCCAAAGCTGCAAGGCGGACAGAAAACTTAAACGCACGGTCCTTACGCTCTTCATTGCGTGCCGCGGTGAGCAGGTTCTGCATAGCCAGCTCGTCAGCTTCAAAGCTATGTGTTTCGATATTTCGCATTTCTCTATCTCCGAAATTTGGGCAAAAGAATGCCCGGCGGGTTTACGCCATTTATTTTTTGGGTTTATTTAATTAGGCAGCGTCAGTCTTTTGGGAAATAAGCTCACAACAGCGCGGAAATGATTCATCGCCACAATCAGCGCAATCTTTTCAGCACCGGTTAGTTCATTAAACTGCACGTCATGACGCTCTTTGCTGATGTTAGCCAGGAAGAAAATTGCCGCTAATGCTCTTTTGTTCTGCTCATACTGCGCATCACGTTTGTCGTTCATATCTGCCAGAAAACGCTTTAACTCATTTCCGCAATTGTCGCCCCATAGCTGGGCGCGGATCGCTGCGATATGGTTTAAGCCGCTAACACGCTGGCCTGCATTTAATTGAACAGCGTTGCTTTCAGTTTCGATTGCCATTTTTTCTTGCTCCCGTTTCCGGTTAATTCATTTAGCAGTTCACTCTGTGAGTGACTTGGGTGCCAGCGTTTACCGTCTTTGCTCATGATCCAGCCATGTCCGAAAGCAGGTAGCTGGTTTTGCCGCTTTAAAAGCGGTGCGATTGAGAAAGCCATTTGCCTTAACTGATCCTCATGGAAGCGCCAAGCCCACCTACTGCATCCAGAGTGGATGCCAGCGCAGGATTGCTATGAATGCGGGCGTGAACTGCCAGCGCGGCCAGAGAGAGATACCGCACGCCGGAGTTGATGTTATTCACTAACGCGTTTCTCCGTCCCGGCGTCATTTTCTCACCGGAGGCGGCAAAGGCGGCCAGTTGCCCTACTTCAGCTGTTGCTCGCAATGCGTAGATATCCAGCTTCTCTGTGGTCAGCTCGTTGACCGGCACGGATGGCAGGCAGTGCATTTGGGAAAGCAATGCATCTAACAGGCTGGCGTCTCCGTTACGTCGGTGATCCGCATCAGGTCAATGCACGTCAGTTGATGCTTTTGCTCGGGGTTGAGTTTGTTCCGCAGCATTTGAACGTTCATACCGGCGGCCTGCGCAACCTCTGTAAGGTTATGACGAAGCGCAAACTCACGGCAGGCGTTATCAAAATGCGGGTGTTTAGAAACCTGAAAATCAAACATGGTGAATAACCTCGATTAATCCCAATATGGAATCCATCAGCCCTGCATTGTGATTTCACAGCCAGCAGCCGCTTCAATCGTCAATGCAACAATGTTGATCTCGATGAGACCGTTAACGCCCTCTTTCTTCCTGATGGGCAGACGGTTCTCGCGGTACATCTGGCGCACGGTGCCCTCCTTGTAACCAGTGCGGCGGCAGAACTCTTCAACCGTAATGTACGGTTCGGAGATGACCAGATTGATTGATGGGCGCATTGAAAGTTTACGGGTCATGATGCACTATCCTCTGTTGAGTTTTAGCCAACTCTATTTATCACTATTAAACACGTCGCCATACGACGAGTGAATATCAGGATCACAAATCGGAAGGTTCAACGAAAGATTTTACGATTCGTAAAGCACCAACTTTACCAGAGGGTGGTAAAGAACCCATTGAGCGCATCGTTCAGGCATACGGTTTTGCATCTCGACAGGCGCTGTGTCGGCACTTAGATGTGTCTCAAAGCACTATGGCTAACCGCATAATGCGTGGGAACTTTCCTGCTGATTGGGTTCTGATTTGCTCGATGGAAACCGGCACTTCCCTTGAGTGGCTGACATATGGACGCGGTGATTCGAACATCACAAATCAAGATCAGCCATCAACCAAAATCGAACTCAGAAAAATCACAAATGGGAATTTCTCATCATCTGATTGGGTTGAATATGACGCTCAGCTCTTACCAAGTGATGTTAAAGCCCCACTGTTAGTACATTTCGAGAAACAGAATTACCTGGTTGATATGACCGCAGCAGAAATCACCGACGGGCTGTGGCTCATCGAGATTGATAAGCTCATTAGCGTTAAAGAGCTATACCGTTTTCCCGGCGGGCGCATCCGCGTTGAGAATGGCAAAGCCTCATTTGAATGCAAGGCAGACGACATCAAGGTTTTGGGCAAAGTCGTTGCCCGCACTGAGTACCTTTAAAGGCGAAGCATGGCGATAAACAAATTGCCCAACGGGAAATGGCAGGCGCAGGTTTTCCCAAACGGCCGTGATGGCAAAAGGATTCGCCGCCAGTTTGCGACGAAGGGCGAAGCACAATCCTATGAGAAGTTCGTAAAAGAGCAGGCTCAAGATAAGCCCTGGCTGGGAGAGAAAGCAGATAAGCGGCGGGTAATTGAGCTGGTTGAATTGTGGTTCAACACGCATGGCATTACGTTAGCGGATGGTGAGAAGCGGCGAACCACAATGGCGTTCGCCTGCGAGGCGATGGGAAACCCAATCGCAACCGAGTTTAACGCGAAAATTTTTGCGTCATATCGCGAGCAGCGTTTAAGCGGGAAGATCACACGATCCACTCGAGTGAAGACAGTTACGCCTCGCACGGTGAATTTAGAATTGGCGTATTTCAGGGCGATGTTTAACGAGCTCGCCGGTTAGATGAATGGACCGCACCGAACCCGTTAGAAAACGTGCGAGAGTTTAAAATCAGTGAATCTGAGATGGCGTATCTCACCATTGAGGAAATTAGAACCCTCCTCGCCGAATGTGAGAACAGCCGATCTAAAGATTTAACTACCATTGTGAAAATCTGCCTGGCAACTGGCGCACGATGGAGTGAGGCCGAAAGCTTGAAGGGGAACCAAATCCGCGCTGGTCAGATCATCTACGTTAAAACTAAAGGCAAGAAAAACCGCGCGGTGCCGATAACTGAAAAATTGCAGGCTGATCTGCCCTCCAGCAGGAAAGCGCAGGTGCTCTTTAAACCATGCTATTCAGCCTTTAGAAAGGCCATGCAACGTGCCGGTATAGAGACACCTGCTGGGCAGCTTACGCATGTTTTGCGCCACACTTTCGCCTCTCACTTCATGATGAACGGGGGCAACATCTTAGTGCTTCAGCGGATATTGGGGCATACAGATATTAAGGTGACGATGCGGTATGCGCACTTTTCGCCAGATCACTTATTTGAGGCTACGGAATTTAACCCTCTGAATGCATTATAAAAACAGCAACCAAGCAACCAAATATTTATTTCATATTATTAAGTGGCTTTAAGAATGAAATAAAGCCACATTGATTTTATTTCACCCGCATAAAAATCATGGATTGTTAGTTAGGATAGCTGGCAGGTTATTTTTAATTTGTTCAATAAAAGGTTCCATTCGGAAATATGCTTTCTTTGATAATTCCAGCTGAT
>Ga0308157_10008683_pt1 | contig 11472 bp, 12 predicted proteins | sample PhyBR1_FD_201035 | JGI IMG/M metagenome (GOLD analysis project Ga0308157, IMG submission 201035) | Phyllosphere microbial communities from UC Gill Tract Community Farm, Albany, California, United States - DLSLB.R1 | ecosystem: Host-associated > Plants > Phyllosphere > Unclassified | place: USA...
CGCCGCCTACGTGGAAGCCATCCCTTCCTACAAGGGCAAGGAAGCCAGCATCGAGCAGATCTTCAATATGTACCGCAAATACGTGTACGCCAACCAGAAGCCGCTGGGCCAGATCGACGCGGCGCGCATGGAGTCGGTGCAGAAGTTCTATGTCAGCGAAGGCATCGTCTCCAAGGCGGCCGCCGTCAACGACCTGTTCACCAACCAGTTCATCGGGACGGCGCGCTAAATGGACACCGCAACCTCTATCTCCCCTGCCATGAGCACGCCCGCCAAAACCACTCCGCTGCTGAGCGAAAAAACGCGCACCGTGCTGGGCAGCCTGCTGGTTCTGGCCATCTTCCTGGCGGCCTGGGAATGGGGCCCGGGCGCACTGGGCATGCCTGAATTCATCCTGCCGCGTTTCTCGCGCGTGCTGCAGGAGTCGCTCTTCATGTGGAAGAACAGCGACCTGCTGGGCCACTTCGGCATCACCGCCATGGAAGTGGTGATCGGCTTCGCGCTCGGCTCCCTGCTCGGCCTCGCGGTCGGCGTGGCGCTGGGCCTGTCGCCGCGCGCCGAAGCCATGCTGTCGCCCTACATACTGGCGCTGCAGATCGCTCCCAAGGTCGCCTTCGCGCCGCTGTTCGTCATGTGGCTGGGCTACACCATCTACCCCAAGATCATCGTCGCTGTGCTGATCGTGTTCTTCCCGGTGATGATCAACGTGCTGTCGGCCATCCGCACGGTGGACCCGGACATGGTGAACCTGGTGCGCACGCTGAACGCCTCGCGCTGGCAGATCTTCTGCCTGGTGGAGTTCCGCTCCGCCATGCCGGCCCTGTTCTCCGGCCTGCGCATCGCCTCCACGCTGGCCGTCATCGGCGTGACCGTGGGCGAACTGGTGGGCGGCAACCAGGGCCTGGGCTTCCTGCTGGTGGACGGCGAAGGCCAGGGCAACACGGCCGCCGTGTTCGTCGCCATCTGCGCGCTGACGCTGACCGGCATCGTCACCTACGGCGCCGTGGTGTGGGCGGAGCGGCGCGTGCTGCACTACCTGCCCAAAGCCGCCACCAGCACAAAATAAGAAGGAGCGACAGATGACTACTACCCAACTCCTGGCCGGCCGCAAGGTGCTCGTCACCGGCGCCGCGCGCGGCCTGGGCCTGGCCTTCGCCACAGCCATCGCCGAAGCCGGCGCCAGCGTGGCCCTGGCCGACATCCTGCACGACACGCTGGCCGCCTCGGTGGCGGCGCTGCGCGAACGCGGCCTGCAGGTGCACGGCCTGCCGCTCGACATGGCGGATCCGGCATCGATCGAAGCCTGCGCCGCGGCGGCCGTGGCCCGGCTGGGCGGGCTCGACGGCCTGGTCAACAACGCGGCCATCACCAACTCCGGCGGCAAGTCGTCCGAGCAGATCGACATCGCCATGTGGGACAAGGTGATGGACGTAAACGTGCGCGGCACCTGGCTGATGAGCAATGCCTGCCTGCCCGCGCTGCGCGCCTCCGGCAGCGGCGCCATCGTCAACCTGGCCTCGGACACGCCGCTGTGGGGCGCGCCCAACCTGATGGCCTACGTGGCCAGCAAGGGCGCCATCATCGGCATGACCCGCTCGCTGGCGCGCGAGGAAGGCGCCCACAACATCACCGTCAACGCGGTGGCGCCGGGGCTGACGAAAGTGGAGGCCACCGAATACGTGCCGGCCCAGCGCTACCAGACCTACCAGGACGGCCGCGCCCTGCAGCGCCTGCAGCTGCCGGAAGACGTGACCGGCGCGGTGCTGTTTGCGCTGTCCGGCCTGTCCCGCTTCGTCACCGGACAAGTCCTTGCCGTCAATGGCGGCTTCGTTATGAACTAAATCAGGAGTAATTATGAGCGACGCATCCGAACAAAAGCAGATCCAGCGCAGCTGGGACCAGCCGCAAGGCGCCTCCTTCGAGGAATGGATGAACACGCGCGTGGCGCGCTTCTCCACCCGCAAGTACGACTGGAACGCGCTGAAATTCCAGGCCGACTACGACCCGAAATACCGCCGCGCGCAGATGCGCTACATCGGCACCGGCGGCACTGGCGTGGCCAACGACAGCAGCGTGATCCCGTCCGAGCACTTCACCTTCTCCACCATGATCATCCCGGCCGGCCACGAAGGCCCGCCGCACCTGCACGTGGACGTGGAAGAAGTGTTCTTCGTCCTGCGCGGCAAGCTGAAGCTGGTGCTGGAAAAGGACGGCGAGCGTTTCGAGACCATCCTGACCGACCGCGACGTGGTGTCGATCCCGCCCGGCGTGTACCGCGAAGAGATCAACATCGGCGAGGAAGACGCGCTGATGTGCGTGATGCTGGGTGCGCAAAAGCCCGTCACGCCAACCTATCCGCCAGAGCACCCGCTGGCCAGCATCAAGCGAGGCTGAGATGAACTTTGCCGGCATCAGCGCCAAGGCCCCGGAAGCGGACGGCTTGCAGCACGCCCTGTCCCTGCTGGAGCGCCATTTCGCGGAGCGCACCGTCGCCGTCGAAGGCGGCGTGGTGAGCTACCGCGAGATCGCCCCGGCGCCGGGCGTGCCGCCTGCGCCAGCGGTCGTGCTGCTGCACGGCATAGGCTCGGGCGCCGCCTCCTGGCTGCCTTGCGCGCTGGAGCTGGCCGCCGCCGCGCCGGGCGCGCGCATCATCGCCTGGAACGCGCCCGGCTACGGCGCTTCCACGCCGCTGCCCTCCGCCCGCCCCGGCGCGGACGCCTACGCAGCCCGCCTGCGCCAGATGCTGCAGGCCCTGGGCGCGCTGGGCGCGCACGACAGCGGCCGCATCACGCTGGTGGGCCATTCGCTGGGCGCCATGATGGCGTCCGCCTACGCGGCGGCCCATCCCGCCACGCTGGACAAGCTGGTGCTGCTCAGCCCTGCGCGCGGCTACGGCCAGGCGGCGCGGCTGGAGCAGGGTGCGCAAGTGGCGCGCGAACGCCTGTCCACCGTGGGCGAGCTGGGCGTGCACGGCATGGCCACGCAGCGCTCCGCCCGCCTCCTGTCCGGCAACGCCAGCACCGCGCAGCGCGACTGGGTGCGCTGGAATATGGCGCAGCTGAACCTGCCCGGCTACACGCAGGCGGTGCATCTGCTGTGCGGCGACGCCATCGAGAACTACGCGCTGTCCGGCGCCGTCTGCGCAGTGGCTTCGATCCACTGCGGCAGCGCCGACAACGTCACCACGCCGGATGACTGCCGCCTGGTGGCCGAACGCCACGGCCTGCCCTTCGCACTGATAGACCAGGCGGGCCACGCCTGCTACGTGGAACAGCCATCCGCTGCCATGGCCGCCATCCTGAACTGACCACTACAACATACGGGACAAAAAATGAACAACAAGCCTGAACAAGCGGAAGACGACAGCGCCGACAAATACACGGTGCCCGGCCTGGAACGCGGCCTGCGCCTGCTGTGCGAATTCAGCCGCAACGAGAAGACCCTGTCCGCGCCGGAACTGGCCAAGCGCCTGGACGTGCCGCGTTCCACCGTGTTCCGCCTGCTGACCACACTGGAGCGCATGGGCTTTGTCGAACGCGCCGAGGGCGGCCGCGACTACCGCCTCGGCATGGCCGTGCTGCGCATGGGCTTTGAATACCTGGCCTCGCTGGAGCTGACCGAAATCGGCCGCCCGCTGCTGGAGCGCCTGCGCGACGAAATCGGCTACTCCACCACGTTGGTGGTGCGCGACGCGCGCAACATCGTCTACGTGGCCAAGTCCAGCACTCCGGCGCCTTTCGTCAGCACCGTCAACGTCGGCACCCGCCTGCCGGCCCACGCCACCGTGCTGGGCCGCGTGCTGCTGCAGGACCTGACCCTGCCGCAGCTGCGCGAGCTGTATCCGGAAGAGCACCTGAAAGTGTATTCGGACAGCACCCCGCACACCGTGCTGGACCTGTTCAACCTGCTGCAGCAGGACCGCGAGCGCGGCTACGTATGGGAGCAAGGCTTCTTCGAGCGCGGCATTTCCACCATGGCCGCGCCGGTGCGCGACCACAGCGGCAAGGTGGTCGCCGCGCTGGGCGCCACCATCCCCGACCAGCACATCGGCGCTGAACAGCTGGAGCGCATCGTGGCCCAGGTGCGCGGCAGCGCAGGCGAGCTTTCGCGCCTGCTGGACCACGCGCCGACCGAAACTGCGCAAATCGTCAACCTGTGGCAGCGTTGATCTACCTCACGCAGCGCTGATTTTACGGAGCACACAATGAGCATGACCAATCTTGCAGGCCGGGTGGCGGTGGTGACGGGCGGTTCGTCCGGCATCGGCTACGCCACCGTGGAACTGCTGCTCGAAGCCGGCGCCGCCGTGGCCCTGTGCGGCCGCGACGCCGCCCGCCTCGACACCGCCGCGACGAAGCTGCGCGAGCGCTTCCCCGCCGCGCGCCTGCTGGCGCAAAGCTGCGACGTGCTGGCGCCGGAACAGGTGGCCGCCTTCGCCGCCCGCGTGGAGCAGGAACTGGGCGCCGCGTCCATCCTGGTCAACAACGCCGGCCAGGGCCGCGTATCGACCTTCGCCGACACGGCGGACGAAGCGTGGATCGAAGAACTGCGCCTGAAATTCTTCTCCATCATCCACCCCACCCGCGCCTTCCTGCCGCAGCTGAAAAACTCGGCCGAAGCAGCGGTGGTCTGCGTGAACTCGCTGCTGGCGGTGCAGCCGGAGCCGCACATGGTGGCCACCTCCGCCGCGCGCGCCGGTGTGCACAACCTGGTGCGCTCGCTGGCCACGGAATTCGCACCGGACGGCGTGCGCGTGAACGGCATCCTGATCGGCCTGGTGGAATCGGGCCAGTGGAAGCGCCGCTTCGACGCCCGTCCCGAGGAAGACCAGCACCTGGACTGGGCCGCGTGGACGCGCCGCCTGGCACAGAAAAAACAAATTCAAATCGGCCGTCTCGGCCTCCCCGAAGAAGCAGCGCGCGCCATCATGTTCCTGGCCTCTCCGCTCTCTTCCTACACTACCGGCAGCCATATCGACGTCTCTGGAGGACTTTCACGCCATGTCTAATACCAAACAAATCACCGTCGGCGGCGCCATCGCCGCTTTCCTCGAACAGTGCGGCGTCAAAGCTGCCTTCGGCGTGATCTCCATCCACAACATGCCCATCCTGGACGCCTTTGGCGAACGCGGACGGATCCGCTTCATCCCGGCGCGCGGCGAAGCGGGCGGCGCCAACATGGCCGACTCGTATGCACGCAGCACCGGCGGCCTGGGCGTATGCCTGACCTCGACCGGCACCGCGGCGGGAAACGCCGCCGGCGCCATGGTGGAAGCGCTCACCGCGGGCACGCCGCTGCTGCACCTGACCGGCCAGATTGAAACGCCTTACCTGGACCAGAGCCTGTCCTATATCCACGAGGCGCCGGACCAGCTGACCATGCTGAAGGCCGTGTCCAAAGCCGCCTTCCGCATCCGCAGCACGGACACCGCGCTGAGCACCGTCAAGCAGGCGGTCCAGATCGCGCTGACGCCGCCCATGGGTCCCGTCAGCGTCGAGATCCCTATCGACATCCAGGCCGCGCTGATCGACATGCCGTCGGACTTCCAGCCGCTGCCCATCCAGCGCAACGAACCGTCCGTGCACGCGCTGGACGAACTGGCCGCGCAGCTGGAAAAAGCCAAGCGCCCCATGCTGTGGCTGGGCGGCGGCAGCCGCGGCGCATCGAAACAGGTGCAGCGCCTGCTGGACATGGGCTTCGGCGTGGTCACCACCACCCAGGGCCGTGGCGTGGTGGCGGAAGACGACCCGCGTTCGCTGGGCGCCTTCAACCTGCACAAGCCGGTCGAGAACTTCTACCAGACCTGCGACGCCATGCTGGTGGTGGGCTCGCGCCTGCGCGGCAATGAAACGCTGAAGTACGAACTGAAGCTGCCGCGCGCGCTGTACCGCATCGACGCCGATCCCGCCGCCGAAGGCCGCTGCTACAAGAGCGACTACTTCGTCTGCGGCGACGCCGAGCTGGCGCTGGAAGCGCTGGCCGACCGCCTGGAAGGCAAAATGCAGGTGGACCCGGGCTTCATCGGCGACCTGCAAAAAGCCCGCGACACCGCCGTGGCGGGCCTGGTTGACGGCCTTGGCCCTTACAGCGCGCTGGTGGACCAGCTGCAGCAAGCTGCGGGCCGCCGCTTCAACTGGGTGCGCGACGTGACGGTGTCCAACTCCACCTGGGGCAACCGCTACCTGCGCATATTCGATCCGCTGGCAGGCGTGCACGCGCTGGGCGGCGGCATCGGCCAGGGCCTGGCCATGGGCATAGGCGCAGCCATCGGCGCGGCCGTCACCAACTCGGGCAAGAAGACCTTCACGCTGGCCGGCGACGGCGGCTTCATCCTGAACCTGGGCGAGCTGGCGACCGCCGTGCAGGAGAAAGCCGACATGGTCATCGTGCTGATGAACGACAAGGGCTACGGCGTGATCAAGAATATCCAGGACGTGCAGTACGGCGGCCGCCGACACTATGTGGACCTGCACACGCCGGACTACGCCGAGCTGTCGCACTCGCTGCAGCTGCGCCACGCCCGCGTGAGCAACCTGGCCGATGCCGAGGTTGGGCTGAATTCGGCGCTGCGCACCGCGCTGGCCGAACCGGGCCCCTTCCTGCTGGAGATCGACATGCTGTCGATCGGCAGCTTCAAGACCGCCTTCGCCGGTCCTCCGGTGAAAGTGGACGAACCGGCCTCCGCGCCAGCCGAAGCCACCGCCTAAGGAGCCGCCATGCTGCATGTATCGATGATAGGTTGCGGCGCCATCGGCGTCGGCGTGATGGAGCTGCTCAAGACGGATCCCGAGGTCGTGTTCGACCTGGTGATCGTGCCGGAATCCGGCCTGGAGCACGCCGGCGCCACCGTGCGCGAGCTGTGCCCGCACACCAAGGTGGGCGTGGGCCTGAACGGCAGCCGTCCGGACCTGCTGATCGAATGCGCCGGGCACCGCGCCATCGAAGAGCACATCATCCCGGCGCTGGAAAGCGGCATTCCGTGCATGGTGGTGTCGGTCGGCGCGCTGTCCGAGGAAGGCCTGGCCGACAAGCTGGAACAGGCGGCGCAGCGCGGCAAGACCCAGGTGCAGCTGCTGTCCGGCGCCATCGGCGCGATCGACGCGCTGGCTGCCGCGCGCATCGGCGGCCTGGACTCGGTGGTGTACACCGGCCGCAAGCCGCCCGGCGCGTGGAAAGACACCCCTGCGGAAAAACTGGTGGACCTGGACGCGCTGACGCAGGCCACCGTGATCTTCGAAGGCACGGCGCGCGAAGCGGCGCGCCTGTATCCGAAGAACGCCAACGTGGCGGCCACGCTGTCGCTGGCGGGCCTGGGCCTGGACCACACGCAGGTGCGCCTGCTGGCCGACCCCGGCGTGACGGAGAACGTGCACCACGTCGAAGCCAGCGGCGCCTTCGGCGGCTTCGAGCTGACCATGCGCGGCAAGCCGCTGGCGGCCAATCCCAAGACTTCCGCGCTGACGGTATTCAGCGTGGTGCGCGCATTGAACAACCGCGCGCACGCACTTTCGATTTAAGGGCTGGAGCTATGAATCCCACTATCACTCAACAAATCTGCGTCGCAGGCGAATGGCGCCTCGGCGGCGGCGACAAGTACGCCACGCTGTATCCGGCCACCGGCGAACCGGTGGCCTACCTGAACGCGGCCAGCGTGGCCGACGTGAATGAAGCCATCGAGCGCGCCGACCATGCCTTCCGCACCAGCGGCTGGGCGCAGCGCAAGCCGCACGAGCGCGCCGCCGTGCTGAACAAGGTGGCGCAGGTGATACGCGAACGCGGCGAGGAACTGGCGCAGATGCAGCGCCTGGACAACGGCAAGCCGATCACCGAAACGCGCAACCTGGTGGCCAGCGCCGCCGCCACCTTCCAGTTCTTCGCCGCAGCCTGCGAAACGCTGGAGGAAACCATCACCCCGGCGCGCGGCGACAACCTCACCATGAGCGTGTACGAGCCCATGGGCGTGGTGGCCGCCATCACGCCGTGGAACTCGCCCATCGCCAGCGAAGCGCAGAAGATGGCGCCTGCACTGGCGGCCGGCAACGCGGTGGTGGTCAAGCCCGCAGAAGTGACGCCGCTGGCAGCGCTGGAACTGGCGCGCATCTGCATCGAGGCGGGCGTGCCGGCTGGCCTGATCAGCGTGTTGCCGGGCAAAGGCTCGGTGATCGGCGACGCCATCACGCTGCATCCGCTGGTCAAGCGCGTGTCCTTCACCGGCGGCACCAGCACCGGCAAGCACATCGCCCATATCGCGGCCGACAAGATGATGCCGGTGTCGCTGGAACTGGGCGGCAAGTCGCCCACCATCGTGTTCGAGGACGCGGACATCGACCACGCGGTGGCCGGCGTGCTGTACGGGATCTTCAGCAGCTCGGGCGAATCGTGCATCGCCGGTTCGCGCCTGTTCGTGGCGCACAGCATTTACGACAGCTTCATGGAGCGCCTGGCTGCAGGCGCCGCCGCGCTGCGCGTGGGCGACCCGGCCGACGAGAACACCCAGCTCGGCCCGCTGATCACCGCACGCCACCGCGACAGCATCGAGTCCTATGTGGCGCTGGGCGTGGCCGAGGGCGGCCGCATCCGCGTCGGCGGCATGCGTCCGCAAGGCGCCGCTTTCGACAAGGGCAATTACTACCTGCCGACCATTATCGAAGGCGTGCAGAACGACTGGCGCATCTGCCAGGAAGAGATCTTCGGCCCGGTGCTGGTGGCCATGCCCTTCACCGACGAGGAAGACCTGATCAGGCAGGCCAACGACAGCGTGTACGCGCTGGCGGCCGGCATCTGGACCCAGGACTACAAGAAGGCCTGGCGCTACGCCCGCGCGGTGCAGGCCGGGAACGTGTGGATCAACACCTATAAGCAGTTTTCGATTTCGACCCCGTTCGGCGGCTGGCGCGACAGCGGCCTGGGACGCGAAAAGGGCCGTCTCGGCATTCTGCAATACATGGAACAGAAAAGCGTCTACTGGGGCATGAACGACATGCCGCTGCCGTGGGCGCAGGGGAAATAATATGGACGTACTTGGCATTGACGAAATCACCTACGGCGCGGACGACCTGCCCGCCTGCAAAACCTTCTTCTCCGACTGGGGCCTGAAGCTGGTGGAAGAAAACGAAGGCCTGCTGGCATTCGAAACGCTGAACGGCTGCCGCGTGCTGGTGCGCCGCTCGGACGACCCGGCGCTGCCGCCCGCCATCGAAGCCGGCCCGACGCTGCGCGAAGTGGTGTGGGGCGTGTCCTCGGCTGAGGTGATGGACCGCTTCGGCGCCATCGTGCGCGGCCTGCCCGGCGCTTACGAAGACGCCGCCGCCGGCCGCATCGGCTGCACCGATCCGAACGGCCTGGCCGTGCGCTTCCAGGTGAGCCGCAAGCAGGACGTGGACGTGGAGTGCGCCGAGATGAACACCTGGTCGCACCGCCCGCGCGTGAACCAGCGCAGCCCGGCCTACGAACGCGCCACGCCTATCGAAGTGGGCCACGTGGTGTTCTTCGTCAAGGACGTGGCGGCCTGCGAAGCCTTCTACCGCAAGCACTTCGGCTTTGTGCAGTCGGACAGCTACCCCGGCCGCGGCGCCTTCCTGCGCTGCGCCGACGTGGGCGGCCACCACGACATCTTCCTGCTGCAGACGCCGGACCCGAAAGCTGGCCTGAACCACGTGGCCTTCACCGTGCGCGACATCCACGAAGTGTTCGGCGGCGGCATGCACATGTCGCGCCAGGGCTGGGACACGCAGCTGGGACCGGGCCGCCATCCGATTTCATCGGCCTATTTCTGGTACTTCAAAAATCCGGCCGGAGGCCTGATCGAGTACTACGCCGACGAAGACCAGCTGGACGAGCACTGGGAACCGCGCGAATTCGAACCCGGCCCCACGGTGTTCGCCGAGTGGGCCATCGAAGGCGGCCTGGATGGCAACACGCGCAGGCAACAGGGGTGGAAAAGTGCGGCGAAAGCCCCCGAAGGCAAATTCCTGACCGACAAACCAAAGTCCTGAACGGAGACTCATCATGCAAGAACGTTATCTCACCGTGCACCAGACCCGCCGCCGTGAACCCACCGGCTACGAGGACCTGCTGGGCGATTCCATCGAGCGCGCTTTCGCGTCCGGCATCGCCGACCTCGCCGCGCTGGTGGCGCACCTGAACCGCACCGGCCCCGGATTCCCCGGCGGCGGCGCGTGGACCGAAGAAGGATACCAGGCCGAAGTTGCGCGCCTGGCCGCTGAATGCTGAACAGGAAGGACAAGCCATGAGAACCGTAGCCAACGACCCAGTAGACGCCGTCCTCGCCGCCGGCCTGAAAGACCTGTGGTATCCAATCTGCCCGTCCGGCTTTGTGGCCGAGCGCCCCGTCTCGCTGCGCCGCCTGGGCCGCAAATTCGTGCTGTGGCGCGAAGCGAGCGGCAAGCTGCACGCGCTGGAAGACCACTGCCCGCACCGTGGCGCGCCGCTGTCCAAAGGCATCGCGCTGGGCGACCGCATCGCCTGCGGCTACCACGGCGTGCAGGTGCGCTTCGACGGCGTGGTGACCAGCGTGCCCGGCAGCCCAGGCTGCAAGCTGGAAGGCGCAAAAGCCACCCGCTCCTTCCACGTGCAGGAAGCGGCCGGCGCCATCTTCCTCTACAACGCCAGCAAGGACGTGGACCAGCCGCCGCCGCTCGAGCTGCCGCCCGAGCTGACCGCGCCCGAGTACTCCAACTTCCTGTGCTACGCCGAGTGGAACGGCGACTACCGCTACGTGCTGGACAACGTGCTCGATCCGATGCACGGCACCTTCCTGCACAAGCAGTCGCACTCCATGGCCGAAGGCGAGTCGACCGCCGCCTTCCGCGTGCGCGACACCGACACCGGCTTCGTCTTCGAGAAGGAAGGCCAGCGCGGCGTGAACTTCGACTGGACCGAATACGCCGAAACCGGCATCCAGTGGATGCGCCTGGAAATCCCGTATCCGAAGACCGGCGGCCCGGGCGGCAACTTCATCATCATCGGCGGCTATGCGCCGATGGAAGAAGGCGCCACCGCCGTGTTCTTCTGGCGCGTGCGCAAGGTGGAAGGCTGGCAGCGCGACACCTGGCGCTTCCTGTACAAGAACCGCCTGGAAGCGCGCCACTGGCACGTGCTGGAGCAGGACCGCGAGATCCTGGAGGCGATGGAGCCGGACGCCAACCAGCGCGAGATGCTGTACCAGCACGACATGGGCATCGTGCGCCTGCGCCGCCATCTGCGCGGCCTGGCCAAGGCGCAGATCGCCGCCGCCGAAGAGAAGACTGCCTAAGACATCAGAGTATCGGGAGCAATCGCCATGAGTAACAGTCAACAGATCACCGTGCGCGTGCAGGCCATGCGCTTTGAAGCGCAGAGCATCGTCAGCGTGGAGCTGGTGTCGCCGGAAGGCGCGGAGCTGCCCGCCTTCGCGGCAGGTTCGCACATCGACCTGCACCTGCCCAACGGCGTGGTGCGCAGCTACTCGCT
>Ga0308157_10008688_pt1 | contig 11468 bp, 11 predicted proteins | sample PhyBR1_FD_201035 | JGI IMG/M metagenome (GOLD analysis project Ga0308157, IMG submission 201035) | Phyllosphere microbial communities from UC Gill Tract Community Farm, Albany, California, United States - DLSLB.R1 | ecosystem: Host-associated > Plants > Phyllosphere > Unclassified | place: USA...
CGTAAGGCAAATGTACGTAAGCGGCTGAATCTTGGCTAGGGTGCTTACCAAGAGTTTGGTCGGTTCTTTCCGGTGGGCTGGCCGCCGAGCAGCAGCAGGCCGTCGAGGTCGTCGCGCGCGGCGGTGGATGGGGGGAAGGCTAGGGGCATTAAGAAATAAGCCTGCTTTTTAGTAGTGTTGAAGTTGCTTTTCAGTGAATGTCAGTAAGGATACTATAACACTGCGTCGCTAAAGTTTCTCATAAAAAGCTTCATCAATATCACGTGGAGCTTCAATAGAAACTACTCTTCCAAATTGTCTTCTTACAGGCAAGTCACAGAGCATAGCTCCTGGGCCAAGTATTACTTCTGGCAAGTATTTGTCGTCCTCATCGGGGAGAAAATCATAAAGAAGTATTCTATCGCCATCTGTTTTTTTCCATTTGCCTTCTTTTTTGAATAGTAAGCGTCGGTCGCTTTGAGCATATAAGGTTCTCACATAGGTGCCATTACGTAGTATTTTAAGGGTGTCAAGATTATTCTTTAATCCTTTTATAGTATATATCCCATTGAGTTCTCCTTGCTTAGCGCTACAAGAACTGAAGACAAGGCTCACCGCTAGGAGCGATAAGTGGAGCGAGGGTAGTTTTTGTATCATGTCTAATGCAAGGTGTAGTCTCTATGGAAATGCACAAATTAACAGCTTACAGCCTTCGTTTATGTACTGACACATCTCCGCATCCTGCCAACCCCGCCCGCTGTACTTTTGCTACTTAGTAGCTGAACCCCGACCTAATGTCCCTCGCCAAAACTTACTCGCCCGCCGACGTTGAAACCAAATGGTACCAGCGCTGGCAGGAGCAGGGCTTTTTCCAAGCCAAACCCAACCCCCGTAAGCAGCCCTACACCGTGGTTATTCCGCCGCCCAACGTGACGGGCGTGCTGCACATGGGCCACATGCTCAACAATACCATCCAGGACGTGCTGGTGCGCCGCGCCCGCATGCAGGGCAAGGAAGCCTGCTGGGTACCCGGCACCGACCACGCCAGCATCGCCACCGAGGCCAAGGTAGTGGCCATGCTCAAGGAGCAGGGTATCAACAAGAAAGACCTGAGTCGCGAAGACTTCCTAACCCACGCCTGGGCTTGGAAGGAGAAATACGGCGGCATCATTCTGGAGCAATTGAAGCAGCTGGGCGCCAGCTGCGACTGGAGCCGCACGCGCTTCACGATGGAACCCAAGCTGACCGAGGCCGTGCTGCGCGTGTTCGTGGACTTGTATCGCAAGGGCCTGATTTACCGCGGCGTACGCATGGTGAACTGGGACCCACTGGGTGGCACCGCCATCTCGGACGAGGAAGTGATTCCGAAGGACACCCAGGCCAAGATGTATCACCTTAAGTACGAGGTGGTGGGCCAGCCCGGCCGCTTCCTCACGGTGGCTACCTCGCGCCCCGAAACGGTGATGGCCGACGTGGCCGTGGCCGTGAACCCCACCGACCCGCGCTACCAGGACCTGGCCGGGCAGCGCGTGCGCATTCCGCTACTGGGCCGCGAAATTCCGGTTATTCAGGATGAGTACGTGACGGTGGACTTCGGCACAGGCGCGCTGAAAGTAACGCCCGCCCACGACCTCAACGACTACGAGCTGGGTTTGAAACACAACCTGCCGGTTATTGATATTCTGAACGATAATGGCACGCTGAACGAGAAAGCCGAGCTGTACGTGGGCCAGGACCGCTTTGCGGCCCGCCGCAACATCGTGAAGGACTTACAGGAAGCCGGCCTGCTCGACAAAATCGAGGAATACGCCAGCATCGTGCAGACCTCGGAGCGCACCGGCGCCGTGATTGAGCCCAAGCTGAGCTTGCAGTGGTTCCTGAAAATGGAGCACCTAGCCAAGCCCGCGCTCGAAGTGGTGGAGAACGACATCATCAAGCTGCACCCGCCCAAGTTCAAGAACATGTACCGGGTGTGGATGGAGAACGTGCGCGACTGGTGCATCTCGCGCCAATTGTGGTGGGGCCAGCGCATTCCGGCCTACTACCTGCCCGACGGCTCGTTTGTAGTGGCCCAGAATGAGGCCGAAGCCGTAGAGCTGGCCCGCGAGCAGAGCGGCAACCACGAGCTGCAAGCCAGCGACTTGCGCCAGGACGAGGATGTGCTCGATACCTGGTTTTCGTCGTGGCTGTGGCCCATCTCGGTGTTCGACGGCTTCGACGACCCCGACAATGCCGACATCAACTATTTCTACCCGACTAACGACCTCGTCACGGCGCCCGAAATTCTGTTTTTCTGGGTGGCGCGCATGATTATGGCCGGCCTGGAATTCCGCAAGGAAGTGCCGTTCAAGAACGTGTACCTGACTGGTATCGTGCGCGATGCGCAGGGCCGCAAGATGAGCAAGCAGCTCGGCAACTCGCCCGACCCGCTCGACCTCATCCGCGACTTTGGTGCCGACGCGGTGCGCACGGGCATGCTGTTCTCGTCGCCCGCCGGCAACGACCTGTTCTACGACCAGAAGCTGATTGACCAGGGCCGCAACTTCAACAACAAGCTCTGGAACGCCTTCCGCCTCGTGAAAGGCTGGGAGGTTGACAACGCGCTTGCCTTCGCCAATGCCCAGGCGGTAAGTTGGTTCGAAGCCAAGCTGGCCGAAACCGTGACGGTACTCGACGAGCACTTCGAGAAGTTTCGGATGAGCGACGCCCTGCTGACGGTGTACAAGCTCGTGTGGGACGACTTCTGCGGGCAGTACCTCGAAATGGTGAAGCCAACTTACCAGCACCCGATTGATGCCGAGACGCTACGCGCCACCGTCGATTTCCTCGAAACGCTGCTTAAGCTGCTGCACCCGTTCATGCCCTTCATCACCGAAGAGCTGTGGCACGAGCTAGCCGAGCGCGGCCCCAAAGATTACGTGTGTGTGGCCCACTGGCCCAAGGTGCTAGCCCCTGTCCACAGCGCCGACACCCTAGCCGAGATGGACCGCGCCCTCGCCATCGTGGCCGGCGTGCGCAACGTGCGCAACCAGAAAAACCTGGGCCCGGTGAAGCAGCTGGAGCTAGCCGTGAAAACCGACGACCAGGCTGCCATTCAGGCCTATGCCGCGCTGGTGCGCAAGCTGGCTAATCTCAGCGACTTGACTTTCGTGACCGAAGGCCCGGCCAGCTCGGTGAGCTTCGTGCAGGGCAGCAGCGAGTTCTTTATTCCGCTCGATATGCAGGTGGACGCCGCTGCCGAGCGCACCCGCGTCGAAAAGGAGCTGGAATACGCCATCGGCTTCCGCGACTCGGTGAATAAGAAGCTGGGCAACGAAAAATTTGTGGCCAACGCCAAGCCCGACGTGCTGGAGCGCGAGCGCCAGAAACTCGCCGACGCCGAAGGCAAAATCACGGCGCTGGAGCAGGCGTTGAAGGCCCTGTAATCTGCCGCTAGGCTAGCCTAGGCGCCCGGCCCAACTGATAGCCATCGGTTGAGCCGGGCGTATTGGCTACTAGCTACTTATTAAGTAACTAAGATAAAATAAGATTACCCCGTAATCCCCCTAGAACAGCCGGTCTAGTTGCCATTTGTGCCGTTTCTTTGGGGTTGCCAACTATTACTCAGCTTGCATGAAAACATTATTTACGCTTGGGTTTGGCTGCTTGGCTAGCCTCGCGGTGCTTACCGCGCAGGGCCAGGCGGCGCCCACGTCCCCCATGACTACTCCGCCCATTGCTACCGTCAAGCCCAAGCAGCTTGCTTCGCCTAACGGCACCCGCACCGACAATTATTACTGGCTCAACGAGCGCGAAAACCCGCAGGTTCTCGACTACCTGAAGCAGGAAAACGCCTACACCGCCCAGCAAATGGCCCCGGTGAAGGCTCTGGAAGAGAAGCTCTTCACCGAGATGAAGGGCCGCATTAAAGAGCAGGACGCCTCGGTGCCTTACCGCGACCACGGCTACTACTACTACACGCGCTATGAAACCGGCGGCGAGTACCCGCTGTACTGCCGTAAGGAGGGCAGCCTAGCCGCGCCCGAGGAAATAATGCTCAACGGCAACGAGATGGGCCAGAGCAAAGCCTACTTCGCCATCGGCGGCTACGAGGTGAGCGACGACAACCAGACCCTGGCCTATGGCACCGATGAGGTGAGCCGCCGCCTTTACACGCTGCGCTTCAAAAACCTGAAAACCGGCGAGCTCTACCCCGAAAAAATCGCCAATACTGCCGGCTCGGCCGTGTGGGCCGCCGATAATAAAACCGCTTTCTACGCTAAAAAGGACGTGGGCACCCTGCTAGCCTACCAGGTGTACCGCCACACGCTCGGCACCGACCCTAGCCAGGATGTGCTGGTGTACGAGGAAAAAGACAACACTTTCGGCGTTGATATCGCGCGCAGCAAGTCGCGCCGCTACATCGGCATCACGCTCCACAGCTCGCTGTCGTCGGAGTACCGCTACCTGGAATCCACTAAGCCCACCGGCCAGTTTAAGGTATTTCTGAAACGCGAGCCCGACCACCTCTACGAGGTGCAGGACGCCAACGGCGAGTTTTACGTGCTTACCAACTGGGAGGCGCCCAACTTCCGGGTGATGGCTACGCCGCTCAGCAACACCAACAAAGCCCAGTGGGAAGACGTGGTGCCGCAGCGCGAAGATGTCTTCATCGAGCAGATGGAGCTGTTCCAAAACCACCTGGTGCTGAACGAGCGCGCCGAGGGCCTGCGCGAGCTGCGCGTTATCAACCTGGCCACCGAAATCGGGCAGGTGGTGCCCTTCCGCGAAACGGCTTACACTACGTTTATCGCTGCTAACCCCGAGTTTGACACGCCCGTGCTGCGCCTCACCTACACCTCGTTTACGACCCCTAGCAGCACCTACGACTACAACATGAACACCCAGAAGCTGACCCTGCTGAAGGAGCAGCCGGTGCTAGGGGGCTTCAATAAGGAAGACTACGTGACGGAGCGCGTGTTTGTGAAAGCCCGCGACGGCAAGGAAATCCCGATGACCATCGTCTATAAAAAAGGCTTCAAAAAGGATGGCACCGGCCCGCTGCTGCAATACGCCTACGGCTCGTACGGCCTCTCAATGGACCCCACCTTTTCCTCGGCGCGCCTGAGCTTGCTCAACCGTGGCTTTGCCTACGCGCTCTGCAACATTCGGGGCGGGCAGGAGTTAGGCCGCCAATGGTTTGAGGACGGCCGCATGCTGAATAAGAAAAACTCGTTTACCGACTTCATCGATTGCTCGCTTTACCTCATCAAGAATAAGTATAGCTCGCCCGCCAAGCTCTTTGCCCAGGGCGGCAGCGCCGGCGGCCTGCTGATGGGCGCCGTGGTCAACATGCGCCCCGACCTCTACAAGGGCGTAATTGCGGCCGTGCCGTTTGTGGACGTCGTCACGACCATGTCGGATGCCAGCATTCCGCTCACCACCGGCGAGTATGACCAGTGGGGCAACCCCGCCGAGAAGAAGTACTACGACTACATGCTCTCATACTCGCCCTACGACAATGTGAAGGACCAGAGTTACCCCAACATGTTGGTGCTCACCGGCCTGCACGACTCGCAGGTACAGTATTTCGAGCCCGCCAAGTGGGTGGCCAAACTGCGCGCTACCAAAACCGACAACCACCTGCTGCTGCTGCACACCGATATGGAAGCCGGCCACGGCGGCGCCTCGGGTCGCTTCAAAGCCCTCAACGATGTCGCGCGTCAGTACGCGTACATGTTCCTGCTGCTGGGGCAGAAAACGATGTAACGGGCTGTCCCACAACGCTAGCGCAATACAGAAGGCGCGGTAGACGAACGGTCTGCCGCGCTTTTTTCGTCGGCGCTCAGCTGATTTTGTAGCTGAAACGTCACCTGCTGGCAGTCGGCAAAATGCTTTTCGGCCGTGCGCAGGGCTGCTTCCGTGGCCGTCAGGCGCTGGTAAAGGAAGATGATGAGGCCTAGCGAGATGGCCAGGGTGGCGATAAAGAGGATGTTTTTCATGAAGAGTACTGAGCGCCTGTATGTGTCATGCTGAACGAAGTGAAGCATCTTGGGCGCATCGTCAGGAAGATTAGTCCAACGGTGCGCCCAAGATGCTTCACTTCGTTTAGCATGACACGCGCACTAGGGGTGAGCGGCCAAGTAGAGCTAATTATATGGCCGTGTTGGGGTCGAACTGCTCCAGGTAATCGGCCACTTTGCGCACAAACATGCCCCCTAGCGAGCCATCGACCACGCGGTGGTCGTAGCTGTGGCTCAAGAACATAAAGTGGCGCACGCCGATGAGGTCGCCCTGGGGCGTCTCAATCACGGCGGGCTTTTTCTTGATGGCGCCCACGGCCATGATGGCCACCTGCGGCTGCATGATGATGGGCGTACCCATGACGTTGCCAAACGAGCCCACGTTGCTGAGCGTGTAGGTGCCGCCTTCGAGGTCGGCGGGCGTCAGCTTGTTGATGCGGGCGCGGGCGGCCAGGTCATTTACCTTCTTGGTCAACCCGTTGAGGTTGAGCTGGTCGGCATTGTGAATAACCGGCACGATGAGGTTGCCGCTGGGCAGCGCCACGGCAACGCCCACGTTGATGTCGCGCTTCTTGATGATGTAGTCGCCATCAATCGACACGTTAATCAGCGGGTAGTCCTGGATGGCGCGGGCCACGGCCCACACGAAGAGCGGCGTGAAAGTCAGGTTCTCGCCGGTGCGCTTCTTGTAGGCGTCTTTGTGTTTGTTGCGCCAGTGTACCAATTCGGTCACGTCGGCCTCCACGAAGCTCGTGACGTGCGGCGAAATGCGCTTCGAGTCCACCATGCGCTGAGCAATCATCTTGCGCATGCGGTCCATCTCAATCAGCTCCTGGCCGCCCGAAACCGAGGGCGCGGGCTTGCTGGCCGGGGCCGCCTGGCCGTTGGGGCTAGCCTTGGGTGCGGCGGGCTTGGGCTCGGCGGCCGGGGCCGGCTTGGCTTCGGGCGCCGGGGCTGGCTTGGGTGCGGCGGGTTGTGGCGCCGGTGCAGCGGCCGGGGCCGCCGCCACGGGCTGCAACGACGGCTTGCCGGCGGCCACGTGGTCGAGAATGTCTTTTTTGGTTACGCGGCCTTCCTGGCCGGTGCCGGGCAGGCGCTCCAACTCGCTCATGCCGATGCCTTCCTCACGGGCAATGCTGAGCACGAGCGGCGAGTAGAAACGGCCTTCCTGCACGGGCAGGCCGGGGCTAGCCGGGGCTACTACCGGGCTGCCAGGGCCGGGCAGGTAAGGCACGCTTTCGTCGCCGGCCGGGGCCTCTTGCAAGGGGCGCACATCTTCCTGCACCGGTGGGTTGGCGCTGGCTTCTTCGAGGCTGTCGGTATTCTTGCTGGGGGCGGGGGCCGCGGCGGCATCGGTTTCGATGCGGGCAATGGGCGCGCCCACGGCCACCACCTGGCCCTCCTGCACCAGTATTTCGGCCAGGATGCCGGCGTAGAGGGCGGGTACTTCGGTATCTACCTTGTCGGTAGCCACTTCCAGCACCGACTCATCTTGCTCAATGGCGTCGCCAACTTGCTTGAGCCATTTCAGCACGGTGCCTTCCATGATGGATTCGCCCATCTTGGGCATCGTCATTTCCACTAGGGCCATAATTCGGGGGCAGGGGGTCTTAAAACGTAGGGTGGGGTGGGAGGGAGTTTCGAGCCACAAAGGTAGGCAGAAGCCCAACGCCCCCGCACCGGCGGGCCGGGCGGGGGCGTTTGATAAAGCAGGAGTAATCTTTAATTGCCCGGGAAAACCGGCTCAATACCATCAATAAGCCAGCTGCCTCCCTGGTGCGACAGTCGAAAAACCAGCGTCTTTTCCAGCGCTCCATCATAGGAAAGGCCGAGGCCAATGCGGGCTGAATCAAGCGTATAGTGTAGAATAACAGGGGTTTGCTTTAGCAAAGCCTGCAAATCATCCGAGTCCTGTGAACAAAGAACCGGGTCAAAATCCAAGCCTGGGGGCGCACCGTCATAAAGAGGATGCGCGCGCATGGAATCAGCCTGCTGCTGATAGTAGGCCCGGCGGCTAGCAGCGTAGCGAGCCGAGGTGAAGCTGCCTTTGCTAAAGGCAGCCAGGTAGTTACCAACTTGCTTAAAGTCCAGGGCGTAAACATCAGCTGTGTCCGCATTACAGGCAGCGGGGACAAGGCATATACTGTTTAGGCTATCCATGCGCGGCCCATACCACTGCAAAAAACGCTGCGGGGTAGCCAGTGCGGCTGCTTTGGTAGCTACGTCAATTGACGTAGTGGACGGCGGCAAGTTGGCGGTAGACGGGGGAGTTGTGGCGGGCGGCTCAGCAGAACAAGCGGCCACTAGCCAACTGATGAAGCAGATATAGTGCGGCCAACGCATGAGCCAGGGAGTGAAAGCAACGATGCAAGATAAGTACCCTAGCCCATTAAGCCATCGGTACCTTCTTTCATCGGTACAGTCGGGGCGTTGGTCGGGGTTTGGGGGCAGAATAGGGCTAGCAAAGCCACCAGGCCACATTTTCGGTCACGCATTTGCAAAGGGATAGTCAACCAGCCGCCGGCGCCCAGGCCACTAGCGCGGCGCGGCTTTGCTGTTTTTTCTCCGGCTTTCTAGTTTCTACTGCCATGAAATCCTTCCTGTTTGCCGCCCTTGCTGCCGCTAGCCTGCTTACCAGCGCCTGCGCGGCTGCCCCCATCATCGACAACCGCACTGGCCGCTACGAGCAGGGCCCCGGCGACCGCGACTTCAACTACGGCTACGACCGCAGCCACCGCGTGACCCGTGCGGAAATAGCCCGTTACCAGGCCCAGCACCGCCACGACAACCGCGGCCGCGACAACGACAAATTCGACCGCAGCCAAAACTACGGCTTCGACCGCGACCACCGCGTGACCCGCGCCGAGCGCCGCGATTGGGAGCACGGCCACAACTACGGCTACGCCCAAAACCACCACGTAACGCCCCAGGAGCGCGCCCGCTGGGAAGCCCAGTACCGCCGCTAAACCTTTAGCCAGGGCCGGCCTCTAAGCTCCAGGCAGGGCTAGCCCCGGTTTTTTTCTTCTCTTTCTTTTTAAGTACTCCCCATGAAAAAGTTTCTGTTGCCACTGCTAGCCCTCGCGCTTTCGGCCACGGCCGCCTCGGCCCAAACTATGCCCAACCAGGCCGGCGGCCGCCCCCAGCGCACCCCCGAAGAAATGGCCACTCGCCAAACCGAGGGTCTTACCCGGCAGCTGGGCCTCAGCGCCGACCAGTCGGCCAAAGTGCAGCAAATACTGCTGGCCCGCGACCAGGAGATGCTCGCCATGCGCGGCCAGCTGCAGGCCGGCACCGCCGACCGCCAGCAACTGCGCCAGCAGATGATGGCCGGCCGCACCAAGTACGACGACCAGCTGAAGGCCGTGCTCACCCCCGACCAGTACACCAAAATGCAGGCTATGCAAGCCAACCGCCGCCAGCGCGGCAGCATGGAAATGCCCCAGGATGGCAAGGTGAAAGCCAAGAACGGCAAAGTAAAAATCAAGGCTAAAGCCGATGACTAGCCCGTCGTAAGTAGCGTAGGGTCACTAACAAAGCGGCCGGCCACTCGCGTGACTGGCCGCTTTGCTTGGGCTAAGGACAAATACGTTAGAACAAGCCCGAGGTGCGGCGGTGGCTGCCTTTATGGCTGCGCTGCGCGCCTTGGTGCCGGGCGGTGGCGCGCCCGTTGCCGTGCAAAAAGCTGAGGAGCCCGCCATTGTTCGGGCGGCTGTGGCCGCGGTAGGTGCCGTAGTGGTGGGTGTAATCGCCGGGCAGCTTGCGGCTGCCGTGGCGCTCGGGCGTCGAGAGCCAGAAGGGCCACTTGGCTGGGTGTGCCGGGTGGGCAGCGGCGGGGTTGGCGGCGGTCAGCAGCGTGAGCAGGCTAGCTAGCAAAGTGAGTCGTACCATCGGTTTTTGCAGAATTTAAGGCGGGAGTAGTAACGCGGCGGGGCCGCGAATAGCACGTTGCTACTGCCTCCTAAACTGCGGCCGGGGGCAAATTCGTATGGCAGAGCCCTTTATTTAGGCAACTGTGGCCGGGTGGCGCCCCGGTCAGGCCCCCGACCCTAGCCGCCACCCGGCTACAAAAAAGCCGCCCGCCCGAAGTGGGCAAGCGGCTTTTTTGCCATGCTGGCTAGCTTATTTGCCGCCCAGCAGCACACCCACGTAGGCTTGGAAAGCCGAGTTGCGGGCATTGCGGAAGTCGTTGTTGCTGTAGTTGCTATTCTTGGCAAAGTCGGTGAAAGCGCCGTTGTAGCGTACCCCTATCATCACGCCGTTGCTAGCCTGAAAACCCAGGCCACCCACGTAGCCTAGCTCATTGCGCTGCACATTGTCGAGGTTGGTAGTGCCTGAGCCAACGTTGCCAACTACGCTGCCATTGAGCGTCTGCGTGCGGTCGGTCGATACGTTCAGCAAGTAGCTATACTGCGGGCCCACTTCAAAGAAAATGCCCGCGGCGCGTACGCGCACCAGAACAGGCACGTCAATGTAATTGTAGCGTACGCTACCGGTGTTGCGCACCAGCCCAAACTGCTGGTCGGCGTACTTAAAGCCTTTTTGCGAGTAAAGCACCTCGGGCTGGATAGAAACGATGTCCCCGAGACCAAAATTCACCATCACGCCGCCGTGAAAGCCAAAGCGATTCTTATACTGGTCCTGGTCAACGAGGTCGCCGGAGAGGTTGGAGAGGTTGGCACCGGCCTTTACGCCGAAGCGCACGCCCTGGGCGTGCGCCGCTGGAGCTGCTGCGGCAACCAGCAAGGCAGCCGAGGCACTGAGAAGGAGTTTTTTCATGGGGCCGTGTACGCGAAAGAATCTGAGTGGTTTTTGAAGCCCCGCTGCGTCCTGGCTAGGGGCCACGCGGCCTAACCCCGGGCCGCCCCCCGCCGTCTAGTCTGTATTACGTCCGCTATTTCTGCTGCTTATGAGCCTTTGGCAAATTATTCAACGCCTGCTACCCTTCGTGCGGCCCTACCGGCGACTGATTATTAGCACTCTATTGCTCACGCTGGTAGGCTCACTAGCCGCCCAGGTTAACCCCTTCGTGCTGCGCTACACCGTCGATACCGTGCAGGGGCTGCTGAATAAAGGACAAGGCCTAGCCCAGGGCTGGCAAATGCTGATTTGGGTGAGCGCGCTGCTGCTCGGCAAAGAGTTGTTGAACACCGCCATCACCTTCGGTCAGAAATACTACGGTGAGAAAATCCGCATCAGCGTGTCGGGGGCCCTAGCGGAGGCCGCCGTCACCAAGATTTTAGGTTACGAGCTAGGCTTTTTCACCGAAAGCGGCAACCAAACCGGCAAGCTCCAAACCCGCATCGATAGGGGGGTGGAGAGCCTGATGAAGCTGGTTCAGAACTTCTTTATCGACATTCTGCCGCTCTTTGCCAATGCCATTGTGGCGCTGGTGGTTATGTTTTTGGCCAATAAATGGGTGGGCCTGGTGGCCACGTCCATCCTGCCCGTGTACTTCTGGCTGAGCTACCGACAGGCCGACCGCCTCAA
>Ga0308157_10008691_pt1 | contig 11467 bp, 7 predicted proteins | sample PhyBR1_FD_201035 | JGI IMG/M metagenome (GOLD analysis project Ga0308157, IMG submission 201035) | Phyllosphere microbial communities from UC Gill Tract Community Farm, Albany, California, United States - DLSLB.R1 | ecosystem: Host-associated > Plants > Phyllosphere > Unclassified | place: USA...
TTAGAGCGTCTATTCTGGCAAGCTGAACGATAGTTTCATGATCAATTAAGCGCTGAGTGATGGTCAATCCCAAATCCGTACCGCCTGCCCAAATGGTAGCTTGCGGATATTGGCTTAAAATTTGGTTGAGTTCAGCAATCGAGGTTGGCGCAAAAAGCTTTCGCAAGCCTTCAGTAAGGACAGGCTTTGGCGCATTGCTTGTATTTCGGTCTTTTTCTTGGCTTTTTTCTTGACGACGACTGCTTTCTGCCATCACATCAATAGCAAGTCCAAGCACTTTTGTGCCTTGCTGTGATTTGCTTTGAGCGTTGCCAATCTCAGTCATGGCAAGCCCCGCCTCAATAATCGGTCGATAGCCGGTGCAGCGGCAAAGATTCCCTGAAATGGCAGCGACAATATCGTCGTAGCTTAAATCGCCGCCGTTTTGACGCGCATTTTGACGGTAGTTTTCATAAACGCTGGCAAGCGACATTACAAAACCGGGCGTACAAAAGCCGCACTGCGAGCCGTGACACTCCACCATTGCTTGCTGAGCTGGATGTAACTGGGCGCGGTCAGGATGGTGGTTTGGGTTATCCGCCAAATACGAGGCGGTCATAATATGATAACCATCAAGCAAAGACAGCAGCGTAATGCACGAGTTAAAGGTAAAAAATGGCGCGCTTTCATCATCGCCCAAGCGCTGAGCCATCACGGTACAAGCGCCGCAGTCGCCGCTACCGCAGCCTTCTTTGGTGTCGGTTTGGCGAGCGTTCAATCGCAAGTACTCAAGCACGGTGGTGTTTGGATTGATCGTCGTTTCCTCAACGTATTTTCCGTTTAAATAAAATTGAATCATGGCAAATCTCGGCTCATATTAATGATGTTATTTTAAAACGCAAAAGCCCCTGAGCTGCTTATAATAAGCGCTCATCGAGGATCTTAAAAAAGTTATTAGGGGTATGATGCTGCGGCACTCGCGCCAGCATTGTGTGTATCAATGGCATTGTCTCATCCTTGTTGTTAGCAGCCAATCATCCTTGATTCGCTTTGATATTTTGAGTTTAGTTTTTGCTTTTATTATTCACTACACTGATTTTTCAACCAATTGCCGCATCCTGCCGCCATTAATTGACTCAATTCTACTGTACTAAAATCAAAAGCATAGCGTCCTAATAATAGCTGACTCCTTAGTCAAATCAAAAGCCAAGTTAAAGTAAATAAACGCCGTGATCATTCTTACAAAAAATATGCCCTTTAAAAATTTGAGCGTTCAAATCAAGGCGAAAGCGTTGCCAATTCAAGCAAGCTCGCATTGCCACCGATTGCTGTGGTATTCACCGTTTTTACGCGCTCAGTGACAAAGCGGTAAAGATAATCCGGCGCAAGCATTGCTATCAAATCATTACCATTGGTCGCCGCGATCACTTGAACCAACGCCCCGTCCAATTTTGCCAAGTTAGCACTTATCGCTAACACTTCTTGAATATCGGCGCTAATTGCAATTTGCATAAAATTTTGCGGTAATAAATCATCAATTTGACTATTATTATCAAAAATTAATACCGCGTCTGGAACGCCCGCCGAATGCAATTCAGCGACAATCTTCGCACTAATATCAGCGAAAGTTGCGCCATTTTTCGCCGGAAAATGAAAAATGACCTCATTTCCCGTAATCAGCGCGGCGATAAGCTGACCTAAAACGGCTAAAAAGTCCGCGTTTTTGCCCGCCATCACCAGCGTTTTGCCGCGAGCGCTGACGTACCACTCATTGCTTTCGCCGGTTGCGCCAGTTAACCGTTGAGCGTCATCAAGGCTTTTGGCATTGATAACCAATTGATCCAATAAGCGCTTAGCTTTTGGGGCGTCTTGCGATAGCTCAGCATTTTGCTGAATGCTTTGAACGATATTATCAATGGCAGGTTGAATCATGGTAATGCGCTTAGCAGCGCTCATTAATCGCCACGCCTCGATCGTGTTATTTTGAATTTTTCGGATCATGGCAAATTCTCCTCAGCAGAATCTATCACAACATCCGTCATTGAAACGGGCGTAAAGTTCAGCGTCATAAGCCGCGCCACGTAAAGAGGTCCGCCAGCTTTTGGTCCTGTTCCTGACAAACCAAAGCCGCCAAAGGGCTGCTCGCCGACCACCGCGCCGATTTGGTTGCGGTTGATATAAGTGTTGCCTACGCGGGCGCGGCGCTCGATATACTCAGCGGTGCGTTCAATCCGGCTATGAATCCCAAGGGTCAGTCCAAATCCAGTCGCGTTAATCTTATCAATCAAGTTATCAAGCTTATCAGCGCGGTAGCGGAGGACGTGCAAAATCGCTCCAAAATGCTCGCCGCCGATAGTTTTTATATCATCAACTTCGATCAGTGTTGGTGCAACAAACGTCCCTTTTGCTGTGTTTTGTTGATTCAGCGGCGTTTGATATAAGACTTTGGCAAATGGCTCGTTTTGCAAGCGCTCAATATGCGCCTTAAGTTTTTGTTTTGCTGTTTTGTCAATGACGGGACCGACATCCGTAGCAACAAGTTCAGGATTGCCCACCGACAGCTGCGCCATATAGCCGCTAATAAGCGCAATCAAGTTATCAGCGACGTCCTCTTGAACACAAAGTATCCGGCACGCTGAGCAGCGCTGACCTGCCGAGCCAAACGCCGACAGTGCCACATCTTTTGCCACTTGCTCAAGAAGCGCCGTTGAGTCCACAATCATGGCATTTTGACCGCCTGTTTCAGCGATCAGCAGCGGCAAATTTTGGCGATGAGCTTGGTTTAAGCTTTGATTAATGCGCTGTGCCGTTGGTACAGAGCCGGTAAAAATCACGCCAGCAATTGCGTTTGAGCTTGTTAGGGCATCACCAACAACGCCGCCGCCCGTGACCAATTGCAGCGCATCCAAATTCACGCCAGCTTGATGCATAAGTTTAATAGCAAAATGGGCAATCAAGCTGGTTTGTTCGGCGGGCTTTGCTACCACCGTATTGCCAGCGACCAAGGCGGCGACAATTTGACCGGTAAAAATGGCGAGCGGAAAGTTCCAAGGACTAATACAAACAAGCGTTCCGCGCGGCTCATAGCAACCGCGCTGCAACTTTTTATCCAAATCAATAACCGCAATAGACTCATTTTGCAACCGCTCGGCTTCATTGGCATAATAACGGCAAAAATCGACGGCTTCTTTAATTTCATCAATGCTGTCTTGAATGGTTTTTCCAGCCTCCCGCTGGCAAAGCACCATCAATTCAGCAAAATTGGCTTCGTATAAATCGGCAATCTTGCGTAGGATGTCAGCCCGAGTATTGACCATGACCGCTTGCCAAGCTTCTTGCGCGCTAACAGCATTGGCAATGGCTTGATCGGCAAGACTTGCATCACCACCGATGACCTCGCCGACTTTGATATCACAGTTCCAAGGCGCAAAAACGTCCCTTTTCTTTAAAGTAGACTTAAGTGGGGATTTGCCATTAGTTGATTTCCCATTAATAATCGGCGCTGCTTGCCAGTATTTTTGAACCTGACTCATCGCGTCATTTAACGGCTGCCATTGCGATTCCACAAAAATATTCACGCCAAAACTTGCCGTTCGGTCACCATAAATGTCAAGCGGTAGCGGAATATTGGGGTTATCAAGGGTTGCAAAGGCTAGCAGCTCATCAACAGGATGGGCAGCAAGCTTATCAATCGGATAGGACGTATCAAGAATTTGGTGAACAAAGGAGCTGTTGGCGCCATTTTCAAGCAATCTGCGTACCAAATAAGGCAGCAAATCTTTATGAGCGCCAACAGGGGCATAAATGCGAACCGGAATCTGAACGTCTTTTAAAATATGATCGTAAAGCGCATCGCCCATGCCGTGCAAGCGCTGAAATTCAAACCCTGAATGCGTTGCCATCGCCAAAATCGCGGCTATCGTGTGCGCATTATGAGTGGCAAATTGCGACCAAAGTAAGCCTTGGTTTTGCGGACTTAATAAATAGCGCGCACAAGCTAAATAAGCGGTATCCGTGCCCTCTTTTCGCGTCCAAACTGGATATCCTGCCAGCCCTTTTTGCTGAGCCAATTTAATTTCAAAATCCCAATAAGCGCCTTTAACCAATCGCACCGGAATCCTATCGCCAACTTCCTTAGCTAATGCCGCAAGCCAAGCTAAAACGGCGATGGCACGTTTAGAATATGCCTGAACCACAATGCCTAACCCATCCCAACCTTGGGTCATCAGATCGCGGTAAAGCGCCTCAAACAGCTTCAGTGAAATCTCAAGTCGGTCAGCTTCTTCAGCATCAATGCTGATATCCACATCAAGACCACGTGCCGCTTCAATGAGCAGCAAACAGCGCTGACGAAGCGCGCCCATAACCTGCGCCTCTTGCGTTGCTTCATAACGCGGGTGCAGTGCTGACAGTTTTATCGACACGGACGGCTTAGGAATTCCTGCTTTGACCGTGATTTGCGCGGCTTGCTTGATGGCATTTAAATAATCATTAAAATATTTTTCAGCGTCCTTATCGGTGATTGCTGCCTCGCCTAACATATCAAATGAGTAGGTATAACCTTTATCGCGGTAGCTTTGACTGTTTGACAGCGCCTCGACCATATTTTCTGCCAAGACAAACTGCTGACCCATAATTTGCATTGCCGCTTGCATGGCACGGCGAATGACCGGCTCGCCCATTTTTTTGGTCATTTTATCTAAAAATCGGCTTGGCGTGGTTGGGTCAAGACGAACCACGTGCCCTGTTAGCATCATTCCCCAAGTCGAAGCGTTAACGATAAATTGATTGTCATTTTTTAAATGCTGTTTCCAATCGGCAACGCTCATTTTATCGGCGATTAATTTGTCCGCCGTTGCCTTATCGGGAACGCGAATGAGCGCTTCAGCAAGGCTCATCAACAAAATGCCCTCTTGGGTATCAAGGCTATATTCAAGCAGTAGCACATCGACCATTTTGATGGCTTTGGTGTCGCCTCGGACGTGATTGACCAGCGTTTTGGTTTGGCTTGCAGCTTGGCGACGCTCATCATCGCTCGGCTTGGCAAGTGGCAGCAATGCTCTCAGCCAGCGCGACTCATCGGCGCAGTAAAGTGGCGAGATAAATTGCTTTCGGGTAGCGGCTGGAATACTTAGGCTATTTGCCTCAAGCAAGGTGATAGGCTCAAATAAAATAGGCTCAGCGGGCGTAAAAGGTAGAGGTCTTGACATATCAGCTCCGTCATTATGAACAGCCGCAAACTTAAAGCATGACTCCGGCTATAAATTAAAACTTTTATCAAGCAGCATTAGCGCCTTCTTCTTAATAACCTTGCAGTTAAATTAAGAAAAACCTCTACGGCGTTGCTTGAGGTGATGCGCCTGATGACTTGATGGTAGCATAAGCTCATGCCGATTGGGCATAAGTCTAATAACTGACGCATTATCAAAACAAAAAAGCTATGGACTTATGTTTTAAATTTCAAACTAATTTTTGAGCCAAAAAAAAGCCCTTTAATAAGGGCTTTTTGATAAACTTTAATTTAGATTATAGCAAGACAATTTTTGCCAGCAGTACCAATGTCAATACCCAAACTGGAATGCTAATTTCTTCAAAACGTCCGGTCAAAACTTTTACCGCTGTATAAGTGACAAAGCCAAGCGCGATACCATCCGCCACCGAATACGTCAGCGGCATGAAAAGCAGCGTCACAGCAACCGGAGCACCTTCGGTTAAATCCTGCCAGTCGATATCTTTGAGCGTACCAAGCATCAGCACTGCCACATAAAAAATCGCCCCTGCGGTTGCATAAGACGGAATCATTCCGGCAAGTGGTGCAAAAAACGTACTTAGTAAAAATAAAACACCCACCACCACGGCAACAAGTCCTGTGCGACCACCCGTCACGATTCCTGAAACACTTTCAATATAGCTGGTCGTTGATGACGTTCCAAGCAGCGTTCCGGCAACCGTTGCCGTTGAGTCCGCCAACAGCGCTTGCTTCATGTTAGGAATATTGCCGTCTTTATCGATCAATCCTGCTTGGCTTGTGGTTGCAATCAAGGTTCCTGCGGTATCAAACAAATCCACAAATAAGAACGCAAAAATCACGCTGATCATCGCCACATCAAACGCGCCGGCAATATCAAGCTGCATAAAGGTTGGCGCAATCGGCGGCGGCGCTGACATAATGCCATTAAACTGCGTATGCCCCGTTAATAAACTAACAAGCGCCACCAATAAAATCCCAATCGTCACCGCCCCTGGAACTCGTCGATACGACAACGCAATAATGATGATGAACCCAATCGCTGCCATCGCCGGTGAAAACGCCGTCATATCACCAAGACCAACGAGCGTGGCATCATGATTGACAATCACCCCTGAGCTTTGTAGCGCAATAAACGCCAAAAATGCGCCAATCCCTGCAACCACCCCTTGCTTAATACATAAAGGAATGGCATTGATCACCCACTCGCGGATTTTAAATAGGCTCAATCCCACAAAAATACAGCCCGATAAAAATACCGCACCAAGCGCCACCTGCCAACTGTAGCCCATCCCAAGGACAACGCCATAGGTAAAAAACGCGCTCAGCCCCATCCCCGGCGCAAGCGCGACCGGCAAGCGCGCGTAAAACCCCATAATAAAACAGCCAATCGCTGAGGCAAGACAGGTGGCGACAAATACCGCCCCCTTATCCATTCCTGCCTCAGATAAGACGTTGGGGTTTACAAAAATGATATAAGCCATCGTTAAAAACGTGGTCAGACCGGCAAGCAGCTCGGTTTTGATCGTGGTATTTTCGCCATTAATCCCAAAATAGCGCTCAATTGCATTCATAGGCTGGTATCCTCACTGTGGTTTTTGACATCGCATCCAAGTTGCGGCTTTAATTATCACATCCAGCCGATAAATAAAAGCATTATTGCAATTAAATTAAAAATTACCCCAGTTGGCGGCAGAAAAATCGCGGCAATAAGACTGAATATCTTAAAATTACCCTGAGCATTGTTCAACGTCCGTCACTGACTTCAGAGTTTTTATCTTTGCTATTTTAAAGATAAGTTATGACTGATGAGAATCTCCAAACGACTTTGCTTAAGAATGAGTAAAATTTTGCTCATTTTTATGACCTTTAACACATTAATCAATGACCTTTTTTAAAATTCAAAGTAAACTAGCAGGTTTAAAATCATCTTAGCTTTTATTTTATCCAAACTATAACTTACTGATCTTTGCGCCCATGCGTTGCCGATCAAGCGGCAAAGCTTGGCGCTTAATTTTGCCACTGAGAGCGCGTCATGCCTGAATCGTTAAATATTATTGACCTGATTTCCCAAGCCAGTTTATTGGTTCAAATCGTCATGTTGCTGCTGCTTTTGGCGTCCGTTTTCAGTTGGGTGATGATTTTTCGTTTAAGCTCGCGAATCAGTACCGCCAAAAGCTTTGACTCACAATTTGAAACTTGGTTTTGGTCGGGCGAGGATTTGGCAAAGTTGTATCAAGGCATTCAAGGCTCACCTGACCGCCAAGGTCTTGAGCAGATTTTTTATGTGGGGTTTTCTGAATATCTGCGGATGCATAAAAAACGTCAACCTAAAGATGATATCATCGATGGCGTTGAGCGCAAACTTCGGGTAGGTCTTGGTCGTCAGCAGCAGCTTTTAGAGTCCGGAATTGCCGCGCTTGCCAGCATCGGCTCGGTCGCGCCTTACGTGGGATTGTTTGGTACGGTTTGGGGCATTATGAATGCGTTTTTGGGACTGTCGCAAACTGAGCAAGCCACCCTTGCCGCTGTGGCTCCAGGGATTGCCGAGGCGCTGATTGCCACCGCGATGGGGCTTTTTGCAGCGATCCCGGCGGTACTTGCTTACAACCATTTTTCTGCAAAACTTGCTCGCCTTTATGACTCACGAGCGCTATTTTGCGATGAGATGACCGGAATGCTTCAACGCGAAACCAGCATTGATAATACCTCGGCGGTTGCTACTGGCATCCGGCAAACCAGTCAGGTGAGCGGACTATGAAGCCAAGCCCCTATCAGCGCAAAAAGGCAGACTTAAACGCGCAAATCAACGTCGTGCCCTATATTGATGTGATGCTGGTGCTGCTGGTGATTTTTATGGTGACCGCGCCCATGCTCACGACCGGCGTCGATGTGGATTTGCCCAAAGAAAAAACCAATACGCTCAAACAAAGCCAATTGCCCATTATCGTCACGCTGACCGGCTCAGGCGAGATTTTTGTCAGTTATGAAAATAATATTGATCTGCCCATCAGTGAGCCTGAATTAATCGACACCCTTGCCAATTTGCAATCGCAAAGTGATGAGGCGGGTGAGGCGCTGCAAGTGATGATCAATGCCGACCAAAATAACCAATATGGCGCGGTCATGGGGCTGATGGCAAGCTTACAACAAGCGGGCGTCCAAAAAGTGGGGCTATTGACCGGAGCGCCATTAGCAGCGCCTAAGTAACCTAAGCCATGACTTTTTAGGTTTAATGTCAAAACCCTTTGATTTATAATTATTTCTTATCATAATTTTGCTGATAATGCTTTAACGACGCCAATTGACTGCTGAATAAAACTCATGAATAACGCTCCTGTCGTCTATGTTCCAACTACCCCTGAAGGCGACGGTCTGACATTGCCGACCGTCTTGAGCATTTTGGCGCATGCTATTGTGATTGGCATTTTGATTTATCATTACCATCACCTCCCTGAGCCTGAGGGCAGCATTGAGACGACCATGGTCACCCCAGAAGAGCTTGCCGAGATTCAAGGTCAAATCTTAGCCAATCGCGCTGCCGCCTCCATGGCAAGTGGAGAAGATAACTTGGCAAGCGGTGCGGTAAGCCCATCGCCACCAAGTCCAAGTTCGGCAACAAATCAAGCGACCACAAGCCAGCGCGTTCCCATTTTTACCCCGTCCAATGATGCCGCAAACTTTGATCATGACGCGCCCATCTTGATGAGCCAAGAGCAAAATGAGCGCTTGCTTGAACAATCGCAATCTTATGAAGAGTCGATAAGCGATTGGAACGCTCAGCAAGACGGCATGGCAATTGAGCGCTTAGAGCAAGTTGAAAAAAGTAAAAGAGAAGAGCAATTAGAGGATCGCGAACGCCTCAAAGCTTACCGCGAGCAGCAAAATAACCCACCAAAGGTTGAGCGACCCAATGCTACTCAGCGCAATATCGAAATCACGTCAGGCGGCTCGGGCGCGGGTGGCAAAAGCTACAACTTATCGGACGGTCAATCCACCTTTTCAGGCGACAGCAGTACCAGCAGTCCAAATACGGGTCGCAGCAAAAGCGCAGGCGGTAGCCGTGGTGCTAGCAATAGCGAAATTATCAACCTCATCCGCCGAAACTACAATCCGCCAACTGCGGCTAAAGGCTCAACCCAGCGCGCAACTTTGAGCATCACCGTTAATGCCAGCGGCGATATCGTAAACGTAAGCGTCAGCGGAAATGACAGCGCGGTTAATGAAGCCGCTCGCCAAGCAGTTTTAAACACCCGCAATCTACCCATTGACCCCGATGATCCTAAATTCCCAACTTTTACCATTCAATTTAATGGCAAAAATTGATCGGTGAAAAAGCTTTTGACCCCAGTTGCGCAAAATTACTTTAAGCCACTTGCCAAACCTGATCGAATCGCTTACCGTTATCGCCAACGTTTGTGCCATCATGGCTAAGATGTAGGAGCACCATTGCCTCATGACTTATAAAAATATGCCTTTGACTACTTTTTTTACCCCGATATTTACAAGCTTAGCGCTAGCAACTTCAAGTTTGATGCTAAGCCAAAGTGCAGCTGCGGCGCCAGTAGAATTGCAGCTTGACTATGACATTCCGGTTCAGAAAAATCAGGTGGCGTTTGTCTCATTTGCAGGCGATTCCGTCATATCCCCAATCGTTTTTAACGATTTAAATAAGACCGAGCTTACAGTCACCAACAAAAATTTGCCGCAGCAACCAAAAAGCAGCAGCGAGCTTGCCGGAACTTTACCCGCTTGGCAACAGCTTGGCATCCCTTATTTGGTGATGGGAAACACGCGAACGGATCGCGGCAAAGTTGTGACCGATTATGAAGTGGTCAACGTGCAAACGGGTCAAGTGTTAGGCGGCAAACAAACCTTGTCTGCGGATAAAGATGCCTCAAGCATGCGCTACGCCGCTCACGTCATCGCTGATAAAGTGTATGAGCTGATCACCGGAACGCCAGGCGATTTTTCAGGGCGAATAGCTTATATTGAAGAATCCGGTCGCGGTAAAGATAAAGTTTCGCGCCTAAAGGTGATGGACGCAGATGGCGAAAACGCGCGAACCATCACCGAGGTCAAAGGCTCCATCTTCTCGCCGGCGTGGTCGCCTGACGCCAACCGCATCGCTTACGCCGTTCAACGTGAAAAATCATATCCGGTGATTTACGTTCAAAACGTCAGCGGCGGCGGCGCGTCCGTATTAACGCCATTTCCGGGAAGCAATTTAAGCCCGTCGTTTTCACCTGATGGCAGCAAGATTTTGTTCTCAAGCAGCTTTGAGGGCAGTTCACACATTTATGAAATCAGTGCCAGCGGCGGTCAACCCAGACGCCTCACCAACTGGACAAAAAGTAGCGAGGTTCAACCAAGCTACGCTCCTGACGGCAAATCGTTTGTATTTGTGTCGGACAAAGCCGGATTTAACAAGCCTGCCATTTATCGCTATAACTTTGGCTCAGGTCAAATCAGCCAAGTGTCACGTAGCGGCTACGCCACAAGTCCGCAAGTCAGTCATGACGGCAGCCAAATTGCCTATTTAAGCGGCAGATCGGCGGCGATTATGAACAGCAATGGCGGCGTGGTGGCGAATCTTGGCAGTACTGGAATCGATGAAGCACCAAGCTTTTCGCCAAATGGCAAGCGCGTGGTGTTCGCCTCAACCCAAGGCGGCAAAGGGGTGTTGACCATCAAATCATTAAATGGCGGTCAATCGTTTGGCAAATCCGGTCAAGGCATTATCCGCTCGCCGGTGTGGTCAAATAAGCCGCAGTAAGTTATTTTTTTAAATGTTAGGTTCAGGCGGCTGATTGGTCGCCTGAACTATTTTTAATACATTAAAGCATTTCTTCGATTCAAACGCTCGTATCCAAATATGCTAAAACCGAAGCCCAAGATTGCTTTAACCGACATTATCCTGCTAATACAAATAATGAACTATTCGGGCACTCTGGAATATAAACCTTTTCTTGTGCTCTGAAAATTTTCTCATTTACCCCGCCTCCAGTCAGCGATATTGGGTCACCGTCTTTATAACGTTTAGAGTCGTAAGTTAAAGTACTCGTAGCCTCATCCCAACTGACGCTATAGGAGGGAAATACGGGTTGTTCGATATTGCCGCCTTCTGCAATCACAACGATACAATTTTCTCTAAACTCTAAATGACCAACTAAGCTTGCAACCATACCAGAGGGATGATCTGGTTTTTCTTTTTCCACGATGGCTATTTTACTCATATTT
>Ga0308157_10008692_pt1 | contig 11465 bp, 7 predicted proteins | sample PhyBR1_FD_201035 | JGI IMG/M metagenome (GOLD analysis project Ga0308157, IMG submission 201035) | Phyllosphere microbial communities from UC Gill Tract Community Farm, Albany, California, United States - DLSLB.R1 | ecosystem: Host-associated > Plants > Phyllosphere > Unclassified | place: USA...
CGCGCTGTGGGGCCGCGCTATGCGGCAGCCGTCGCGTCGGTGGTTTCGGCGTTGACGGGTTCGGTGTCGAGGCGCTGCGGCGCTTCGGCGGCGCCCTCCGCCGGGGCGTCGGCAGCACTGTCTTGGTCCGACGCATTGGCGCGCAGGAACAGCAGGAACTCCTGCAACAGGCGATCCCACAGCTCGGTGGTGGCGCGCAGATAGGTCTCCGACACGCCCCCGGCCACGATCACGTCCAGTTCCAGCACCAGGAACACGCCTTGCACCGACAGGCGGGCAAAACGCTTTTCCACGTTCCAGCGGTCGGCCAGGCCGGCCGGCAGTTCGCCCTGCACGCGCAACGCGCAGCTGAGCGTGTAGTCCAGATAATGCCCTTCCTGCTGGGCCGGGTTGCCCATGCGGGCGGCAAAGCCGACGCCCTGGCTGGCGCTCAGCAACTGGACCATGCCATTCTGCTCGGACAAGGTCACGCGGTAGCCCGCGGATTGCAGCAGCGTTTGCAGGCGTTCAGCGTTCACGTCAAGAATCAGGCTGGTTTCGGTCATTTCGGTATTTCCTGGATAAAGACAAATTGCAATCAGGGACAGACTACGGGTTGGACGTTGCAGCCGCTTGACTGCGCGGCGCCTGCGCGTCGTACAGCTTGTCGCCATACGCCTGCGCCTGCTCTTCGAACTTGACGCGCGCGCGGCCGGCAAAGGGCTGCTTGAGCGCCAGGATGTCGCCGGTGCTGATGCGCTCGTAGGCGTTCAGGATTTCCTTGCCGGCCTCGTACATGTCGCGGTTCTTGGCCAGGCAGACCTTGACCTCGTCGTCGCGTTGCGCCAGGTTGCGGGCCAGTGTCTGGCGTTCCGCCTCCTTGGCCCGGGTCAGCGTCAAGAGCTCGTCGTAGGCCCCCTTGAACTTTCCCAGTTGCGCGTGGCTGGCGGCGACTTGTGCCTGGGCGCTTTCCATCACCGCGCCCTGCTGCTCTGCCAGCTTCTCGGCCTGCCCACGGCTCTTGGCCAATTGCGCGCGCAACGACTCCAGCTCCTTTTGCGCCGCGTCGCGCTGGGCTTCGGCGGCCGCCTTGGCGGCGTTCACCTGCGCCTGCTCGCTTTGCAATTGCTGCAGCTGCTGCGTCGTGCTGCGCAACTGGGCGCGCAGGCGCTCTTCCATGCTTTCGGCCTGCGCGCCGCCGCTCAAGCTGAGTCCGGCCGCGCATAGGGCCACGGCGGCGGCGAACCGCCGACCGCGGCCCGCCGCGGCCGGATGGCGGGATTCATCCCATACGATGTGCATGTCCATGGCCTCAGAACCTTGCGTTGATTTCAAACTGCATCGTGTCGATGGCCAAGGGATCACCGTAGATTTCCTTGGTGCTCATCCAGCGGAAGACGCCGTAGACGTTCTTCTCAAAGGCATAGCCCGCACCGATGTAGTAGCCGCGCGCGTTGGTGCCGCCCTGGTGGAACGACGAATCGTTGAACGCATCAGGCAGCGCATCGGGTTGGATGTACTTGTAGCCAACGAAGGCCAGCCAATCGCCCTTTTCCTTCAGGTCGTACGACCGGCCCAGCGTGGCTTGCAGCATCCAGGCATTCGGACCGCTTTCGATGTCGCCGTTGTCGCCGAAGTTGTTGACGATGTAGCCCTGCGAGCGGCTCGCCATCTTGCTCTTGCTGTAGGCCAGGTTGCGGATGTAGTTGCCGTTCAAGCGCAGGCCCAGGCCGTCGAACACGCGGGTATCCCAGCGCAGGTTCACGTCCAGCAGGTCGAACTTGGACGCCAGACCCACGTACTGCGGTTGCGGCGTGTCGGCCGGATTGAGCGGATTGGGCGCGATGTTGCGCAGCAGGAACAGCGTGTTGCCCTTCTGCATGAAGGCCGGGCGCGACCAGTCGGTGTCGCAGTTCTCGGCGCCCGCCCACGGCGAGCAGGAGCTGGAGCGCTTGCCCGCGATGTTGTCGAAATGGTAGTAGGCCAGCGCGCCGCGCAGGCTGTTCTGATTGTTGATCTTCCAGTCGGCGCCGACCTGCGCGCCCAGCAGCCATTTATTTTCGCTGCTGCCCTCGCTCATCGACGACGAACTCCAGCCGTTGTTCGCGTATTCCGTCGCAAACGCGCCCAGTGTGCCGAAGAGCGTGACGTCGCGGCCCTGCAAGGGGTGCTTGAAGATCGCGGCGATACCGTCAAAGTTCAGGTCATTGGAAAACAGCGTATCGGTGGATTCGAACGGATTGGCGACACGGCCGCCCGTGACGGTGGCCCACTTGGCGGGGCGATACGTCAGGTAGGCCTGGTCCAGCCAGATGTCCTTCTTGCCCATGCCGCCGCCCAGGGTCTGGGACGTGGATACCGGGCTGTCATCGCTGCCGGTGGCCAGGCGGATGCCGGCAGTCCAGGCTTCCGAGATCTCGGCGCGCACACCCAGGCGGGCGCGGATGCGCAGCTGGTTGCGGCGGTCTTCACGCGTGTTCAGCATCGGCGGGTAGCCGCCGTTGGTGTTGGGATTGACGTCGTACGGTCCCTTGGCGTTGAGCTTGGCGAAATCGGTGATTTCGTTGCTGTTGCCGCCGTTGTAGAAGCGCGATTCGTCGCGTACCCGCACGTCGCCTTCCACCGTGATGCGCGACACCCAGTCCGGGAACGTGTTGGGCTGCGCCCAGTTTTCTTCCTTGGCCTGCACCATGACTTCGGCCTTGACCTCGTCGCGGATCTGGTCGCGCACGGTCTGCGGGATGTAGGGCACGCGCACGTCGCCCGCCTGCGCCACGGCCGCGCCGCGGTCCGGCGTGGCCTGGCGCGCGGCGCGGGCTTCGGCTTCCGCCTGCGCGACCAGCGCGTCGGCCTGATCGGGTTTAAGCACGCCCTGCTGCACCAGCAGGCGGATCAGGTTGATGGTGGCGTTTTCGGACGGCGCGGGCGCGCTGTGCGCCGGCAGCGCGGCGGCACTCGCCGCGACCAGCGCCAGCGATGCCGCCAGCCGGTTTAGTTCGAACTTCATTCTCTAGTCACTCCGGGATCAGGTCTGTTCGGGATTTCAGGAAGGCCGGCGGCCGGTCAGCGACGCGCGGATAGGCATGTTGGCGGTGGCAGGCGGGCGCTCATCCAGGCCCGGCACGGCGCGCAACGCGGCAACCACGCGGGCATCGACATCGGCGTCGCCGCTGCCGCGGGTCAGTTCCACCCGGGTGATCTGGCCAGACGCCGTCAGCCAGATGTTGGCCTGCAGACGGAAGGTCAGGTTGCGGGTGCGCTCGTCTTCGCGCAGGATTTTTTGCAGCGCATAGGCCAGGTATTGGCTGTAGGTGGCGTTGCCCGCGCGGCCACCTCCACCGCCCGCCATGCCCTTGCCTTGGCCCGCGCCGATGTTGAACGCGTCGCTGCCGGCCTGCGCATCGCCGTCGATCTGCATCGGGTTGGCCAGGTCGTCGGCCGGGCGCGGGGGCGCTTCGTCCTGCGGCTTGGGTGGTTCGGGCGTGGGCTGCGGCTCGGGTTCGGGCGTGGCCACGGGTTCTTCCTTGGGCTGTTCCTGCTCCGGCGGCTTCTCGGGTTCGGGTGGCGGCGGCGGGGGCGGCGGCAGCGGGATGATGGCCGTGACCTTGGGCGCATCGCGCCGAACGCCGGACATATCGTTGGCCCAGCGCCATAGCGCGTAGGCCGCCACCGCCGCGGCCACCGCCACGGCCGCCAGCTTCAGCCAGCGGCGCGCCGGATGCGGGACGCGCGAGGAATCGGATGCGTGTTGCGGCATGACGTTGTCCTGGCCCTTATTGCGGCTTGCCGGTCACGAGACCGACCTGGGCAAGCTCCAGGCGGCGCAGCAGATCCAGCACTTCCACTACCTTCTGGTACTGCACGGCGGCGTCGCCGCGCACAATCACCGGAAAATCCGGGTTCAGCGCTTTCTCCGTGCGCAGCCGGTCTTCCAGCTCGGGCAAGGTGACCGGATAGGCGTCCAGGAAAACCTGGCCCGCGTCATTGACGGAAATCGCCTTGGTCTTCGGCTGCGACAAGGCCATGGTGGAACTGGCCTTGGGCAGGTTGACCTTGATGCCGGCGATCTGCGCGGTGGCGGTCAGGATGAACATGACCAGCACGACCATCAGCACGTCGACCAGCGGCGTGATGTTGATGCCGTCCACGGGCGCGTCATCGTCATCGTCCTGGGATGCGGATACGGAAGCCATGAATGCTCCTTATGCCTCGGCGGCGGCGGGTTGCGCGTCGCGGGCGGCCGGGCGGCTAGCCGCCGGCGCGCGCGTTGCGGGATGGTGGGCGGCTTCCTGCGCTTGCGTTTCACCGTGCACTTCGGCCAGGCGCGTGACGAATTCGTCAACGAACACGCGCATGTCGGCGCTGACTTCCTTGTTGCGCGACACCAGGCGGTTGTAGCCAAACAGCGCAGGGATCGCGACGAACAGACCCATCGCGGTGGCCAGCAGGGCCGCGGCCATGCCCGGAGCAATGGCGTTGATGTTCACATCGCCGGCCATCGCCGTGCCCAGGAACACCACCATGATGCCCAGCACGGTGCCCAGCAGGCCGATGTAGGGGCCGCCCGCGATGGCGTTGGACAGCACGCCCAGCTTGGCGCCCAGCACCTGGTTTTCCTTGGTGCGCACGGCGTCCATCGATGCGCGGATGGCCTCGATCGTGGCGGCCGAGATCGACGTAGTGTCGGCGCCCTGGGCGCGGCGGGTGCGGATCTCGTTGACCGCCACGCGGTACAGGCGCCACAGCGACGCGTGTTCCAGCCGTTGGGCCAGACCGGCGTCATCGGCCAGCATTTCCAGGCGTTTGCCGACGTTGGCGAAAGACTCCCGGAACGCTTCATTGGCGCGCGCCAGGCGGGCCACGTTGCGGCTCTTCTTGATCATGATGATCCAGGACTGCACCATCATCAGCACCAGCACGCCGATGATGATCCAGGCGTCGATCGGCACCGCCTTGAGCAAGAAGCCCATGCCGCCGAAACCGAAACCCGACTGTTCTTCGTCCGCGCCGTAGGCGACCAGGCGCGACTCCGCGCCCTGCGAGCTGGCATCGGCGTAGATCAAGGCGGCGGGACGCGCCACCTTGGACAAACGAACTTCGTCGATGGCGCCCACGAACGGCGCGTAGACGGGGCGCGCGGCGGGCGCCGGCGCGGCGTCGGCCGGTACCGTGCCATCCGCGGCGGGGGTGGCAACGGGCGCCACGGGCGCGGCCGGCGCAGGCACATCGCCCCCCAGGGCGGCGATGGCGCCAAGCGGCGGCAGGCTGGCGGCCAGCGACGCGGTGGCGCGGCCGTTCACGTACAGATGGACCTGGCTGCCGTCGGCCGTCACCGCCAGGTGTTGCCAGGCGGCGGGCGTCAGCGGCTGGCCGGGCTGGCTGCGCTGGCCATTCACTTCCACGAACGGCACGCCCTGGTTGATACCAATCAGCAAGGCGTTGCCGGCGTCGCGACGGGCGTAGACCAGTTGTTCGCCGGCCGGCTGGTCGGCGCGAACCCAGGCGCTGAACGTGAAAGCGCCTGCGGCCGGGATGGCCAGAGAGGGGCTGGCGGGAAGCATCAGCGGCGCGGCGCCCGTGAACTGCGCGGCCCGGCCGATGACGCCATCCACCGCGGCGCCCGTCGGGGTCTGGCCGTGGTTGCTGTAGGCGGTGGTGTCGCGCGGCGGCGCGCCAGCGGCGCCGTCGAAGTGATAGACCAGCGTGTAGTTCGGGTCGAACGTCAGTTGGCCATTGGCCGAGACCGGCGCCTTCTGGTTGCCGTAGTACATCCAGATGTCCTGGCGCTGGCCATCGGCCACTTCAGGCACGTCCACCCATACCAGCGCCATGCCCAGCAAGGGGTCGAAGGCTTCCACCTGGTGGTTCAGCACCGTCTGGTCGTCGGCGCCCACAAAACGGATGTCGGCGCCCTTCTCGTTGATGCCGTCGAAAGTGAAGTTGCCGGTGTGCAGGCGCACCAGCAGCGGCGTGCGGCCGGCCGGGCCGCCCAGCGGCATGCCCTGCGCGGTGCTGTCGACGGTGATTTGCTTGCGGTACTGCCAGTCAGGCTGCCACCAGGCGTGGGCGGCGGACGGCAATACGCCGGCCAGCACGGTCAGTAGGAGTATCAATAGGCGTTGCATGTTCAGGACTCCGGGATGAATGAGGAGGTCGCGTGCGCTCAGAAGCTGGCGCGCACGCTGAAGTTCAGTCGGGGATCGTGCTTGCGGGTGTTGGGGCCGTCTTTCAGCGGATAACCCCAATCCAGCGAACCGGACAGCCAATCCATGACTTGCAGACGGGTGCCCAGGCCGACGCTGGCGAGCGAGTAGCTGGCGTCCTGTTCGGGCAGCGGGTCGCGCAAGCGCAAGGTGGCGGCGTCGGCAAAGGCATAGAAGCGCCATTCGTTGACGTTCGCGCCCAGCCAGCGGGCCAGCGACGGCGTGCGCCATTCCACCGAACCCAACACACCGTCGTCGCCCGTGCGCTCCGCGGCCAGATAGCCGCGCACGCTGGTGGCGCCGCCCGCCGAGAACTGCTCGTTGGACACCAGGGCGCCCGAGGCCAACTGGAACGAGCCGCGCAGGCCCAGTTGCCAATCGCCGAACAGGTTTTGCGTATGCGTGCCATCGCCGCGCAACAGCGCGAAGCTGGGGTTGGCCCGATAGCGCTTGTCGTCGAACTCCTTCCAGTCGCTACCTTGATTGAAGAAGGAGCCGCTTGCGCCCACGACCGACAGGCCCAGGCTGCTTTGCGACGATTCGGAATAGCGGTAGCCGTTGTAGGCAAGCGTGAACGGCAGGTACTTGATGGGGATCTGGTCTTCGTTGGCGCCGAAACGCGTGGACTCATCGAACTTCTTGTAGTCCAGGCCGACGGACAGCGAATTGCTCCAATCGCCTTGCGGTTCCATCGTGTAGATGGCGGACAGGCCGAAGGAGTAACCCTTGCCCAGCACATTGGTGCCGCCGATCGTGGCCACGTTGCTGTCGCTCTTGTAGCCCGAGAATTGCAAGCCCCAGCGGCTGGAGAGCGGCATGGAATACGAACCCGACCACACCTTGGCGTTGTCGGTTTCCTGCGGCGCGGTGAAAAAGGTCAGGCTGACGGAATGCCCCAGCTGCCAAAGGTTGTCGTAGCCCAGCGACGCGGTGCTGCGCAGGCGCGTGGTGTCGGCGCTGTAGTCGTTGTTCAGCCCCACGCTGGCATGCCATGGGCTCTTGTCTTCGACCTTCAGGTCCACGTCCATCGTGCCGGGCAGGCGCCCTTCCTTCACCAACGGCACGACCTGGCGGCTGGCGCCCTTGTTCAGGTTCGTCAGTTCGGCCTGCGCGCGGTTGAAGTTGGGCACCTGGCCTTCCTGCAACGCCGGCACCTCGTCGCGGATCGCCAACGGGGAATAGTGCTGCGCGCCCACCACCCGCACGCGCCCCACCTTGGTCTCGGACACTTGCAGGAACACAATGCCGTCGGCGACCTGCTGTTCGGGCAGGTCCACGTACACCGACTGGTAGCCGCGTTCCTGATAAATGGCCTGCAAGGCTTCACGCGCGGACTCGATGTCGGCCAGCGTGCGATCCGGGCCCAGATAGGGGTAGACGGCGCGCTCGATGTCGCGGGCCTCCAGCACGGTATTGCCCCGCACGATGTACTCGTTGATGTTGACGCGGCGGCCTTCGGGGGCCGCTGCGCCGGCGGGCGCGGCGCCGGCTTCGGGCGCCGGCGCGGCTTGCGCCCACGCCGAGTGGATAGCGGCGGTCAGGACGAATGCTTGCGGCGCGCGGCGCAATATGGCGCGCAACGCGCGGCCCGTACTTTCGAAATCATGCATAGCGATGCACTCGGTTCCTTGTGTGAAATCCGGCCTGGTTACCGGCCGCTGCCGAGCCGTGCGCTTCGCGACAATCCCGTGACGGTTTTTGCCCGCCCTCCCGCGCTCACAGCTTCTGCTTGTTACTAGACGTGCCGGGAGGTCGAAGACCGCGCGTTGTAAGAAAAACTTCATGAAAAAGAATCGGCGAACGAAAACCCGGGCTGTCCGGCGGCGATTCTGGCCATGCGAGATGACGGCGCTAGCATGCAAGGTGAAAAAAAAGCGGCCAGGGATGCTGGCCGCTTCATGACACACCGATGACTGCCGGCGGCACGCCGGCGTCCCGTTCACATCGTCAGCTTGCGTCGTTCCTCCGCGCTCAAAGCCCCCGTCTCGTTCGCGTCCAGACGACCCGCGCCAAGCACTTGCACGGCGCTGGCGGCGTCATAGGCCGGAGCAGCCGCCGCCGGGCTGCCCTGCGGCGCGGGCGCCGCCCCCGCCACGGGCTCGTCGCCATACCCCAGGATCTGCACGTTGATCACCGAGGGCTGGCCCTGGCGTGCCTGGCTTTGCGCGCGTTGGGCAGAATCCTGCGCGGCATTCACCGCCGATGTCGCTGCGGCACTGGCCGATGACAGCGCCCCGGTATTGACGGACGCCGTCACCGGCACGCCCACGCTATCGCCCTGCGTCTGGATGTTGGCGGCATTCACCACTTGCAAGGCCGCGATGTTCACGTTGCCCGACACACGGATGCCGGCTTCGCCTGCGTCGATGGTGCCCAGCGGCGCATACAGATCCACATCACCGGCCGCGACTTCCGGCAGCGGCGCCAGCGTCGCGATGCCCGCGCCAGTGCTGGGCGCGTTGGGCGACAGCGTCACGTTGCCAACGCCGTCGTAGACGCGCTTGGGCGGCGTGTACAGCACCGTCGTCTTGGACCCGCGCCCCGCATTGATGTCGCCTTGCGCCGACCACGCGGTGATCCCGCCGCCAAAGGTCGTCATCACCCGGCTTTGACCAAGCAGGATGCTGCCCTGCGCGTACAGCTGGATGTTGCCCTCGCCTTGCGTGATGATGCCTGCGGAAGCGGGCGGCGCCACGCCCTCCACGCCGAACACCTGCTTTCCGCCTGGCGTCATCAACTGGATATCGCCGCCGAAGGTGCTGCGGATGCCCGACGCGCCGTACAGCGTGATGTCGCCTTGATAGGTGCCCGGCGCCGTCTCGGGGAACAGCGCCGCGATGGCCTGGCGGCCCCGCAGGTAGCTGCCGCTACGCGGGCTGGACTTGTCGTTGTATTCCCGGCCACCCGACCGCAGTTCGGCGAAATACACCTGCCTGGCGAACACGCGCTGCTGGGCGGGCGGCAACGCGGCGAAGTAGGCGCGCGCGTCGTCCGTGCTGCCCGAAAAGCCGTAATGCTGCGTCAGCCACAACAGCAGTTCGGCCTCGTAGGTTTTGAACGCCAGGCCTTGGTCCGCCAACGGACGGCTTGGGTCCGCCACCTTGGCCGGGTCCAGATAGCGCGCCAGGAAGCCTGCGTAGTCAGGGCCGTTGGCGCCCACGCCCGCCGCAACGGCGATCGAGGCGCCCGGACGACGGTCGCCCGGCATCACGGCGCCCAGGCTCGTGATGGAGGCGCGATCGGCCATCAGCACATGACGGCCGGCGGTCACCTCCAGGGTGCCGGGGCCAGCGATCTGGAAAGAGCTGTACAGGATGTCGCGGCCCGCCGACACGCGAGACACATCCAGCGCATCACGATGCAGGAACAAGTTCCCCGTGGATGTCGCCGACGCGCCACTGCCACCGAAGTTGATGCCGTTTACGGTCGGAACGTCCGTGAACTTCCCGGTATCGGTGCCCGAGGCCACGATGTCGCGCCCCGCCATCATCCATACCGGCCCGGAAGCTTCGTACCAGGTCTGTCCCAGGTGGCCGCTGCCCAACAGAGACAGCGCCTCACCGGATCGCAGGCCGACGATATCGCCGTCGCGAGCATAGAAGCGCGTCACTTGATTGGAACCCGCCCCGCTCGCCGTCGGCGCGCTGAAGTAGAACAGCGGGAAGTGGGCTCCGCGGCTGGCGGCGATACCGTCCACCCCTTGGTTGCTCAAGGCCTCCACCGTACTGGTCTGCGAGGTGAACCCGGCAAAGGCCGGCGCGTGCACGGTCGCCACGCTGGCCGGATCGGCGCCCGAGCGGTTGATCGCGTAGCCGCCCGCGTAGATCGAATCGCCCGCCAACAATTCCAGTTGGCCGCGCGCGCCGGGCGCGAGCGTCAACGCATAGGGCAGCCCCGTCATTTCGTTGTTCAGATAACCCGCCGACACGCCCGCGTAGACGCTGCCGTCATACGCCGTGGCGCGCAGGATGGACGGGTACAGGTACCGCGCGTCCGACGGCGACGTGTTACGCCCCGTCTGCGCCGGCAGCCCCTGCGCACTGTGCGACGTCTGGCGGCTGGGCGTCAGGTTGCCGCCCGCGCTGGACAACTCGATGGCGGTGTTCTGGGTCCACATCGAGAACCAGCTGTAGCCGCCGCCATTCTGCAAGGAACCGTCGGCCAGCCGGAACGGCGTGCTGTTCGGCAGGGCGACGCGCCCCGGATCGCTCGCCCCGCCCACCACCAGATCGCCACGCGTATCCACCCGGATGACCGAATCGCCGGGAATCAGAACCATGCCCCCCGTGGCGCTGGCCAGCGTGGACGCATAAGGGTCATAGCCCCGGGTTTCCTTGACGTCCTGCTGGATGGATTGATTGCCGTACCGCAGGTCCAATCCACCGACCGCGCCGCCGGACAGTTGCACATGGCCGCGCAGGTTGATCAATGCGCCCTGCAGGTCCAGCGCAGGCTCGCCATAGTACGGCGTGGGGCCCACCGTCGACGACACCCGTCCCCGCGCGCTCTGCGTGGGATTCAAACCGCCACCGACGCGGATGTCGATGTCGCCGCCGCCTGTCAGCATCATGCTGCCGTCGGCCGCGATACGCCCCGTACTGCCGACCGCCACGATCAGGCCCTGGCCACGGGGGTTACTGACGGAACCGCGTGACTCGATATTGCCCGCATCGCCGTCCACGCGCATGCTGACATTGCCGCCGCCAAGCGCGCCAAAACCGGTAAAGCCCACCAGCAAAGGTGTCTTGTCCTTGAAGTCCGCGGACGCTTGCGTGTAGCTGCCGAAGTTGATCCACCATGCGGTCGGCGTATCGCCGCCGTTGGCACTGCCCGTGCCTTGGCGCCACAGCCAGTTTCCGATTCCCACGCTCGGGTCGATCACACGCGCTTCAAAGTTGCCCCCCGTGGTCTTGCCCCACACGTCGCCCCGCAGCGCGCCGCCCGCGTACAGCGTGAGGTTCCCCCCCGCCTCCGGGTACCAGGCTTGATAGCCCGACCCGGCCGTCACAAAGGGTTCATACGTCATGGAATAGTCGTCGCCCAGCACGGTTTCGCCGAAGCGGCCGCGCGGCAACTGATAGGCGGGCGCCACGTCGGCCGCCTGCGTGCCGGCCGTGTAGACGCCATACGCCGACATCAGGCTGATGTCGCCGCCTGCGGCCAGATCCAGATCGCCCGTGCCCGTGCGCAGTACGCTGAAATTCTGCGTGTGCGCCGTCACCGACGTCGAGGACTTGTCGTCGACCAGGCACAGGCCTTCAATGGCGTCGCACAGCCACAGCA
>Ga0308157_10008693_pt1 | contig 11465 bp, 8 predicted proteins | sample PhyBR1_FD_201035 | JGI IMG/M metagenome (GOLD analysis project Ga0308157, IMG submission 201035) | Phyllosphere microbial communities from UC Gill Tract Community Farm, Albany, California, United States - DLSLB.R1 | ecosystem: Host-associated > Plants > Phyllosphere > Unclassified | place: USA...
CCGTCAGCTTGGGCAGCAAGGCGGAGACGGTGTCGCGGTACTCGGCGATCAGCGCACGTTCCATCTTGCGTTCCGCCGTGTGGCCGAACGGATCCAGCGCCGTGCCGCGCAGGCCTTTGAATTTGGCCAGCACGCCGAAGGCTTTCATCATCCATGGTCCGAATTCCTTTTTGACCAGGTGCCCCTGGGCGTCGGTCTTGGCGAAGATCGGTGGCGCCAGGTGGAATTTCAGCTTGATGTCGCCGTCGAACATGCCGGCCACTTTCTGCTGGAAGGCGCCGTCGGTGTACAGGCGCGCGACTTCGTATTCGTCCTTGTAGGCCATCAGCTTGTAGTAGTAGCGCGCCACAGCTTCAGCCAGGCGGCTGCCCTTGCCCAGCTTGGCTTCTTCCGCGCGGACCTGGTCGACAAACGATTTATACTGTTTGGCATAATCGCTATTCTGGTAGGCGGTCAGCAGTTCGACGCGCCTGGCGATGATGTCGTCCAGCGTCTGAGTGCGTTTGAACTCGATCACCTTGGCCGGCGTGGTCAGCTTGGTCACCGACGCCAGGTCGTGCGCGGCGGTGCGGCCCCAGTGGAAGGCGGCCTTGTTGAAGCCTACCGATACGCCGTTCAGTTCAATCGCCTTGATCAGCGCGGCCTCGCTCAGCGGGACCTGGCCTTTCTGGAAGGCGTAGCCCAGCATGAACATATTGGTGGCGATCGAGTCGCCCATCAAGGCGGTGGCGATCTGGCCGGCATCGACAAAATCAACGTTGTCGTTACCGCAGGCGCGGATGATTTCACTGCGCGAACCGGCGTCGGGGAACTGCCAGTCCGGATTCTTGACGAAAGCAGCGGTGGACGAGCCAGTCGAGTTGATCATTGCGTGCGTGCGGCCTTCGCCCATGCGCGACAAGGCGTCGCGCGAAGCGGTGACGATCAGGTCGCAGCCGATCACCAGATCGGCGCTGCCGGTGCCCACGCGGGTTGAGTGCAGGTCGCTCTGGTGGTCCGCCAGCCGCACGTGCGACATCACCGGGCCGCCCTTCTGCGCCAGGCCGCTCATGTCCAGCACAATCGCGCCCTTGTTCTCGACGTGTGCCGCCATGGCCAGGATCTGGCCGACCGTCACCACGCCGGTGCCGCCGATGCCGGTGATCAGGATGCCGAACGGCGTCTCGGTCGATGGCAGCACAGGCATCGGCAGCACGGCTTGCGGCGCCTCGCCGGTGGCGGCTTTCTTCGGCTTCTTCAGCGCGCCGCCTTCCACCGTCACAAAGCTCGGGCAGAAGCCGGTGGTGCACGAGAAGTCCTTGTTGCAAGAGGACTGGTTGATCTGGCGCTTGCGGCCCAGGTCCGTTTCCAGCGGTTCCACCGACAGACAGTTGGACTGCACCGAGCAGTCGCCGCAGCCTTCGCACACCGCTTCGTTGATGACCGCGCGCTTGGCCGGATCAGGATACTCGTTGCGTTTGCGGCGGCGGCGTTTTTCGGACGCACAGGTCTGGTCGTAAATCATCGCCGACACACCTGGCTGGTCGCGCAGTTCGCGCTGCACGTCCATCAATTCGCTGCGATGGCGCACGGTGACGCCCGGTGCCCAGTTGTAATCGGATGGATATTTTTCCGGCTCGTCGGTCACAACGATAATCGGCGATACACCTTCCGCCGCGATCTGGCGCGAAATCATGCCCGGATCAAGCGGGCCGTCGAACTGCTGGCCGCCGGTCATCGCGACCGCATCGTTGAACAGGATCTTGTAGGTGATGTTGACCTTGGCCGCCACGGCCGCACGTATCGCCAATATGCCCGAGTGGAAGTAGGTGCCGTCGCCGAGATTGGTGAACACGTGCTTCTCGTTGGTGAACGGCGACTGTCCCACCCACGTCACGCCTTCCGCACCCATGTGGGTAAAGGTCGATGTCTCGCGGTCCATCCACAGCACCATGTAATGGCAGCCGATGCCGGCCAGCGCGCGCGAACCTTCCGGCACCTTGGTTGACGAGTTGTGCGGGCAGCCGGAACAGAAATACGGCGTGCGGTCGGTCTGTGGATTGGCTTTCACCGGCAGCGTTTTCAGCGCCAGCTCTTTCGCTTCCAGATACGCCACGCGCTCCTGCACGCGCTTGGCCACCGGATGGTCCTTGCAGTAGTGGGCGATGCGTGAGGCGATGGCGCGGGCGATCTGCGCCGGATTCAGTTCATAGGTGGCCGGCAGCAGCCAGTCGCCGTGGCCGGTCTTGCCGTGGTTGCTCCACTCGCCGGTGTCATCGAACTTGCCGACCACGCGCGGGCGTTGGCCGTCCGGCAGGTTGTACAGTTCTTCCTTCAGCGCGTATTCGAGGATCTGGCGCTTCTCTTCCACCACCAGGATCTCATCCAGGCCCTTGGCAAATTCCTGCACGCCTTCCGCTTCCAGCGGCCAGGTCATGCCGATCTTGTACAGGCGGATGCCGATGTCGGCCGCAGCTTGCTCATCAATGCCCAGGTCGGCCAGCGCCTGGCGCGTATCGAGATACGATTTGCCGGCGGTGATGATGCCGATCTTCGGCTTCGGCGAATCCCAGATGATCTTGTTCAGCTTATTCGCGCGGCAGTAGGCCAGCGCGGCGTACCACTTGTAGCTGTTCATGCGGACTTCCATGTCCAGCACGGTGTCCGGCCAGCGGATATTCAGACCGCCCTCCGGCAGGTCGAAGTCGGCCGGTAATGCGATCTGCACGCGGTCCGGATCGAAGTCCACCACGGCGCCGGATTCGATGATGTCGGTCACGCACTTCATCGACACCCACAGGCCGGTATAGCGGCTCATCGCCCATGCGTGCAGGCCGTAGTCGATGTATTCCTGCACCGAGGCCGGGTACAGCACCGGAATGCCGCAGGCGTTGAGGATGTGGTCCGACTGGTGCGCGGTCGAAGACGACTTGGCTGCGTGATCATCGCCGGCCAATACCAGCACGCCGCCATGCCTGGCCGAGCCAGCGTTGTTGGCGTGCTTGAAGACATCGCCGCAGCGGTCCACGCCTGGGCCTTTGCCATACCACATCGAGAACACGCCATCGTACTTGGCGTCTTTGAACAGATTGGTTTGCTGGGTGCCCCAGACGGCGGTGGCCGCGAGGTCTTCATTCATACCCGGATGGAATTTGACGTGATGTTCGTCGAGATACTTCTTGGCCTTCATCGCCGTCATGTCGACGCTGGTGACGGGCGAACCGCGGTAGCCGGTGATGTAGCCTGCGGTGTTCAGGCCTGCCTTCAGATCGCGCTCGCGCTGCATCATCGGCAGGCGTATCAGCGCCTGGGTACCGGTCATGAAAGCGCGGCCGCGTTCCAGCGTCCATTTATCGTCCAGCGTGATGTCAGCCGGGTCCAATAGCAAACCCTTTTGAGGTGCATTCATTGTTTTTGTCTCCAAATTTTTAGATACGCAGCGCGGCAAGGCCGGATAGGCTCTGCCGCGTGGCGCCGGTGCTCTGTCTATGTGCTTTGCTACCGGCCTGCTATTACTCTACTCTTTATGCGGGAGTCTTGCTGGTGTCCTGCAAAACACCGCGCTTGATCTGATCCAGCTCGATCGATTCGAACAGCGCGCGGAAGTTACCTTCGCCGAAGCCCTGGTCGCCCTTGCGCTGGATGATCTCGAAGAAGATCGGGCCGATCACGTTCTGCGTGAAGATCTGCAGCAGCAGCTCGCGTTCCTGTTCGTTGCTCTGGCCATCGATCAGGATGCGCAGGCGGCGCAGGTCGTCCAGGCGCTCGCCGTGATTCGGCAGGCGGCGGTTCACCAGTTCGTAGTAAGTCTCGATGGTGTCCTGGAAGGCGATGCCTTCCTTCTTCATGCCTTCGATCGAGGTGTAGATATCGTCGGTGCCCAGCGCGATGTGCTGGATGCCTTCGCCGTGGTACTCGTCCAGGTACTCGGCGATCTGCGATTTGTCGTCCGACGATTCGTTGATCGGAATCCGCACCTTGCCGCACGGCGAAGTCATGGCTTTCGATTTCAGGCCGGTCAGCTTGCCCTCGATGTCGAAGTAGCGCACTTCGCGGAAGTTGAACATCTTCTCGTAGAAGTCTGCCCATTCCTTCATGCGGCCACGATGAACGTTGTTGGTCAGGTGGTCGATATAGGTCAGGCCATGGCCGACCGGATTCGCTTGCGCGCCAGGGATCGCCACGAAGTCGACATCGTAGATGCTGATGTCGCCGATCGCGCCTTGCTGCGCATCGGCGTTCTTGCCGCGCCAGCGGTCCACCAGATAGATCAGCGAATCGCCCACGCCTTTGATCGCCGGGATGTTCAGTTCCATCGGGCCGGTCTTGTTATCGAAACCCCAGGCGCCCTTCTCCAGCATGGACTTGTAGGCGAACGCGGAGTCCTGCACGCGGATGCCGATCGCACATACGGACGGACCGTGCTGGCGGGCGAAACGCTGGGCGAAGGAATCCTTCTCGGCGTTGATGATGAAGTTGATGTCGCCCTGGCGGTACAGGGTCACGTCCTTGTGGCGGTGGCGGGCGATGGCGGTGAAGCCCATGCTCTCGAACAGCGCGCCGAGGGCTTTGGGATCGGGTGCCGCGTACTCGACGAACTCAAAACCGTCGGTCCCCATCGGGTTGTCCCATGGCTGGAATTGCATGCGTGTCTCCTTATTCGAATAGCGCACAGTATAGATCCGCTCCGACAGCAGTAAATTGCAAACAATTCCCACGCCCGGCCATTTTGAGCAATAATATTGCCTTAATTGAGAATTTCCGAGGTGTTTATGACCAAAATCGCGCTAGACAAAACCGACCGTAAGATTCTGTCCATATTGCAATCCGACGGCCGCCTGTCGAACCAGGACGTGGCCGAACTGGTGGCGCTGTCCCCGTCCCCCTGCCTGCGCCGCATCAAGCGCCTGGAAGAAGCAGGCGTGATCCGCCAGTACGTCGCGCTGCTGGACCCGGACAAGATCGGCCTGGGCCTGCTGGCGTATGTGAACGTGCGGCTGGAGAAGCACAGCGAAGCGGCGGCGCACAGCAACGCCCGCGCGCTGGGCGCCGCCAACGCGCCGCCATCGCCGCGCGCCGACTTCGCCGAATCGGTGGCGCAATGGCCGGAAGTGGTGGCCTGCTACGCCATGACCGGCGAAATGGACTACCTGCTGCGCGTGCACGTGGAAGACATGGACCACTTCTCGCGCTTCATGATGGCGACGCTGCTGCGCCACCCGGCCGTGCTGGACGTGAAGTCCTCGTTTGCCCTGCAACGCATCAAGGACACCACCGCGCTGCCGTTGTCCGACTAAGCTTTCTTGCGGCCGATCAGGCGCCCCAGCCATTTGACTGCGATGCGCTTGTTGGCCTTGTAGGTGTAGTCGAGCACCGCGAACTGTTCGTGCAGCGCCTCTTGCAGCACGCTGGACGGATCGGCCGGCAGCAGCTTCAGGTAGGCATCGGCCTCGCCGTAGTCGCGGTGGATTTCCATGCCGGCCTTTTTGGCGATGTGCATCATGGTCTTGTTGGTCGACAGGCAGTGCATGTACAGCGTGTCGACATCGTTGTTGCGGCAATGGATGGCGGCGCGCTCGAACAGCCTGGAGCCGACGCCCATGCCGCGCGCCGAGCGGCTGACCGAGACGCCGAATTCCGCCACCCGCTCCTTTTCCGTCACCGTGCTCGATTCATCGCGCGGCGCGAACGCCAGATGGCCGACCGCCACCAGCCGGAACACGCGGTTGTACACGCCAAACACCATGTCGCGCGAGAAGTCGATGCGGTTGACGTAGTTGCTCACCTGCTCGTCCGGCAGCACGGAGCCGAAGCGCAGCAGGCGGTCGCTGTCTTCCAGTTCCATGAAGTGCCGCAGCATGCGGCGCCGGTCGCGTTCACGCAGTTCCTTCACCAGCACCGTCGGACGCTTGCCGTCCTTGTTTCTCAACCGGCGCAATGGGTTCTGGAACAGGTCGGCGCTCATTCCTCGTCTTCTTCTTTCAGCGCGGCCTTGACAGCGCGCACCCGCGCCGCGTGCACGCGCTCCGGGATGCGTTGCGGGTTATCGGCGCAGCCTTGCGCGATTTCGCCGGCGTTGACGCCGCGCGCCGCCGCCAGCGCTGCCTCCAGATGCGCCAGTTGCGGGAACGGCGCCTCGGCATAGCTGGCCTCAGGGCCGATGCGGCCGCGTGCATCGCATTCGGTCGCCAGCAGCATCTGCGTGAAACGTGCCGGCTTGCGGAAAGCGTCGCAACGCTCGAACAGGGTGACGATGGTGTTGGCGCGCAGTTGCAGCGCGCGACCGACGTTGCCGTGTTCGCGTGCAGTCATCACCGCCAGGTCGCGGCATTCGGTTGGCACGCGCAGGCGCTTGCACACCTGTTCCACCAGCTTGACGCCCAGGCCTTCGTGGCCGTGATGCGCCGGCCACTTGTCGGACGGCGTCACACCCTTGCCCAGGTCATGCATCAGGCAGGCGAAGCGCACCGGCAGTTCGCGCTCCAGTTTTGCGGCGCAATCGATCACCTGCATCACGTGGACGCCGGTGTCGATCTCCGGATGCCATTTCTCTGGTTGCGGCACGCCCCACAGCGCGTCCAGCTCCGGCAGGATGCGCACCAGCGCGCCGCAGTCGCGCAGCACGGCGAACATGCGCGATGGCTTGTGCTCCATCAGGCCGCGCGCCAGTTCCTGCCATACGCGTTCGGCCACCAACGCATCAACTTCGCCCTCAGCCACCATCTGCTTCATCAGTTCATTGGTTTCCGGCGCCACGGTGAAGTCGCTGAAACGCGCGGCGAAACGCGCCAGCCGCAAGATGCGCACCGGGTCTTCGGCAAAGGCATCGGAGACGTGACGGAAGATGCGCCGTTCGATATCGCGCTGGCCGCCATACGGATCGGTAATGCTGCCGTCATCCGCACGCGCCATGGCGTTGATGGTCAGGTCGCGCCGCACCAGGTCTTCCTCCAGCGTGACATCGGCCGAGGTGTGGAATACAAAGCCCTTGTAGCCCGGTGCGGTCTTGCGCTCAGTGCGCGCCAGTGCGTATTCCTCTTGCGTCTGCGGGTGCAGGAATACCGGGAAGTCCTTGCCCACCGGGCGGAAGCCCTTGGCGAGCATATCGTCCGGCGTGGCGCCCACCACCACATGGTCATGATCCTTGACCGGCAGGCCAAGCAGCGCATCTCGTACCGCGCCGCCTACAACATAGGTTTGCATCATTTGTCCGGCATCTCGGCGTCGTGCCTGGACGCCGTTTCGGTTTCGGCCAGCGCTTCGCTGACCCAGCGCGCCACCGCCGGATGCGACAGCACGCGCTGGCAGTAAGCGTCCAGCGCCGGCGCCAGCGACACGCCATAGGTACGGAAGCGCATCACCACCGGCGCGTAATACGCGTCCGCAATCGAGAATTCGCCGAACAGGAACTGGTGATGGCCGAAACGCGACAGGCACTCCTCCCAGATTTCGCTGATGCGGCCGATGTCGGCCTGCGTACCCGGCGTGCGGCCCTTGCCCGGATAGCGGGCGCGGATATTCATCGACATCGAGGTGCGCAGGTCGCTGAAGCCGGCATGCATCTCGGCGCACACCGAACGCGCCATGGCGCGGGCCGCCACGTCCTGCGGCCACAGATGCAGCTCGGGGAACTGCTCGGCCAGGTATTCGCAAATGGCCAGGCTGTCCCAGATGGTCATCTCTTCGCCGGCCAGCAGCACCGGCACGCGGCCGGAGGCCGAGTAGCTGCAAATGCGGTTGGCGGTGTCGTCCTGGTCCAGCAGCACGCGCACTTCCTGGAACGGGATGCCGAAAGCAACCATGGTCACCCATGGGCGCATCGACCATGACGAGTAGTTCTTGTTGCCGATGATGAGCGTGAGGCCTGGCTCGCGCGCCGCCGCAAGCGTCTGCGACAGGCTGGGATCGAGGTGGGTAGTCTGCATGGTGATACGTCCTGTTTTAAAATCAGCGCGGGCCGAAACTGGTTTCCTGTTCCTCGGCCTGGGTGTAGCCTTTCGGCCCGACCGTGCCCAGGCGCGCCTTCAGCGATTGCGGCCGCCCTTCAAACAGCGCCGCGTAGTAGGTGGCATTCGACATCACGTTCTTGACGTAAGTACGCGTTTCGAAATACGGGATCGATTCGATGAACACGGTGGCGTCCATCGGCTTGCTCAGCGTGGCGCGCCAGGTGCGCAGGCGCCCAGGGCCGGCGTTGTAGGCGGCGGTGGCCAGCACCTCGTTGCCGTCCATATTCCCCAGCACCATATTCAGGTAGTTCGTACCCAGCATGATGTTGTAGCGCACATCGCTCAGCATCTCCTGCGCGAAGTCGGACAGACCAATCTTCTTGGCGACCCAGCGGCCGGTGGACGGCATCACCTGCATCAGGCCCGAGGCGCCGACGTGCGATTGCGCGTCCATGATGAAGCGCGATTCCTGGCGGATCAGGCCATACACCCAGGCCTTGTCCAGGCCCAGCGTCTGCGTGGCGGGATGCATCACATCGTTGTGCGGCGACGGGAAGCGCTGCGAATAATCGACCTGGATGCGGGTGCGCTCGGAGGTGTTGACCATGCGGTCGAGGATATTGTTCTGGCGCGCGTATTCGGCAGCGGCCAGGTGTTCGCGTTCGTTGAAGCCGCGTAGCGCCCAATTCCATTCGCGTGTGCCTTCAAAGCGCAAGCGCATGCTGAAGAACTTCAGCGCGCGCTGGATGTTCGGGTTGGCGGCGATTGGCGCGATCTCGGCCTGCGAGATCGGCGCGCCCGGCGTTGGAATGGTAATCAGCTTGCCGGATTCCTCCAGCGCCAGCTGGCCATAATAATTCGACTGTTCGGAAATGCTGCGGAACAGCTGCAATGCCTCACCGTTTGGCTGGCTGCTGACGCCATCACGCGCCATCAGCGCGCGGCCCAGCCAGTACACCCAGGCCGGATCATTGCGCAGCGACTGCGGCATGGCGCGGATATTGTTTTCCACCTGGCGCCAGTCGCCGTTGCGCAGGGCGATGCGGGTCTTCCATTGGATCTGGTCAATCGACAGCGGTGCGCCGCTGGAGCGCTTCCAGTAGTCGGTGGTTTCCGGCGACAGCGAATACGACGATTGCAGCGCGATCGCCGCCCACGCCTGCTGCTGCTCCTGCGACGACATCTTCGGCATCGCCTTGTTCAGGCCCAGCACCGCCAGCTTGGTGCTGGTCTTGGCCAGCCGGCCCAGGGCGACAATGAAGATCTGGTGTTCCACCTTGCCTGGACCGATGCCCTTGGCCACCGCCACAGTCGGCAGGTCGACTGCCTGCACGGCTTTCTTTTCCGGGCCATCGAGCAGCGCGACGATGCGGCGCGCCTGGCCGGTGGCGTTGAACTCACCTGACAGGCGCAGTTGCGCGTACAGGTCTTCAGTGTTGAACTGGCCGTTCTGGTACAGCGTGGCGATCAGGTCCGCGCACGGCTGGCCGTACACCGATGGAGAGGTCAGCAAGGCGCGCGCTTCGTCGGCCACTTTCTGGCCTTTCAGCGCGCGCGAGATCAGCGCGTAGCATTTGACCTGGGTGTCGTCGTTCAGCACAAACAGCGGATACTGTTCGTCGAAGGTGGCCCAGTCACGCTTGCGGCCCAGTTCCAGCAGCCAGTCGTTGCGCAGGCGGTCGACGATGGCCTGGCCCTGGTAGCGCTTGAAGAAATCACGGATATCGGCCTGCGTGGCATCCTTCAGGCGCGATTTCAGCCGATAATAATCAACGTAGGACGGAATGGAGTAGCTGGCCAGGCGGGCGGCGTAGAAATCCGCCTTGGTGGCGTCATCCTGGCGCACGGCATCGCGCAGCAGCAGGAAGGCATCGTCATCCCTGCGGCTATCTGCGCTGATATCGTCGGCGTGGGCAAGCGAGGTAAAGGCAACGACGACAGCGCCGGCAATCCATTTCGAAGCAGAAATCAATGTGCAACTCTCTAAAGTCTTGAACCAAATATGACCAGCGACCCTAGAATACCACGCAGCGCGTCCGTCTCACCAGTACAGAAGGCCGATTTGCGCAAGCAGCTGCTGACCGCGCGCCGCGCGCTTGATCCGGCCACGCGCGCGGCCTGGGACCGCGCCATCGGCGATCACGTGATCGCCTGGTGGAAGGCCGCGCGGCCGGCGGCCTTGGGCGTCTACTGGCCACTGCGCGACGAGCCGGACCTCCATCCGGCCTACGCGGAACTGGCGCGCCTGGGCGCACGGCTGCTGTTGCCGGTGGTGGTGCAAAAAGATGTGGCGCTGGAGTTTGCCGAATGGCGCATCGGCGAGGCGATGGTGAAGGACCAGATGGGAGTGGCCGTGCCGGCCGATCTGCGCTTGCAGGCGGACTATCCGCCGGCGCTGCTGGTGCCTTGCCTGGGATTTAATCCACAAGGTTATCGATTGGGCTACGGCGGCGGTTTTTACGACCGCACGCTGGCGCGCTACACGCCGCGTCCGCAGACACTGGGGATTGCCTACCAGTGCCTGCAGGTGCAGTTTGCCGGCGATCGTCATGATGTGGCGCTGGACCGCATCATCACCGAGTGATTACACCAGGCGTTGCCACAGCGCGGTGGTGGCCGCCGCCTGGTTCATGCTGTAGAAGTGCAGACCAGGCGCGCCGCCTTTCAGCAGACGCTCGCCCAGCGCCGACACCACATCCAGGCCAAACGCCTTGATCGAGGCGCTGTCGTCGCCGAAGCTGGCCAGCTTCAGCCGCACCCAGCGCGGAATCTCGGCGCCGCACATATCCGAGAAGCGCATCAGCTGCGTGTAGTTCAGGATCGGCATAATGCCTGGCACGATGGGCGCGTCGATGCCCAGCTTCTGCGCCTGCTCGACGAACTGGAAGTAGGCGTCAGCGTTGTAGAAATACTGGGTGATGGCGGAATTGGCGCCAGCCTTGATCTTGCGCTCGAACGCCAGCAGGTCATCCTGCGGCGAACGGGCCTGCGGGTGCACTTCCGGGTAGGCCGCCACTTCGATGTGGAAGTGATCGCCGGTCTCCTGGCGGATGAACTCCACCAGCTCATTCGCATAGCGGAATTCGCCACCGGCGCCGTAGCCGCTTGGCAGGTCGCCGCGCAGCGCGACGATGCGCTGGATGTTGTGCGATTTGTATTCGGCCAGGATGGCGCGGATCGATTCGCGCGTGCCGCCCACGCAGGACAGGTGCGGTGCGGCGTCTGCACCGGCAGCCATGATCTCGACCACGGTGTCCAGCGTGCCCTGCTGCGTGGTGCCGCCAGCGCCGAACGTCACCGAGAAATATTTAGGTTTCAGCTCGGACAGCTTGGCGCGCGTGACGCGCAGCTTTTCCGCGCCTTCCGCCGTTTTTGGCGGAAAGAATTCGATACTGAAATTCGGATTATCCATCTGAGTTCTTCAAAAGTAAGGTAGAAAGAGCCCAGGAAATAATGCTGTACAACACGGCGCCACCGACGGCGGACAGATAGCTGTCGACATGGAAACCATCAACCCATTGCGCCACCAGCCAGAAC
>Ga0308157_10008694_pt1 | contig 11465 bp, 10 predicted proteins | sample PhyBR1_FD_201035 | JGI IMG/M metagenome (GOLD analysis project Ga0308157, IMG submission 201035) | Phyllosphere microbial communities from UC Gill Tract Community Farm, Albany, California, United States - DLSLB.R1 | ecosystem: Host-associated > Plants > Phyllosphere > Unclassified | place: USA...
TGCACTCACCAATATCGCAGTCTACACAGGCCATCCCTCACGTCTTGGGAGCATGGTTCCCGCGAGCCGCCGCGTAGACCGTAAAGAAGTGCATACATGGCAGTTGCCGGATGATCCGGAGCGCTACTGGATAGCCTGCGTGCACGACAATTCCCGCATCCTTTTAACCAAGCCACTTCCCAAGGAGACTCATCGATGCACACAAACCGATAAGCTGTTGCCAAACGGCCGACGCAACGGGATCGAGTCTTTTGTTTGCGAGTAGTGCGCGCCATGGACGGCGTGGGACGGCATACAATGAATAAGGAGCGACTTCGAACGGGCTAGCCATGGGGCACGACGACTATCAGCAGCGCAAGCAGCAGTGGCTGGCGCGTATCGATGGCTTTTATGGCCAGGTACAGCTGTGGCTGGCGCGCTATGCCGAGAAGGGCCAGGTGAAGTATGACTTCCACGCGCTGGTGCTCACCGAGGAGCTGCTGGGCACCTACACCACCCGCACGCTGGGCATCAGCCTGGGACGCCAGCACGTGCTGCTGCGCCCCGTCGGCGTGATGCTTGACAGCGGCGGCGGACGCCTGGACCTGGAAGGACATCGCGGCATCGTGCGCTTTGTGCTGCCCGACCTGGCCGCAGACTGGAAAATCGCCACCAAGGCGGGCGAATACCCAGCCTTGGAGGACTTCGAAGAAAACAACTTCATCGAAGCACTGCTGGAAGTGTCCAGCGACTAGATCATGGCGCGGATGGCTTCCACCGCCAGCGCGTGGTCTTCCGCTTGCGGCAGCCCGGACACGGTGATGGCGCCCACCACGCCCACGCCCTTGATAATGAGGGGGAACGCGCCGCCGTGCGCCGCGTAGTCCTTGCTGTCGAGGTAGGGAATCGCCTCGAAGTCCACGCCGCGCAGCCTGTGCTCGCTACCCACGTAGAACGAGCTGCGGCCAAACCGGTTCACCACATTGTTCTTGCGCCGTATCCACTCCGCCTGGTCGGCGCTGGCGCCGTCCATGGCGTGATGGAACAGCACCTGCCCATTGCGCGTGATGTTCACCGTGACGGCCTTGCCCTTGGCCTTGGCCGCCCCCACCAGGCTCAAGCCCAGCGCCAGCGCCGTGTCGTTGCTGAAGGCGGAAAATTGCAGTTCCTGTTCCTGGCGCGCCAGGGTGCCAAGAAGATCCAGTGTGTCCATAAGGTCCAATTCAGTTTGAAGGCACGCTGCCAGTATGGATGCGCCGTATTACTTTCTCAAGTTCCCGCAGCAGATAGGAGTCAACGGCCTCGAAGTCCGCAGCCGATGCCGCTTGCTGGCCGTCCCCCTGCCATGCGAACTGCGCGCGCTCGTCCTGGGGCAGGACCAGCAACCGGACCGCGTCGCCCATGGGCGCGCGCCCGTGCTCCCGCTCGGAAATCAAGCCGATAGCCCGGTAAATACTCGCGGTGGCCAGCAAAAGACGCCATAGCACAGGGCGCTGCTGCGGATGAAATTCCTTGAACAGATAGCCTATGCGCGCCAGTGCCAAGCCGGCGGCGGACTGTTCGTCGTGGCGCACTGCCTCGAATTCCAGGAAAGACATGATGCGGCAGCCATCGCCATCCTTGACCAGCAAGGCGTCTATCGCATTGTCCAGAATTCCCCTGGGCACCCCCTGCTGCCAGTACGTGGCCGGGTCGGTTTTGCTCAGCCGCCGCGCGTCGTCGTCGTGCGGGTCGTAGCGGCAGACGGGGCTCAGCTTGGCCAGCGTAAAGTCGTCGCTGAGCACGCGGCCGGCCTGGCGGGCCAAAGAATAAAGCAGGTAAATTTCCGGATCGAGCGACAGGTCCAGCTTGGTCAGCCGCTGCTTCAGCAGCTTGAGGGTCGCCAAGGGCGCCAGCAAGCGGTATTCGGTGGATGCGCGATAGTAGCGGAAGCGGTCCGCGCTTAGCCAGGATGCCGGCCCCGCCCCCAGCTTGCCTTGGGCGGCCGACTCGGCCAAGCCTTGTATCCGCTCCAGCGCCGAAGCCGCCTGGTCCGACAATTGGAACAGCAAGGGGGAGCATTCATGGTACAGGTGCTTTTTCGCCTCGTATTCATAGTCGCGCCGCGCGTCGCGCTCGGCGGCTTTCTGATCGAGTTCGTCCTGCAGGCGCTTCAAGTCGCGCTGATAGCGCTGAAGCTCGGCCTGATTGAGCATCAGGCGCTTCTGGCTGGCGCTGCTGGACACCATGCTCAGGATGGCCACCGTCAGCGATGCGCCGGCAGTAATCAGCGCGGCAATTACCGGAACATCCAACGCCATCCTCCCCTCCCCGTCAAAGAAGAGGCGGCAGTGCCCTGCCGGCCTCGGTTTGCTTTACAGCTTAATGAAGTGCTCGCGGTAGTACTTCAGTTCCTCGATGGACTCGACGATGTCGGCCAGCGCGGTGTGCTTCTGGTGCTTCTTGAAGCCGCCGACGATTTCCGGCTTCCAGCGCTTGCACAGTTCTTTCAGCGTGGACACGTCGATATTGCGGTAGTGGAAGAACGCTTCCAGCTTGGGCATGTACTTCACCATGAAGCGGCGGTCCTGGCCGATGGTGTTGCCGCACATCGGCGCTTTGCCGGCGGGAACCCATTTTTTCAGGAAGGCGATCAGCTCGGCTTCGGCATACGCTTCGGTGATGGTGGACGCCTTCACGCGCTCGGTCAGGCCGGAACGGCCGTGGGTGCCCTTGTTCCAGTTGTCCATCTTGTCCAGCGTTTCATCGGTCTGGTGGATAGCAAACACCGGGCCTTCGGCCAGGAAATTCAGATGCATGTCGGTGACGATGATGGCCACTTCAATAATGCGGTCGGTTTCCGGCTCCAGGCCCGTCATTTCCATGTCCACCCACACCAGATTGGTCTCATTCGGACGCTCTTGCGGAGTAGTAGTTGGGATTTCGGTCGCTTGTGACATAATTCTCTCTTGGCCTAAACAATCCGCCATTTTCTCACAGGCATAGAATGTATTCACACGCGTTTTCGATTTTGTTCGTATCTTTCCTCGTCCTGACGCTGGCCGCGCGCTTCTGGCTGGCCTCGCGCCATATCCGCCACGTGCTGGCGCACCGCAACGCCGTGCCGCCCGAATTCGCCGAAAAAATCCCCCTCGCCGCCCACCAGAAGGCGGCCGACTACACCATCGCGCGCACCAAGTTCGGCATGCTGGGCGTGGCGGTCAACGCCGCCGTGCTGGTCGGCTTCACCCTGCTGGGCGGCCTGCAATGGCTGTCGGTGGAGGTGTACAAGCTGGCCGGCCCCGGCATGGCTTACCAGATCGGCCTGCTGGTGGCCTACGCTGCCATTTCCGGCCTGATCGACCTGCCCTTCGACTACTACAAGCAGTTCGGCCTGGAGCAGCGTTTCGGTTTTAACAAGATGAGCCGCGGCCTGTTCTTCGCCGACATGGTCAAGGGCATCGCCCTGGGCGCCGCCATCGGCCTGCCGCTGGTGTGGGTGGTGCTGACGCTGATGGAAAAGAGCGGCGGCCTGTGGTGGCTGTACGCCTGGTGCGTGTGGAGCGGCTTCCAGCTGCTGATGATGGTGCTGTTCCCCACCGTGATCGCGCCGCTGTTCAACAAGTTCACGCCGCTGGCCGACGAGTCGCTGAAGTCGCGCATCGAGGGCCTGATGCAGCGCGTCGGCTTCGCCTCCAAGGGCCTGTTCGTGATGGACGGCTCCAAGCGCAGCGCGCACGGCAACGCCTACTTCTCCGGCTTCGGCGCCAACAAGCGCATCGTGTTCTTCGACACCCTGCTGTCGCGCCTGGCGCCGCAGGAAATCGAGGCGGTGCTGGCGCATGAGCTGGGGCACTTCAAGCTCAAGCACATCATCAAGCGCATCGCCATGATGTTCGCCATCTCGCTGGCCTTTTTGGCGCTGCTGGGCTGGCTGAAAAACCAGCTGTGGTTCTACACCGGCCTGGGCGTGGACCCGCTGCTGCTGGCCGGCGAAAGCAACAACGCCATGGCGCTGCTGCTGTTCGCGCTGGCGCTGCCGGTGTTCACCTTCCTGCTCGGCCCGCTCACTTCGCTCAGCTCGCGCAAGCACGAATTCGAGGCCGACGCCTTCGCCGCCAAGCACACCGACGCGCGCGACCTGGTGTCGGCGCTGGTGAAAATGTACGAGGACAATGCCTCCACCCTGACGCCCGATCCGCTGCACTCGGCCTTCTACGATTCCCACCCGCCGGCCAGCGTGCGCATCCGCCAGCTGAACCTGGCGGCCCAGTGAGGACAGCCATCATGACCACCATCGCCAAGGCCCAGGACCTGCTCGCGCTGCGCTGCGCCCCCGCCAAGGACGCGCTGGACGCGGCCGAGGCCCAGCGCCTGGCCGCCCTGCTGCCGCAGTGGCGCCTGGAAAACGGCAAGCTGCTGCGCGAATTCCGCTTCGCCGACTATTATGAAACGCTGGCCTTCGTCAACGCGCTGGCCTACCTCACGCACGCCGAAGACCACCACCCGGAACTGACTGTGACCTATAACCGCTGCATCGCCCGCTACGACACCCACTCCGTCAACCAGGGCCAGGGCGGCCTCTCGCTCAACGACTTCATCTGCGCCGCCAAGGCAGACGCACTGGCGGAGCGCGCATGAAGCCATCCACCAAGGCGCATGCCAGCAAGCCCGGCCAGATGACCGGCGTCATCATCGCCGCCCACGGCCGCCATTACCTGGCCGAAGTGAACGGCGAGCGCGTGCAATGCGTCACGCGCGGCAAGAAGACCAATGTGGCGGTGGGCGACATCGTCAAGCTGACCGCCACCTCGGCCGACCAGGCCGTCATCGACGAGATCACCGAACGCAAAACGCTGCTGTACCGCTCGGACCAGTACAAGTCCAAGCTGCTGGCGGCCAATGTGAGCCAGCTGTTCATCGTCGTGGCCACCGAGCCCGGCTACACGGACGACCTGGTCTCGCGCGCCACCGTGGCGGCCGAAGCGGCCGGCATTGAAATCCACCTGATCCTGAACAAGGTGGACGTGACCGAATCGCTGGAGCGCACCCGCGAGCGCCTGAAGATGTATTCCAAGCTGGGCTACCCGGTGCACGAAGTGTCGGCCAAGGGCAATCCCGAGCATGCGGTCGCCACCCTGCAGCCTTTACTGAAAGGCAACTCGTCCATCCTGATCGGCCAGTCCGGCATGGGCAAGTCCTCGCTGATCAACCTGCTGGTGCCGGGCGCCGACATCGCCGTGCGCGAAATTTCGGCCGCGCTCGACACCGGCAAGCACACCACCACCTTCACCCGCCTGTACAGCATGCCCGACCTGGGGCCGGACACGTCCATCATCGACTCGCCCGGCTTCCAGGAATTCGGCCTCTACCACCTGAGCGAAGGCATGCTGGAGCGCGCCTTCCGCGACTTCAAGCCCTATCTGGGCGGTTGCAAGTACTACAACTGCCGCCACCTGATCGAGCCGCAATGCCCGATACTCGACGCGGTCAAGGCTGGCGAGATCGCCAAGCTGCGGCACGAGCTGTACGGCCAGCTGCTGCACGAATCGGCGCAAACCCTGTACTAAAAAACAATTTACTTGGCAATTATCCAAAAAGTCGATTGCGCCTTTCAATGCTCTGGAGCATGATTAGCAGAGTAGGTCAAATCAGGGGCGAGGCCATGGACATGTTCGCAGTCGAAGCTGACGTTGCGCAATGGGAGGTAGCACTACTGCCCCTGCGCGGCGTTGCGCGCCTGCCCGTCCTGCTGCCGCTGGCCTGGCACCTGCGCCAGCGCGACAGTGCGCGCGCCGACGCGCTGGCCGCCGAAGCGCTGGCCCTGCTGCCCGAAACCACCCTGGAAGCCCCCGCCCGCACCGCCCTGGCCGCCCGCATGCACTTGGCGCAGGCCGAAGTGCTGTGGCTGCGCGGCGCGCTGGACGCGGCGGAAACGGCCGCCCAGCTGGCTTTCGAGCAGCTGTGCGCCCTGGACGAGCACGCCGGCTGCGCGGACGCGCACTGGCTGCAGGCCTGGATCGCCATCGACCGGGGCGAGCACGCGCGGCGCGACGCCGAACTGGCGCTGGCCATGGCCGCCGCCGAAAAGGCGCTGGACCGCCAGCGCCAGCGCATCATCGAAGCGGCCACCGCGCGCTGGGCCATCCTGCGCGACCCGCACAGCGCGGCCGGCTGGAACGCGCGCCTGGCGCCGGAGCCGGAAGCGCTGGCCTGCCCCGCCGCCTACGCCGCCTGGCGCCACGACTACCTGGGCGTGGCGGCCACCCTGTCGAGCGACTTCGGCAGCGCCGCCAGCCACTACATCCGCAGCTATGAAAGCGCGCTGGCCACCGGGCAGCTGCGCGCGGCCATCACCTCGGCCACCAATATCGGCGAGGACTTCACCAACCTGAACGACCACCACGCCGCGCTGGAATGGATGCAGTGCGCGCTGGACCTGGCGCGCCCCACCGGCTGGCCGCGCAGCGTGGGCGCCTGCCTGATGCACACGGCCGACACCATGCGCCGCCTGGGCCGCCTGGACGCGGCGGAGGAGCTGCTGCAGGAGGCGCTGGCCATCCTGGCGCCGCTGTCGGGCGCGCGCAGCTACGCCATCGCGCTGCAATACCTGGGCGACCTGTCGCTGGACCGGGGCGACTACGCCGCCGCGCTGGACGCCTTCGCCCGCCTGGAGGGCCGCGCCGACGCGCTGCAGCAGGCGGACTTCCAGACCGTGGCGCGGCGCGGCCAGGCGCACGCGCTGTCCGGCCTGGAGCGGCCGGAGGAAGCGCTGCGCGCAGCCCAGGAGGCGGTGCGCCTGGCCGGCGAACAGCGCAACGCGCACCACCAGATCACCGCGCTGCGCGTGCTGTCGCTGCTGCACAGCCGCCATGCGCTGCCCAGCCCGCAGGGCATGACCGAACTCAACGCCACGCTGCACTATCTGCACCAGGCCCTGGCGCTGGCCTCCACCATCGCAGGCTACACCGTGCCGGGCGACCTGCTGGACGCGCTGGCGCGCGAATACGCCCGCGCCGGCAGCTACCAGCAGGCCTACCAGATGGCGGTGGCCGCCAGCGCCGCGCGCGACAAGACCCACAGCCAGGAAGCGACCAACCGCGCCGTGGCCATGCAGGTGCACCACCAGACCGAGCACGCGCGCGCCGAGGGCCTGCACCACCGCGAACTGGCCGCGTCCGAAGCGCGCCGCGCCGAAGTGCTGCAGCAGACCAGCGCCATGCTGGAGCGCCTGTCGGCCATCGGCCGCGACATCACCATCCACCTGGATGCGGCCGCCGTGTTCCAGGCGCTGGACCGGCACGTGGCGGCGCTGCTGGAGGCGCACACCTTCGCCATCTATCTGTACGACGCGGCGGCCCAGTCGCTCACGCGCGCCTTCGGCGTGGAAGGCGGCCGCGCGCTGGCCACCAATGTGATACCGCTGTCCCACCCGCATTCCTTCTCGGTGCGCAGCCTGAACGAACGGCGCGAAGTGTATGTGGAAGACCTGGCCAGCGCCGCCGACAGCTTCGTCATCCCCGGCACCTGCCCCAACCACAGCGCGCTGTACGTGCCGCTGCTGGTGGGCGAGCGCGCGCTGGGCGTGATGACGGTGCAGTCGCTGGCCGTGAACGCCTTCGGCGAGCGCGAGCGGCTGATCTTCCGCACCCTGTGCGCGTATGGCGCCATCGCGCTCGACAACGCGCAAGCCTACCGCCAGCTGCAGGACGCGCAGACTCAACTGGTCTCGCAGGAAAAGCTGGCCGCGCTCGGCTCGCTGATGGCGGGCGTGGCGCACGACCTGAACACCCCCATCGGCAACAGCCTGCTGATCGCCAGCACCTTGCAGCAGAAGACCGCCGAGATCGAGCAGCAGCTGAACGGCCCCGGCCTGCGCCGCTCCGAGCTGGCCGCCTACGTGGCCGACGCGCAGAAGGCGTCCGAACTGGTGATGCGCGGCCTCACCAGCGCGGCCGACCTGGTGAACAGCTTCAAGCAGGTGGCGGTGGACCGCACCACCGAGCAGCGCCGCATGTTCAACCTGCAGCAGGTGGTGCACGAAGTGGTGGCCACCATGATGAACCGCATCCGCAACGCCAACCACAGCATCGAATACGACATCCCGGACGCGCTGGCCATGGACAGCTATCCCGGCCCCTTCGGCCAGGTGCTGGCCAACTTTATCAACAACGCCCTGCTGCACGCCTTTGAAGGCCGCTCGCACGGCCGCATGCGGCTCAGCGCCGGCACGCCGGTCGAAGGCCGCGCATTGGTGGTGTTCAGCGACGACGGCGGCGGCATCCCGGCCGAGCACCAGTCGCGCATTTTCGATCCCTTCTTCACCACCAAGCTGGGCCAGGGCGGCAGCGGCCTGGGGCTGTCGATCAGCTACAACATCGTCACCTCGCTGCTGGGCGGCCAGATCAGCGTGAACAGCAGCCCGGCCGGCACCAGCTTCACGCTGGACCTGCCGCTGACCGCGCCGCTGCCGGACGACACCGGGCCGGTGGCCATCTACCACTGATCGCGTGGCCTGCGCGCGCGGCGTACAAACCACAGTGCCCGCGTTGACTATTGCATAATTTTCCGCGCCGACGTAGGATTGGCCTGACCACTGCGATGCGCCTGTCGGCGCGGGCGGCGGTTCCAACCTGAGCAAACTCGGCTCCCCGCCCTCTTTGCAAAGGCAGCAGGTACGCAAGGTGCCTGCATCAGCGCGGCGGTCCGCTCGCAGAGACAAGCGGCCGCCATGCTGGAAGTTTTCCTTACCCTCCCGTTTCTTTTGCTATTGCCCCAGGCAAGGCGCAGTCACGCGGGTACGGACCGTACATACTTATAAACGGAGACCAACCTTGAAATCTACCCTGTTCGCGGCCGGCATTCTGCTGGCCTCGTCGGCGCACGCCGCCACCATCAACGCCGCCAGCCTGACCGGCGCCAGCACGCCACTGCAAACCGCCCAATACGGCGTGCGCAACTACTCGGCCCCGGTGCTGGTCGACGGCCTGCACGACCCGGCCAGCTACATGGCCGCGCCCGCGCTGCCGGTCTGGCAGTTCGCCAGCGGCGACCCGACCGGCGGCGTGCTTACCTTCGAGCGCCAGACCGCGCCCGCCACCGGCTGGCACAGCTGGTCGCGCAAAGGCAAAGTGCTGGTCACCGGCGGCAGCGCCGCCACCGCCAACCGCGTCTACACCGTGTACAACGGCCAGCAGCTGGTGGCCGCCATCAACGAAGCCGGCAACGACGCCAAGATCATCCGCGTGATCGGCCATATCGACCTGCGCTGGAGCGAGAACAACACCGTGTTCCGCGAGTACACCAGCTACGCCGACCAGAAATACGGCGGCTCGATCAGCATTCCGTCCAACACCACGCTGGTGGGCATCAACGACGCCCAGGGCCGGCCGGCGCGCATCACCGGCACGGCGCTGCTGATAGGCGGCGAACTGGCGCTCACGCCCGGCGGCAGCGAGGAGACCGACTTCAAGAACTGGATCGCCGCCGGCAAGGACGGCGACGACTATCCAACCTGGACCCGCAACGTCATCGTGCGCAACCTGGTGATCGACACGCCGTGGGACGTCAACCCGGAAGACGCGGCCAACGCCTATGCGGACGGCGTGACCGTCTCGCGCGCGCAGAACATCTACCTGGACCACATCACCATGAGCGACGGCGACACGCCCGAGTCCATGGCCACCGGCACCTTCAAGACCCGCCACGACGGCGCGCTCGACGTGGTGCGCGGCAGCGACTACGTGACCATCTCGAACAGCGTGTTCAACAAGCACCACAAGACCACGCTGGTGGGCAACGGCGACTCCGGCCGCGCCTGGAGCGACGAAGGCCGCCTGCACGTGACCTTCAGCGGCAACTGGTGGGACGGCGCCACCACCCGCCTGCCGCTGAACCGCTACGGCCAAGTGCACCTGTTCAACAACCTGATCACCGGCAGCGTGTCCACCACCAACGCCGACATCAAGTTCGCCAGCGGCACCGACGCGCGCTACCGCTCCAATATGCTGCTGGAGAATAACTACTACAACATCACCGGCCTGAAGTTGACCGAGTTCTGCGGCAAGGCCATCAAGGGCAAGGACTTCATCGGCTTCCGCTCGTCCGGCCACATCTTCACCAGCGACAAGGCCGGCACCAACGCGGTGGACGGCCAGTGCGGCTACGCCCCGCCCGCCGCCGCCAACCTGTGGACGCCGCCGTACCTGTACGCGCTGCAAACCGCCACCTCCACCCTCACCGCCGTGCCGGCCGCCGCCGGCGCCGGCAAACTGAAATAAGGAACAGCCATGCGATTCAAACATTGGGCAAGCACGCTGGCGATGGCGCTGGCATTCGTCTCCGCCACGGCGCAGGCCACCGTGGTGGTCAACACCGGCACCCCGTCGAACGCAGTGGGCGCAGGCTGGGCCTTCAACAGCGGCCACTCCTACGCCGGCCAGTTCTCGCTGCTGGAGGCCATGACCATAGACAGCATCCAGGGCTACTTCAGCACGGACGCGGGCACGGTCGGCATCAGCCTGTTCAGCAGCGTGGAGGACGGCGACGGCGGCTTCATCCCCGGCAGCGCGCTGCGCACGGCCAGTATCGCCACGGCGGCCGGCGCGCTGGCCTGGACCGGCGCCTCGGCGCTGGACTGGGCCGTGGGACCGGGCGCCTACTGGGTGGTGTTCAGTTCGAGCTACAGCGCCGCCAGCCAGGCCAGCATGCCCGGCTGGGCCGCCCAGCCGCTGAACCGCTACGCACTGCAGCAAGGCGGCCAGTGGTATGACGCGGCCGACCTGGACCTGGGCATGGGCTTGCGCGTGAACGCCAGCGCAGCGGCGGCCAGCGTCCCCGAGCCGGGCAGCCTGGCGCTGCTCAGCCTGGGCCTGGTGGCCGCAGGCGCCCTGCGCCGCCGCAAGCGGCACTGATCCAAATCCGGAAATGCCGCGCGCCAGCGCTTTGGCGCTGCGCGCGGCATCCCGCCATGGCGAGCAGAATCAAGAAATTCAGGCCACCTAAAATATGCTGTATGCGTGGCCGTCCATCTCATTTAAACCGGTAAGTTTGATCAGCAGCCCGGCGCCTTCGTAGCCTTCATGGCCAGCCCCGCCGTGCGCCATCAAGGCCCCGTCAACACCGGCATTCGGAACCTCCGCCGTTACGCCGCTTGCTGCCTTGCTCAGTGCGGCGGCTTCGGCCGTGAAAACGGCAGCGGCGGCATCGTCGCTTGCCTGCGTCGTGTGTTTGGCAGCTTCGGTAAAGACCTTGGCGGCGGCAACGGCTTTGGTGGCGGCCTTGACAGCCGCAAGCGACGCACTGGCCGCAGCGGCGGCGGCTGCACTGGCAAGGCCAGCGGCAATGGGCACAGCGGCGTCGTCGCTGACGGCCAGGCTGTGCGCTGCATCAGCGGCACTCACTGCGGCGGCGCTGCTTGCCACTACCAGCGCGGCAGCGGCAACGCCGTCCGTTGCGGCAAAAATACGCGCCAGGGCAAGCGCAGTAGCAGACGCGTCGCCGCCTGC
>Ga0308157_10008695_pt1 | contig 11464 bp, 10 predicted proteins | sample PhyBR1_FD_201035 | JGI IMG/M metagenome (GOLD analysis project Ga0308157, IMG submission 201035) | Phyllosphere microbial communities from UC Gill Tract Community Farm, Albany, California, United States - DLSLB.R1 | ecosystem: Host-associated > Plants > Phyllosphere > Unclassified | place: USA...
CAAAACGAGATCAAAGGCACCCCTCCCCAACCCTCCCCTTGGCCTTCGGCCAAAGGGAGGGGGTTAGAGGCCAAAGCCTTCTTTTCCAATCTCCAGCCGCGTCTCTCCCAGATACAAACCCTCTGGCCCGAATCGGCGTTCGTGGATGAATCCTCCTCCATCCATGCTGATCGCCACGATGGTGCTGGCGCGGGTGCCGTAGTCGGGTCCGCGTATGAAGGCGCTCGACAGCAATCGCTCCAGCTCCAGCGGAACGCCGGTGGAGGGCAGCTGCGCGTCTGGCGCTCGCTGTTCATCAGCCAGCGCTGCCCAGAGCGGCTCCAGGCCGTCATCACCAGCGGCCAGCCAATCCGCAAGCACGCCCATCAGGCGCCGGGTCTTGGGCCAGGGCGCATCCAGTGCTCCGTTGGACATGCCATGCACGCCAGGCGCCAGATCCAGCCGGGCCTGTGGATGGTTGCCCAGATAACTGCAGCTTTCAGCGTCGGCGACCAATAGATTGAACGGCGCAAACTCCGGCGCCCGCCTTGCCAGGTCGTCGGCATAGTCCGTGGCCGCCTGTCCGCCAGCCAAGTAGCTGGCGATCAGTTCGCCGCGCGAAGGCCCGCCCGCGGCTGCGTTCGGGTCACGCACATTGGTGACCACGGCGGCTTGGCCGCTCAGATTCATTCCAACCCAGCTGCCGCCAGAACGCAGGTCGCGGCCGGCGATCACTTTGTCGAAGGGCGATGGCCAGCGCTGCAGTGGTGCGGTGGGGCGATCGTGGAATTCATCACGGTTGCCTGCCATCAGCAGGCGCCAGTGCGGGTGGGCTTTCCAGGCGAGGGTGACGAGGCACATGCACGGAGTGTGCCGTTTTGCGCGTCAGCCCACCATGCGGGGCTGAATGGCGGCTGGGCTACACCCTCGTTTTCACGCCATCTCTACACGCCTGAATTTCATGGGAATCTCAAAATTTGAGACGAAACAGCAACTTGTGGATAAACCTTGAACAACTCTCTAAAGATTGCTGCAAGCCATTGATGCGAATGACGATTTTGTACGGGGAAAGTTGTTGACAACCCGGTGCTCGCTGCTAAGGTGGGCATCAGAGGGAAAACCGGGTTTTTTGTGGTTTTTCGTGGTTCAATAACTTCCCAAGCAGAAACAGACATACGGGTGCCACGGGCGTGTTCCAGGGTGAGACTGCCATCACGGTTGACGACAAGGGACGCATGGCGGTGCCAACCGCTTATCGCGACCTGGTTGCACGTGCCAGCGGCAATCGCCTTGTGCTGACCTACAACCCGTTCGAGGCTGGCTGCTTGTGGTTGTACTCAGAGCAGGAGTGGGAGCGGGTGCGGGACGACGTAATGGCAAAGCCCAATACCCAGCGTGTAGTGCGCACCCTGCAGCAGAAGCTTGTCGGCTCGGCCGCCCATCTGGAACTGGATGGCAATGGCCGTATCAGCCTGCCTTCCAGTCACCGCAGTGCGGTGGGCATCGAGAAGAAAGCAGTGCTGATGGGCATGGGTGAAAAGTTTGAATTGTGGAGCGAGCAAGCACACCGCGCACTGATCCAGCAGACGTTGTCTGACGAGGATCTGGGCGATGGGCTTCTCGACCTGAAGTTGTGAGCCGGGGTGCCCGGGTGCGCGGAGAAGCGCAGGCCGGTCACCCAACGGTGTCGCAGCCGCCGGCGGCTCACCTGCCGGTGCTGTACACCCAGGTCCTTGACGGCCTGAGGGTGATCGAAAACGGTACGTATCTGGATGGCACGTTCGGTCGTGGCGGTCACGCCGGCGGCGTGTTGCGCCAGCTTGGCGCGGACGGGCGTCTGCTGGTGATGGACAAGGACCCCGAAGCTATTGCAGTGGCCGAGCGCGATTTCGCGCCGGACGGTCGTGTGGCCATCTATCGCGGCAGCTTTGCCGACCTGCTGGACTGGAGCGAAACCGCTGCCGGTCTGGATGGCATTCTGTTCGACCTGGGTGTGTCCTCGCCGCAGCTCGACGTGGCCGAGCGCGGTTTCAGCTTCGGCAAGGACGGCCCGTTGGACATGCGCATGGACCCGGACTCGGGTGAAAGCGCTGCGGCTTGGTTGAACCGCGCCGAAGACCGCGAAATCGCCGACGTGCTGTTCACCTATGGCGATGAGCGGCAGAGCCGTCGCATCGCCCGTGCCATCGTTGCCCGACGCGAGAAGCAGCCGTTCACGCGTACCGCTGAGCTGGCCGAGCTGATCGCCTCGGTGATGCCGCGTGGCAAGGACAAGATCCATCCGGCCACGCGCAGCTTCCAGGCCATCCGCATCCATATCAACCGTGAGCTGTCTGATCTTGAGGCCGGCCTGGACGCGGCGATGGCGCGGCTCAAGCCAGGTGGCCGTCTGGCGGTGATCAGCTTCCACTCGCTGGAAGACCGCATCGTCAAGCAGTTCATGAACCGCCATGCCAAGGCGCCGCCGACCAATCGCCGGCTGCCGGAACTGCAGGCCTTCGTGCCGACGCTGGAACTGATCGGCGGTGCCATCAAAGCCGATGACGACGAGCTGGCGATGAACCCGCGCTCGCGCAGCGCGGTGCTGCGCGTGGCTGAAAAGCTGGGCGTCGGGAATCGGGAGTCGGGAATGAAGGGTGGCAGCGCTGCCGGCATTTCCAATTCCGAATCCCCAATCCCGGCAGCTCCGCAAGGAGATGCCCAATGAGCCGCCTGCTGTTGATCATCCTGCTGGCGTGCACGATTGCCTCGGCAATCGGCGTGGTGTTCATGCGCCATCGCCACCGCCAGCTGTTCGTCGAGCTGTCCAAGCTGGAACATGCGCGCGATGAGATCAACATCGAGTTCGGCCGCCTGCAGCTGGAACAGGCAACCCTGGCCCAGGCCACACGCGTGGACCAGGAAGCCCGTGGCCGCTTGGGCATGAAGTTCCCCGAGGCCGCTGACATCGTGGTGATCCGGCCATGAACAAGCCCGGCCGCAACCGCACCCGCAGTCACTTCAACCTGCGCAACCGCATGATGATGGTTGGCGTGGGCCTGGGGCTGTGCGCGGTGACGCTGGTCGGGCGTGCGGCCTATGTGCAGCTGATCAACAACGATTTCTACCAGCGCGAAGGCGAGGCCCGCTACCTGCGCGAAGTGCCCATCGCCACCTCGCGCGGCATGATCACCGACCGCAACGGCGAGCCGGTGGCGGTGTCCACGCCGGTTGCCTCGATCTGGGTCAACCCGCAGGAACTGCTGCGTGCGCCGCAGCACATTCCGCAGTTGGCGCAGGCCTTGTCGTTGCCGGTTGACGAACTCACCGCAAAGCTGACGCAGAAGGCCGACAAGGAATTCATGTACCTGCGCCGCCGCATCAATCCGGATGTGGCAGAGCAGGTGGTCGCGTTGAAAATCCCGGGCGTGTTTTCGCAGCGCGAGTTCCGTCGCTATTACCCACAGGGTGAGGCGATGGCGCACGTGTTGGGCTTCACCAACATCGACGATCTCGGCCAGGAAGGGCTGGAGCTGGCCTTCGACGAATGGCTGCGCGGCAAGCCCGGTGCCAAGAAAGTGATCCGCGACCGCAAGGGCGCGATCGTCGAAAGCATCGATCTGGTGCGTCCTGCGGAGCCGGGCAAGGACCTGACCCTGAGCATCGACCGCCGCATCCAGTTCCTGGCGATGCGCGAGTTGCGTAATGCGGTTACCACCAACAAGGCGGCCGGCGGCTCCATCGTGGTCATGGACGTGGCCACCGGTGAAGTCATGGCCATGGCCAACCTGCCGACCTACAACCCGAATGCCGTCAGTGGTGCTACCCCGGACACGCGGCGCAACCGTGCGGTGACCGATCTGGTCGAGCCCGGTTCGACGATGAAGCCGCTGACCATCGCCACCGCATTGCAGAACCATGTTGTCACCCCGGACACGGTCATCGACACCAACCCGGGCTATATGTCGCTGGGCCGTTACACGATCCGCGACGTGCCGCGCAACAACGGCGTGCTCAACGTCACCGGTGTGATCACCCGCAGCTCGAACATCGGCGCAGCCAAGATCGTTGCGCGCATTCCCGACCAGACCTTCTACAACTCGGTGCGTGCGTTCGGTTATGGCGTCGCGCCGCATAGCGGCTTCCCTGGCGAATCGTCCGGCGTGGTGCCGGCGCCGGGCAGCCCGGGCTGGTATGGCACCACCAAGACCACCATGTCCTACGGCTATGGCCTGAACGTGACGCCTTTGCAGATCGCGCAGGCGTACTCGACCCTGGCCAATGGTGGCCAGCTGATCCAGCCGACCTTCATCAAGGGCCAGCGCAACGAGGCGCGTCAGGTCATCGACCCGGAAGTCGCGAGCGAAGTGGTGCGGATGATGGAAACCGTGGTGACCCAGGGTGGCGCCAAGCAGGCGGCGATCCTCGGCTACCACGTGGCCGGCAAGACCGGCACCGCGCGCAAGAACGGCCCCAATGGTTATGAGCGCGGGCATTACAACCTGCTGTTCGCCGGGGTGGTGCCGGCGACCGCGCCGCGCTACGCCGCGGTGATCGTGGTCAACGATCCGCAGGGTTCGCTGCAGTACGGCGGTCTGGTATCGGCGCCGGTGTTCCACCACGTGATGGAGGGCACCTTGCGCCTGATGGACGTGCCGCCGGATGACATCCAGTCGTGGCTGGCCGCGCAGGCCGCGGGCAAGGTGGGTGGTCGCCCGGTGGGCAATCCGGCAGTGCTGCCGGTGCCACAGGAAACCGTGGAGCCCAACGCCGCTGCCGAGTTTGATGCCGCATTGCCGACGGCTGTCGCACCGGCGCCTGCCGCCACGGAGGTGCGCCAGTGAGCCACACGATGAAGCTGTCACAGCTGCTGCCGGATCTGGTCCTGTCACAGGACCCGCAGATCGGCGGTCTGGTTCTGGATTCACGGCATGTACGCGCTGGTGATGCGTTCGTCGCAATCGCCGGCTTTGGCGCGCATGGGCTGGGTTTTGTCGAGCAGGCCAAGGCCGCTGGCGCAGCCGCGATCCTGTTCGACCCGCCGGCTCCGGCCGAACTGCCTGCACCGGCTGATGCCATTGCCGTGCCCGGTCTGCGTACGCGCATGGGCGCGATGGCCGACCAGTTCCACCGCCAGCCGTCGCGGGCGATGACCATGGTGGGTGTCACCGGCACCAACGGCAAAACCTCGACTGTGCAGCTGCTCGGCCAGGCCTGGCATCTGCTGGGTACGCCCAGCGGCTCGATCGGCACCCTGGGTGTTGGCCTTTACGGCGATGTGGTGCCGACCGGTTTCACCACGCCGCTGGTGCTGCAGATGCATGAAGTGCTGGCGCAGCTGCGCGATGGTGGTGCCAAGGCCGTGGCAATGGAAGTCAGCTCGCACGCGTTGGACCAAGGCCGCGTCGATGCAGTGCACTACGACGTGGCGGTGTTCACCAACCTCACCCGCGACCATCTCGATTACCACGGAGACATGGAAGCGTATGGCGCGGCCAAGGCCAAGCTGTTCCATCGTCCGGGTTTGAAGGCAGCGGCGATCAATCTGGATGACGCCTTCGGCCGCGAGCTGATCACCACGCTGGCAGCCGAGGTGCAGGCCATCGGGCTGAGCTCGACTGGCCAGGCTGGCGCCACCATCCGCGCCGAGAAGCTGGTGCTGGACGGGCAGGGGCTGGGCTTCGATCTGGTCATCGGCGACGAGCGCCACGCGCTGCGCTCGCCGTTGCTGGGCCGCTTCAATGTCGACAACCTGCTGGCCGTTGCCGGTGCGCTGCATGGCCTGGGCGAAAGCAGCGCCAGCATCGCCAAGGTGCTGGGCCAGCTGCAGCCGATCCGTGGCCGCATGAACCGCCTCGGTGGTCAGGGCGAGCCGACCGTGGTCATCGATTACGCACACACCCCCGACGCGCTGGAACAGGCGCTGCGCAGCCTGCACGGCCATCTGGATGGTCGCCTGCTGTGCGTGTTTGGTTGCGGTGGCGAGCGCGACACCGGCAAGCGCCCGCAGATGGCGGCGATTGCCGAGGAATTGGCCGACGTGGTGTTCGTCACTGACGACAATCCGCGCGGCGAGAATGGTGACGTGATCGTCGCCGACATCATGGCCGGGTTTGTGACGCCTGCGCAGGTGACTGTGGTGCGCGATCGCGCCCGCGCCATCGACGCCGCGATCGCGCTCGCAGGGGCCGGCGACATCGTGTTGATCGCCGGCAAGGGCCATGAGCCCTACCAGGAGATTGCAGGTATCAAACATCCTTTCGATGACACCGACGTGGCATCGCGCGCGCTGCAGGCACGCCGTTCCACTGCTGCGGAGGTGCGCCCATGAAGCGCACGCCGCTGTCGCTGATTGCCCATTGGGCCAGTGGCGAAATCCATGGCGACGACGCCAGCATCGATGCGGTCAGCAACGACACGCGCACGCTGGCGGCGGGCAGCCTGTATGTCGCCCTGCGCGGTGAGCGCTTCGACGGGCATGACTTTGCTGCCACTGCGGTCGAGCAGGGTGCCAGCGCCTTGCTGGTGGAGCGCCTGTTGCCGCTGGAAGTGCCGCAGATCGTGGTCGCCAACACCGAGCTGGCGCTGGCAAAGATTGCCGCCGCGATGCAGCAGCAGCGCGCTACCCGCGTGTTCGCCATCACCGGCAGCAACGGCAAGACCAGCGTGAAGAACCTGCTGTTGGCGGTGATGCAGCACGCCGCCGCGGTGCTGGGCCAGCATGTGTATGCCACGCCAGGCAACCGCAACAACGAGATCGGCTTGCCGCTGGCGGTAATCGATGCGCCGGAAGACGCCGACTTCGCCATCTACGAGATGGGTACCGGCAAGCCCGGCGATATCGCCTACCTGACCGCCATCGCCGCACCGGACGTGTCAATCGTCAACAACGTCGCGCCGGCACACCTGGAGCGCATGGGCAGCCTGCTGGAGATCGCCAACACCAAGGCGGCCGTCTACGACGACCTGCGCGATGGTGGTGTTGCGGTAGTCAATGCCGACGATGCGTTCTCGCCGTACTTCGCCAAGCGTGCCGGCGACCATCAGGTGATCCGCTTCGGTCTGGAGGTCAGTGCCGACGTCACCGCCACCAAGATCGTGCTGGACGAGGTTGGTTCACGCTTCCAGCTGCGCACGCCGCAAGGTGAAGCCGAAGTCGCGCTGCAGTTGCCGGGTCGCCATAACGTGCTGAACGCATTGGCTGCCGCCTCGTTGGCACTGGCCGCCGGTATTGCGTTGCCGCTGGTTGTCGAAGGCCTGGCGCTGGCGCGCCCGGTCGCTGGCCGTCAGGTCGCCCAGGTGCTGGGCAACGGTGCGGTGCTGATCGACGACAGCTACAACGCCAACCCGGGTTCACTGGCCGCTGCGATCACCGCGCTGGCTGCTGGCAAGGGTGAAGGCTGGCTGGTGCTGGGTGACATGCGTGAGCTGGGCCCGGATGCCCAGGCGCTGCACGCGCAGGCCGGCCAGCGCGCTCGCGAAGCCGGGCTGAAGCGCTTGTACACACTGGGCCCGCTCAGCGCAGCGGCATCGGCAGCATTCGGCGAAGGCGGGCGTCATTTCGACTCCCACGCCGCGCTGGCTGCCGCGCTGGAAACCGAACTTCATGCTGGTGTGCGTTGCCTGGTCAAGGGCTCGCGCGGCAGCGCCATGGACAAGATCGTGACTGCGCTGTTGAAGCGCGGCGAGGACACTACACATGTTGCTTGAATTGGCCCGATGGCTGCAGCAGTTGGACGGCCTGTTCCGGTTGTTCAACTACATCACCTTCCGCGGCATCCTCGCCGCGCTGACCGCGTTGTCGCTGTCGTTGTGGCTGGGTCCGATGGCGATCCGTCGCCTGGCCCAGCTCAAGGGCGGTCAGCCGATCCGCAAGGATGGCCCACAATCGCATTTCTCCAAGGCCGGTACGCCGACCATGGGTGGCGGCTTGATCCTGACCACGGTGCTGGTCTCGGTGTTGATGTGGGGTGACCTGCGCAACCGTTACGTGTGGCTGGTGCTGGTGGTGATGCTGTGCTTCGGCGCGATCGGCTGGTACGACGACTGGTTGAAGATCGCCAAGCGCGACCCGAACGGTTTGAAATCACGTTGGAAGTATCTGCTGCAGTCGATCTTCGGTCTGGCTGCAGGCATCTTCCTGTACAAGACCGCGGTGGTTCCGGCTGAGCTCACCTTCTATATCCCGATGTTCAAGTCGATTGCGCTGCCGCTGGCAGGTATCAGCTTCGTCGCGATTGCCTACTTCTGGATCGTCGGCTTCTCAAACGCGGTCAACCTGACCGATGGCCTGGATGGCCTGGCGATCATGCCAACGGTGCTGGTGGCCTGTGCGCTGGGCGTGTTTGCCTATGCCTCGGGCAATGCGGTGTTCTCCAGCTACCTGCAGATCCCGCAGATTCCCGGTGCCGGTGAGCTGGTCATCATCTGCGCGGCGATTGCCGGCGCGGGCCTGGGCTTCCTCTGGTTCAACACCTATCCGGCGATGGTATTCATGGGTGACGTCGGCGCGCTGGCACTGGGCGCGGTACTCGGCACCATCGCGGTGATCGTGCGCCAGGAACTGGTGCTGGTGATCATGGGCGGCGTGTTCGTGATCGAAACCCTGTCGGTGATGATCCAGGTGGCCTCGTTCAAGCTCACCGGCAAGCGCGTGTTCCGGATGGCGCCGATCCACCACCACTTCGAGCTAAAGGGCTGGCCGGAGCCGCGCGTGATCGTGCGCTTCTGGATCATCTCGGTGGTGCTGGTGTTGATCGGCCTGGCAACTCTCAAGGTGCGCTGATGGACGACTACTCGCGTCAGGCAACCCGACTTGAAGCCATTGGTGGCAGCTACGACAAGTGGCTGCTCGGCGCCGCCGTGGCGCTGGCTTCGCTCGGGATCGTGATGGTGGCTTCCAGCTCCATCGCGCTGACGCAGAGCCCGTTCTATTACCTGACCCGGCACCTGATCTTCATCGCCATCGGCGTGGTCCTGGCCGCGGTGACGATGCGGGTGGAGCTGAAGGAAATCGAGAAGTACAACCAACTGTTGTTGCTGGGCTGCTTCGCGTTGCTGATCGTGGTGTTCGTGCCGGGGCTGGGCAGCAGCGTCAACGGCGCGCAGCGCTGGATCAACCTGGGCTTCTCCAAATTCCAGACCGTGGAAGCGGTCAAGGTGCTGTACATCGTCTGGCTGTCCAGCTACCTGGTGCGCTTCCGTGACGAGGTCAATGCCACCTGGCAGGCGATGCTCAAGCCCGTCGCCGTGGTCGGCGTGCTGGTCGTTCTGCTGCTGCTGCAGCCCGACTTCGGCTCGTCGATGCTGCTGTTGGGCATCACCACCTGCATGCTGGTGCTGGGCGGCGCACAGATCACCCGCATCATCCTGCCGGTACTGTTGTTGCTGCCGGGTCTGGTCGCGCTGGTGATCTTCGAGCCTTACCGCATGCGCCGCGTGACCTCGTTCATGGATCCGTGGCAGGACCAGCTGGGTTCGGGCTACCAGCTCTCCAACGCGCTGATGGCGATCGGCCGCGGCGAGTGGAGCGGCGTCGGCCTGGGTGCTTCGATCCAGAAGCTCAACTATCTGCCGGAGTCGCATACCGATTTCATCTTCTCGGTGATCGCCGAGGAGCTGGGTTTCCTTGGCGTGTGCGGCATCATCAGCCTGTACGTGCTGCTGGTTGGTCGTGCGTTCTGGCTTGGCCTGCGCTGCATCGAGATGCGTCGTCATTTCGCCGGCTACATCGCCTTTGGCATCGGCCTGTGGATCAGCCTGCAGACCTTCGTTTCGATTGGCGTGAACCTGGGCATGCTGCCGACCAAGGGCCTGACCCTGCCGCTGATTTCCTCCGGTGGTTCCAGCGTGATGATGACCTGCGTGGCGATGGGGCTGCTGCTGCGCGTGTCCTACGAATACAACCGTGCGGTGCGCCGCCAGGAAGTGCGCGAGGACATCGATGTTGCAGACATCGAGGTCGCCGACACCAATGACAGCGCCGGCTTGCAGCCGGAATCGGCAACGGCTACCGCCGCTGCAGTGCAGGCCAGCGCCGCACGTGGCACCAGCCGCATGCAGCAGCGCATCGAGCCGACCTTCGGGAGGATCGCGTGATGGCATCGGCGAACGGCGGCAAGGACCAGCGCCCGGTGATGATCATGGCCGGTGGCACCGGAGGCCATATCTTCCCGGGACTGGCCGTGGCCAAGGTGTTGCGCGAGCGCGGCATTCCGGTCACCTGGCTGGGTGCCGATGGTGCGATGGAAACGCGCCTGGTTCCGCAGCACGACATCCATGTCGATACGCTGGCGATCTCCGGCCTGCGCGGCAAGGGCAAGCTGGCATTGCTGGGCGCGCCCATCCGGGTGATGCGCGCAATCCGCAGCGCAGGCTACGTGCTGCGCGATCGCTCCCCACGCGCCGTGGTTGCTTTTGGCGGGTTTGCTTCCGGTCCGGGGGGCATTGCTGCCCGCCTGCACGGGTTGCCGTTGCTGGTGCATGAGCAGAATCGCGCGCCGGGCATGACCAACCGCGTCCTCTCGCATGTTGCGCGACGCGTGCTTTCGGGCTTCCCGGGCAGCTTTGCCGGCGGAAAAGAAGAAGTGGTGGGCAATCCGGTGCGTGCCGAGATCGCCGCATTGCCGGCACCGGAGCAGCGCCTGGACGGGCGCAGCGGAGCAATGCGGGTGCTGGTGCTGGGCGGCAGCCAGGGCGCCCGCGCTCTGAACAACGCCATGCCCAAGGCCTTGGCTGCGCTGGGCAACAGCGTCGCCATCGAGGTCTGGCACCAGTGTGGCGAGAAGCTGCACGAAGAAGCATTGCAGGCGTACCGCGCTGCAGGCGTGGAAGGTCGCGTCGACATGTTCATCAAGGACATGGCTGCTGCCTATAGCTGGGCAGATCTGGTGGTATGCCGTTCCGGTGCCTCCACCCTGGCCGAGTTGTGTGCTGTCGGCATCGGCAGCGTGCTGGTGCCGTTCGCCGCCGCGGTGGACGACCACCAGACCCGCAATGCCGAGTATCTGGTCGAGCGCGGCGCCGCTGAACTGCTGAAGCAGGACGACGCGCTGGCGACGAACCTGGAAGGCGTGCTGCGCACGCTGACAAACAATCCAGGCCAACGCATGCAGATGGCGAAAGCCGCGCGTGCACTGGCCAAGGTCGATGCGGCCGAACGCATCGCGGACATCATTCTGGAAGAAGCCGGGATTCGGGATTCGGGATTCGACGGCGATGACACGCCGCGAAGCAACGATTCGGGTCCTGGGATCCAGAAGAAGCAGGAGCAAATGCAGAACCACCAGAATTCACAGAAAGCCATGGGCGCGCGGCCATCCGCTGTTGCCAATCCCGAATCCCGATTCCCCAATCCCAGTACCACAGGACCCAAACAATGATCCGTCGCCTCCACGACACCGCCGATCTGGTCCGCGCCTTCCCGCGCGTGCATTTCGTGGGCATCGGCGGCACCGGCATGAGCGGCATCGCCGAAGTCATGCTGACCCTGGGTTACGAAGTCTCC
>Ga0308157_10008697_pt1 | contig 11463 bp, 11 predicted proteins | sample PhyBR1_FD_201035 | JGI IMG/M metagenome (GOLD analysis project Ga0308157, IMG submission 201035) | Phyllosphere microbial communities from UC Gill Tract Community Farm, Albany, California, United States - DLSLB.R1 | ecosystem: Host-associated > Plants > Phyllosphere > Unclassified | place: USA...
CTATATTTTGGGCGTTCCCCGCCGAGGCGGGTCGGGCTTTTCGTTTCAATCTTTAAAATGTTTTGATAAAAAACATTTTAAAGGATTTTCACTTCAATCCCTAACGCTTTGTTGTTGTAAATTAAATCTCTTTAACAGTATTTGTCAGTGTTCCAATGTTTTCCACATAACATTCCACAACATCGCCATTTTTCATCCATTCCTGCGGATTTCTTCCTGCACCAACTCCGGCAGGCGTTCCTGTTGCAATGATATCGCCTGGTTCAATAGTAAATACCGTACTTAAATCTTCGATTAAATCGTTAATATTGAACAACAAAAATTGCGTGTTAGAATTCTGTTTTTCAATTCCGTTTAACTTTAAAGAAAGATTTAAATTGTGCGGATTTTCAATTTCATCTTTAGTAACCAAAAATGGTCCCATTGGCGCAAATGTATCCTGACCTTTTGATACGATCCATTGTCCTTCGCGGCGACAATCACGCGCCGAAATATCGTTAATAACCGTGTAACCAAAAACGTGATCCAACGCATTTTCTTTGGCAACGTATTTTCCTTTTTTACAAATTACAACGGCTAATTCCACTTCCCAATCTAACTGTTGAGTTAGTTTACTGTTTAATAAAATTTCGGTGTTTGGACCTGTAACTGTTGTTGGTGGTTTTGAGAAAATAATTGGTTTTTGAGGCAATTTTCCTGTAGTATCTAATGTACGCGCACTTTCGGCAACGTGTTCAGTATAGTTTAAACCAATACCGATAATGTTTTTACGGGGTTTTTCAATCGGAGCCAAAATTTCAACATCGTTCAATGAATACGAAATATTTTCGAAATCAATTGCACGCGTATCATCAACCAAATTATTAATTTCAGCAATCACTTCAATTCCCATATCAATTAGTTCCAACATATCGTTTGGTAATGGAAAATTCGAAATTCCACCAAAATCTTCCATGTCAACAACCATATTGTTGTGAATAAATCCTAATCTCGGTTCGCTGTCTTGTGTTTTGTATGTAAGTAGTTTCATTGTTTTACTGTTATTTTTATTTTTTTTATTTGATTGTCTTTTGTTTTAATTTCTAATTCGTGTGTAGGATTTTTTTGACGATATTCTTTTAACTCAAGAATCTTACAAAAATCTATTTTGTCAATTTTGTAAGAGTCAATACTGATAATTTCATCACCATATTGTATTTTATCATGATAAGTTTCATCCCAAACAAATCCAATTACAAATTTGTTGTTTAACATGGTAGGAACATAAATAGGTGTAGGATCTTTTAATGTAATTTTTGATTCTGCTTCAAAGTAAAACTTTTTGTTTTTGAAATCTATCGTCATATCACCATATTTTAAAACTTCGAATCCAATTCTTGAATTTTCGTCTTCAGAAGTATTGGTAATTACATTTGAAAATTGTGTATTGTTAATTTTAAAATAATCTGTTTGTAATAAGTATTGTGTATCAATTTTACCTTCTCCAAATAAACCAATACTTCCTGTTCCGTTTGCGCTTGCTAAAATTTTAAAGAAATTGTCATTTTTTAGAATTTCAAATGCTCGACTTGAAATATCATAAAAACCTCCCATTCCTGTATCAATCATTAATTCCTCAGTTCCTTCATAATTTTCTTTATTTAAAAAATGAATTTTAATATAAGGCGATTTTTGATCTCCTACTAATTTTAATTTTGATGGTGATACTTTTAAATTTAGATTTTTAACTTTATCTGTAACCCAAATCTTTTGCTGTTTTACACTGATTTTTAATGTGGAATCTTTAAAAAAATTACTTCCAAGTAATCCATCGATTTGGTAACATTTTAATAAAGGATGTTGGTTAATATTTTGAATTAAAACCGTATTGTTTTTAGAAACTATATTTCCTAATTGAATGGTATTTAAAGTTCCAATTTTTAAATCGCCAACATTGTTATTCGCATCTTTAACCGAAATAGTTTTGATGTTTTTTAGACCAACTTCTTTAGCAACTTCTTCAGAAATCAAATTAGGCGCACCTGTATCTAACATAAAACGATAGGTTTTATTTTCAATTGTTATAGGTACAATAATTTTTTCGTGAACAACTTCAAATGCTATTTCTTCAAAATAATTTTTAGAAATAATTTTTCCTTTATCTTCTTCTAAACTTTGTGCTTGTATTTTTAAAGGATATAATGATGTAATTATTAAAATTGAACAGAATTGAACAAATCTTTTCATAATAAATATCAGTAATTATTTTTTAAGTTTTGCAACTTGTATGCTTATAAATTCGGGTAAATAGCTAGGTGTACAGTTTTTAGCAACCATTTCGTCTTTATAAAGTCCGGTGCGTTCTCCAAGGGCAATACATCTTTCACGGTATTCCTGTTGATAAACGCCGATTTGTGCTGCTGTAAAATTCATAGCCCATTGAACTTCGGGAACCTCATTTTCTATTTCTTTTTCAATAAATGAAAGCAGTTCTTCAGTATTTGGTGGCGGTGCTTGACCAACCCAACGCAAACGAGCCTGATGATACCAGAATGTTCGTCTTTGAAGACTTGATTTACTCTTTTGCCAAGATTCCATAAGTGCTGTGGTTTTCTTGTCTTTAGCCAGTTGGTTTGCCATTAACCAATCAATAAGCTGTAGTTTTTCGTCTTCGGTATGTTTGTTTATATCTTGATCTAACTGATTGATTAATTTTTGCGAAAGCAACTTTTTATCCATTATCAAAATTGCCAATTGACGTGCAAAATACGATTCGGTTGACCATAATTCCATAGCCAGTTCATGATCTTTTTTGATATCTTTTGCAATAGTACGCAAATTACCCAATTTGGTGCTTTCGGTATTAATTTGATCGAATATATTTTTTGCTTTAGGCGATAGTTTCATTACTGATAAATTTTTCAAGCAAGAATTATTTATTTTTCTAAGATAGGAAATTTAATTTTTAATAATTGATAAATGTAATCTGTAGCAACAAATGAAAAACAAAGTAATAATATGTTTGATGTTGCACGGAATATCCACTTTTTAGCAGAAAAATCTTGCTTTACAAATTTACTGATTAAAACAAAAATTGCCATAATTAAAAACCAAATAGAAAAAAATATTGATAATTTCCCACGTACAATTGTTGTTACAAGATCATGAATCATTCCGCAAAATACAAAAGTTGCAATTAAGGAAATGGAAGCAGGAAATACCTTTTTTAAAGGTTTGTAAATTTTTATTCCTAAATAATATCCAAAAATAGGGTTCCAATAGTTCCAGAATAATGCAAAACTTTTAGCGCCTAATGAACGGTACAAATTGTTTCTAAGCGAATTTGAACTGCTCATTGGGACACCATTTCGTTTTTTTACATATTCTTGTAAGGTCATTCAGCTATATTAAAATGTATTTATTTCTGATTCCCACCATTATCTTCAAAAACTTTTTCCTGATACAAACCTAAACTTTCAATAACAGGTAAATCGTTAAATGAAAACAGGCAAGCATCTTCAGCATCAGATAAATTATGATGTTCGTGCCAAGCCCAAGATGGAACACAGAAAATATCGCGTTCTTTCCAATCGAAACGTTTACCGTTGATAATCGTGTAGCCTTTTCCTTTTGCACACTGATACACGAATGAACCTGTGTGTTTGTGTGCTTTTCCTTTGAAACCTTTTGGCAACAATTGTATGGAAGCACCCATTGTTTGCATAACGTGGCCACCCGTTAACGGATTGCTGTACTGCATAATAATTCCATCAAAAATGTTTACATCGTTCACTTTTTCTGTTTCTAAAAGTGCCGGATAAACCGTTTTCCAAGAATATTTAAACAGGGGAGAATAAGGTTTGTTCCATTCTTTATCAGGCGGAATCAGTCCGGTACCGCCGTAGGTCATTGGCGAATGATTAATAGGTGCAGTTAAAGGTTGTGTTCCATCGTAAACCGCATAGTCATTGGCTTCTAATGCATTTATTAGTGGAATATCCAAACCATCTTGCCAAATACAGGTTTTTCCGCCAGCTTCTACACCGTGTTCATGCCATGTTGAGTTTGGTGTAATCACAAAATCGTTCACTTCCAACATAATTTTGTTCCCATCAACAACCGTGTATCCACCTTCGCCTTCCATAATAAAACGTAACGCCGAAGCTTTGTGACGATGTGCCGAAGTAAATTCTCCGGGACGCGTAACCTGAATTCCGGTGTACAACCAACCCACCGCAGCGCTTACATCTCTGCGTTTGTCGTTCACTAAATAAACCACACGACGACCTGCTTTTTCGGGTGTAACCAATTCAGAAGATTTTAAAACCAAAGGTCTTAAATCTTCGTATTTCCAAAGCATCGGAATTGATGAACTTCGTGGTTCCCAAGGTTCAATATCATTAGCAACGGTCCATAAAGCACCGGCGCCTAATCCTTCTAACTCTTTATAATATGCTTCTAATTCCGGCGTGTCTTCAACTCGAGCTCTACCGTAAATATCGTCTGATTGTGGTGTTTCCATACAATTTATATTTTAAGAAGATATAGTTTATTCTTCGGATTTATTTATAAAGGTAATTTTTTTTGTGGGAGCGACATTCACTCTTAAATCAAAAATGTCAAAACGGTTGTAATGCCCCAGAATATCGTGCATTTGCTTTGGTTGGATACATTTTGAAAGATCGATATCTGCATAAATAATTCCTTCTTCATCAATTAAAGGCTTACCGATTACCGCACCGTTCGGACCTATAAACCCTGAAAAAGCACTGCTTTTTCTGTCTAACAATTCATCAACATTCGGAACATCGGCACGTAAAGCATCTTTAATTTCTTGTGAAATCGTTGAGCACGAAACAATGGTAAACAATTTTCCTTCGAAAGAATGCGCTGCTGCCCGAATCTTAATAGCTTCCGCCATATCGTAATCGGGTGGGGCAACAGGCAACGAAATATAATTGGCAATGTGGATTAATTCGCCTTGAGAAAGCAAAGTAAATCGAGCCAAAGTGTTCGTGTTCTCACCACAAGCTAATGTTCCAACCGGACCAACTTCGGTATTATAAACTTTTAATGAAGATCCGTCGCCCGATGTCCATGTAAGTTTTTCTGCCCACGTTGGAACCAGTTTTCTGTGTTTACCTATTACATTTCCGTGATTGTCAATAATTAAATTGGTGTTGTAAATTTCGCCAAAACTGTCGCCGCGTTCGTTAATTCCAATAACAATATTCATATCGAAATCTTTTGCTGCTTTGTACAATTTCTGCATTGAAGTATCGTTAACAGCAACCGAATTTTTATACAGTTCTTCGTACCATTTACTGCCTTGAACCGGTGTCATAATCCAGTTCCAGTAAGGATATCCGGCAATAAAAACCTCAGGAAAAGCAATTAATTTTGCTCCGTTTTCGTGTGCTTCTTTTATGAAGGATATCACTTTATCTATTGTTTTTTCTACGTTAAGAAAAACAGGTGAGGTTTGAACCGTTGCTGCTTTAAATTGTTTGAATTCCATAATAATATTGTATTAAGATTGGAGTATTAGGTATTAAGACATCTGCAAATTTGCATAACCTTATTTATCTTTTAATGACATTTTCTTTATTAGAACAATTTGTCCTAAATGATAATAACTGTGTTCGATCATTGCTTCGATGTTTCTTTTGAAACTTCCATATTTTTCATCAACAAAAACCGAATTTAATTTATCGTCGCTCATAACTTCTACTTTTCGAGCAAATTCTTCAGTATCTTTCCAAAATCGATTTAAAAACAAATTCCATTGTTCTTGCGATTCGATGGCAGGAAAATTAAAACTGAATTGATCTTTTATATTTAATGATCCACCATTAAAAACATTCAAGATACCTGAAATATAATAATGAATATGTTGGGCTAAATCTGCAATGGTGTTTAATGAAGCTACTTTTTTGGTTGCAAGTTGCCAATCCAAATCAACTAACTGATCTTTAAAATTTGTATTGGCAATCCAAGTTCCGTTAAGGATTACTTCACGAAATCGATTAGCTATTTGAAGAGATTGGTTCATTGGTTATAATAAATATTTTTCAATTTTTGCTTTCACTTCGTCATTAAAAGCTTCGGCTATAATTGTTTTTCTGTCTTCGGCAATAGCAACATTTACTAAAGTAACTTCGCCTTCTAAAACCGTTTTTTCTTGCTGATTAACAAAGTGAAATCCGCAAACTACCGATGAACTTTTCAATTCTTTAATCCATAATTTTTTGGTTAGAATTTCGCCAATTCTAGCTGCATTTTTAAACTGAACCTTTAAATCAACCGTTGGAATTCCGTTTGTTTCGTGAATTTTTGAAAAAGGTCGGTTTAAAGCTTCGTCAAACCAATCTTCAACCAAGTCGTTCAGCATTTCCAAAAAACGTGGATAAAAAACAATTCCTGCAAAATCGGTATGTCTAAAACGTATTTGTTCTTCTTTTATAAAATAACTCATTATAATATTTTTTATTCTGATAAATCTTGAATACACTGTTCTCTAATCTTCCATAATTCTTCAATGGAATAATTAATAGTAGGATTTTCTTTCAACCAATCTATCAAAAAGTTTTTATGTATTTGAATTTTAACTTGATTTATTTCACTTGGTTTTATTTCGATTTCATAAATTAAATCATCAATAAATTTAGAAGCTGAAGTACTTATTCCTGTGAAATCAAAAACTGTATTTCCATATTTTAAATAATTATGAGCTTCTGGAATATAATCTAAATTATAATTTTTTAGCGTTTTTGAAATCTTAGGCGTATTTTCAGCGTTCATTTTGAAAATCCCAAGAATTAATTTGATGTTAATGAATTCGTTCTCATTAGCTAATTGCTTCAAAACAGCATGTTTGGTACTGCAAGTTCCTTTAATATCTTCAAATATAGTTTCAAGTTTATCTTTATTTGAATTTCTTCCATAAGGAAGATTTTGAATATATTCTGTAGCTTTATGGAATGTTTCAATATTTCTTTTCAAGAATTCTTGAGAGATTTTTCCTTTTGGCTGTATATTAAAGTTTAGAAGTTCCATTATTCTATATTATTTCAACTTAAAACGCTGAATTTTACCTGTTTCGGTTTTTGGCAATTTGTCAAGAAAATTAATTACCCGCGGATATTTATACGGAGCGGCATTTTCTTTAAACCAGTTTTGAATGTTTTTAGCCAATTCTGTTGAGGCATTTGCCTGATTTTTTAGAACGATATTGGCACAAACTAACATACCGCGTTCTTCATCAGGTAAACCAACAACGGCGCATTCTAAAATTTCATCGTGCGTAAGCAATACACTTTCAACTTCAATCGCGGCAATGTTGTAGCCCGATGAAATAATCATATCGTCGCCACGTGCCACAAACCAAAAATAACCGTCTTGATCCTGCTTAAAAATATCGCCGGTAATATTCCAACCGTTTTCAACATATTCCTGTTGTTTTTCAGGCCGGTTTAAATATTTGCAGCCGGTAATTCCGCGAACAGCCAATCTGCCAGGAGTATCATGCGGAACATCGTTTCCGTTTTTGTCGATGATTTTCGCTTCGTAACCTGTAATTGCAATTCCGGTTGATCCCGGTTTCATATTTTCTTGGTTCGATGATATAAAAATATGAAGCATTTCAGTAGCGCCAATTCCATCGATAATTTTTAAACCGGTTGCGTTGTACCAATCTTCCCAAATTTTAAACGGAAGCGTTTCACCTGCCGAAATACATCTTCGTAAACTTGACAAATCGTAATCTTTTGATTTCTCTGTAAGAATACGCCAAGCTGTTGGAGCCGTAAAGCAAATGGTGATTTTTTCATTTTGAATGACTTCTAAAAGCACATCCGGACTCGGTTTTTCGATCAAAAAAGAACTCGCTCCAAAATACATCGGGAACAAAACCAAACCGCCCAAACCAAAAGTAAAACCAATCGGTGGACTGCCTGTGAAAATATCATTTTCGGTTGGTTGTAACGAATAATTTGGAAAAGCTTCACAAATATTCAGTATATCTTTATGGTAATGTGCGGTCATTTTTGGATTTCCGGTTGTTCCCGAAGTAAATCCAATAATAGCAACATCATCTGCTTTGGTGTGATGGTTTTGAAACGTTTTTGGTTTCGATTGCATTAATTCATCAATAGAACCATTTCTGTAAAAAGAAACCGATTTTAGAAAGTCTGATTTTACCAGATTAATTTCATCTGCCAACGAACTGTCGCAAATTACATGAGAAATTTCAGCACAATCAATCAAGGTTTTTAATTCTTTTGATCGCAGCAAAGGCATGGTTGCAACTACAATTCCACCGACTTTTAAAACAGCAAACCAACAAGCAACCATCATTGAATTGTTACACGAACGCAACAAAACGCGGTTACCCGGTTGCAAACCTAAATCATCGACCAAAATATGCGCAATCTGATTTGCTTTTTCAAACAAATCGTTATACGTCCATGTTTCGCCAAATGTTTTTAAGCATACGTTTGAACCTTTTCCGTTAGTAATGTGATCGTCTAAAAGACGTTCTACACAATTTAAGTCTTGCGGATGGCTAAACTGCGGTATATCCAAAAACAAATAATCGGGTTGAGTAATTGACTCTGGTAAATTATTATGAGCAAAATTGTCTATCATGTTATTTTACTGCTTTTTGGTTAATTCAAACCAATTTGTTAAATCGCCTTCATAATCAAAAGTTTCTTTAAATTGAAACCCTAATTTTTGAAGAACATTTATTGAATTTTTGTTTTCGAGATGCGTTATTGCAAAAATTGAATTTATGTTTAAATTTTGAAAACCATATTTTATTATTGCTTGCGATGCTTCTGTGGCATAACCTTTTCCCCAATGTTTTCTTTTAAAACGATATCCCAATTCGTAAAAATCACTCTTATTGTTCAAAGGTTCTCTAAAATATTTTAATCCAGCCCAACCGACACATTCGTTTGTAAGTTTATCTACAACCGCCCATCGAGCAATCCCGTTTTCATCATATTGCTGATTCAGCATCGTAACAACTTCTACAATTTGATCTTTTGATATTAAAGGATTATTCTCAATGAATTTATGAACTTCGGCATCAGAATCCATTTCAAAAAGATCGTCAACATCGTCAAAATTGATTTTTCTTAAATATAATCGTTCGGTTTCTAAAATAAATTCCATACAATTTCTTTAGAATTCGTAATTATTTCTTGTTGCTTTTAGGCTTTAAAGCTTTCTTCATAAGTTCGGTTTGTTTTCTTTCTGAAATCGTTGAACTGTATAGATTTTCTATTCCTTTTTGATATTGATTCGGAATATCGGTAACATTAATTTGATCGTAAGCCTGCGCATTTCTAACAAAATAAGGATCTAACAACAATGGTTTTCCAAGAGCAACTAAATCGGCTTTTCCACTTAAAATAATGGTATTTATCTGATCGATATCTGTAATAGTTCCTGTGGTAATCGTTGGAACATCAGCAGAATTTCTGACCATATCAGAGAACGGAACCTGCCACATTCTGCCAGTTTTTGGGTTTTGATTTTCAACCGTATTTCCTGTTGATACATTAATGATATCTGCACCCGCTTTTTTGAATTCCGAAGTTATAAAAAGAACATCTTCTTGCGAAATACCGTTTTCGGCCCAATCAGTTGCCGAGATGCGGACTGAAATTGGTTTTTCAGCAGGGAAATTTTCTCGAACTGCATTAAAAACTTGTAATGGAAAACGCAGACGGTTTTCTACGGATCCGCCAAAATCGTCGGTTCTATTATTAGTTAAAGGCGATAAGAATGATGCCAATAAAAAGCCGTGATGTGCTTGTAATTCAATCATATCAAAACCTGTTTTTTCTGCATTTTTAGTTGCATTTGCAAACTGATTGATTATATTTTGCATATCATCTGCAGTCATTTCTTTTGGAACATCCATTTTATCGTTAAATGCAATTGCCGATGCCGAAAGTAATTCCCACGCATTATCAACTGGTTCGTTTGTGCCTTCCCAAGGTTTTTTAACAGCACCTTTTCTACCTGAATGTCCTAATTGAATTCCGATTTTTGTGGAAGTATTTTCATGAATAAAATCAGTGATTTTTTTCCATTCTGTAATTTGTTCGTCATTATAAATTCCTGCACAACCCAAGGTAATTCTTCCGTTAGCATCAATAGCCGTCATTTCGGTTACAATTAAACCTAAACCGCCAATTGCACGCGATGTGTAATGTTGAAAATGCCAGTTGTTAACCAAGCCGTTGTTTGCCGAATACTGCCCCATAGAACTCATGACAATTCTGTTAGAAAGCTCTAAACCACGCAATTTAAAGGTAGAAAAAGCGGCAGCATTTGTGTTGTTATTATGTTGCTGATTGAATTCTTGTAATACTTTATCGGTGTACGATTGATCTCTCAATCGAAGGTTTTCATAAGTAACTTTTTTAGATCGCGTCATACATCCGAATGAAAACTGATAGAACGGATATTTTTCATATCGGTTCATGTTTTCAAACCATTCCAAAGAAACAGATGCAGCGTACTGAATCATTTCCACAGGATTTCTTCTGGTTTTCTCGTATTGTTGAAAGGTGTTTTGAACATTATCAGGATTTGCCATCAAAGCATCAAACAAACCAATTGCGCAATCCATAGCCAGTTTTGTACCCGAACCAATCGAGAAATGTGCAGTTGCTTTAGCATCGCCCAATAAAACAATGTTGTTGTGGTGCCAGTTTTTATTGGTTACGTGCGGAAATTGTCGCCACTGCGATTTATTGGTAATTAATGAATGGCCATCTAACTCCTCTTTAAATATTTCGGAAAGTTTAGCAACAGTGTCTGCTTCATTCTCTACTTCGAACTGCAGGTTTTTCCAAGTTTCATCTGTACATTCAAAAATCCATGTGCTCATACCTTCTTCATATTGATAGGTGTGAGCAACTATGGTTCCGTAAGGTGTTGTTCTAAAATAATAGGTAAAAGCATCTAACGGTTTGGTAGATCCCATCCATACAAATCGGTTTAATTTTAATTGGATATTCGTTCCAAATTCGTTTTGAAACTGGGTACGTATTCCGCTTCCAATTCCATCTGCAGCCACTATAATGTCTGAATCTTTAAATTGCGAAAGATCGTCAACGTTTTGTTCAAAATGTAATTTTACACCTTCTTCTTCACAACGCTGATGCAGTAATTTAAGCAAAGTTTTACGCGAACAACCGCAAAATCCGTTACCGGCAATGCTTACTTCTTGTCCGTCACGAGCCACAATAATATCGTCCCAATACGCAAATTTGCTGCGAATTAGTTCGTACGATTGCATGTCGCGTTTTAAAAATTCGCCCAAAGTTTCATCGGAAAAAACAACGCCAAAACCAAAACTGTCTTCTGGTTTGTTGCGTTCGTAAACGTTAATTTCCCAATGGGGCATTGCTTTTTTGGTTAAGATTGAAAAATAGAGTCCGCCCGGACCACCGCCTATAACCGTTA
>Ga0308157_10008699_pt1 | contig 11461 bp, 10 predicted proteins | sample PhyBR1_FD_201035 | JGI IMG/M metagenome (GOLD analysis project Ga0308157, IMG submission 201035) | Phyllosphere microbial communities from UC Gill Tract Community Farm, Albany, California, United States - DLSLB.R1 | ecosystem: Host-associated > Plants > Phyllosphere > Unclassified | place: USA...
AAAGACCAATCCCAAGCCGATCATTACAATTCCAATACCGAAAGGAAAAATATAATTCAAACCAAAAGTATCCGCCACACCGCCAATCAACGGACCGGTGATTCCCAAAGAAATATCGATGAACAATCCATAGCCAGCCAAAGCAGAACCTTGATTGGAGGACGGAACAGTTTTCATAGCCATCACGCCCAAAGCTGGGAAAATCAATGAAAATCCTAATCCAGTGATTCCAGCACCGATTAATGCAAAATAGGGATGATAGGACAGACTGATAATCGTTAAACCAAGCGTTTCTACCGCTAGACTCACAATTGCAACATTGATCCCGCCAAATCGGTGGATCGCATTACTAAAGACCAATCTACCTGCTACAAACAATATCCCGAAAACCGACAGGCACATTGCTCCGTTTTGCCAATGATAATAATCGTAATAAAGCGTGATAAATGTAGAGATAGAAGCAAATCCTAATCCGCCTAAAGCCAGTCCCAGACCGTAAGGAGCGACTTTGCTCAAAACTTTCCAAAATGAAGTTGGCTCACCTTCCGACAATTCTCCAGTTTTATTTTCTTTAGTATTTGCTAGAAAAAATCCCACAATTCCAAGGATTACAATGAGAATTCCTAAACCATAAAAATTGAAATGCTTAACGATGGTGACACCTAAAGATGCACCCAAAGCCAAAGCGCCATAACAAGCGACGCCATTGTAGGAAATGATCTTCGCCGTATGTTTTTCTCCAAGACTCATGATTGCCCAATTGATGGGACTCGCACCAACCAATCCTTCTGCACAGCCTGTCAGTAATCGTGTGAAAACTAAAAATACTAAACTTGTAATGGGTGAAAATTTGAAATAAAAAGCAGCAATTAAAATAAAACCAGTTGCAGAAAAACTCAACATACTTGCTAAAACTGCTGGTTTTGGACCTTTACCATCAATTATTTTTCCAGAATAAGCTCTCATCACAAACGTCATGACATATTGTAAACTGATCACAATACCCGCAACCAACATACTGAAACCTAATCCTTGATGAATAAAAATCGGTAAAACAGACAATGATAATCCGATAATAAAATATCCAATAAATGTGAAAAAAACATAAGTAATCAGAGACGTAGAAATATTCTTTGATTGATCAATCGTTGCATCCATAACTCAAAAATAATTTGCAAAGATACCTCGGAAATGGATTTTAGAAAATTTATTAATATTAAGAAATGGATAATTATGATAGTTACTAATTCAAATAATCTTTCAGAAATTCTGAAATGACATCCAGTTCGCCGTAAGTTCTTTTGACAATATTCCCATTAGAATCTACTAAAATTTGCAGCGGATAGCCGGCAGCATTCAGCTTTTTCGGGAATTCCTTGTTTTTATCAAAATAATTTTCCCAGCTGACATTATTTTTTTTCAGGATTTGTTTCGCTTTATCAATTCTTTCAGGTGTCTGTTCGTCCGTAACGGAAATGAAATTCACACCTTTATCTTTATATAGCTTGTAAAGTTCCAACAGTTTCGGCATATCATTTATACAAGGTTGACAAAATGTTGCCCAATAATCAATCAGAGTTAGTTTGTGATTTTTGAAAGTTTCTTTTGATAAATGATTATTGTTATCAAGATTAATATTTGGGAAGATATTGTCAGCTTCCAATTTCAAAAGTTTACCAAATTCTGTATAAACAAATGTTTTTTTGACCGTAGTATCAAATAATTTTAAATTTTCAGAATAGATGGGCTGATAACCATATCTGGAAAGATCATCTACCATTTCCCACAATGCTACAAAGGATTTTGGATTTTTTTTGATATAATTTTGAAGTTCCAATTCTTTAGCATTAATATTTTCAGGATCATTATTTTCGAAAGGTTTTAGTTTTGAATTGTATTTTTCGAGAATTATTTTAAGATTATCATACTCGATATTTGCAGGAGAAGATGCTAAAAAGTCATAGTTCAGTTCATTGTCTTTTATTAATAATTTTAAATTACCGTTTTCAATAAAAAATGTTTTGGATTGCATCCCATAATTTTTGACAGCATCATAGTAAGAAACATTTGCGGGCTGTGGATAAGCCATTTTTGTAATGATTTTCACATTTTCAGACATTGGGAGTTTTATGTCGCCTTGCTCGTTGATTATTTTTGAGCCTGTGGTTGATAATTTGTAATGATGTAAAAGATGTGTATTTCTTGCGCCGCTAGGATAAGTGATATAAATTGAATCTATCTTTAAATCAGGTAATTGAATTTCCAAACTTGACTCTTTTTGTGCAAAATAGGATTGGATAAATAAAAGTAAAAATAGAACGGTTAATTTTTTCATTATTAATAAATAAGTGATTTTTAAAAATACATTTTTTTGAGCAATTGAAAAAAATTACAGCAAATTCAGTAACTTTCCGCATCTAAATATTTTTGATTCAATTTGAAATTTCTCATCATTATCCCGGCACACAACGAAGAAAGTAGCATTTCATTTTGTTTGGAATCTTTGCAAAAGCAGAGTTTTCAGGATTTCGTTTGCATAGTTGTGAATGATGGTTCTACCGACAGAACCTCGGAAATTATTAATCATTTTAAAAGTCAGGATCTAAGGTTTAGAATTTTGGATTTGGAAACGTCTGAACATCAGCCTGGTGCGAAGGTTGTCAGAACTTTTAACAAAGGTTTGGAATCTGTTGATATTAATGATTTTGACTTGGTTTGTAAATTTGATGCAGATATTGTTTTCCCCCGGAATTATTTAGAAAAAATAAATCAGGTTTTTGAAAAAAATCCCAAATCCGGCGTTGTTTCCGGTCTGGTTTATATTAGAAATTACAAGCAAAATCCTCAGATTAAAAATCTCAAATTACCAAGTGAAAATATTTTTGATTTTAGCAATACAAAAAAGGACTGGGTTTTCGAAAGTTTATCATCCAAAGATCACGTTCGTGGTCCAATAAAAGCTTACAGGAAGACTTGTTTCGACGATATGAGCGGCTTGCGTGCAGTTTTGGGCTGGGATAATCTGGATGTTTTGCTGGCGAAAAAAAACGGTTGGGAAGTGGTGACGATTAAAGATCTTTGGGTAAAACATTTGCGTCCTACAGCTTATAAATACAAAGATCAAAAGGCGGAAAAACTCGGTCAGTATTTTTATAACATTGGTCTTAATCTGCCTTTAGCAATGATTTCTTCCGCAAAATCCAGCTTTAAAAATCGCTCTGCAAAAGAGTTTTTGATTACAATTAATTCTTTTATTAAACAAAAAGAAAAACGAGACCTGAATAAAGATGAAATCAAATTTATCCGAAATCTGCGCTGGAAAGAATTTTTCAAAAACTTCGGATTATGAAGAAAATCGCTTATTTAGAGTTGGATACGCACGCAGAACTGGCAAATAATTTCTATGAATTGACAAAAAATTCTGGAGGGATTTCTGTCTATTTCTACTTCTCTGAAAAGATTTATAAATTCCTCAATCTTCACGCAAAGAACATTTTTTTGATAGATTATTCTGAGCTTTTGGAAGCTTTGGAAAAAGAAAAATATGACTTGGTAATCATTGGAACTGTTCATCGCAATTTTATTTTCTACAAAGCGATTGTGGAGAAATTCAACACTGCGATTTTGGTTCATAATCTTAATTTCACGAAAGCAACAAAATGGGAATTGTTTAAAAATATTTTCAAGAAAGATTTTAAGTATCGTTTGAAATTATTCCTGAAAGAAGGACTTTTGGAAGCTATGAAAGTTTATCAGCAATCAAAATATCTTTTGGGAATTGATGAATTGGTTTCTAAGAAAAATAACCTTCATTATTTGCCGATATATTTTAATCAGTTTGATTCTCATAATTTAGAATCAGAAATAATCAGAATAGTAATTCCTGGAGCCGTTTCGCAAACAAGAAGAGATTATGATTCTTTTTTTGAAAAGCTATTGAAATTCAAAAATATTGGAATTAATTACGAAATAATTTTCCTGGGAAAAGCTTCTGGTAAAGAACTGAGAAAATTAAATCAAATTCTAAGTGTCGCTCCTCAATTTATTAAAATTCAATTTTTTGAAGAAAAAATTAATCAGATTGATTTTGACAATTGGATGAAAAAAGCTGATATTTTATATTGCCCCATTCAAAAGGAAACAAAGTTTTTTTCCATCAAAGAAATCTACGGTAAAACTAAAATAAGCGGCAATATCGGTGATGCAATCAAATATGGAAAACCTGCCATTTTTCCCGAAACTTACGATTCGGATTTAGAATTTATCATCAAAGAGAAATCAGATTTGCAAACGCAATTTTCAGTAGTCAGAAATCAGAAATTTGATTTTCAATTATATTCATTAGAGAATATTTCAGAAAAATTATCGATATTAGTTGATACATTAACCAATAAAAATATTTAAATGAAAAATCATACACTAATAGCCATTATTTCTCTGGCAATTTTGACGTTGACCCATTTGTTTTATATATTTCCTCAGGTTGGTTTTTCGCAAAATACCTATACGATAACGAGTATGTTACAGGTTTTAGGCTATGCGGGGCTGACTTCCTTTTTCATCAAGTTATATCAAAAACAGAAGTGATATGAATGAAGAATTCAATGAATTGTTTGATATCAAAGAGGGCGAAGACGATAAACCAAACGTTCAAATTACCAATCAAAAAATAATAATTCACACCTTAATAAGAACTGTGATTCTTTTAGTTGCAGCAGTTGCAACTTGTGTGCTTTTATTTATTGCGGCTTACGATTCGCAAATTAGTCTGGGAGTTTTAGCGCTTGCCATTGTTGTTGGTTGGTTTAGTTTGATGATAATGGAAACAGTCAGGCTGAATAAAAGTAATAAAACTCAACTATCTAGAGCTAATTCGATTTTAATTGGATTAGCAGTATTGATGATTTTTATGCTGATTTTAGGCATAAGATAGATTAATTCTTAACTTTTTCTTTTTGAAAGCTTTTTCTCAAAACAACTTTCGACTTTCTCAAATTTTTTATAGAGTTAAATCTAATCCTCTCATTATATAAAAACCAACCGCCAACACAACCAATTACGCTGCCAATCAAAATCTCCAACAATCTCATTTGCAGCAAATAATCGGGGTTAAGTGAAGTAGAACTTCCGGTTTCAGCTAATAGAATTCCCATCGGTGTGAGAAACATCACAGCTAATGCATAATGTCTTGTGATAAGCATTTCGACAATAATTTGAAGTGTGATGATGCAAACACAAATCAACAATGGAGAAGTGACGAAAGAGAAAATCACCCAAGCAATTCCAAGTCCTATTGTGGTTCCGATAATCCTGTGCAGGCCACGTTTCCAGATGTGATATCGATTCACGCCCTGCAAAACAGCCAGGCTGGAAATTGGAATCCAATACGGATAATCAAGATTGAAAAACTTACCAATAAAAACCGAAACCAACATACAAATCCCTATGATAAAAGACTCGACAAGATTAACGTAAGGATTAAAGTGAAAAGTAGTCAGGTTTTTCTCTGTTTCTTTTTTGGAATTTAAAACGCTGTAAATTAAACAAATAAGACAAGAATTCACTGTTCCGATAGTGAAAATCCCGATTCGTTTTGGTATCAATTCCGGATGATACGGAAGTCCGATTGCCATAGAAGCCATCATAATAAAGAAAAAACTTCCAGGTGGTTTCAGATTAAAATATCTTGCAATATAATAAGCAATAGCTGAAAAAATCCCGAAAACCAAAGACGCAATCCAAAGATTAAAACTGAAAGTCAGCCCCAAACCATAAGAAATAATCATCCCAAATGAGCACACAAACATCTTCATCATCGTCTCGATAAAATCGCTGCTGCTGGGAATATAAATAATAACCAAGCCTGCCAAACTTGCTGTGAGAGAAGATTTGACATCACCTAAAAAGTAGCCAAACATCAGCGGAATTCCAACAGCCAATCCAGCCAGAAAAGGAATGTGCCAGCTTCTCGGGGAAGGTTTCAATTTGAAAAAGGAGAGGAATTCTTTTTTGATATATTCTGCGTTCAAAATTACTTTTTTATTGAGTTTTAGACAGTTATTAGATTCATTTTTTACGCTTGCAAAATTACCTCATAATTGTTGAAATTCAAATTTATAACGATTGAGAAATTGCATAAAAAACGCTATTTTTGTTATCTTAAAATTTTGAGAATAGAATGGATTATCTGAAAGGATTGAATGAGCCTCAGTTAGAAGCAGTTACCACCTTACAAGGACCGTTGATGGTTTTGGCAGGCGCAGGTTCTGGGAAAACGAGAGTGCTCACGATGAGAATTGCGCATCTGATTACGAATGGAGTAGACCCTTTCAATATTTTGTCTTTGACTTTTACCAACAAAGCGGCGAAGGAAATGAAAGAACGTATCGCAAAACTCGTTGGAGACAGCAATGCGCGTTCGCTTTGGATGGGAACTTTTCACTCGGTTTTTGCTAGAATTTTGAGAAGTGAAGGCCATCATCTTGGTTATCCGTCCAATTTCACGATTTATGATATGCAAGATGCTCTGAATGTGATGAAAAAGGTCATCAAGGATATGAACATCGATTCTGATATTTATAAAGCTAAAAAGGTTTTATCGAGGATTTCTCAGTACAAAAATAATCTCATCACAGTCAATGCTTATTTCAATAATCCAGAATTGATGGAGGCTGATGAGAAAGCCAATATGAAACACATCGGCAATATTTACAGAAAATATGTTGAAGCTTGTTTTAAAAATGGCGCAATGGATTTTGATGATTTGTTATTGAAAACCAATGAATTACTGACTCGTTTTCCAGAAGTTTTAGCAAAATATCAAGACAGATTCCGCTATATTTTGGTGGATGAGTACCAGGATACAAATCATTCTCAGTATTTGATTGTCAAAGCTTTAGCTTCTAAATTCGAAAACATCTGTGTGGTTGGAGACGATGCTCAATCGATTTACTCTTTCCGTGGTGCGAATATTCATAACATCCTGAATTTCAAGAAAGATTATCCTGATGCAATGACGGTCTCATTGGAACAAAATTACCGTTCCACCCAAAATATTGTCGATGCAGCGAATGTTGTGATTTCTAAAAACCTACAGCAGTTCAAGAAAAATGTTTTCAGTGAAAATGAAATCGGCGACAAAATTAAAATTTACCGAAGTCTTTCTGATGCAGACGAAGCGAATTTCGTTTCTGCCAATATCTACGAATTACATAACACGCAACAACGTCATTTCTCGGATTTTGCGATTCTTTACAGAACCAATTCGCAGACGAGAGCTTTTGAAGATGCGCTGAGAAAAAAGAATATTCCGTACAAAGTTTATGGCGGATTGTCTTTCTACCAAAGGAAAGAAGTAAAAGATCTGGTGGCTTATCTCCGGATTTTGGTTAATGAAAATGATTCTGAGGCTTTATCCAGAATTATCAATTATCCGGCAAGAGGAATTGGTGAAACGACTCAGAATAAATTGGTTGTTTTTGCGGATTCTCAAAATGTTCCAGTCGCACAGGTTCTTGATAACCTTGGTTTTTATGCGCCTCAATTAGGCTTGAATAATGGAATTTTAACCAAATTAGGTGATTTTTGGGCAATGATAAAAGCCTTCCAGGTGATGTTGAAAACTGAGAATGTTTACGACGTTGCAATGGAAGTGGCGAAACGAAGCGGACTCATCAAATTCCTGAAAGAAGACGCAACGCCGGAAGGTATTTCCAGAGTAGAGAATATTCAGGAATTGCTGAACTCTATGCAAGGTTTCATTGAGGAGCAAATTCAGATTGAAGGTGGCGACCCAAGTTTGTCCAATTTTATGGAGAATATCGCCTTGTCATCTGATACTCAAAATGATAAAGATGATGATAAAGATAAAGTATCATTAATGACGATTCACCTCTCAAAAGGTTTGGAATTCCCTGTAGTTCATTTAGTTGGATTGGAAGAAAATCTATTCCCGAGTTTTATGAGTTCATCAACAAGAGAAGAACTGGAGGAAGAAAGACGTTTATTTTACGTGGCTCTTACGAGGGCTGAGAAACAAGTTTTCTTCACCTATGCTGTTTCCAGATTCCAATGGGGGAAAATTACTGATGCAGAACCGTCTCGATTCTTAAGCGAGATTGATTCAAAATATCTGGAAATGATAAATCCTGTCACCGAATTGAAATTTATCAACCGCTCGGGAATCGATTCGAATATCTTTGATGATGCGCCTTCAGAACCTCGATTTTATAGAAAGAAAGAGGAAAAGAAAACGCTGGAACGCAATGTAAATGTTCCTGTTCCAAAACAATTGAAACCAATTGCAACGGCAAGAATCATCAATCCAAGCGGTTCATCTTCAGAAGATATCGAAGTGGGAGATAATGTGAGACACGACCGTTTCGGAGTCGGAAAAGTAGAATTTTTGGACGGAACCGACCCACAAAATATCAAAGCAAAAGTTATATTTGCCAATGAAGGCGAGAAAAATCTTATCCTGAAATTTGCTAAATTGACGAAGATTTAAAAAGAAACAAGAATCAAGGTAAAAGATTCAAAAAAAATGATACTTTTTAGTTCTTGCAGATTTAGCAAATAAGGCAAATTTTAAAAAAAAATCTGTAGAATCTGCCTAATCAGCGAGAGATAATTTTTAAATAACCAAAAAAGCTAAAAGCAATTTGCCGGAAGCCAAAAGCAAAACTATGATTCGAGCAAAAAACATACATAAATTCTACGGAACTCTGGAAGTTCTGAAAGGTGTGGATATCCACATCAAATCGGGCGAAGTAGTTTCCATCGTTGGAGAATCCGGAGCCGGAAAATCGACATTACTTCAGATTCTGGGAACGTTGGATAATCCTTCTGAGATAGATAAATTCGGAACTGAAATCGCTCTGGATGGCAATTCTTTCCTTAAAATGAAAGATAAAGAATTATCCAAATTCCGGAATAAAAATATTGGGTTTGTATTCCAAAATCATCAATTATTACCCGAATTTACGGCTCTTGAAAACGTTTTGCTGCCAACAAAAATCGGCGGAATTGCTGAAAAAGAAGTCATTGAAAAAGCGCATTCTCTTTTCGAAGATTTGAACATTGCCAGCAGACTGCATCACAAACCATCAGAATTATCAGGTGGAGAAGCGCAGAGAGTCGCCGTTGCAAGAGCATTAATCAATTCGCCAAAAATTATTTTTGCCGACGAACCGACCGGAAATCTCGATTCCAAAAATGCAGATGCGCTTCATCAGTTATTTTTTGATTTGAGAGACAAATATCAGCAGACTTTCGTGATTGTAACACATAATTCTGTTTTGGCAGAAAGTACTGATAGAAAGCTGGTTATGAAAGACGGACAGATTGTTTTGTAATTGAGTGAATTTTCACAATTTTTTTATTTTACAAACACACAAATGAAACAATTTCTATTTCTAATTTTATCATTTTTATTAATTTCCTGCGAAGTAAAATCTCAGGAGAATTCGTCTGCTCATTATGCTAATCCAGAAGAAAAATTAGTTAATAAAATCTCTGAAATAAATGGTTTTCTAAAAGATTCCGATTACAATTCTGACAAAGCTTTTTTAATTGATTTCTCAATTTCATCTTCCAAATTCAGATTCTTGGTAATTGATTTGAAAACCGGGAAAATTATTGAGAAAGGATTGGTGGCTCACGGTGACGGTTCCGAAGACGGAAAAGCCAATGGTAATCTGAAGTTCAGTAATATTGATGGTTCGCATTGCTCATCCTTAGGGAAATATGTTGTTGAAGAAAAATACAATGGTAAATTCGGATTGTCTTATCGGCTGACCGGACTTGACGAAACCAATAGCAACGCCAGAAAAAGAGCTATTGTTCTGCATAAATTAAATTGTGTTCCAGATACTGAACAAAAAGAAGAAATCTGTTTAAGCTTCGGATGTCCGATGGTTTCGGATGATTTTTTCAAGATTTTGGAAAAACACATTGATAAATCGGATAAAAAAATAATTCTTTACGCCTATAATTAATGAGCATCAAATCCCTTGCGGAAGACGACCGCCCAAGAGAAAAATTCCTGTTGAAGGGAAAAGCTTCAGTTTCGGACTCGGAACTGCTGGCCATCATTATGGGAAGCGGAAATAGGGAAGAGTCTGCTGTGGAATTGGCAAGAAGAATCTTGAATTCTGTGGAAAATAATTGGCATCGACTCAGTCAATTATCAATCAAAGATTTGACAAAATTCAAAGGTGTAGGCGAAGCAAAAGCTATTTCTATCGCAACTGCTTTGGAAATTGGAAACAGAAAATCTCAGCAGGAAGTTTTGGAAAGACAACAAATCACAGGAAGCAAAGATTGTTTCGAGATTTTGCAACCACATCTTTCAGATTTGTCAACGGAAGAATTTTGGGCTATTTTCTTGAATCACCAAAATAAAATTCTATACAAAACCTGCCTTTTCCGTGGAGGAATTGCTAGTTCTGTTGCAGATATACGGGTAATTTTCAAAATGGCTTTGGAACATTTTTCTACAAGAATCATTGTTGCTCACAATCATCCTGCAGGAAGTTTGGAACCCAGCCGGGAAGACATTAATATTACTAAAAAAATAAAAGAAGCTGGAGAGTTACTTGATATAGAATTACTCGACCATTTGATTATTGCTCAAAACAAATTTTACAGTTTCAAAGAAGAAGGGATTTTATGATTAAACGACTGAAATATCACGAAATTGATTTTGAAAAATATAACCGATGTATAGAAAATTCTGTTCAGAGGAAATTTTATGCAGAACGAATATTTTTAGATATCAGTACGGACAAAAACTGGGAATTATTGGTGTACAGAGATTATGAAGCGGTTATGCCAATTCCATTTGTAAAAAAAATGGGAGTCAAAATTGTTCATAATCCTAAACTTTGTCAGCAATTGGGTGTTTTTTCAAATATTGATTCTGTGGAAATTAATGACAGATTTTATAACTATTTTCTTAAGACTTATATTATTAGATATTATACTTTTAATGATGTCAATTTATTATCAAAACCATTAAAAAAAAGAAGTAACTTTTTGATTTTCCCTGAGAAATATGAAACAGTTAGACAAAAATATTCTCCCAAAAGAAAACGGAAACTCAGATTGGATCAAGAAGTTTTGGACAACTCCGAAATTATCAAAAACTTTGATTTAGAAAATATTAAAGCTTTTATTAGAACTACTGGTTTAGGAGCAGATGATAAAGATTTAGAAAAATTCATAGACCTTTTGTCAGAATTCTTTCTTAATAATATGTTAGATTTTTATGGATTTTTCTACCATCAGAAATTGATTAATATGATTGCTGTCTACAAATCAGATTATTCTTTAGCATTGTTAGGAACTTATAATGATAGAAAATTTGTTAAACTTAGCGGATCATCATATTTAATAGACAAAGTAATTTCTGAAAATATAGAAACCAAAATATTTGATTTTGAAGGAAGTGAGATTCCTGCCG
>Ga0308157_10008703_pt1 | contig 11457 bp, 9 predicted proteins | sample PhyBR1_FD_201035 | JGI IMG/M metagenome (GOLD analysis project Ga0308157, IMG submission 201035) | Phyllosphere microbial communities from UC Gill Tract Community Farm, Albany, California, United States - DLSLB.R1 | ecosystem: Host-associated > Plants > Phyllosphere > Unclassified | place: USA...
GGGACCGCATCATCGATTCCTGCCTCGACGTGATCGCCGAGCACGGTGTCGACGGCACCTCGCACCGCCGGGTGGCTGCCGCGGCGGATGTTCCGCTGGGGTCGATGAGCTACCACTTCGCGGGGATGGATGAGCTGCTGCGCGAGGCGTTCCGCCGATTCGTCAGCGAGGTCGCCTCGACATTCGAGCGGCGGCTGTCCGCAGCATCCTCACGCGAGGAGGCACGCGAGGCCGTCGTATCGCTCATCACCGAGGACGTGTTCGGCACCCAGCGCGACCTCGTGCTCACGCACGAGCTGTACACGCTCGCCGCGCGCGACGAGCGCTACCGCGAACTGACGAGCGAGTGGATGTCGCGCAGCCGCGCCGAACTCGAGCGGCACTTCGATCCGCTCACGGCGCGGATGCTCGACGCGATACTCGAGGGCCTGACGATTCATCGGGCCCTGGATGTCGTGGCGCACGACCCCGACGTCGCTCGAGAAGCCGTGCAGAGGATCGCGGGCGCGAGCTCCTAGTCGCCGCCTCGGCGTGAGAAGCCGACGAACGGGGCCGGCGCTAACCGCGCAGAACCGAATCGAGCAGGCCTGGGAACAGCGTGTCCAGGTCGTCGCGGCGCAGAGTCAGGGTGCGCTTGCGGCCGTTGGGCTCGTTGCGGATGACGCCGGCTTCGCGGAGCACCTTCATGAAGTGCGACTTCGTCGACTTCGGCAGGGTGGGATCCGTGGCGTGGCACGCCGCCATGTCGAGCGGCCCGTCGGCCAGTTGCCGTGCTATCGCGAGGCGATCGGGATCGCTGAGCGCGAAGAGCACATCGGTGAGCCGGATCTCGGAGGGATCCGGATGCGGAAGATCGACGGCACCGGGCATAGTTCGAGAATAGTTGAACAATCCGAGAATGGGGCGTACGCTCCGATGGTTCGATGAATCTCGAACGATTCTTGATCGAGCGTACGGAGCATCCATGACCACCACCCAGCCGATCGCCGTGCCGCAGCACGAGCGATCCACGACGGGATCGCTCACCAAGCAGGCACGCAGACGCTTCGGATTCGTTCTGGCGATCGTGGCGCAGGTGCTGATGATGGTCGGCGCGAGCGCCCCGTCGCCGTTCTACTCCGTGCTCGCCGACGACATCGGCTTCGACACCACCGTGATCGCGGCCGTGTTCGCCGTCTACGCGATCGCGCTGCTCCTCACGCTGCTCACCGCGGGGTCGCTGTCGGATCACGTCGGGCGCCGCCCGATCGCGATCACCGGCTTCATCCTGCTGGCCGGCAGCATGCTGCTCTTCTGGCACGCCGAATCGGTGGCGCTGCTGATCGTCGCCCGCGTCGTGCAGGGCGCCGCGACCGGTCTGCTGCTCTCTGCCCTCTCCGCCGCACTGCTCGATCTCGCACCGGCTCGAAACCCCGGGCGAGCGGCGCTGTGGAACGCGCTGACCCCCGGGATCGGGCTGGCGCTCGGGGCGCTGCTCGCCGGAGTCGCGCTCGATCTGACGGGCGAACCTCTCCTGGACGTCTTCGCCCCGCTGACGACGGTCTACCTCGCCCTCGCGCTGCTCTTCGTGTTCTCGCCGGAGACCGCGCCGCGGCGTCCTGGCGCCTGGGCCTCGCTGAGCTTCCGGCTGTCGATCCCGGCGAGCATCCGCACCGACTTCTGGCGCGCTGCGCCCGCGGTGGTGGCCGGCTGGGCGACGGGCGGACTGTTCCTCTCGCTGGGTCCGAACATCGTCCGCGGTGAGCTCGGCATCACGACCCATCTGTGGCAGGGGATCCCTGTGGCGCTCCTCGCCGGCGTCGGTGCGCTGACGGCGTTCATCCTGCGCCGCCGAGCACCGCGGACAATTCTCATCTTCGGCACCGGGGCGCTCGCGGCGGGCACAGCGCTGTCGCTGCTCGCGTTGAGTCTCGCCTCAGTTCCCGTCTACCTCGTCGCCGCCGCTGTGACCGGGATGGGGTTCGGCACCGCATTCTCGGGTGTCGTCGCCTCGCTCGCCCCGCGGATTCCCGCGACCGAGCGCGCCGACACGTTCGCGGTGATCTACCTGCTCGCGTACCTCTCGTTCGGCGTGCCGGCGGTGCTCGCGGGGATGCTGGTGGGCGTGGTCGGACTCGAAGCCGTGTGCATGGGCTACGGCATCGGCGTGATCGTGCTCGCCCTGGCGGCGCTGGGGTTGCGGGTCAGCCGCCGGCCGTAGTCGCCCCGTCCTCTGCGCACCCGCACGTTCCCGGACACCCCAAGCCGATCAGCCACGCACCAGACACGGCATCTTTGCGTCGAAGACCCAGTCCTTGACGAGATACTGCATCCCGATCGCGTCATCGCGCGCACCGAGTCCGTGCTCGACGTACAACTCGTGCGCCTCGGCGAGCCGAGCACGGTCGAGCGTCACGCCGAGCCCCGGCTTGTCCGGCACCAGCACGGCGCCGTCGCGAATCTTCGGAGCATCCACTGTCAACTCCTGACCGTCCTGCCAGATCCAGTGCGTGTCGAGCGCCGTGATGTCGCCGGGAGCCGCGGCGCCCACCTGCGTGAACATCGCCAGCGAGATGTCGAAGTGGTTGTTCGAGTGCGAGCCCCAGGTGAGGTCGAAGTCGTCGCACAGCTGCGCCACCCGGACGGACCCCGCCATCGTCCAGAAGTGCGGATCTGCGAGCGGGATGTCGACGGCATCCGACCGGATCGCGTGCGCGAGCTCGCGCCAGTCCGTCGCGATCATGTTCGTCGCCGTGCGCAGACCGGTGCGCCGACGGAACTCCGCCATCACCTCGCGCCCCGAGAACCTGCCCTCGGCGCCGCACGGGTCCTCGGCGTACGCGAGCACGTCGCGCAGGCGCGTGCCGATGCGCACGGCATCCTCGAGCAGCCACGCCCCGTTCGGGTCGAGCGTGATGCGCGCATCGGGGAACCGCTGCGCGAGCGCGGTGACGACGTCGGCCTCGACCTCGCCGTCCTGCACACCGCCCTTGAGCTTGAAGTCGGTGAAGCCGTATCGCTCCTGCGCGGCTTCCGCGAGGCGGATGACGCCCTCGGCCGTCATCGCCTCCTCACGGCGCATGCGCTCCCACGCATCACCGGAGCCGTCGGAGCGCAGATACGGCAGATCGGTGCGATCCGGATCCCCGACGAAGAACAGGTACCCGAGCATCGGCACGCTGTCGCGCTGCTGCCCGTCGCCCAGCAGCTCCGCAACGGGCACGCCGAGGTGCTGACCGTGCAGGTCGAGCAGTGCGGACTCGATGCCGGTCACCGCGTGCACCGTGGTGCGAAGGTCGAACGTCTGCAGGCCGCGGCCACCCGCATCCCGGTCGGCGAAGCGCGTCGCGACCTGACGCAGCAGCGACCGGTACCGACCCACCGGCTCGCCCTCAAGAAGCGAACCTGCCTCGGCGATCGTCGTGCGGATCGCCTCGCCACCGGGCACCTCCCCCAACCCCTCGCGCCCATCGGAGTCCGTCGCGATCACGACGTTGCGGGTGAAGAACGGTCCGTGGGCGCCCGAGAGATTGAGCAGCATCGAGTCGTGCCCGGCGACCGGGACGACATCGATCCGCTCGATCGTGGGCACCGCGCTCATTCCGTTGCCTCGAAGGTCCCGTCGACCAGTCGAGGCAGCTGCCACGGATTGGCGTCGCGCAGCGCCGCCGGCAGCAACTCGTCGGGGATGTTCTGGTACGCGACCGGCCGCAGGAACCGCTCGATCGCCAGCGTTCCGACGCTCGTCGAGCGCGAATCGCTCGTCGCGGGGAACGGACCGCCGTGCACCATCGCGTGCCCGACCTCGACCCCGGTGGGCCAGCCGTTCGCGAGGATCCGACCAACCTTGCGCTCGAGCACCGGCAGCAGCGCCGCCGCGATCTCGTGGTCGGACGCGGTCAACTGCAGAGTCGCTGTCAGCTGACCTTCGAGCCGTGAGGCCGCCTCGACGAGCTCGGCCGCATCGGAGTAGCGGACGACGAGCGACGCGGCGCCGAAGATCTCCTCGTGCAGCACGTGGTTCTCTTCGAACTCCGCGATCTGCGCCGTGTGGATGACCGGCGCCGGCGCGTGCGGGCCCTCACCGGCTGCGCCCCGGGCGAGGACCTCGGCGTTGGCATCCCGCGTCTCGACGCCCTCGCGCCACGCACCCGCGATGCTCGGCGAGAGCATGGTCTGCCCGGTCGCCCCGCGCAGAGCGCCGGAAACGGCATCCACGAACGCGTCCCCCTCGGCTCCCCGCGGGACGAACACGATCCCGGGCTGGGTGCACAGCTGCCCGCTCGACCCCGTCGCGCTCTGGACGTAGCCGGCGGCGAGCGCGTCGACGTCGCCATCGAGCGCACCGGGGAGGATGAACACCGGGTTCACCGAGCTCATCTCCGCGTACACGGGGATCGGCACCGGCCGCTCCTGCGCCGTGCGCACGAGCGCGAGTCCGCCCTCACGCGATCCGGTGAATCCGACGGCGTGGATGCCGGGGTCCGCGACGAGCGCCTGACCGACGCTGCGTCCAGGGCCGAAGATGTGCGAGAAGACCCCTGGATGCAGTCCGTTCGCGTCGATGGCCCGCGTGATCGCGGCGGCGACGAGCTCGCTCGTGCCGGGGTGCGAGCTGTGCGCCTTGAAGACGACGGGGCAGCCGGCGGCGAGCGCGGATGCGGTGTCGCCACCCGCGGTGGAGAACGCCAGCGGGAAGTTGGATGCCCCGAACACCGCGACCGGCCCGAGCGGCAGCTTGCGCTGACGGATGTCGAGGCGCGGCAGCGGCGTGCGCTCCGGCTGCGCCGGGTCGATCCGCACGCCGCGGTGGAGCCCTGCGCGCACGACGGATGCGAACAGCCGCAACTGCCCCGTGGTGCGCGCCCGCTCGCCGACGAGGCGCGCCTGCGGCAGCCCTGTCTCCTGCATGGCCCGCTCGATCAGGGTGTCGCCGATCGCCTCGATCTCGTCCGCGATCGACTCGAGGAAGGCCGCGTGCGCCGCGGGCTCGAGTCGCGAGAACGACTCGAACGCTTCACCCGCTGCCGCCGTCGCCTCACGCAGCTGCTCGACATCGATCTGCGAGTACGGCGGTTCGAGCTGCTCGTTCGTATCGGGGGCGATCGCGTGCAGCGCCTTGCCCGTGCCCGGGACGGAGCGCCCGGCGATCGACGAGTGGCCGGTGAGGACGGCGGTGGTCATGTCTGACTCCTTGTCGCGATGGTGGGGAACAGTCGTTTCAGGCCGGGACGGATACCCGCACCCCCGCGCGCTCGATCAGCGCGAGGAGGTCGGCATCATCCTGCTCCGACAGGTCGTGCAGCGGCGGACGGACAGGTCCGACTCCGCGGCCGGTGACCCGGAGCCCTGCTTTGATGATGGACACACCGAACCCGCGGCCGCGGTCGCGGATCGCGAGGTACGGCAGCACGAACCGGCCGAGCTTCTCTGTGACTGCGGCGCGATCCTGCGCCCGCACGTCGCGGTAGAAGTCCAGCGCGAACTCGGGGACGAAGTTGAACATCGCCGACGAGTAGGTGCTCATGCCCATCTGCAGCAGCGGCAGCGCGTAGGTCTCCGCCGTGGGCAGTCCGCCCAGGTAGAAGAGGCGCTCGCCGTTGCGCACGTAGACGGATGCCAGGTGCTCGATGTCGCCGGTCGCATCCTTGAATCCGATGACGTTCTCGTGCCGGTCGGCGAGGATCGCCATGGTCTCGGCCGAGTAGATCGCGTTGCCCCGGTTGTAGACGATGATCGCGAGGCTCGTCGCACCGGCGATGGCCGAGACGTGCTCGACGAGACCCGCCTGATCGCACTCGGTCAGGTACGGCGGCAGCACGAGGATGCCCTCGGCCCCTGCCTCCTCCGCGGCGCGGGCGTTCGCGATCGCGTTGCGCGTCCAGCCGCCGGCTGATGCGAGCACCGGGACCTCAGGCCGCGACGACTCCACGGCCGCGCGGACGACGGCTGCGGCCTCAGCGGCGTCGAGGCTGAAACCCTCGCCGGTGCCGCCGGCGGCGAAGAGTCCGGCGACGCCGTAGCCGGCCTGCCACTCCACGTGCTCGCGGTAGCGCTTCTCATCGAACTCGAGCTCCGGCGTGAAGGCCGTCGCAGGGAAGGAGAGGAGACCATCGCGAAGGTGGTCGGCCAGCTCGGTGGGCGTGAATCGTGTCACGGTGCACTCCTGGGTGTGACGCCGGTGACCGGCGGGGAAGGGGACAATCGTCACGCTATGCGTGAAACGATGCGCTTACAAACCAAATGGTGGATGGATCAATGCACCAGGTGCATCAACGGCGGGAGGTCTCCGGGACGGGCGTCGGCAGCGGCTCGCCAGCCAGATGCGCGTGCAGGTTCGCGAGCGTGAGGTCTCGCATGTCCTGGCGGGTCTCGTGCGTGCCGCTTCCGACGTGCGGCAGTAGCGTGACGTCATCCCGGATGAGACGCTCCGGTACGTGCGGCTCGTGCGCGAAGACATCGAGTCCCGCCCCGGCGATCTCGCCGGCCTCCAGCGCTGCGATGAGCGCGTCCTCGTCGACCACCGATCCGCGGGCGATGTTCACCAGGAACCCGTCCGGTCCGAGCGCACGGATCACCTCGGCATCCACGAGATTCACCGTCGACGACCCGCCGGGCACGGCGACGACGAGCACGTCCGACCGGCGCGCGAGGTCGACGGCGGAGGCCACGTGCTCCCACGGCACTCCATCGACGGGCGTCCGCGTCGTGTACAGGATCGTCGTGTCGAACGCGGCGGCCCGTCGGGCGATCGCCTGGCCGATCCGACCGAGCCCCAGCACGCCGACCGTGCTGCGCGAGAACCGCCGCGTAAGCGGGAACCCTCCGTATTCCCACTCGCCGTCGCGCAGGAATCGTTCGGATGCTCCGAACCGGCGGAACACGTCGAGCATGAGTCCCAGCGCGGTGTCGGCGACGCAGTCGGTCAGCACATCCGGCGTATTGGTGACCTGGATACCGCGGGCCGCCGCCTGCACGACGTCTGTGGTGTCGTATCCGACGCCGAAGTTCGTCACGACCTCGAGGTTCGGCAGCGCCGCCATGAGCTCGCTCGACACGCCGATGCGACCACTCGTGACGACGGCCCGCACCTTCGCGGCATCCGACGGATCGAGGGCCTGGGCATCATCGGGGAGCCGCACCACTGCGTACTCGTCCTGCAGGATCTGCTCGAGGGAGGGGAGCAGCGGACCGGCCTGGGCGACGGTGCCGGGCGCCACAGGAGAACCGGGGTCGGAGATGTTCGTCATGGCGCGAGACTACGACCGGTGAACGATGCGCGTCCAAAAGCGAACTTGCATGGATTGATGCGCGTGCGGTATCCATGGGGTGAGAGCGGCGGAATCCCGCGGATCGCGTCACCGCCGACGAGGGTCGCCTGGCACCGACGGTCGTGCCCGGCGACGAATGCATGCGGCGAAGCTGTTGACGCTCGTGAAGCGCTCTGCGAAATTCTCAACGAGCCGAGAGCCAAAGTGGGCCTCAGCCATCCCTACCCAGGAGGAACCCGATGAAGCTTTCTTCCCCGAGGCGCAGAGGCACCCGAGCAGCCGCAGTCACTGCCGGAATCGCGTCGATCGCCCTTCTCGCATCGTGCTCCGTCGCGAACTCCGAGCCGCAGGGCGGCGACGGAGGCGGCGGGACCGATGAGACGCTCCGCGTCGTCCTTCCCCAGGAGCCGCCGACCCTCGAAGCCTGCGACGCCAACCTCACCTCGACGGGTGTGGTGGTGCGCAGCACCGTCACCGAGCCGCTCGTCGAGCGCAATCCCTCGACGGGGGAGCTCGAGCCCCTGCTCGCCACCGAATGGGAGCAGACCGGAGACACCGAGTGGACGTTCAGCGTCCGCGAGGGCGTCACGTTCCAGGACGGCACGCCGTTCGATGCGGAAGCGGCGGCCTACTCCATCGACCGCGCCGTGAACGGCGACCTCGGCTGCAACGTCGAGGGGTACATCTTCGGCGACGACGACCTCGTCGTCGAGGCCACGGATGCGACGACGCTCACGGTCACCACGCCGGCTCCGGACCCGATCCTCCCGCTGAAGCTGTCGTTCATCGAGATCGTCTCCCCGGAGACCTCGAACACCGAGTTCGTGCGCGAGCCGATCGGCACCGGGCCCTACGCGATCGGTGAATGGGAGGCCGGCACGAAGCTGACCCTCGACCGCAACGACGACTACTGGGGCGATGCCCCCGAGTTCGCCGCTGTCGAGTACCAGTGGCGCTCCGAGGGCACCGTCCGCGCGGCGATGATCACCAGCGGCGAAGCCGACATCGCGCTCGGCCTCAGCGCCGAGGACGGCATCGGCGACCTCGGTGTCAGCTACCCGAACAACGAGACGATCGCGCTGCGCTTCTCCGGCCAGACGGCGCCGCTCGACGACATCCGAATCCGTCAGGCGATCAACTACGCGATCGACCGCGAAGAGATCGTGTCATCGCTCTTCCCCGACGGCGACAAGGTCGCGGCGCAGCTGATCCCGGAGGGCATCGTCGGCTTCAACTCCGAGCTCGAACCGTGGCCGTTCGACGTCGAGAAGGCGACGTCGCTGGTCGAGGAGGCGAAGGCCGACGGCGTTCCCGTCGACACGCAGATCACCATGCCGGTGCGCACCGCGCAGTTCCCGAAGGTCAGCGAACTCGGCGAGGTGCTTCGCGAGCAGCTCGCGGCGATCGGCCTGAACGTCGACCTGCGCATGGTCGACACGACGCAGCACCTGCAGTACCAGCTGAGCCCGTTCGTCACGAACGAGGGCCCGATCGCGATGCTGGTGCAGCACGGCAACCAGGCCGGTGACGCGCAGTTCACGGTCGAGCAGTACATGCTCACCGGTGCCGCGCAGGCCGAGTTCGGCGACCCGGGTCTGGACGAGCTGATCAACGAGGCCCGCAATCTCACCGACGAAGAGCGTCAGGTCGCCTACGAGGACGTGTTCGCGTATGAGCGCGAGAACGTCGTCGCCCTCGCCCCGATCGCGCACCAGACGGTCATGCTCGGCCTGTCGGACCGGGTGCAGTACGAGCCGAACTCGTCCACCGGTGACGAGCTGCGGATCAAGGAAGTGACGCTCGCGGGCTGACCGCGAGCGCTGAGAGAGGCGGGCGAGTATGTGGACCTACCTGAGAAGACGAATCCTGCAGAGCGCATTGCCGCTGATCGCAGTCGTACTGGGTGTCTTCGTGCTCGCCCGTCTCACCGGCGATCCGTCCAAGCTGTACCTGCCGCTGAACGCGACCGACCAGATGCGCGCGGACTTCGCAGCGCGAAACGGCTTCGACAAACCGATCTGGGAGCAGATGGGCGACTACTTCCTCGGAGTCCTGCGGCTCGACTTCGGTGAGTCGCTGCGCACCGGGGAGCCCGCGGCCGACATGGCGCTGCGCGCCTTCCCCGCCACTCTGCAGCTCGCGGCCGTGACCATGGTCCTCGCGATCATCGTCGCCGTCGTGCTCGGCAGCTGGGCATCGCTGAAGCCGAACGGCATCGCCGACCGCATCGTGAGCTTCTTCTCGATGACGGCGGCGAGCGTGCCGGACTTCTGGGTCGCGATCCTCGGTATCTGGATCTTCGCGATCACGCTGGGCTGGCTGCCGACCTCGGGCACGTCGGGCCCTCTCGTCTGGATCCTCCCGATAGCGACGCTCATGCTCAGGCCGGTGGGTGTGCTCGCCCAGGTCGTGCGGGGATCGATGGTCACCGTGATGGGCCAGCCGTACATCAAGGTCGCCCGGAGCCGTGGAGCTGGCGAGTTCCACATCGTCTCGAAGCACGCGCTGCGCAATGCCGCGGCCCCCGCCCTCACGGTGGCGGGCGACCTCGCCGTCGGACTCGTCAACGGCGCGGTCGTCGTCGAGTCGATCTTCGGCTGGCCGGGCATCGGCAAGCTCATGATCGATTCCATCCTGCAGCGCGACTTCGCCGTCCTGCAGGCCGCTGTGCTCCTGACCGCACTGGCGATCTTCGCCCTGAACATCGTCATCGACCTCGGCTACGCGCTGCTCGATCCACGGGTGCGGCCGACCTCAGGTTCCCGCGCTCGCCGAAAGGGCCCCGGCATGATCTCCGACACGAAGGCAGAGGAGCTGACGAATGTCTGACGACAACGCATCCACCGTCACCGTCCTCACCCACCAGGCGCGCAGGAATCGCACGTCCGGCCGGGCAGGCCTCTGGCAGCTGCTGCTGAAGGACAAGGTCGCCACCGTCGCCGCCGTCGTGCTGGCGTTCATCATCCTCACTGCGATCGTCGGCCCGTTCCTGTTCGGCGAGCTGGCTCAGCGGCAGGACCTCGGCGCCCGCAACAAGCCGCCGTTCAGCTTCGACCTGGGCTGGGAATACATCCTCGGCAGCGACTCGCTGGGGCGCAGTCTGCTCGCCCGCATCATCGCCGCCGCCGGCACGACGCTCGGAGTGGCCGCATGCGCCGTCGTCGTCGCCGCGATCGTCGGATCGATCTGGGGCATGTGGGCCGGCTTCCATCGCGGATGGCGCGAGTCGGTGTCGATGCGCATCGCGGATGTGATCATGAGCTTCCCCTCGCTGCTGCTCGCGGTCGTCATCCTGTACGTGTTCAACCCGAGCGCCGCGAACATCGTGCTCGTGCTGGCGATCACCCGCATCCCGCTCTACCTGCGTACCGCGCGGGCGGATGCCGCCGAGCTGCGCTCGCGCATGTTCGTGGATGCTGCGACGAACTTCGGCGCCAAGCAGGGCGCCATCGTGTTCCGGCACATCGTCCCGAACGTGCTGCCGACGCTCGTCACGCTCGCGACCCTCGAGTTCTGCTACGTGATGCTGGCCGAGTCGTCGCTGAGCTTCCTCGGCATCGGCATCCAGCCGCCGGATGTCAGCTGGGGTCTCATGGTCGCCCAGGGCCGTCAGTACCTCGCCGAAGCATGGTGGCAGTCGGTGCTGCCGGGGCTCGCGATCGTGATCACCACGGTGTCGGCGAACATCCTCGCCGCCTGGCTGCGCCTCGCGACCGACCCGGGTCAGCGCTGGCGCCTGCAGACGAAGAAGCGTCGGCGCCTGATCGGCTCGATCGCTCCGCGTCGCTGAGATGGCGGTCACGCCGCTTCAGTTCGCGCTGCTCGCGCTGGTCGTCCTCGTCGCCGCCTGCCTGCAGGGCTCGATCGGCTTCGGCATGGGGATGCTGGCGGCCCCGTTCATCGCCCTCGTGGACGCCACCTTGCTGCCGGTGATCATCATCACGCTGGCGATGATCGTGACGTTGATCGTGGTGGTGATGGATCGCGCATCGCTCGACCTGCGAGGAGCCGGGTGGGCGCTCGCGGGCAGAGTTCCCGGCAGTGTCGTCGGCGCAGGTCTCCTCACGATCATGTCGGCCGCCGTGCTGTCGTGGGCGGTCGCGGTCGTCGTACTGCTGGGCGTGCTCGTCTCACTGCGCGGCTGGCGGCCGCGGGTGACGCGCACGTCGCAGGCCGTCGCCGGGGCGATGTCGGGGATCATGGGCAC
>Ga0308157_10008705_pt1 | contig 11457 bp, 4 predicted proteins | sample PhyBR1_FD_201035 | JGI IMG/M metagenome (GOLD analysis project Ga0308157, IMG submission 201035) | Phyllosphere microbial communities from UC Gill Tract Community Farm, Albany, California, United States - DLSLB.R1 | ecosystem: Host-associated > Plants > Phyllosphere > Unclassified | place: USA...
CGGCCCCGATATCCGCATCGGTCTTGTTCCGCAAAATTACGGGTTGCTTCCGTGGCAGACCGCAATCGCGAATGTTCGAACCGCTTTGAAAATCGCCAGACCGGATGAATCCCGAGCCCAGCGTGGAGCCGCGGCGCTTCGTTGGCTGGCATTGACGGGACTGTCCGGACTGGAAGGACGTTATCCGCGCGCATTGAGCGGCGGGCAGCAGCAGCGTGTGGCGATTGCGCGTGCTTTTGCGATCAGGCCGGATTTGCTGCTGTTGGATGAGCCGTTCTCCGCGCTTGATGCGGTTACGCGCGAAGGTTTGCAGCGTCTGCTGCTGGAAAGCTGGCGTCAGCAGCCGTCCACCATGCTGTTCGTCACGCATGACGTCGAAGAAGCGATATTGTTGGGCCGAAAGATCGTCATGCTGACGGCTGCCGCAGGCCATCCCGTCCTGATCGACAACGAATCCGTCTTTTCCCTGGCGGATGAAGACAAGCGCGACCATGATGCTTTTCACGAGCAAACCCGTCATATTCGCCGAATCATGCGGGAAGGACGGTGATGGAAGTGAAAGCCGAGAAAAAGACAGGGAAAACCGGCGTAAACGGCAGCCCAAAAAACAGCCCAGGCTCGATGCTGCTTCGTTTGCTATCGGTCTTCATCGTTTTGCATATCCTATGGGGACTGATCGCCGCGCTATTGCAGCGCGACATGCTGCCTTCTCCGCCGGTCGTCTATCGGGCGTTATTCAAGCTGGACGGCGGAGAAATGCTGCTGAATGTCGGAACCAGCATGGGCCGGGTCTTTGCCGGAATCGCGCTGGCCTTGATCGTCGGCTTGCTGTCGGGCCTGCTCATGGGACGTTCCCCTCGCTGGAACAAGCTGCTTGATCCGGTCGTCTACCTGACCTATCCCATCCCGAAGATCGCCCTGCTTCCGGTCGCCATGCTCTTCTTGGGACTCGGAGAAGCTTCGAAGATCGTCATGATCGCCCTGATTCTGGTCTTCCAGGTCATTATCTCCGTCCGCGACGGCGTCAAAGCCATCCCGGCTAACACGTACGATGTCCTGACCAGCTTGGGCGCGGGCCGCATGGCGAAGTTCACCCAAATCACCCTGCCCGGCGCATTATCTTCCATACTAAGCACCATCCGAATCTCACTCGGCACGGCCTTTTCGGTCCTGTTCTTCACCGAAATCTACGGTACCGAACACGGCATGGGCTACTTTATCATGGATGCTTGGCTAAGACTCGACTATCCCGGCATGTACGCCGGAATCCTCCTGTTCAGCGGCGTAGGCTTCCTGCTGTTCGTTGTTGTCGACCTGTTCGAGCACCGCTTCATGAAGTGGCGGGCGTAGAGAAAGTCACTTTAACGGTGGGAAGCGAGAAGACTGCGAGAGAAATTCGTTCAGGACGCTGTTTCACTTGGAAAAGTCGATTGAAATTTTGAGTGGAAGTTTTCCAAGTTCAAAGGCGTCTTTCACTGAATTTCTCTCTCCGTCTTCTCGCTTCCAGCTACGTTGGACTTTCTCGATACGGTAAGGGATAACAACATCCCGGTCGGCTTCCTAACAAGAAGCCGACAACTTACCCCAACCCAAAGCGACGACTCTTTTTGTTTCTTTAAAGTACAAGCGTTCTATCTCAGAGAATGAAAGTTTTAGAAGGTTCTATTTTGAAGGCGAAGCCATAGCGGAGGGAGGAATTCAGTGCAGGAGCGTTAGCGATCGCCTTTGTATTTAAGAAGCTTCCCTATAAAAATTCCAATCAAGCTTCTTAAATGCAACACGCGACCTAAAGCCTTTCGTAGAAAGGCACTTCGTAAGCATCCGCTAACGAATTCCTCCCGCAGTGCCCCGCGAAGCCATCCCTACGAATAGGAACTTAAAACAAAGAAGCGAAGGCTCAGGCCCTCGCTTCTTCTTTATGTCAATCAGCTAAGTTGATCAAAGACTCTACTTCGTGGAGACGTCGCCCAATCCCGTACGGTGCAACAGGTTCACCAACAAAGCCGCCGCTTCTCCGGCCGTGCCCTGCCGCTGCGCCACAATCTGGCCGCGGTCGCCTTGGAATAGTCCCGCCGCGTACGCGGCTTCGACATACGAGCTAGCCCAATCGGAGATGCTTCCCGAATCCGGGAAGGCATCCTGAGCGCTTTTACCGCTTGACGTTCCCGGTGTATCCAGCGGCAGGTCGAATTGTCGACTGGCGTTTACCAGAATCGCGATCATTTCTTCGCGGGTGATGGCCCCGCCCGTCTGAGCGTTATCCGGCAGCCCGTCCAGCAGACCGGCACTGCGCAGCGCCGAAAGCGAGGAAGTGCCCGAACCGTAAGCTTCAAGACCGAGCGCCCTCACCGTCATGCGTGCGAAAGATTCGCGGTCCAGCGCCGCGGAAGGCTCGCGCTCTTCAAGAATGCCTTTGACGGAAGCTTCGCCCAAGGCGCTGTCGAACCATTTGCCCGACGCGGCCGGCAATTCATATCGAACCAGCAAAACAGGATTGCCGCCTGTCGTGTGCAGAACGGCTTGCCCGTCCTTGAAGGTAACCGGAATCGGTACATATTTGCCGTCGACCAACATAACGGCACCGAGTCGGCTGGTGTCCGCCCCGTCCGGAATCGGAATCGTTTGTTGTCCGTAACGCTTGTCGTAGCCGGTAATTTCGGTAGCTTTCGTGCCGCTGCTTGCCAGCATGCGGAAGGTGTAGGCATTGCCTATCGGAACAGCTCCGGCAACTTTGCTCCATGCAGCCTCGCCGGTTAGAGCCGCCGACTTTTCGATCTGAATGCGAATTTGTACCTGGTCGGAAGCAACGCCCAAGCGCTCGGCCGCCTGACCCAAACGCAGCCGGTCAACCGGGAACGCGATGCCGACGTCGGCGGTACTGACGGAGAGCTTATTCATGTTGTTCGCCAAAGGTGCCAGCGTTTTGCCGTCGAATACGATTTGCATGTCGGTGGCTTTCAACTGAGGCAGGCGGTAGGCCAAAGTCTCTCCGCGTTTGGCTTGTTGCGAAGCCAGAGTAAGGCCTTCCGCGTTCAGGCGCAGCTCGGCTCTTGGCGTACCGTTTTGCCCGGTCGAGCGGATCAGGCTTGCCGATCTGCCCGTCAGATCGCCCGCGGATACGGCGAGGACTTGAATCGATTCTTCGGCACTGGCTGCCGAAGGCGCCGGATTTGCGGGTACGAAACTCCCCGAAGAGTTATCGGCAGGCACCGAAACCAAGGTCCGTATCGGCGTGGCTTTAACCAAGTTGGAATAGCCGACATGCGAACCTTTGGTCACTTCGAAGCGGAAATGGTACGTTTGCCCGTTGGTCAATCCGATCACGGTCAGGGAGCTGTGCGTAAAATTGGAAATGCTCGATTGCGGGACCTTAATGAACGTCGTCCCGCCGTCCTGAGAGATCTCAAGCACGCCGTCATTGATATTTTCGGGTTTGGTATAACTGAGCGTTACCGTTGTGTCGCCGGCCTGCGCTTTCAGGCTTTGCCAAGCAGGGTCCTCGATGCCCGGGCTACTGCCTCCTCCGGTTTCGCCTTCATGCTCTTCAAGCTGAGCGTTCGGATTATCGATCGGTTCGGCGTATGCCGCGCCGATGCCCAGATACTGGCTCAAGTAAGTGAAGGAATCGCCGTCGTAGGCTGCCGGATCGGCATTGGAAATAGCCGGAGCGCCGGACAGGAGCTGTGCAGTAAGGCCGGTGGTCAATACGGCTGAGCGAAGGATGACTTTCTTCTTGCTGTTTTTGCGGGCTGCATTTTTCTTTTTGCTCATAAGGCACGCTCCTGATCTTCAAGTTAGGGAGTCGGATTCATCAGACGAATGCAGGAAGGAACCAGTAAAGCAGAGGCTTCCAGTTCCCGATTGATGACGCCGACCTTGTTCATGTTTGCTTCGTACAACCAGATGGAACCGTCCTGTTCGATCCCGAGATCGAGTCCGATCTCCCACAGGCGATGCTCCAGACGCTCTTCGATCCGGGCGGCTACGGCATAGGCAAAGCTATCGATCTTCGCGTCCATCTCTTCTTCGCGTCCGGGGAACTGGTAGGGCAAGAACCAGTACCACTGGGTGAAGGCGCGCAGGTTGGAATGATGATTCACGACTTTATGCCGCTGCTGCGTCGAGATGTACGGCATATGACCGATAATCCGGAAGACTCCTTCCGCGTCCCGAATCAGATGGACGCGTATATGGAACGGCAAGCCTTCCGGGGTGACGCTGTCGATAAATTTTTGCAGAACCATATCTTTGCTTTCCGCCAAGCCCGCAAGCAGGGCGGACAATTGCTCGGCGCCGAGCAGGTGGCTGTATACCGGATCATCGATCCGGTAATGCTCGCCTTCCCTTTGCACCACGATGATGGCGGAGCCTTTCGTCCCGCCGCTCGGCTTGATCACCGTTTGACCGTGCGCCGCGATAAACTCCAATGCGCGTTCCGCCGAGTCCAGCGCCGTGTACGGAATCAAGTGCGGTTCTATTGCCGGATCGCCTGCCAGCATCTCGTACGCTTTCACTTTGTTGAAACTTCCGGCAGGTCGCGAGTGCGTGTTGGGAATGCCTTGCAGTCGGGCATACGCTTTTTCCGAACGTCGCAATCCGCGCTCTTTGAGGCGATCGTACACGACGTCAGGCAGGCGGCGGTACTGTGCTGCCCAACGCCCGCCTTGAAATACCATGGCTTTCAGCAATGGAGAATCGTAAGCCGCGTCGACGGGACGGAACCAAAAGAAGTCGGTTTCGTGGGCGGCGCTGGCAAAAGCCATGGCGTCGTGCAGACGGAAATCTTCGTCTTTTTCGGCAACGAGCATTCCGATCGAGCGACGGTTGCGGACAAGACCGCTTCGGACCTCGTGCAGATGACGGCAGAAATGGAAAAGCCTCACGGCGCGCAAGTCCTCGTGATCGCGGGTTTCCGGCGAAGCGTTGGCTTCAAGAAAATAAATGCGGCCTTGCTCGTTCATCAACAAATCAATTCCCAACTCGTTGCATAAAAACGGATACGGACGGTTGACGGCTTCCGCCAACCGAAGAGCCGTTTGTTCCAGCTTGATCCGCATAGCGTCAGCTTCGTTTCCGTACAAAGATCGAAGCGTTTCTTCCAAATCGGGGCTTCGGCCGCCTGCGCTGAGGTTGCTGACGAATCCGCCCGGACGCCCGACGCGTGCATACGTGCGCGTAACCTGGAAGTCGCCGTTGCCGTCGCGCTGAACATGCACCCGATAATCAATAGGCTCGTTTTGAGCGGTCAGTGTCGGCAGGTAAGGCTGAACGAGATAGGTTTGCTTGGCAATCAAACTGCGAAGCGATTTGCGCAGCTCGCGCAAATCCTTCCAACGGGAAGCACCGCTGCTTTCTTCGAACCGATAACGGCTGCCCGCTTCATTTTTGACGCGGACGATTCCGCCGCCCCGCCGTCCATCTGACGGCTTCAAGATAATGTCGCCGTACAACTTCAGCATCGTCTCGGCCGCGGCCGGAGACTCAAGCTTTTCCGTAGGGAGCAAGAACTCGGCGTAGTCGGTTTGCAGATATTTGGTAACGCTTTCTTTATTGCCGATCAAATGAACGGCGAACGGGACCTCAGTACGGAGAATTTTTTCCTGTTCGGGACGCATGGAGGAAAGTTCGGGCGATTCGTTTAGCACAACGTCCGGATACGGCGTCTCGCGTTGATGGAATTGGCCGTTATGCGGATGCAGTGCCGTAACGGTTCCGCGTTCCGTATCGATTCCGTTGACGCTGAAAAAGCACAATTCGATGCCTTGCCGCTCCGCCTCCGCGATGAGCGCATCGATACGGCTGCGGCCGACGGATTCGAACGGATCGCTGCGATGGTAGACGCCGATTAACATGAAAACCTCCTGTTCGAGTAAAGAAACAAATTTAAGTTATACTTCGGTCGAAACTGGATTTTTTTGAAGGTTTTCAAGGTCTGATTCCAATAAAAAATCACTTTGGAGGTTCAAACCTTCAAAGTGATCTTTTTAGAATATGTCAAAGCTTCCTAAGCATACGAATTTCGACGGATGGCGGCCTTTGGGTTAGAGCCTTTTCGACACCGGAATCCAAATCTCGCTCCGATAATCGGGCGCGTTCTGATCCCGCATCTCATTCCATAACATTTCCGGTCCTTCAGCCTGCTGATAAGCAGACGACGGGAACCATTCCGAATAGATGCGTCCCCAAATATCCTGCAAAGTATCAGGGAATTTGCCGACTGATTCGAATACCGCCCAAGTGGACGCCGGAACTTCTAGGGAAGCGAATCCGTCCGGAGCCGAGAGAGTGGTGGCAGCTCCGATGTAGTGGTCCAACCCGCCTTTCTCCTCCATGCGCTCCTCGGAGAAATTCGTCGATGCGCTGACGAGGCCGATCGGATCGGTGTTCGACAACTCCTTCATGATCCCGATCTTCTCCATATCGAGACTCTGCCACATTGCGGCAATCTCCGGGTTCACCCCGTTGAACACGATCGGAACCCGTTTCATAATCCCCACAACCCGAAAAGCTTCTTTTTCCGCAATGCGATAATTCATTTGATTTCCTCCTTCTATCGTTAACCGGAAAGTCATAGGCGGATAGGCTTTCAGCAGACGTCCCCCGCGGCGCGCTTCGGAAGGCGTGACATCATGCAACTGCCGGAAAGCCCGCGTGAACGCGTCGGCCGAATCATATCCGTACTTGAGCGCCAAATCGAGTATACGTTCTGCTCCGCTTTGCAGCTCGAATGCCGCCAACGTCAGCCTTCTGCGCCGAATGTATTCGGACAGCGTCACGCCCGCCAGAAACGAGAACATTCGCTTGAAATGATGCTCCGAGCAAACGGCGATCCGCGCTGCGTGTTTCAAGTCGATTTCACGATCCAAATGTTCTTCGATATAAGTCATCGCTTCATTCATCTTTTTCAAAAAATCCACGGCATGTCCCTCCTTGTTTCTTAAGTTATCAAAAATCGACGACACCGATCCGACCTTTTGCGTTCTGATTTAAACGGGTTGGCGCAAGGGGCTTGCGATTATGCTTCAAGATCATGTACGGTGCAGCGCATCGAGGGTTTGTAGCGGAAAAGCGACTTGTATATTTTTTGTAGATGCGGCTTTGATATGCTTGCGCAAGGTTGCCGATAAGGCACGCTGGAGAAGAATGCAGATCATTTTATCGGGAGGGGTAATGAATTGTTCAAGATGAAAAAAGAAGCGGGTTTGCACAAGGGGTTCAAACTCGCGATGGCGGCAATGCTGGTCCTCGGAAGTTTGACGGGGCTCGGCACGCAAGCAACGGAAGCGGCACCGCCGCAGCCTGTTCCGGGCGGGGTCGGAACAGGGCTGATTTCGTGGGTCGACGTCGGAAGAAGCACGGATAAGCAGGAAGGCGAGAAAATCGCGGCACTGACGGATTTGGCGCCGAACGTTACGCGAACTTGGACGTCCAACTCTAAAGGAACCGCCGCCGCTTATAAAGCTGCTTCTTTAAATTTCAATGCCGCTTACACCGGTTATGATTATTTCAGAACACTTGTATCGGGAGAGTTTGCGGCAAGCGGCGTTGATGAACGGGAAGTATTTTCGGTTCAATCGACGCCTTCCGCTTCTACCGGTTATCCATGGGAGCTGGGAGGCGGGTATACGGCTGCAAGCAGATATCTTTCTTCGGGCAGCATTACTTCTTACTTCGGTTCCAAAACGCATCGCACGATTACGAATTCTTCAAGCGAGCTTGATATGACCCAAGTAGATTTGACGAAAGCGAACATATTGAACGTATCCAGCATTCCCGACGAGTGGACATTGAATGTAAGCGGGGGACAGGCGCTGCGTTCGACAACAAATGAAGTGGACTTTTCGAGTCCGGTTACCTCGCCGAGCACATACTACTTTGGCGCGGCGCATAATTCCGTGAATCGAGGGCCGGTATCCGAGATGATCGTATTTGATCATAAGCTTTCGGATACGGAGCGTCAGCAGGTCAATAGTTACTTGGCTTTTAAATACGGCATCACGTTGAAAAACAACAGTGAAGCCAATGTCGATTATCTCGCCAGCGACTTGGGTCTAATCTGGGATGCAAGCGATAACCTGGGCTATGGCTACCGGATTACCGGAATCGGCAGAGACGACGCTAGCGGTTTGGAACAGAAGCAATCCAAAGCCCAAGATGCCCAAGGGATCGTCACTTTGGCGCTGGGGACGGCGATTGCGGGTTCCAATGAAGCCAATGTCGCGGCATTCGCTGCCGACCAATCATTTTACAGCTTCAGCGACAACGGGGGCAGCACCGGTTACACCGTTGATCTCAGCAGCGGAAGCGGCTCTTCCTTGCTTGAGTTGAAGCATATGCCGCGCATCCATAAGGTAGAAGCAACCGGCGATTGGACCAATGAACCGATCACGTTAAAAGCGGACGGCGCGGTTCAGCAGTCGGGAAGACAGTATTATTTGGTTTCTTCCGCGGCGGCGAATATGAGCAACGCGCAGTTGCATCCGTTGAACGCGAACGGAGAGGTTACACTCAGTAGCGGCAGCCTGCCGGACGGAACGTTCTTCACCTTTGCCTACGTGGATACGGCTAATCTGGTTCCGGGCGATCCGGGAGGCGTCGCTTCGCCGGTACTGTGGATGAGATCCGACCGGGGCATTCAGCAAAACAGCGGCGGCGCAGTAGCGGAGTGGAAAGATCAGAGCCCGTCCGGCAACGACGCTTCTCAGCCGACGTCGGCTGCGCAGCCGACGTACTGGGACGACGCGTCTCATAATATCAATTTCAATCCGGTATTGGACTTTGCCAACGATTATCTGACTTTGGACGTGAATAAGCTTCCGCTCGGCAAAAAAGCCCGAACGATCGTTGCTGTCGCGAAGTCGGACACCGTGGGAAACTCGATCGGTTATGTGATTGGATGGGGAACGGCTAACGGTTCGAATACTGCTGTCGGTATGCTTAGAAACGAAAGCAGAGTCGGATTGACGCCCATGAACTCTTCGACGGACCGCTCCCAAACGATGTACTCGGTTCTGAATCTGATGAACGACGACTTTCCTCATGAACAATTTTTGACATGGACGGGCGGAGAGAACGGAGACGCCGCGAACCAAGCCAGATTGTACAGCAAAATGAAAAGAGTCGAAGATGATCAGCCCAATGGACTCGGACAAGACGTTCCGAAAAAATGGGATACCGGAACGCTTGACGGAGCCGTGATCGGCAAAGTCATCCCGGCTTCTGTTTCCAACTACTATTGGGACGGAACCATTCTGGACATCATCGTCTATGACCGCGTGCTCACCGATCTTGAACGCCAACAAGTCAGCACTTATCTGGCGATCAAGCACGGATACACGATCGCTCCGGGCAATCCGGACGATACGTCGTACCTTGATTCGCAAGGCAACAAAATTTGGAACTCATTAGCCGCCGTCAACGGCGCATACACGAATCGGATTACAAGCATCGGCAGAGACGATGCCAGCGATTTGAAGCAAAAGCAATCCAAAGCCCAAGAAAGCGGCGCCCTTGTGACGCTGGCGTTGGGCAATGAAATCAAAGCAACCAACTCGGCTAATTTGAATGAGTTTGCTACCGATCTTGCCTTCTTTACATTTGGCGACAACGGAGCAAGCGCGGATTACACGCAAAGCATCCAACAAGCTCAGGACGTGTCGCTCAAACGAATGGAACGCCTCCATAAAGTCGACACGAGCGGCTGGACCAATCAAGACGTAACGCTTCAGGCGGATATCGCGCAGCGGGACGCTTCGCAGCCGGAGCAATATTATCTGGTGGTCAGCAGTCAGGAAGATCTCGGCAATGCGAGCTTCTTCCCGCTGGATGAAAACGGCCGGATCACGTTAAGCGGCAATCAGCTGTCCGAAGGGAACTTCTTCACCTTCGCGCATGCGGACAAAACAGCGCTGGGCACAAAAGTCTCTTCGGTCGACAGCGATCTGGGAACGCTGAAACAAGAGGATTATACGCCTGAAAGTTGGACGGCTCTGCAAACCAAGCTGACGGCAGCCAAAAATCAATTGGATAATCCCCAAGCTTCGCAGGAACAAATTGATCAAGCGCTCAAGGAGCTGTCCGAGGCTTATGAAGAACTGCAACTGCAAGGTGTGTCTTTCGACAACGCTGTGTTGGAAAAAGGAACATCCGGCTCGCGTATCGCGATCACTTTGGATCGCGGCGTAACCTTTAACGGCGAGACGCCGGCAGGCTTTACGGTTCGAGTGGGCAACGCGGACGTTCCGATCGATCCGGCAAACATCACCGTCGATCCGCTTGACCCGACTCGGGTGCTGATCGGACTTCCGCCGGAGCTTGATCTGGCGAATATCGATCAGGTCGGAGTGGCTTACGATGAAGCATCGGGAAGTCTGAAAGGGCTGAACGGCGCATTTGTAGGCAGCTTCGATGAAACGGCGTATAGCGGATTCGGCGCCGCTCTGACGATCACGTACCCGGACACGGTTACGGGCGTCGTTTACGACGGATCGTTCGCAGGCATGACCGAACCGGGCACCGAGTCGTTAACCGTCGTGATCCGCGACGAGCAAGGCAATATCGTAATCGGAGCAGGCGGCGGCGCGGTAATCGATCCGATAACCGGAAACTGGAGCTTTGCTTCGGAACAGCAGCTTCCTCCGGGAAGCTACACGCTGGAAGTAACCGCTGTGAAAGACGGTCAAACCGCAGTGAAGACGCGTAAATTTACCGTAACCGACAAAACGGCTCTTCAACAACGAAGCAACGAGATCATCGGCGAGAATCTTAACGGTACATCTTATACGCCTGCGACCTGGAATGAATTGCAGCAAGCTTTGAACGAAGCTGCGCAAGTCTTGAATGACAAAACGGCTACCCAAGCTCAGGTTGACGCGGCATTGAGTCGCCTGAACGCGGCCCGCTCGGGACTTGCCCTTGTACCGACGGAACCGTCGAACCCGACGACGCCTGTCGTTACGCCTTCCCAGCCGTCTGCTCCTCCGGTCGTCTCGGCACCTCCGTTATCGACGACGGCGCCGACCAAGCAGATTATTTCCGTGGACGTGGCTTCGGGCTCCGCGGACCTGAGCGACATCACGAAGGTCGAGTTGGAACGCACCACCAATGCCGACGGTTCTCTGAGCGACCTTGTTGTTTTCACGCCGACTAAGGCGCAGGAAGCGATCGACAAGGCGTTGGCCAAAAACGATCCGACGGCCCGGATTTTGATTCCGGACCCGAGCGATGCGGTATCCGAAGTGAATGTGAATATTCCGAAAGAAACCGTGGCGCTGCTGCAAAAGAACGCGATCGATTTGGAGATTCATAATCCGAACGGTACCGTGATCGTGCCTGCTTCTTCGCTGCAAGGTTGGACGGACGATCTGTACTTCCGCCTCGTGCCGATCAAGCAGCAACAAGAGCGTCAGCAAGTCGAGAATCGCGCCGTCACCGAACAAGTGGTACGCGAACTGAGCG
>Ga0308157_10008706_pt1 | contig 11456 bp, 9 predicted proteins | sample PhyBR1_FD_201035 | JGI IMG/M metagenome (GOLD analysis project Ga0308157, IMG submission 201035) | Phyllosphere microbial communities from UC Gill Tract Community Farm, Albany, California, United States - DLSLB.R1 | ecosystem: Host-associated > Plants > Phyllosphere > Unclassified | place: USA...
GACCGTCGGCATCTACCTCGAACAGAACGTCGGGAATGGCGGCGATAATTCCCTCTGCGAATTCAAGAGCCTCTTTGAGATCATGCTCCGCACGTTTTCGCTCTGTGATGTCCAACATTGCGCCAACCAAGCCGATCCTGTTACCGGCGATATCAGTGATCGCTGTTTTGCTGAGTAAAAGATCAACTACGCCACCATCTTCCGCGGTGGCCTTTGCTTCATATTGCTGAACACCGCCATTGGCAAAAAGCGCCTCGTCCAACGCGGCATACGCCTCGGCTATGGGTGCGGGTACCAAATCGAAAACGGTTTTTCCGATAATTTCTGCTCTTGAGCGACCGGAGAAGCTTTCAAACGCCCTGTTGCAACCAAGGTGTACCCCATTTCTGTTCTTGAAGAAGACGGGTAACGGGATCGCATCGAGTACGACGGCACTGGACATTTCTTCGGCGTTGAATGGCATGTCGACGTTTGTCTCATGATGCCGGGGGGCCGCCCGAAAAGACTTCTCAAAGGGTTGCCCCAGACTAGCGACATCCCCGTCGTGACCGTGCGATGGCCGGACAATGGAGGCCTCCGAAAATGGCGATGCCTTGCCCGTGGCAAGCGGAGGACTGGCATTGACCGCATTGCGTAAGGCGTGACGCCTCTGGATGTTTTGAGCATCAGTCGCCATCTGCGTTTCTACAGGCTGTCCGAGGTGGGATGTTAGTTCCGATTGACGTATCTGCGTCATGTGCCAGTCCTCTTGTAACGTGGCTGAACAATCATGCGTCAAGCCAGGGTTTTGTTAGGACCGCACAAGTCATTTGGCGGAGTATCATGCCGCTACCCCACCGGGATATCGCTCTCGTTCACAATCCGCAAAGATGCGTATTTACTGTGGTCGCCGCCGCCGCCCCTAAGATTTAGAACGCTTGCCAATCATCGTTCGAAGGCGCGAGCGCCAGGTTACCGCGGCGCATCGGATAGTTTCCGCAGTCAACCCTTGTCTGACCGGCCGGGAACCTCTGTCCAAGTTCGCCCGTCACCGTCTGTGGCTGGAAATCCGCGCTCTTTTCTTCGAAGTGGAAATGTTTCAACAGCGCGGCGAGGCTTTGGCTCTCTTGGGCGAGGTGTGATCCTGCAGAATTCATCTCCGCGACCATGCTCGCATTTTCTTGAGTGGCGAGGTCCATATGATTAACCGCGCCGTTGATCTCGCGCAGGCCCGATGATTGTTCCTGGGAGGCTGTTGCGATTGCGTCCATATGGAGATTTACATCCTGGACAAGCTCTTCAATCGTTCTCAGACCCGATCCGGTTTCGCTCACGAGCCTTACGCCCTCGTCGACGGCCAGAGCTGAATTGCCGATGAGATCCTTGATTTCTTTCGCCGCTGTCGCTGAGCGCTGTGCAAGCTCCCTGACCTCCTGGGCAACAACCGCAAAGCCTTTTCCCGCGTCGCCAGCACGCGCTGCTTCGACGCCGGCGTTCAGCGCCAGGAGGTTCGTTTGGAAGGCGATCGCGTCGATGACGCTAATGATCTGCGCAATCTGTTTAGAGGAGTTTTCAATGCGGTTCATGGCTTCGATAGCATTGCGCGCAACGCGACCGGACATTTCCGCATGATCTCGCATCTGTCGGACGGCTCCGCGCGCCTCAGCCGTCCTCGTTGTCGTCGATACAACGTTGGCGGTTATTTCCTCCAATGCGGCTGCAGTTTCCTCGAGCGAAGCCGCCTGCTGCTCGGTGCGTCTTGAAAGATTTTCAGATGCGGCCGAGACGTCCGAGCTGCCATTCGTGACCGTTTCGACTGAATGGCCGACGGTAACAAGCGCGTCCCGGAGCTGGCGAATGGATGCGTTGAAGTCCCTGCGCAAGCTTTCGAACTGTGGCGCTAACGGCTCGTCGATCTCATAAATCAGGTCTCCATCCGCCATCCGCTTCAACCCGGTTGCCAATGCCGTCGTCGCTCGGACGAGGCGCTCTTCTGCTTCTTCTTCAGCCCTTGTCTGAATATCCAACTTCTCTTGGTCAGAACGAACGCGCTCGGCTTCCGCGGATGTTTCCAGGTGATTTTTTTGCATGGCCACGCCGCGGAAAAACTCGAGGCAACGCGCCATGTCGCCGATCTCGTCGCGTCGGATCGTCAAGGGCACCGGCGCCGACGTATCGCCTTCTGCGAGTGCCTTCATCCGCCTTGTCAGTGTTCGAATGGACCTTGAAATTTTCCGAACGACGGAAATGCACAGAATGAGTACCGTCGACATGATCAGAAGTGTGACGCCGGAGTAGCCGATAAAGGCATTGCGAAGATCGGCGTATCGCTGAGATGCCATCTCGTCCAACTTGTCGCCGGTGCGCATAATCAGTTCGGTCAACAAAGCGGCCCGCTGTTGGGTCATTTCATTCCATCGATCCAACGTTTCGGTGGGGAACGAAACGCCCGGCAGGTTCGCGTAAACCTGATTGCGAACGTCTGCGATGAACTTGCCTGGGGCGCTGGCCTCGAAGTCGTCATACGATTTGACGAGATCGGCAGGGAGAAATTCGTGCATGGTGGGCACATAAAGCTGCTTTAGGTTTTTCGATTGTAAGAGGGACGAAAATAGATCGACGGACATCGCTGAATTCTTGATGTAGGCTCGGCCGGGCCTGATCTCCAGCAAACTTGCTTCCGTGATCTGCATCAACGCATGAAAACCGGTAATTTGACGTGCCAAGTCCAAGTCATTGACAGTCGCCCCAGTGCGACGGACGAGCTCCAAGCCCGCAACGGCAGCTGGGCGCAAGGCAACGGCTCCCTCCGCCTCGCCAGCCGTCCCGTCATCGACGCGCTGGCGGAAGCTGTCGATATTCTCTCGCCGTTCACGAATGATCTGTACTGCCCGCTCTATGGCTGGATCGTCGAATGCCTTTTTCCAAGAGTCGTAAGCGGAAAAGACCGCTGTAAAAGCGCTGTCCGATGCGGCTCGTCTTGCCCGGCGGACGTCGGCGCCTGCAAACGCTTCGGCCGCTACAGCCTGGGCCAGGACTCCGCCTTCCCGCCCAAGTTGCTGCGTTGTTTGTGCGCTTCGAAACGTAGAGTATTCGTGATAATAGCCCAGTGATGTCGATACTCCTATGAGTAAGAACGCCGTCAACGGGATAATTGCCAAAATCATTAAAAGTAGAGATAGCGGCAGTCTCGACATATGTTCCTCATGGACTAAAAATTACACCGGCTTCCATTAGCGATGCGGTCCAGAACATTGTGATATCGACCGCTATGTGTTAGATGAGCGCGGCACACTTACCAGATGATTAACCCCTGTACTCGTTTGGAACTACGTTGCGCAGATCGGAACATCGTTGCGTTTAGGGGATAATCTGCGCGACAGATATTGGGCCCAGCCAGTTGCTGGAGAGTTCTATTGCTATCACGCTTTAAACACGGTCGAGTGCGCCGCCTGATCGGCAATCCGCTTATGATATACGCAATGTTTCCGAGGGAAGTACTCCATAGCGCTTGCGATAGTCCGCAGAAAACCTGCCTCTATGCACGAAGCCCCATTTCAGAGCGACCTCGGTGACCGAGAGGCCCGGCTCACCTGTCATCAACTCCTCATGCACTGATTCCAACCGTAGGTGCTGCAGAAATGCCTGAGGGGTCGTATTTCGGAAGTTGCGGAAACCGTTCTGAAGAGTGCGTCGGCTAACACCACAAGCCGTTGCGATTTCCTCAAGAGAAAGCGGCCGAGCAATATTGGCACGCATGTAGTCGATCGCTCGCTTAATCGCCTTGGGTAAGGGTGGTTCAGCAACGCGGCATAACTCAGGTGAGTAGCGATGCTGCGCAGCTTCGATCAAAAGCTCCATCGTCGTTTCGGTGAGGTGATTAAGTGCTATTGGTGATTGAAGGAGGATTCCGTCTCGTAGTCCAGCATAAAGCACTGGTACCAGTTGCACCAAAAGAGAGCCGAACCCGACCGACAGATCGATTTCTGGTGAGAAATCGAGGCTGCCTCTTATCGGCGTATTGAGCCGACGTCCTAAGCGGCGCGTCAATTCATCATGGGCGATCCTGAGGCCCAAATGTTTTCTGGGCCCAATGAACTGGGTTGCACTCGCCGACATGCTGTTCACGAAAACGCCACGCCTTCCCTCCGACGGGATTTGTCTGCCGTCCACGGTAACGATCGATCGCCCATGGAGTGGAAGCATGATGATGTTTGCCTCTGCCGGTCCCAAGTGCTGTATCTTGAGGTCGCCCTCGTAATGCGCAGCAATAACTGCAATCGGGCCGTTGGCGATCGCATGTATATCGTAGGCGATCGTCTTATCGCCCTCTACATGCGCTGGTGATTGCGGGGAAAGCCTGGAAAGCGCTTCCGCGAGCTCCTCGCTGCAAGTGCCTTTGAGCGAGAAATGGTCAATCTTAGAGGGGGACACTCTCAACTCTCAACTCTCCACATCATTACTTCCTTCCCGAAACGGTATCCAAGCATGAGGTCCGCCTATCGCCATCGACGGGCGAACAGGACAATTGAGGGGTTGCAGCCGGTCCTCGCCGTCACTCGACAAGAATCTTAGACTTAAGGGCAAATAGGCGAGCCCATGGCGCCGTTCTGTTTTTTTAGTGCTGCGCTGGAGCCGAAGCGCTACATCCAGCATGAACTCTCGTTTTACAGCGTGGTAGGATCGAAGCTTGTTGTTGGCGAAGGTACGACCAAATTATTCTGCCCACAGGCGGATCGTCTGGTGCGAGACAATGACCCAGGACCGGCCAGCATGTCCTCGATCACCCGCAGGCGCAAAAGCAAAACGGAAAGAAAGCCATACCGCGTGGGCAATAATTTCAGCAGGAAAGCGGCGGGGTGATAAAGCGGATCACGGTTTGTCATGCCCAATCATCGCACAGCGAACCCAAGGTCCGTTTCCCCCGTTGGCACCTGCGAAACACGCTTTTCGTGTGCTGTATCGGAGACTGCCAACGCAGGAGTTCCGCTCTCTCGCTGGGGGCATGTAGAACGTCTACTTGCCAGATACGAAACATTCGACAGCGCCGCCGCCGCCGCGGCTGCGTCCTCTTCTTGAGGGCCGTTTTCATCGATCTCGCGGCAATAACCGATCAGGGCTTCGATGGTCACCATAAGAAGGTCGTGGCGCGCGGCGAATTCGCTGAGCTCGGGAAGACGCGCCATAGTGCCGTCGTCGTTGGCGATTTCACAGATGACACCCGCTGGCTCGAGCCCGGCGAGCCGCGCGAAATCCACTGCGGCTTCCGTATGGCCGGGGCGCCCGAGTACACCCGACGGGTTTGCCCGAAGAGGGAATATATGGCCTGGCCGTGACAGGTCTGCCGGCAATGTCGCTAGGTCGGTAAGCGCCCTGATGGTCTTGGCGCGGTCTTCTGCGGAAATCCCGGTCGATACCCCTTTTATCAGGTCCACTGAGACCGTGAATGCTGTCTGCATGGAGTCCGAGTTGCGCTCCACCATAAGCGGGATATCCAGTTCGTCCAGCCGGTCCCCGGTCATCGGCACGCAGATCAGGCCGCGCGCATAACGCATCATGAAGGCAACATGATCGTTCGTCACCTTGTCCGCGGCAACTAGGATGTCGCCTTCGTTTTCCCGGTCTTCGTCGTCGACGACGATGATCATCTCTCCGGCGGCGATTGCTTTAACCGCGCTCTCGATGGAAGCAAACTTCATGTTTTTCTCCTTGAACTAACCATGGCCAGAGTACGTGCGAGTTGGCGGTCGACCCGCTCGCGAAGTTCCGCAGATGGTTGCGAATCCGGGAAGTCGCCGTCCATCGCATAAATGAAGTCACCGCAAACCTCGGCTTTGAAAAAGCCCATCAATGAGCGCAGGTGCGCCTTGACATGCTCGCCATGGGCCTCGGCCTTACCCGTTGCGAATATCAAAACAGGTTTGCCCTGCAGGGCTGTCATTTCGAAGAGGTCGAAAAGATGCTTGAGAAGGGTGGTTATCGCGACAATCTTCATTTGGCCGGCCCTCCGATCAGATCTGGTTGCGGATATGCGGGGTACGAGCGTAGACGGCCACCATCGGCACGATTAGCAGACCCACGATCGCCTGTTGCGCGGCAAAGCTCAGGCCAAGCCCGACGAGCAGGGACGTCAATACCGTCAATACGAGTACGCCGAGAACGGTTGCCCCGTATCCGCCTGCGCCACCGAGCAATGAGGTGCCGCCGATCACAACGGCCGCAACGGTTGTGAAGAGATATGGGTCTCCGACGCCAACGAAGCCGCCGCCGGAAAACCCGAGCAGCAATACGCCCGTCAGTGCCGACATCGCCCCACTGATACCGTGAATGCTGGTCCAGACCTTGGTTTCAGAAATGCCAAGCCGTGCCGCTGCAGTCCTGCTGCCGCCGACGGCGTAGATGGAGCGGCCGAACCATGTGTTATACAAAGCCCAGATGGTGACTAGCGTGACGAGGAGCCACACCAGCACCACGGGCGGCAGGGGCAACCCGAAGGTCTTGCCGTTGAACGCGGCGATATTGCGGAGCCAGTCCGGTACGGGGGCGAAAACCGTTCCGCCGTAGACGGAACCGATGGAGGTGTAGAGTTGTACCGCACCTACAAATGCGAAGCCGACCCCTAGCGACATGATGAGAGCCTGGCCCTGCAGCCTGAAGCTCAAAAAGCCGTTGGCAAGCCCGATTGCTGCTCCCAGGAGAACGACCACTATCACGGCCAGCCAGGCAGGCATCCCGGTAACCAACAGGCTTGGGAAGAGAATGTTCGCTCCCCCGATGACATAGGGAATGGAGAGATCGAGCGCGCCGACCATGGCACATAGCGTCTGTCCCAACGATGCAAGCCCCAGAAATGCGGCAAGCAGCAATATCGAACGCGCATTACGGGGCGAGATGAACCCCGGAACGAGGATCGTACCCAGCACGAGAAGTGCGGCAAGCAGAGTAAAGCCGATTACGATGCTGCGCTGCAGCTTTACCGATCGTCCTGTGATTTTGCTCATCGTCTGTTCCGTTGCAAGTGAAGTCATTACCAGTCCTCCCTAGAAAGCCGTGCGCCGGGCCGTCATGAACACATTGACGAGGAGCGATGCCACGAGGATCAGGCCGAAAGCCATTTGTGTCACGAACCCCGTCACGCTTCCGAAGCTGAAGGCGGAAAGCAGGTAGGAGATGAGGAACATGTTCAGCGCACCAAGCGTCGATCCCAAAGCCCCCCCTCTCCCGCCAGCCAGATTTGCGCCACCGAGCACCAGGGCGGTAACCGCCTGGAGCGTGTAGCTGCTTCCCTGGGTAGGATCGCCCGAAGAGATCAATGCCGTATAGCTGAGCGCCGCTAGGCCGACGAACACGCCGCCGAGGAGATGAGCGCAGATGCGTACGGTGTCGACTTTCACTCCACTCGTGTAGGCCATCCGTTCGTCAGCGCCTGTCATGCGCAGGTGGGAGTAAAAGGTGGTCCGACGCATAACTGCCCAAAGAGCCAACGCCGCCAGGACGATAATGAGCACAGGAGAGACGATTGTGGTTCCTGCTCCCCACGTCATCATCCATTCCGGCGCAACGCCGCCCGGCCTTGACATGACCATGAGGTTCAAGCCTGAAAGGACGAGGAAGCTGGAAAGCGTGACGATGATGGGAGCGACCCGGACGTAGATGATGATGAGCGCCTGCAGCAACTGGTACAGTGCGCCGACTGTCACGACCCAGCAAATAACCGCGAGTGGCGATGTGTAACCACTTGCCGAAAGCCAGCCGATCAGGGTGACGTTCACGAAACCCATCAAAGGGCCAACGGAAAGGTCGACCGAACCGCGGCCTGCCATCACGATCGGTGTCAGAGCCAGCGTCGTGAGGATCAAAGGTGCTGCGACAATGATTGCTCCGCCCATTCCGGTTGCGGTAAACAGCCGCGGCGAGAGCAAGGCTGCGGCGACGAGCAACACTGCGAAAAGAACCAACGGTACGGTCAGAGACCTGTCGAGCGTAGGAAATCCAAAACGTTGCGACATCAATGTGCCTTTCTCTCTTTGGAGAACTCCATGGTGTCGGCCACCGAGCGCCCGAACATTGCAGCGAGAATGGTTTCTTCGTTGATGTCGGGGCCGTCCAGGGAGCGATGGATGCTTCCTTTGTGAAAGACATCGACGCGATCGGCGAAACCAAGAAACTCCTCGATCTCACTCGAAAGGTAGATTACAGAGCCGCCACCTTCGACAAACAGCCGAAGCTCGCGATACAGGTCGCGTTTGGTGTTAAGGTCGACGCCCCGAGCAGGATCGTTGAGAACGATCACTTTGGGATCATTGGCGAAAGCACGACCGATCAGGACCTTCTGCTGGTTACCACCAGAAAGGGACGTAATCCGGTTATCCGGGTGACCGATCTTGACGCGGAGCCGCTCGACCTCCCGGGCGAACGTCTGCTTTAGCTTTTTGCGCCTGATGACACCGAATGGCCCCAGGTTCTTTTGATAGATACCGATGGCAAGGTTCTCGAAAATGCTCTGCTGCGGGAAAATACCTTCCCGCTTCCGGTCTCCGGATACATACACAATGCCCTTGTTCGCGGCGTCGTCGAGCGTGCTGACTTTGACGAGACCGGTGCGTTCCCTATTCAGGATCCGGACCTCTCCTCCAAACGGCGAGATAATCCTTGCGACCAGTCGAACGAAGGCGTCCTGGCCTTGGCCGTCCAGTCCCGCAACGCCCACGATAGATCCCTGCGGCAGGACGAAGTCGAACGGTTGCGATGCCTCCTGTGGGCGTGCGCCATGGACAGAAAGGGCCTCCTTGCGATCACCCGGCAGGCCCGCTGCAGACGTTGAAGCAGCCGCGGAAATCTGGCGGTCTTGAGGGGTCATCATGCGCAGGAGATTGGCCTCGGTGATCTCGAATTTCTCAAGAACACCGACAGTGAAACCGTCTCTCAGTATTGTCGCCCGATCCGCGATCCGGACGAGCTCGGCGATGCGGTGCGTAACGATGATGACCGCGCACCCCTCGGACCGGAGCCGATCGATCTCTTCGTAGAGGCGGACGGTCGCGTCGAGATCAAGTGCAGCCGAGGACTCGTCCAGGATCAAGACCTTGGGTTTCCTCAGGACGGCCCGGGCGATAACGATCCATTGCTTGATGCTGAGCGGAAGGTCACCAACGTTCTGCCGAAGATCGACCGGCTTTCCCACCAGGCGGTCCAGAAGGCTTTGCGCAACGCTTTCACGTTCCCTGGAGAGTTTCCGAAGCGAAAACAGGTCCTCGCTTCCCACGAAAAGGTTGTCGAGGACACTTGCCTCATCCGCGACAAGGACTTCCTGGAAGATCGTAGCGAGACCAACCTCCTTGGCATCGACTGGCGAGGTGATGGACTTGCCAAGGATCAGGACAGATCCTGTATCGGCAGCGATAACGCCGGACATTATCTTCGCCATGGTGCTCTTGCCGCTGCCATTCTCGCCAACGATCGCGTGCACCTCTCCTGCTCTGGCGACAAATTCGCATTTCTTCAAAGCCTTCGTTTCGCCAAACGATTTGGCAACGGCCGTCATGCTAACGGCGACGTCATTCGTCATGCCGATCCTCCCTCTAGGCAGCAGCAAATCGCCCCAGGACATCCGATGCCCGAGCCTCCTGCTGAATTGTGACTGCCGTCTTTGAACGCTCCGAGAACTCGCTCGATGAATTATAGAATGACAGATTGTCTGCCAATCTGTCAATAGTGTCGACATGCCGATGTCGGGATGTCGGATTGATTTCGACGAAACCGGTTGGCCGCTCGACGCCCGCAACGTTGCAAAAGCATGTTGTCACACACCTGACGTCGGTCAGGGGTTCTCGATCGGAGTTCCGCCCGATCGGAAGCGATCTGGCGGCCATCGCGATCAGGACAGGACCAAAGCACTATTGAGGGTGTCCGGTAATCTGATGAAGGCAACCGTTTCGATTGGTGGCGTACGGAACGTCCCAACCTCGGCGCGTCGAACGCGGCAACTGCCATTCGATCATCCAGCCCTTCCCCCGCTGGGGGACGGGCAGATCGAACTCATGGTCGATCAGCCCTTGGCACGTGCAACCGTGGAAGGATCACGGGAACTCTTCGAAGTTTTCCTTCGAGGGGTCGTGAGCAAGCCACGGCCTGGCATGGGACAGCCAGACGTTGGACATAGGAATTGAACCAGGATCAGTGTCAAAAGTGCCTGCCCGCAGCACCTTCATCTCCGGGTTGGCAGGCCGTTCGGCATAAACGTGCGAACCACACCGCGAGCAGAACCACCTCAGTTTTCCAGGGGTCGACTCAAAGCTGTGAAGGACGTCCTCGCCGGAAGTCAGCTTGAAATTCTCACTCTTCACCTTGGCGGCAGTGTTATGATCGGCCGCATGGGACTTTCTACACGTCTGGCAGAAGCAGTTCCACATCGGGCCATCCAGTTCCGACACTTCGTACTGGACCGCTTTGCATTGGCATGATCCGAGGATCGGCATCTTCAAAATCCTTTCGTCGTTTTATCGAGTTGTGGCGGTCGCGCGGTTGGAGAAAGCCACCGCTTCAGGTTCCGTGCAGCCTGCCGGATCCTGTCTTCATTCTCCACGAAAGCCAGCCGTACGTATTCGTCACCCATCTCGCCGAAACCGATACCCGGCGAAATCGCGACCTGTGCCTTCTCGAGCACGAGTTTCGAAAACTCCAGCGAGCCAAGGTGTCGGAAATCCGGGGGTATCTTCGCCCATGCGAACATCGTCGCCGCAGGAGCTGGAACGTCGAACCCGGCATCGGCAAAGGTCTTCGCCAGTGTATCTCTGCGCGTCCTGTAGATGTCTCTTGCCCGCGCGGCGTCCTCCCCGTCCGAGTTTAGGGCATGAGCGGCGGCGACCTGTATCGGCGTAAATGCTCCGTAGTCCAGGTACGATTTCACGCGCGTCAATGCTCGGATGAGACGTTCGTTACCCACCGCAAACCCAACGCGCCAACCGGGCATAGAGAATGTCTTCGACATCGAGGAGAACTCGACGGCCACGTCGATCGCGCCGGGGACTTCGAGAACAGACGGCGGTGGCGGACCGTCGAAATAAATTTCAGCGTAGGCGATATCCGACAGAACGATGAGATCGTGCTTCTTCGCGAAGGCGATGACGTCCTTATAGAAGTCAAGCGTCGCGACGCGAGCGGTGGGGTTCGACGGATAGCTTATGATGAGCGCCAAAGGCTTCGGTACCGAATGCCGCACCGCCATTTCGAGAGCTTGGAAGAAGGTCTCATCCGGCTCGACGGGTACCGACCTTATCACGCCCCCTGCCATGAGAAATCCGAACGTATGAATCGGATAGGAAGGGTTCGGACAGAGAATGACATCCCCAGGGGCGGTTATGGCCTGTGCCATGTTCGCAAACCCCTCCTTGGACCCGAGCGTCGCAACAACCTGGGTATCCGGATCAAGCTTCACATTAAACCGGCGGGCGTAATACGCAGCCTTGGCGCGGCGA
>Ga0308157_10008707_pt1 | contig 11456 bp, 12 predicted proteins | sample PhyBR1_FD_201035 | JGI IMG/M metagenome (GOLD analysis project Ga0308157, IMG submission 201035) | Phyllosphere microbial communities from UC Gill Tract Community Farm, Albany, California, United States - DLSLB.R1 | ecosystem: Host-associated > Plants > Phyllosphere > Unclassified | place: USA...
GAATGGCTGCTTCTTACTGGTCCGCTCCGCGAACTCAAACTCTCTTTCTATTGTTTCCATACACTTTATTTTTGTGTATAGCTTTTTTAGGATTGGACACTCGAACACAAATTAAACCCTGATCGAACACAAATCGAGTAAATCGAATACAAATTATACCTCTTACAAAAAAAGACTGTATCAATTTTTGATACAGTCCTTAATAAATAAATATAACAAACTAAACAGAATCTTTTTATGGCTTATTCATAGATATAACCTTCCAATACAAATTCATGAACACCCATTTGAGCAGTGGTCTTATTATTGAACTGGACTTTTAAGCCTTTATATACCTGTAAATCTCCAAGCTGTTCAAGAGGAATGCTAACCTTATAATTTAGCAAAGGCAAAATCTCATTTTTAGGTATATCTTTAAGAGCTAGCTCTACCATTTCCCCATTATTCTTAATACCAAAAACCTGAACTGTATTTAATGGGTCAAGAAAGACCTCAGATGCCCCCACATTGTTACCACCTATTAAATAGATGTGTAGATTTAAAGGAATAATATTATCGTATGGTCCTGCAGGAGATTTAAGTTCCTCATTTACATATCGCGAATCAGTTGGTTCCATTCGTGAATTTTCAAAAATCGTTGGATCGTCATTGAAATCAAAAATAATTTCAATAATTCCTTTGGGTAAAATAGTTTCTTGAGTAATTTCAAAATTTATTCTTTCCACCTGCCACACAAAGTGAATCAACTCTTTAATAGGAGAATTTTGAGGGTTATAAAAATTATTTTCCAATTTTATTCATTATTTATCGTTCAATCAATTTTAATAAAATAACTACCTTTAACAAGTGTTTGGATTGTATTGCACGTAACGGGCTGCGTATTGGCGATAATGGCGGATTAAAAAGCCGAAACCATAAATCTTGCATTAACCTAAGCAACAGCTTTTTATTATTTTCTAAATTTAAGAAAAAAGGAAATATAAAAGGCTGTTGCGACAAAAAAAGGGGAAACTTTCAATTTCTCCCTTAACCCGCCATTTCGCCAATACGATGTTAGCGGTAGTTCCTTTATTCAACAGTAATTAATTCAGCTAATTTTTTTGCAATGTTGTCCATTGTATCTTCTTGAGTATCCAAACCATTTCGTGAACCTAATAATGGACTTACATCTCTTAATTCATCATAAGTTGTATTATGCACAATTGGTATTAGTTGATCTCTAGAAAGTAAAGCTGATAATTCTTTATCTGCAACACCTTCATTTTGTACTCTTTTAAGAAAACTAGGTGTAACTAAGACTAAACCAATTTTAGATTTTGCCAAGCCTTTATCAATTTCACGTAAAAATGAAGTACCTAAAGGAATATCCTTTTCACTAAACCAAACACTTACTCCGTTAGCAACTAATAAATCATTTAGTTCCAATGCTGTAGTTTTTCTGTCATCCCAAGCGTGACATAGAAAAATATCTCTTAAATCAGGTTTTACTGCACGTTGCTCTACAACTTTTCTAACTGGTGTTAAAGCATTAATTTCAGCTTGTGTATAATATATGGATGAGCCTGAACTTGACCATCTTGCTTTTTGGGTTCTTCCCTTAGAGTAGTTGTAATTTCCTGTTGCACGGGAACTTGAACTTGATAAATAACTATCGTTATAAGAAGGAAAAGAATAGCTTGATCTATATGATCTGCTGCTACACGCTGGACAATTTGCTGCTCCACTTGCAGTTCTATGTCCATTTCTTGGAGCTGTACATCTTGCCATAAGAAATAGTGAATTTTGAGTTAATATTTTAGTTTTTTGACGAAAGTTTGTTAGCAAGGAGCGTAGCGGATTGCTAAAACGTTTTGCCGCTTTGCGAAGGCGGTGATTTTCAGTACTATACTTCATTAAATGCACAAAGCTTGAATTTAGCACATCACTGTCATAGAAGCACCAACCCCCCGCTTTTGCAAAACGGCTGTTAGGCACATTTTTTTTAATTTTCGCAGAAAGCATTTATTCCCATCTTTCCAACTATTGATAGCATAATAGCAACGGCAGGAGCTAACAAGGTGGCAGCAAAGCCCAAAGTTGCTCCTAAAGCAGCAGATATTATTGAAATCCAAATTGCCTTAGAAATAGGTGATTCTACATTGAGTTTTTTACGTTCTCCCTCATAGTCAGGGTGATTACAAATGAACTTTTTAAACTCCGTTTTAAATTTTTCTAGAAATGGTTTACTATCATTTGTTTGAATGCCGCCAAATGGTACATTATCTTTAGGTCCATTTGCAGAAAGCCATTTTCCCATAGCTTCTTCTTCTCCAAATTCATCTACCAACTTCTCAATTGATTTTTTTTGGTATACCTTTAATTCCGATAACCAATCTTCTAAGCTTATATCATGTATGGCTTCCATTATAACATGTCTTTTATGTATTCTGCAGAAATACAGTGAGTTGTTTGATGTAATTCTTGTGGGTTGATATCTCCAAGAGAGATTCCACCCCCTTGGTTAGGAGCATACGCCCCAACTAGTATCCCAATTACCTTTCCAAGTTTAGGAGAGAAAACAATTCCCCCCGACTGTCCTGGTCTTGCCTGTGTATTTATCACGGCATGTTTTGATTTAATTGAATTAGATTCTAACAAAACTTTTGCTCCAATTTCTGTTTCTTGAAAAGTCAGTACTCTTCTTCCTGCAACACAATGCGGATATCCGAAAATGCCTACTTTTTCTCCAACATTAACTTCATCAAAAGAGCCTAATTGAGGTAAGGTTCCTGAAAATGTAATATCAGCTTTTAAAACACATAAATCCTTAATTGGATCCATTTCCAATACATTAGTTTGAATTGGTTGGCACCTAGTGTCAGATGTGTCTTGATAAGAATTAATGTCAGTAATGTGTGGAGCAAGAATAACTAAATTTGAAGGGTCAGAACCTACAACATGCTTAGTAGTTACAATTTTTCCATCATTTGAAATGATAAAGCCAGTTCCTAACATGCTGACTCCATTTGGTGTTATCTTTCCAATAACAACGACTATTTGTGTAAATAAATTCATGGTCTTAGTATAATTGTGCCTAATGACTCGGCGACTTGGCGAAGTAGCGTAGCTGTATCGAAGATACGAAAGCGTAGCTATTTAGTCAAGTCTCTTGTTGTAAGCAGTCCGCGCAGCGGTGGCTTACGGCAAGAGACGTAAGTCGCCGCGCCATTGTTAGCAATCCGCTACGCTCCTTGCTAACAACATATTTTTCAGCGAAGGTAATATATAAAAAATTTCGCCAATCCGACTCTATAGACGCACTTCGCCTTACATATTCAAAGTCGATATAATAAACTATATTTTAACAGATTGACTCAACATTAAATACTGTAAAACGAAACCATTGTTATGAATAAATCGTTATCCCTATATGGATAACGAAACTATACTGAAAACATTTGAAAAAAAGCTGACTACGCAAAGATATGCTAACAATACAGTTAAAGCATATAAAGATTATGCCCGTTTATTTCTCAAATATGTTGATAATTATCCCTCTTTAGAATCTATGCCAATTACTATTATAGAATCCTTTATAAATGAAAAAGTTCAAAAAGAACAAATCAGTATTTCCTATCAAAAAGGTTTAGTTGGAGCTATTAAGAAAATTTATGAATTGATACTGAATGAAAAAATTAAACTTGATTACTTATACCCTAAAAGACATTTAAACAAACTGCCAAAATTCTTTTCCAAAGAAGAGATCAGACTACTATTAGATAATACGGAAAACATTAAACATAAGGCCATATTAACAACTATATATAGCTGCGGACTACGCCTTAGTGAGTTCCTAAACCTCAAAATAAAAGATATCCGATCATCTGATAAGATGATACGTATCAGCCAAAGCAAAGGAACCAAAGACCGAATTGTTTCATTACCTGATAAGTTGCTATATATTTTACGCGAATATTATCTAATTTATAAACCTAGCGACTATCTTTTTGAAGGAGAAAGTGGAAATTGATATAGTGAAATAAGTGTTCAGCTTATTTTAAAAAAATCATTATCAATGGCTAAGATCAAAACCGAAGGTACAGTCCATACGTTACGACATTCGTATGCTACACATTTAATTCAGTCCGGTATTGATATACGAATTGTTCAGGAATTACTAGGTCATGAGAATATCAAGACTACCATGATCTACACACATATCACAGATATTGATAAGAAGAAGACCCTAAGCCCACTAGATTTTTTATAATCTCTAAGAAAAACACTATATCAGACTACTCTAATCTAGACTTACCTATCTTAATATTAAGTTGAAATACAAGTGATTTTTGTCCGAAATATGTCCGAAAATAGAAAAAGCCACTGATAATCAGTGGCTTTTGTCGGGGTGGCAGGATTCGAACCTACGACCTCCACATCCCAAATGTGGCGCGATACCGGGCTACGCTACACCCCGAAAAGGTATCACCTTTGTTTTGTGTGGCACAAATATACAATCTTTACCCGTCACCTTCAAGCCCCTCATTAAAACATTAAATTAATCCCTTGATTAGTTGGACAATAATTTAACATTCACAATCATCAAACCCCAAAACCTATCCTCTTTATATAAATATTCAATAAACTAACACAAATCCCGCTGTATAATAGTTGTTAATAAGACATAAGAATTGATGGTAAAATTTGGATGCTGTCGATAATTAACCGAAGTTTGAAACATAATAAAATTGAAAGACATGAGATTCAGCATAGGGTGTATAATGCTTGTATTATTTTTTGCAAGTTGTGTGTCCAACAATGAGAACAAAACGGACTCTTCGGATATCCGAATCGTTGATGGAAAAGAACACGTACTTACCAAAGCAGAAAAACTAGAAGACTATATCCTGGCATTGGATTCAAGCGATGTGAACAGCGTAAGCAAGGCCACTGCAAAATTCAAGGAACTTTTCGAAGATAAGGAGGATACCTTGATGAATGATCAAGGCGTTTCTATCATCTTGGACTACTTGGATAAAGTTTCCCTTTATGCCAATCGGAATGTATTTGATGATAAAACAAATTATGAATCCTTAGTGGGAATTGAATTTGATGGAGGAAAGAAATCCGTTCCATCTGAATTGGAATCTGTTTATAAAGCCATCAATAGCAACGGCTTCCGCGTAAGGCAATCCGAAGGGATGTTCAGCCTTCAACAAAACCCTTTCTATCTTCAGGAACAGTTTTACCCTTATATTTCTTCCAACTTCGAAATCTACCTTCAGCAATTTGGAAAAGAGAACATGGAGGGGTATGCGGAAGATGCGGCCATCGCCATTCCCTACCAATCTTTGGTGCAAAGGGTGATCTGGTGGGAAGATTTCTCAAAAGCAACGCAAAACACCGTTGTAGGCGAAGAGGCAAAAGAGCAATACAATAGGTATTTCACTACCCTGACCATTGGTATGGACAACACCCCGGCCATTGAAAGTGAACAGATAGCCGCTTATTTTCAAGATGCCTATAACTACCTGGAAGATTTTGCACCGCAATCGCAGACCTATCAGCGCCTAAAAAATTATATCGCGTTATTGGAATCCGAAAAGATTGATTCAGCAAAAGCATTGGTACCCGGAATCCTGAACGAACAATAATTAGCTATTTCCCAGTCCATGGCTAGATCCCTTGCCCGCCCTCCTAAAACTGTCGATTTGCATGCTGAAGCTTTTATCGGCGATTTAGATAGTTACGAGATCGATGAGCTATTGGCGGAAAGCCTGGATCATTTGAGAGAAATGTTGGATGCCGCCATCTATTGGGGTTATCCCGAGATCAAATTTATCCACGGAAAAGGTAAGGGAATATTAAAAAAGTTGGTTTATGAAGAATTGCAGTACTATAAAAGTACCGGTTCCATTAGCCATTACCACCCCTCCTATCAAAACGAAGATATTGTTGTCGTACAGATCGGTGTTTAAGAAAATAGATCCCTTAATTTAACTGTTATAAACTCCCTATAACATCTTAACGCGATACACCTGGAAAGGATACTCAACCCTATCCTCACCATTATTCCAGTTTTGAAGCAACTGCATCTGCGCAGAGGAGAAATAAAGATATCCATCTGATCCTACACCTAATGAATCCGGCCAGATCAATCTACTATCCTGAACAACCATTTCTAAACTTCCTTCCGGAGTCAATCTTCTGATCGAGTAATCCAAAGAAGTCGTCAGATAAATATTTCCTTCCTTATCAGCTACCAAACCATGGGTAATACCAACTTCCCCCATATCTTCTATTTTACTGATCAGTTCTTTATCTGATAATTCCCTATCCACCAAATATTGTGTTTCTATTCGATAGAGATGATGTGCATTGATAGGTTTAAAATAGAACCATTTATTATCCTTTGTCAATGCAATCCCATTCACATTCGATTTGAAAGGATTGCCCTTCGCATCCCGCATTTCCTTGCCCTGATAAGAAAGAACAACCTTCGGATCTGCCTTCGTAAATCGGCTGTTTTTGAGCACGGTCCTTGTCTTGCCTGTTTTTAAGTCCAACACTACAATTCCCGCTTGACCCGGATCTGAAAAGTAAGCCATGTGCTTTTCTGTATCCACCCGAACATCATTCAAAGCAGACTTTTCCTTGTCCAGATCTTCAAATACATATTTAGAAACCGAATTCTGATCAGCAAGGTCGATTCCATAAAGGGTGAATTTCCCACCATCTTTTTCATCTGAACTTCCTTTTCCAAAAATGGAGCTGTTGGAGGCAGGTTTTGAGTCCAGGACCCATAGCACATCTTTTGTATCTACATAAATATCCTGAACATTGATAAAATCAGTTTGTTTCAGGATAGGATCCTCGCCATTTTTAGCCGAAGGAAAAGCAGTACGCTTACCATTTACGATTTCGGCCAAACCCATGGTATAGGGCTCTCTTTTTGGGAAGGAAACAAACACCCGATTATCCGAGCTCACGGAAACACCTATAGGCTGTGATTTATCAAAGGATGAAACCACTTCTAATCTGGGATCTTTTAGATTATTTAAGTCTTTATTCTGGGCAGAGAGAGGATTGTTCATGGCAAAGTAAATTAACATACTCGATGCAAAATATTTGGGAATTTTGAGATAGTCCATCTGAAATTATTATTGAAGATTATAAAAGATTTTGTATAATAGAACAAAAACCAGGCGTATTTGTTCAAAAAAAACTGCCTTTATTGGAATTATAAAGGCAGTTTTTCTGAAATATATATTGATTATTTAGCAGGGGTAATCGTGATTTTGCGGAACTCTATTGGTCCATGATCACCTTGGATATAAATCGGTCCAGGTTCGCCTTCCTTGCTATCCAACGCACCACCCGTAATTCCAGGAATTTCCTGATTACTGATCACCGTTTTTCCATTCGCTACGATGGTCACCAATCTTCCAACCAAGGTAATTTCCATTTTCTGCCATTCATTGGGTCCCAATGCCACCATCTCATTTGGCGCTAAGAAACCATAAACACCTGCAAAAAACAAGGCTCCAGGATGTCTATCTTTAGGAGAGTCCTCGATCTGAACCTCGTAACGACCTCTTAAGTATAAGCCTGAATTACTGCCTTCAGGATACCGAAACTCCACATCGATCTTGAAATCTTCATATTTCTGCTCGGTGATCAGGTTGGCACCAGCTGCTTCATTGGTCAGGATACCATCCTTTACTACCCATTTATTGTTCTCATTCGATGGTTTCCAATTCGTCAGATCCTTTCCATTGAACAGTTCCACTGGAGTTCCCCAAGTAGGTGCATTCGTACGTACAAGATAAGGCGCTTTAACACCTGTAAAGCTATACTTTTCGCCTTTGTTCGAGGTAATCGTACCTTTCAGTTCGCCAGCGGCCAATTCTCCTTCAATAACGAAATCACCTTCACCACCTTCCCATTGTGGAGGAATGGCAAAGGAGAACTTTCCATTGGCCAATTTTATATGTGAGATTGGACGGCTACTGCCACTATCCCCTACCCAGTATCCTACCAAGGTAGAGAAACCGGATAATTTGATTTCAATCCAGGAAGGAACTTGATTTCCACCTTTATCAACGGTCAAATCCCATCTGCCCAACAGGTCTTTGGATTCTTCTGGAATGGTTTGTGAGGCTGGATTATGCACTTCTTCTTCTTTTTTCTCTTGCGCACCAGAATTACATGATGTTAATGTCATTCCTAACATCCCTGTAAATGCTAGTCCATAAGCTAATTGTTTGATCATCTCTTATTTATTGTTTTATTTTATACGATATAATATTGTTCCCAACCTTTTTTAGGTGGTGGCCCCATCAGGAGCGCATTCGCAAATTTATCATTCACAATCTCTTTTTTCTCCCGATCGATTTTAAAGGTCGTGTTTAATCTTTGTGCTATTACACCCAAGCAAAACACTTGGCTTAAAGGTCCAGCAATTTCAAAAGGCGAACGCGTTTTTTCCTGCCCCATACAGGCTTTCAGGAAATTCGCAAAATGGTTGGAAGGCGATTTCGCTACTTCCGGTAATTTTGATGCCATATCTTGTGCCTTTTCCTCCGGAATGATACTCAATGTACTTCCATGTGACCCTCCTTTGAACGTTAAATCCTTGGAATATATTATTTTACCAGGATTCAATTTGGCAGGTTCCATTTTTCCGGTACTTGGTGGCGGAATATTGGGATCCAGACCAGAAACGCCATACCCATTGGGAATAGGCGGCAGGTTATCCAGACCATCATACCACATGATATCCAAAGCAGGCATGCGCTTCCGTTTCGGGAAACTGAATTTTAAGGTTGAAGACATCGGAAAAAAGAAAGAATTATGACCATCCAATTTTATGGCCGAAACTTCCGATGGTAAGCCCAGATCCAAAAACTCATGGGCGGTATCCAAAATATGGGCTCCCCAGTCACCTAAGGCTCCCATTCCAAAATCAAACCAGCATCGCCACTGGCCATTGATAAAATCCTTGTTGTAATTATGTCCTAAAGTCTGCATCTGCCACAGATCCCAATCCAATGTACTTGGAATTGGTTCTGCGGTGGGAAAATTCTTCATGTTCACATCCCAGCCATGCCAACGCCTAGGCATGTTCATATGCCCTACAATCTGTGTCACATCCTTAATGATGCCTGCATCCTTCCAAGCTTTGAATTGGAAATAATTGGCTTCTGAATGTCCCTGGTTACCCATCTGGGTCGCCAATTTAGGGTTTTTCTTTGCTTTGGCCATCATCAGCTCCACTTCCTGGAACGTCCTTGCCATAGGTTTTTCTACATATACATGCTTACCCAGATCCAGGGCCATCATGGTAATCGGGAAATGCGAAAAGTCGGGCACTCCAACGGATACCGCATCGATCTGACTCCCTATCTTATCAAACATCACGCGGAAATCCTGAAAGCGAGGAACCTCCGGAAATTTCTCCAGAATTGCCTGGGTATGCTTTGCACCCATATCGGTATCACAAAGCGCCACAATATTACAGAGCCCGGTCTTGTGGAATTCCAAAAGAATCTCCGCAGCCCTGTTTCCAATCCCTACAGCCGCTAAATTAACGCGCTCATTAGGTTTGGCCATTAAGATATTGCCGATGCCACTATGGGCCAATGTTACTGCTCCCCCAGCAATTACCGACTTCTTAATAAAACTTCTTCGGGAAAAATGATGGTTCATCATTTGAACGTCTAGGTTTATGTTAATTTTATGATTATATCTTAAAATTAAAAAAAAATCCTAATTTCGGTATCATTTGTTGACATAATCATAAACCTGTTACACATATTCTCATGTTAAATCTAAAAAGACCTCGTAGCTTATTTTTTAGCTCCTGTTTAATTCTTGGATTATCTTCGTTAGGCATTTCCTGCAGTACGACTAAATCTTCAAGTGGCAGCGGCAATTGGAAAGACCTGTTTAATGGCAAAGACCTTAGTGGCTGGAAAACAGCCGGTGGTAATGCCAAATATTTGGTAGAAGATAATAGTATCGTTGGGGTGATGACCAAGAAAACACCTAATTCTTTTTTGGTTACCGATAGGGAATATGGCGATTTTATCCTGGAGTTGGATGTTAAATTGGAAGGGAATAGTACCAATTCGGGCATTCAGACGCGGAGTCATATCGATCCTAAAGGAAATAATGGCAGAGGAAGGGCGTATGGTCGACAGGTGGAAATCGATCCTACGGAGCGTGCCTGGACCGGAGGTATTTATGATGAAGGTAGAAGGGAATGGTTATATCCATTGGATCTGAATCCAGTGGCACGGAATGCGTATAAAGCGGAGGAATTCAATCATGTGCGGATTGAAGCCATTGGGAATGAGACGAGGACTTGGATCAATGGAGTTCCGACATCGTATGTAGTGGATAGCTTGGATGCTACTGGATTTATTGCGCTGCAGGTACATAGCATCCCGGATAATTTGGATGGAAAGAAGGTTTATTTTAAGAATATAAAAATCCAGACGGAGAATCTGAAACCCAAGGCTTTTCCGAAGGAGGTTTATATCGTGAATACCAATGCCAATCAATTGAGTAGGGATGAGCAGGCGAATGGGTATAAGTTGTTGTTCAATGGAAAGGATCATGCGGGATGGATAAGTGCAAAAGGAAGTAAGTTTCCGGAGAAAGGCTGGAATATCAAGGATGGGATTATTTCTGTGCAGAAATCGGATGGTGGGGAATCAACGAATGGTGGGGATATTATTACGGAAAAGCAGTACAAGGCTTTTGATCTGTCCTTTGATTTTAAATTGACGCCGGGGGCGAATTCAGGAGTGAAGTATTTTGTGACCTTGAATGAGAAGACTGCTGGATCGAGTATTGGTCCGGAATATCAGATTTTGGATGATGCTTTGCATCCGGATGCAAAATTAGGGAAGAATGGGAATAGGACCTTGGCGTCGTTATATGATCTGATTACTTCGGATCGGAACCCAAGACCTCGTAAACCGATTGGGGTATGGAACAGGGGAAGGATCGTGGTGGAACCTAATAATAAGGTGACTTATTATTTGAATGGGTTTAAGATGTTGGAGTTTGTGAGGGGATCGGAAGAGTTCAGGAAATTGGTGGCCGGAAGTAAGTATAAGGATTGGGAGAGGTTTGGGGAAGCCGAGCAAGGACATATATTGCTGCAGGATCATGGAGATAATGTTTCTTTTAGAAGTATAAAAATCAAGGAGCTGAAGTAGCGTCATTGCTCCCTTCTTCCGCGTCATTGCGAGACCAAAGTCATTGCGAGGAACGAAGCAATCTTTCCTTCAGTACAAAAAAAGGCACGACGAAAGATTGCTTCGTCGTGCCTTCTCGCAATGACGCGATGGACTCCTACCCTTCTTCCTCTACCTTTATCCCTATCACTGCTCTTATACCATCCACAGCAGCTTTAAATTTCTCCAACTCCGCTGTTTGCTGATTGATAAAACTATTATCCTCCAATC
>Ga0308157_10008708_pt1 | contig 11455 bp, 13 predicted proteins | sample PhyBR1_FD_201035 | JGI IMG/M metagenome (GOLD analysis project Ga0308157, IMG submission 201035) | Phyllosphere microbial communities from UC Gill Tract Community Farm, Albany, California, United States - DLSLB.R1 | ecosystem: Host-associated > Plants > Phyllosphere > Unclassified | place: USA...
AAATGAAATCATCGTATTTAATTACAAAAGAAGAGATTCTGAAATTATACAAACCAATAGATTCCAAAGCACATAAAGGAACACAAGGTCATGCGGTGATTATTGCCGGAAGTTATGGCAAAATAGGGGCAGCGGTTTTAGCTTCAAAAGCCTGCCTAAAAACAGGCTGCGGACTCGTAACAACTTTTGTACCCAAATGCGGTTATCAAATACTTCAAATTTCCATTCCAGAAGTGATGGTGGCAACTGATGAAAATGTGAATTTTATAACCAATATTCATCTGCCATTAATTCCGCAAGCAGTTGGATTCGGCCCAGGAATAGGGAAGGAACTCGGAACACAAAAAGCTTTATTTGAGTTTTTAAGAGTCAATAAAGCGCCTTTAGTTCTCGATGCAGATGCATTGAATATTATTTCAGAAAATTTATCTTGGTTAGAATTAGTTCCAGAAGACACGATTCTGACACCCCACCCAAAAGAATTAGAACGTTTGATAGGGAAATGGAATTCAGAAGCTGAGAAATTTCAAAAAACAATCGCTTTTTCAGAAAAATATAAAGTCATTGTGGTTATGAAAGGCGCACCAACCTACATTATCAACAGAACTTCGGTTTACGAAAACACAAGCGGAAACGCGGCACTCGCAACCGCAGGAAGCGGCGACGTTCTAACCGGAATCCTCACAAGTCTTCTAGCACAAGGCTACGAACCCAAATATGCTTCAAAACTAGGCGTCTACCTCCACGGACTAACAGCCGATTTAGCTTTACCCAAAACAGGTTATGAGTCTTTTACAGCTTCTACTATTATTAAGTATTTAGGGAAAGCTTTTTTAGAATTAGAGAATGTGTCAATTAGATAATTAGTTGTACGTTTTGTCATCCTGAGGAACGAAGGATCACACCAGAAACTCCGCACAGTAGCCATAAAGTAATTTGCCAATCTTTGTCGAGCTCCTAGTGTGATCCTTCGTTCCTCAGGATGACAAAAAATGAGAGTAAATCTGCCAAGATCTGCTCAAATCTTTTTGAATCTGCGTGAAAGGAAAAATCTAAAATCAAAAATCATTAAGTTTGTAACATCCAAGATTAGAGACTTAGCAACTTAGTTTCTTAGCATCTTAGAATCTTTAAAAAATGAAAAACAACTTCGATCTCAGAACGGTAAACGTCATGCGATATATAACGCCACTGCGCGAAGGCGGTTCTTTACCCGCTTTGGCAGAAGCCGATGACGATTTTAAATACGTATTAAAATTTAGAGGTGCCGGACACGGCGTAAAAGCCTTAATAGCCGAATTAGTCGGCGGACAAATAGCAAAAGCCTTAAAATTACAATTGCCAGAATTAGTATTCGCCAATCTTGACGAAGCTTTCGGAAGAACCGAAGCCGATGAAGAAATTCAGGATTTACTGCAAGGAAGCCAAGGATTAAATTTGGCACTTCATTTCTTATCTGGCGCCATTACTTTTGATCCTGCTGTGACCACTGTCGACGCTAAATTGGCTTCACAGATTGTTTGGCTAGACGCTTATATTACAAACGTAGATAGAACTTTCAAAAATACCAATATGCTAATCTGGCATAAAGAATTATGGCTGATTGATCACGGTGCATGTTTGTATTTTCATCATTCTTGGAACAACTGGGAACAGCATGCCAAAAGCCCGTTTGCGTTGATAAAAGATCACGTTTTATTGCCACAGGCTTCACTTTTAAAAGAAGTTGATGCCGAGTTTAAAGCCATTTTAACCCCAGAAGTTTTAGAAGAAATTGTCAATACAATTCCGCTTGACTGGTTGCAATGGGAAGATGCAGACGAAACTCCTGAAGGATTGCGAAATGTTTATTTGCAGTTTTTAAAAACAAGATTAGAGAATTCAGAAATATTTGTAAATCAGGCTCAAAATGCAAGATAACCACTTATACGAATATGCTGTGATTCGTGTTGTGCCAAGGGTAGAACGCGAAGAATTCCTGAATATCGGAATCATTTTGTTTTGCAAAAAAGCCAAATTTATAAAGGTTCTTTTTCATTTAAATAAAGAAAAAATACAAGCCCTTTCTTCCGATTTTGACATCGAACAATTAGAATGTAACCTGACTTCTTTAGTAAAAATCGCCAACGGAGCAAAAGACGGCGGTCCAATTGCTGAGTTTGAGATTCCAGAGCGTTTTAGATGGTTAACCGCAATTAGAAGTTCGGCCATTCAAACTTCAAGACCTCATCCAGGTTTGAGTCAGGATTTGGAGAAAACTATTCAGAGATTGTTTGAGGAGTTGGTGCTTTAAAAAAGGGACTGAGGTTCTAAGATGCTAAGGTTCTAAGGTTTTCTGTAGAGACGCACAGTGCGTTTTACATTGTGTAAAAAAATCTCGCAAAGGCGCGAAGTCGCAAAGTAATTTAACCATGTAAGTCATATAAGTTCATTTTAGGTATAGCTTAGATTATCTTATATAACTTATATGGTAAAGAGAAAAAAAACTTTGCGACTCTGCGACTTTGCGAGATTAAAAAAAACTTTGTGCCTTCGTGTCTTCGTGGCAAAAGAAAAAAAATAAAAAACCACGAATTGCAATAAATGCAATCCGTGGTTCTAACTAAAAACTAACTTACTTTTTATTCTAATTCAATTTAAAAAGAGCCACAAACATTCCCACCTAAAGTAGGTCCTGCATTTGCAGAAATATCAGCTTTAACCGCAGTTTTAGCCAATTTTACGATGGAGTAAGGCGGAGTAAAAGCAGTACCGCTTCCAGCCTGAGTTCCTGTTACATTTGTAAATACGTTATCAGTAGAAGTAACGGCAGTAAAACCAGACATTAAATCGATTGGATTTTTTACACCTTCAAAAACATTGCTTTCTACGCGAATATTAGCTTCAAAACCTGCTGCAACACATTTGTTGCTTACGGTGCTGTTAAATAAACTGTTTACAATATGCACTTTTCCAAAACGAACTCTTGGCATTCTTTCTTTACAGCCTGGAGCCCACCAGCATCTTGCAAAAGTAATTCTCAATTTACCGCGATCACCAGTTGCACCATCACTTGAACCAATTAAATTTGAATATCTATGGTCATCTGATCCTCCAGAACCACCTGCTTTTGGAGGTTTTAGGTAGTGGAATTTAGAATACGTAACCGAGATATAATCTGATTTGTTTTTGATGTCGAAGTTTCCATCAACACCATCTCTAAATTCGCAGTGATCTACCCAAACGTTTGTACATTCGTCAAGGATTGCATTATCCCATCCGTCAGTGTCATAAGCGCCTGGACCTTCAAAAATCAAGTTTCTGATGATGATGTTTTTACATCTTTTAATATTGATGATTCCAGAACCATCTTTGGTTTGATTCGTCGAAACCAATTTTGCTCCACTTACTCCATAAATTGTTTTTCCTGTTTGATCTTGAAAAGACAATCTTGTTGTAATTGTAATGGTTCCAGAGACTTTAATCACTTTTACAGAAGTGTTCTCAATAGCCGATTTCAACTGAGCGTAAGTCGTAACTGTAGTTTCGGCAGCAGAGCCACCACCTGTTGTGCCTCCGTTTTGAGAAGCCCATCCTGGAACCTCAGCGCAGTTTCCAATTTTACCCGTTGGGTTGGTTGCAGCTGTTTCAACGGTTGTTTCATTGCTTTGAATCCCTGCTTCTGTGTTTGAAGCAATTTCTTCAGAATTACATGCTGTAAATCCGAAAATCAATGCTGCAGCGAACATTGAAAGTTTTGATTTTAAGTTCATAATAAGTTTGGTTATTTAAAAAAGTTTAACAGGGCAAAACTCAGTATTATTTGTAGGAAAAAAGTTGAACAAGTTCAAACTTTTACAAAAAAATCTACGAAATGTGTTTTTTTAACACTTGTAAATTTACAAAAATGCACAAATAGCGTATTTTTACGTAATCGATTACATTGGTTAAGCCCCTAATTAATGATGAAGCGATAACAAACTTATTCCTTAAACAAAAACCACAAAAAATGTACAACCTACTAAGAAAAAACATTGAAAGGAAAATTCCGCTCACGGATGAAGAATGGGACATTATTGTCTCTAAAGCCGAATTGATAAAGCTGAAAAAGAATCAGTTTTTGCAAATTCAAAATTCTCAGAATAGTTATGAGGGTTTCATTTTAAAAGGATCATTTAAAACCTACATTCTAAACGAAAACGGAACAGAAACGGTAATTTTCTTTTCTTTCGAAAACGAATGGATGTGTGATCTGGAAAGTTTTTACCACCAAAAGCCGACAACGTACAACATTAAAGCTATTGAAGACAGTGAAATAGTGGTCATCAATAAAATGCAAAAAGCGTATTTGTTTGCTGTAATTCCGAAACTCATTAAGTTTCATGTTCTGATGATCGAACGAGCCAATGTTGCCATTCAGCAACGGCTTTTAGACGTTCTCAACAAAACCTCAAAACAGCGTTATTTGGATTTTAAAGAGCGTTACCCGCAAAAGGTAAGTTCTATAAACAATAAGAATCTTTCGTCGTATTTGGGCGTTTCGCATGAGTTTCTTTCGAAGATAAAAAGGACAGTTTCTTGATTTTTTTTAGGTTCAAAGATGCAGAGTAACAAAGTGACAAAGGTTTTTCTGTATAGACGCACTGCGGTGCGTCTAGGTATTTGCCACAGATTAAAGAGATTAAAATGATTTTTGTTTCACGCAGATTTTGCAGATTAAGCAGATTTAATTTAATAAATGATCTATTTTAAATCTGCTTAAATCTTTTTAAATCTGCGTGAAAAATCTTTGCGCCTCTGCTCTTAATAGCTATCAGAATTGCGCGATTAAAAAACTTCGAGTCTTTGTGCCTTCGTGGCAAGTATTAAAAATTCAACACTCCAAAAAGACATTCAGTAGAAAAATGAAGCATTACATTTTCCTTTTCTTCATTTTCAATAACCAATACATCATAAGGTTGTAAATGGTGTGTCTTTTCATTAATTGTAATAACTGTTGTATCTAAAGAAAATATAATTACTACGTCAGCATTACAATTCTGGTTACTATTGGCTATTTCCAGTTTATGATGGGATATTTTTTCAGAAATCATCCAATTAAAATCAGTGCCTTTTGTATAAGAAGTTACCTCATCATCGGAGTTAAATTCCATGATTTCATACTTCTCATATGCCTTTTTTTCTTTGTTTACCTCAACATCTAAGTCGTTATCGAGCATAACCAGATATCGGTAATAGCCTTTAAATTTGGTAAACTCTGAAGGCACTTCCTCTATTGTAGCACTGCTTATCCTGAACCCAAAATCTCTATTGGCATAATTTGCCATTTTCGGAAAGATCATATATTCATATGTCAATCCGCCGCTCCAAATAGAGGGTTTAGTATTTTTTTTAGAGAAATGCTGTACGTTCATTTATTGAATATTTTAAAAATTTTATTCTCTTTTTTTGTCCTCCTGAGCGAAGTCGAAGGATTATAAGTAGCTCGACAAAGAAAAAAAACTTTGCTGAATAGCTTGGCGATCCTTCGACTTCGCTCAGGAAGACAAACCGTATAGAAGCTTTATAAAAAAAACTTTGCGTCTCTGCTCCCGATAGCTATCGGGATTGCGAGATTTAAAAAACTCAGCGAATCTCTGCGTAGTTCTTTGCGAATCTTTGTAGTATAACCCTATAATACTTTCTCCAAATAAATAAACTCCAAAGGTTCAGCAGAAACTGTAGTATGAATTTCACTTTCAGGGAAAGCTTCACGTTTTCCTGTATCAACATAACCATGACGTTTGTACCACGCCACAAGCTCCTCACGAACTGAAATAACCGTCATAATAATACTCGATAATCCCAAAGATTTAGCATGATTTTCGGCTTCAGCCAAAAGCTTTTTCCCGATGCCGCTGTTTTGAAGTTCTGGCGAAACGGTTAACATTCCTAAATACAATTGATGCACTTTTTCGACCAATAAAACCGAACCGATAATCTTGTCATTCTCTGTAAATTTCAGAATCGTATTTTTTGGATCAAGAAAGATTTCGGTCATTTCTTGTTCGTCGGTTCTTTTTCCTTCTAGTAAATGCGCTTCGGTTGTCCAGCCTTTTTTTGAGGTTTCGCCTCTGTAAGCGGAGTTTATTAAGATGGTTAATGCGGGAATGTCTTCGATTGTTGCTTTTGTAATCATGTTAATCTGTATTATAAATAGAAATGATTTCCAGTTTTAATTGGAAAATATATGAATTGTCACCAGCGTTAACTGGAGAAACAAAATTACATTAGAAAATGTCTTTCGGTTCAATTATCGTTTAATATTCTTTTGTTTGCGATTTATCAAATAACAATAGGTTAAATGAGATGTTAAAACTAATACCAAACCAATGTTCCAATAGATTTCAAAATAGGCAAAGGCATTGTATAAACAAAAAAATGAATTTTTGGTTTCATCTACAATTTGAAAATGAAGAGGAAAAACAAATAAAAAAAGCATTAGAAAAATAGATAGGACGGTAAGACGGCCATATTTTATTTTATAAAAGTCAACTACTCCGTAAGATAACATTTGCATGATTAATATAATTACAAAAAATCCTTCCATTTTTATTTAAGTTTTTATGTACGATTATATTCTTTTTACTTTCAAAAATTTATTAAATGTAGGGAAATATTTAAATAAAAATTCTTGAAATTTGTATAGATCACAAAATCAATAAAGTATGGGCAGAATACATTTATTTGAGTTCGAAGACCAGCAATGGCTTCCAGAGTTTATTAGAAATTACATGACCGATTTTTTGCAGTTTCTTTCGAATAAAACAGCCATGTATAAAGGCATTGTTCCTATAATTGAAAAAGCTTTAAAAGAAACCCAAACCAATCAAATTATTGATCTCGCATCAGGTGGCGGTGGCGGACTGATTTGGCTGAATAACGAATTGCGAAAAAACAATCCCGATTTAAAAATTCTGCTGACCGATTATTTTCCCAATATTCCCGCATTCGAACATACACAAAAACAAGCCGATAATTTCGATTTTGTAAAAACCTCTGTTGATGCCAGAAACGTTCCTGAAAACCTAAAAGGACTCCGAACGCAATTTTTATCCTTTCATCATTTTAAACCCAAAGATGCACAGAAGATTCTGCAAAATGCGATTGATAGTAATAGTTCCATCGCGATTTTTGAAGGGCAGGAGAGAAGCGTTCCGAGTATTGTAGCGATGATACTGTCGCCGATTTCTGTTTTGCTGACAACGCCTTTTATTAGACCTTTTAAAATTGGCAGAATTATTTTTACGTATCTGATTCCAATTGTGCCCATTTTGGTTTTGTGGGATGGTGTGGTTTCTTCTTTAAGAACCTATTCTGTTGAAGAAATGAACGAATTGATTTCTAAATTAAATAATAAAGAAAGTTTTAATTGGGAAGTTGGAAAAGTAAAATCTGGACCCGCAAAGATTTTGTATTTGTTGGGAACGAAGAAATAATTTTACATTAAACTGCTAGCGCGAGTGGATGTTTATAATATTTTTTCGAAATAGTGTCAAACTTTAAGATGTTAGAATTTAAAAAAAAAAAGCATTCCGTTAGGAATGCTTGATTACTGGAAATTAAATTTGAGTTATGTTTATTCACAACTGATTTTTCTGATAATATGGTCAACAGAATAGTATCTGTTTTTATCTTTTAAGTAAATAATAAAATGATACGTTTGATTTGTATTATCATTTTTTACAATTGCGTCTAATTGTTTTCTGCTAGTATTTATCTTTAGTTTGGAATTGTTACTAATTGGATTCGAACTAAAAAACACCTTTTTATTATTTGCCAAAATTGTAAAACCTGATATTTCCTGTTTTTTAGTGTCTTTTCTAAAAACGATTTCATCTGTTTTTTTATCAAATTCAAAAACAAATTTTTGATGATTTTGAGAAAAGATTTGAAGACCTAAAAAGAATGTTATAATGATGTATATCTTTTTCATATTTAATCGATTTAAGGTGTTTTGATCTTTTTTAAGAAGAAATACCAACAGCTTAATTTATAGTTTTACCATCGACAATCCAAACTCTTTCAACATGATAGAGATCTCCAGAATCTTTGTTAGTTTTTACAAAAAAATAAAGGTCGTAAAAATCTGAATAGTAAAAATCTGGTTTTTTACTTTTATTATATTCCTTTCTTTTTACAATTTCATTATTTATAGTCTCAAGATTTGAAAGCGATTTTTTTATGGAATCGAAAGATGTTTTTTTCTTTTTTCCAATATATTTAAATGTTGTTTTCTCAACAGTAAATATATTTTTCTGTAAGGTCATTGTTGCGCTATTAAAAAGTATGACTTTTTTTTCTTTGCTAATTTGTCCAGCAGCTTGTAAAGTAATTAGCGATAGGAGAAATATTAAGACATTTGCTTTCATTATTGACAGTTTGAATTTTGGTTATTAAAATTTGAAATAATTGATAAAATATTATTTTGCTTTTCAATGGGTAGTTTCTTCCAAGCAATTGTGTTTTTAAGCCCTTCCCATGATAAAGCCTCGTAAGTTTCATTTGTGAGTGTATTATCAAATTGTCTTAAAGTCTTTATAATAATATCTCTGTAATGCATCGCCATTGCTTCATGCTGAGCATCTGATGGATTTTGACCTGGCAAAATATTAAATTCATATCTCATATAGTAATCATACAATCCCGGGTAATCATTTCTAAGTTGATTTAATTGATCTGTATTAAATTGTATTTGTGGTTGTCCAGCTACTGAGAGTAATTTTCGATAAATTTCAGCATGAATCATTTCGTGCATAAATGTTCGTGCAATTGAAAGAGCGGGTCTGTTTAAGTTATTTTCATTGAATTTTATATTTATTAAATAATTTATTGGACTTGTTGTTTCTGCGTTAACATTATTTGCTAAGGTACTACTTACAGATAATTTTAAGTTCGCTACTGAGAATTTACTATCAAAATTTTTCAAATAAGTTTGAAATGTCGGCGATCCGCCCAATTTGGTAAATACGGCAACCAAACAAGGATTGTTTGAAAAAGAAGGGTCAGTAATGACTACATCCAACAAGCCACTTACACCTGCATAACTTTTTCCGTCACTTGTGTAATAATGAGCTGTTCGTTGCAATATGATAGCATCTCTATCTCCCGATCCGTCGCATGGATAAGGCAAGATAGAGGTAGTTACAACTGTATCCATATACTCAACAGATAAAATTTTTCCGTTTAAGCTAACCACTCGCCAACGGTCTTGCGCTTGCTCTACAACTATTGTATATCTCCCATCACATAAAGGTATTTTTTTTGTATTGCCTGATGAAGAATAAAACAAGTTTATTGTTTCAGCCAAAAAATCTAAAGCTTTGCTTTCAGAAATATTTCTGGCGTTTCCGTGGTTAATTGCAATAGTACCCAGATTTTGCCCATTTAATGAAAACACATTAAAAACACCTTTAAATTTATCCAATTTTGTGATAGTTTTAGAATAGGCTTCACTATCATTATTGCTAAAGACTTCGATAAAATAGTTTTTGGATTCTCCATCTGACTCAATTGAGATTAATTGATAATTCATTTCAGCCTTTAAAAAACTGCTTTGGATTTTGCTGGGTATTTTTTCTTTTACGTCAAATTCTACTATTGCGACATCTTTCTTTTTTGTCTGTAGCGCATTATTCCAATTGACTTCTACATTTTCCGCAATATTTACATTGCTAAATTTCTCGAGATGCAGCTCCTCTTTTAGCTGGTTTAAACTGTCTGTTTTTCCTGTTTTATCACTACTATCGTTAGTACAAGATAGCAATAAAAATAATAAAAAGGCACCTGTTAGATAATTTGTAATTCGGCTCATAATTAGATTGGTTTTTTAGTTTATTAAAATCAAATATATAGGTTTTTTACTACATTGTTTGTTTTTTAAGAAAAAGTTTACGTTTTTGAAAGTGTTAATTAAAATGAGTACCTGTGTTATCAGTGCGTAGAGCAGTATTTTCTAATAAACTTTAACATTTATATTTATATAACTTCGGAAAGTTATAGACGTAAAATTTTGTGTTCTTTATGTTTGATAAATCTTCTGCTACATGAAGTCCTAACTTCGCGCCCACACCCGCGCTATCGGAACAACTTTTATTAATAGCGGTGTTCTGTGATCGATCTTGCAAAATTGTCTGCTTGTGTTAGTCATGAAGCACTTTATACAACTCATCCAACAATTCCATTTCATCAGAAGGCAAAAGCTGTATCGCGATTTCAAGAAGAAGCATAACATCAATGGCAGTTTGAGATTCTTCCTGTTGAAGCGTGTTAATACTTGTTCTTAATAGCGAAATAATGGTTTGCATTAATTCGTTGTAACACGATATCGTCATTTTGGTTTTAAAAGAGTTTCTGTTCTTTTTACTGGGTTTTAATTGTGTAAAATAGTTAACTCTGGCTGCAAATTCTAAAAAATCGGTTATTGATAATTTACTTGATTCTGTCATGGCTTATAGTTTTAATTGATGTAAAAATCTTACTTTTGTATGATTAGCGGCAAGTAAGCCAGAGATTTTGAGTTACAAAAATATTTACGTTTGTATATCACAAATGGACTTAGTTTTTTACAAAAATCTATTTTTCCTTAAGAATTTTAAATATCTTTGAATTATGAGTACAGCAACAAAACCAAAACATATCGGCAGAAACATAAGCCGTATCAGAGAGCTTAAAGATATGAAGCAGGATGCACTGGCACTGGCTTTAGGCATAAGCCAGCAGATGGTTTCGAATATTGAAAACAGCGAAACGGTTGACGAGCAAAGATTAATTGAGATTGCAAAAGCTCTTGATGTTTCTGTTGAAGCAATTAAAAACTTTTCAGAAGAAGCGGTTTTTAATATTATTGGAAATACCATTCAAGATAATGGTACGCTTTCGACTACGACAGGTAATTTCAATTGCACTTTTAATCCTTTAGATAAAGTTGTAGAACTTTACGAACGTTTGGTGCAAGCTGAAAAAGATAAAGTTGAATATTTGGAGAAATTATTGAATGGGAAATAAACGTTTTTAAACATATATTAGTTGTAAAAAAGAGATCTTAATAAAGATCTTTTTTTATGCTTTTTTCTTGTGCTGTGCGAAGTCTCCCGACTTCGTACCCGTTCCAATTAACCACAAAGCAAATTACAATACATTAAAACGGATATTAGGAGCGGGTACGAAGTCGGGAGACTTCGCACAGCGATCGTAATACTTCGTAGAGCGGGCTTCGCACAGCGATCGTAACTTCGTAGAGCGGGGAAATTATTGAACGAGAAATAATCCGTTTTTGAAGATATATTAAATTGAAAAAAGAGACCTTTGTAGACTGCACCCAAAAGTTTAGACAAATTAATAATTAAGTTTTATAATAATGAGCTCGATATTGTATCGGGCTCATTCCTTTTAGATTAAGTTTAATTCTGTCATTATTATAATAATTTATATACTC
>Ga0308157_10008709_pt1 | contig 11454 bp, 10 predicted proteins | sample PhyBR1_FD_201035 | JGI IMG/M metagenome (GOLD analysis project Ga0308157, IMG submission 201035) | Phyllosphere microbial communities from UC Gill Tract Community Farm, Albany, California, United States - DLSLB.R1 | ecosystem: Host-associated > Plants > Phyllosphere > Unclassified | place: USA...
CGCTAGTTTCTCGATATGTGCGCCGCGGCCGCACTATGGGGTCTACGACCTCCGCACGGCCCACCGGCCGACCGAACACAGGATGTGCCGACATGGCCGACGATCTCGATTTCCGGATCACCACCACGCGCTTCGACGAGGAGTACGCCCCCGCGGCGACCTCGCGCGTCACCACCAACTTCGCGAACCTGGCTCGCGGCGAGCACCGCAGGGAGAACCTTCGGAACGCGCTGAGCATGATCAACCACCGGTTCAACGACCTCGCCGACTGGGACAACCCGACGCGGGACCGCTACGAGCTCGAGCTCGACATCGTCTCGGCCGACCTGCAGTTCGCCGCGGAGGGGGCGCAACAGGAGTTCCCGCTCATCGAGGTGCTCGACGTCACGATCGTCGACCGGACGACGGGGGCCAGACACAAGGGCATCATCGGCAACAACTTCTCGTCGTACGTGCGCGACTACGACTTCAGCGTTCGCCTCGCGGAGGCGAGCGAAGCCACTGGGGGCTTCGCGCTGCCCGACGCCTTCGGCGACCTGCACGGCAAGCTGTTCCAGCGCTTCCTCGACTCCGCCGCGTACCGCGACCGCAGCTCGTCGACCCCGGTCATCTGCATCAGCGTGTCGACGAGCAAGACCTACCGGCGCACCGAGAACCATCATCCGGTGCTCGGCGTCGAGTACGAGCCGGAGGGCGGGTCGCTGACCGACGCCTACTTCGGCAAGATGGGCCTGCGCGCTCGCTACTTCATGCCGCCCCGCGGAGCCGCTCCCCTGGCCTTCTACCACCGCGGCGACCTGCTCAACGACTACTCGAACCTGCAGCTGGCCGGCACGATCGCCACGATGGAGACGTTCCAGAAGATCTACCGCCCCGAGATCTACAACGCGAACTCGGCGGCGGCGAGCGTGTACCGCCCGAGCCTCGAGGAGGCCGACTACTCGCAGACCAAGGTCGCCTACGACCGCGAGGAGCGCAGCCAGCTCGGCACGATCCAGGGCAGGCACACGCGCGAGGCGCTGATCGAGCCCCACGGCGATCTGCTCGATCGATGGGCGGCCGAGCGCCCGGTGCCCGTCGCATGACCACGGAAGGATCCACGACTATGCCGACTCTCATCCCCGCCTCGATCGTCGGCAGCCTGCCGAAGCCGTCCTGGCTCGCGAAGCCAGAAGTGCTGTGGTCGCCCTGGAGCCTCGAGGGCGAGGTGCTCGCGGAGGGCAAGCGCGATGCCCTCCGCATCGCGGCCCAGGAGCAGCGTCTCGCGGGGCTCGACGTCATCAGCGACGGCGAGCAGACCCGCCAGCACTTCGTGACCACCTTCATCGAGCACCTCGCGGGCGTCGACTTCGAGCGCCGCGAGACCGTGCGCATCCGGGACCGTTACGACGCGAGCGTTCCCACCGTCGTCGGCGCGGTGAGCCGGGATCATCCGGTGTTCGTCGACGACGCGGCGTTCCTGCGCACGCAGACGGACCAGCCCATCAAGTGGGCGCTGCCCGGACCCATGACGATGATCGACACCCTCTACGACGCCCACTACGGCAGCCGCGAGAAGCTGGCGATGGAGTTCGCCGCGATCCTCAACCAGGAAGCGCGCGAGCTCGAGGCGGCCGGCGTCGACGTCATCCAGTTCGACGAGCCGGCGTTCAACGTGTTCTTCGACGACGTGAGCGACTGGGGCGTCGCTGCGCTCGAGCGGGCGGCCGAGGGGCTGCGCGCCGAGACCGTCGTGCACATCTGCTACGGATACGGCATCAAGGCCAACAACGACTGGAAGGCGACGCTCGGGCCGCAGTGGCGCCAGTACGAGAACACATTCCCTCTGCTGCAGCGCTCGAGCATCGACACCGTCTCGCTCGAGAGCCACCACTCGCACGTGCCCCTCGAGCTCGTCGAGCTGCTGCGGGGCAAGCGGGTCATGCTCGGTGCGATCGACGTCGCGTCCGACGTCGTCGAGACGCCGGATGAGGTCGCCGACACCCTGCGCAGGGCACTCGCGCACGTCGACGCCGACAAGCTGATCGCCAGCACGAACTGCGGCCTCGCACCGCTCGACCGCGGCGTGGCGCGAGGCAAGCTCGCCGCGCTGGCCGCGGGCGCCGCACTCCTCCGGGAGGAGCTCGCGCGCTGAACGTCGCGGAACCGCCCCCTCGTCCGGCGTCGTCGGAGAGGGGGCGGTTCCTGCAGCGTCCGCCGCCGCGCGGACGTGACCCGCCGAGAACAGCTCGCGCAGTTCGTCGCCTGGATCATCGGGAAGCGCTCCCGAACCGAGAACGACAACACGACGAACGGCGGCTAGTTCCGGCGCCGAACCCCGTGGTGCTGGGACCCGATACCTTCCCTTGATAAACGGTCAAACTCTCTGAAAGTTCGCGGGGGCGTCGGATTCGGCGACGCGGTTGCTGCGCTCCGTCAGCACGAGAAGCGCGGGATGCCCCTCAACAGCGCCGCGCCGCCGGACGGCGAGCGTGACCACCGCGACGGGCACGGCCGGTGCAGGCTCGCACACATGCTGCAGACCGTCGCCACGATGACGGTCGGGCTACCTTCACTCTTGCGGAAGGACCACCCGTCGCAGCCCTGCAATACGGGCTCATGCCTGAACACGTAGAATCGACGGTCGTGAGCGAAGCAGCAACCCCAACAAAAATGCTTACCGATCAGGGAATTGCAAGATCGGAGCGCCACCATTGGCATGAATGGGTGCTTGGTCCTCGCTTCATCGACCTGCCCATTCGAGTGGTTGCTCTCATCGATCTCGTCTCGTCAGTCTTTCCCGACACGATGGAGAGCACCGATCCGCTGTATTTGTTCTTCCACTTCGCAGCGCCGCTCCTGGCCGTTGTCGCGACGTATTTCCCCCTCGCGGCAGGACTGACCGCCGCCGGCTTGTTCTGCCTGCATCTGAACGTCAGCCCCGAGGACCTTGACGCTTTTCAGGGTACGATGGTCTTCTGCGTTGCCGTGTTGCTCACACATCTTCGCTGGCGTTCAGCGATCGCGATCACAGCGCTCGCATTCGGCTCATCGTGGCTGGCGATGTTCGTCCATGCACCCGTCGGTTTCGCAAGCTCTTACGGACTCGTGTTCTACGACTGGCTCCGTAGCGCTGTACTGGCACTCACTGCTGCGGCTGTCGAGGTCCGTTTCCGAAGGACAATTCGACAGCGGGAAGAAGCTGCCCGCGCCCATGAGCGAGAGATTCGCTCCCAGCGGCTCCGGTTCGCCGCGGACACACATGACACGGTTTCGCAAGGCCTTGCGCGACAGAGCAGGATGATTGCACTTCTGGCGAACGAGAATCTCACTGAAGAGAAGAACACGTTGCTCAGCGAGCTTTCCTTCACGAACGACGAGACACAAGAACAGATCCGCAACTACCTCTCGCAATTGCACGACGTCGATCATCCGCACAGCGGGCGGCCGCCACACAGCCGCATTCGAGGCCTCCAGACATTGCGCGAGTCGCTGCAGCGAGCCGCCGAGGCCGGCGGTCTGCGTTTGACCGTGCGGCAGGAGATCCCGCCTGAGGCGGTCACAGACCAGAGTTTCGAGGTGTTGCGACTTGTTGCGCGCGAGCTGACCACAAATATGATCAAGCACGCCGCTCCGGGCTCAGAATGCGCCCTTGACCTCGCGTTCGATCGGCCGACGAACATGTTCCGGTTCTCCTCGGCCAACCCGGTACGGTCGTCTGCCAGCCCGGGGGTCGAGACTCCACGCAGCTTGGCAGCTCGCGCGCGCGATCTTGGCGGCACGTGCACAGTCGGTGTGCGTGAGGACATCTATCGAATTGAGGTCACGATTCCCCGTTAGAAGATCCCAGATTTCGGGGAAGCCGGCCCGAGACCGGTACCGCTGATCTGGAGGGATGAACTCCCTTGCACTCACGTTCTCGCTCGTACTCGGCACGATTGGGGCGGGCGCCGCAGCCCCCGAACCTGCGCCTTCTCCTGCTATAAGCGCAACCTCTGCCACCGCAGCATCCATCGATGTCATCGTCACGCCGGCGCAATGTCTGACGTGGAAGAAGACACGCCCCGCTCTCTACCGGAACTACTGCATATGACTTCGCCTGTGCCACCGATCACGATCCTCATCGTCGACGATGATCAGTGGGTCACCCGCGGCCTAGCGGCGGTGCTCGCGACCACACCAGGAATGCGGGTACTCGGCGTTGCGCACACCGGAGAAGAAGCAGTCGCTGCCTATCGGGCTGAGCCCGCCGACGTTGTACTCATGGACATCAATATGGGGTCCGGAATCACTGGCGTGGACGCCACCGCGGAGATTATTCACGAGTTCCCGGATGCACGAATCCTTGTGCTCACTACGACGTCTCCTGGGCCCGGTCTTGCCCGCGCTCTCCACGTCGGCGCGGTGGCGGCCCTCGACAAGACCGTCTCCCAGAGCACTCTCGTCACCACGATCAGGGCCGCAGCGCGCGGTGACAGTCCGACCCTCGTGCGAGGGCTGGCCTCGGACATCATCGCAGGAGCGGACCTTTCCGCCCGATTGCCGGCCACGGCGCCCGAATTAACCACCGCTGAACTGCGAACGCTGCTGTTGATCTGTGAAGGACATAGTTATCCCGAGATCGCAGCCCGGCAGTTCGTCTCAGAGGCGACGGTCCTGACTCACGCGAAGCGACTGCGTCAGAAACTGCACGCGCGCAGCCTCGCACAACTGGTTCTACGCGCTCTTGAGTACCGGTTCATCGACCGCTAAGGAGACTCTGCGTCCAAAAAGATCCCCTAGTTCGGGGACGCCGGCAGAATAGCCCGGCTCGTACGTTAGAGATCATCGCGATGCTCCTGTCGATGATCAGGGAAACGTGGCGCCCAAAATCGGACGCGGGACACGAAACTGTGTCGCCGAAGAACTGGAGGAAACCATGATCAAGAAATCTTTGACAGCCGTCGCAGTCACTGCAGGGTTGGTGCTTGGTGGAGCAGGAGTGGCACACGCCACTGCCTCGGAGTCGAAGTTCTCCACCACGGTGCCGCGTGCGCAGCAGTCGCACTACTGGGAGTACCAGAAGAAGACCACGACGAGCGCTTCGCAGGTAAACTTCGCGTCTATCGGCGGCGGGTATCTGATGAACGTCAAAGCCCAGAACGCCGACGGAGGGAAGCAGTACACCGAGCGCAAGGGCATCGCGAAGGGTTCGACGAACAAGATCGAGAACAAGACCCCGAAGGGCAAGTCGACCCGGCTGATCGTCACGAACAATACCTGGACTGCCGTGACCGTTGCTGTCACAGGCTGGTTCAAGACCAACTAAGTCGCGTGGCGTGGGGGTGGGCAGAGCCGACCGGTGGGTCCGCCCCCGCACCGTTCATCGCTATCCGTGAAAGGCGACATCCCCGTCGTGCCCACAGCCGTCTCACTTTCCCGTCTTCATAGTCCCCTCGACCGGTGGGTGCCGTTCGTGGTCTTCGCGTTGCTCGCCGCCGTCAATCTCACTGCGGGGTTCTCCACTGTCGGGGCCAGCGCCTACCGCTCCGAAGCGCAAATCGTCGGCGAGTTCATGGGCAGCCCGATTCGACTCCTCTTTCCCATTGCAGTAGCCATCATCGCCGGCCCCGCCCTGGCGAGCGAACTGAATCACCGCTACATCGCTTCCACGCGGCCCCGAGAGGACATCCGCTCGTCTCTCACCCGCAAGCTGGGACGCATCAGCGTCGTTCTGTTCCTGGTGTTTTCGGGACTCGCAGCTATCAACGTGCTCGCCGGGTTCTACGTCGCGCCCGCGATCTGGCCGAAGAGCATCGACCCCGCTGGGTTCGAGCTGGCAGATCCGACCGCAATCACGGCAGCGGTGGAAGCGATGGCCCCGCTGACCCGACTGCTGACTGTGGGGCCGCTGGCGTATCTCATCGGCTGTGCGGTGTGGATGGGTGCTCAAGCCGTGCTCTTTGGGTTCGTGACTTTCATCGCCGTGCTCCTCATCCGCAGGAGCGTTCTCGCGCTGGCTATCCCGTTGGGCGTCTACCTGGTCGAATCGATCATGTTCCAGGTGCTGTCGCTCCCGGGGCTCGCTTTCATGAGTTCCACGGTCTACCCCGACGGGCTTGAGCGCTTCTCCATCTCGCAAGCGATCGCGCCCGCGATTGTGCTAGGCGCAGGATCGATCATCGCCGCCGCGTGTCTGGTCTTGACCGCACGTACGAATCCTCGGTTCGCATGATCAGGTCGTTGCGGCAAGGCTTCGCCGAAGCGTTCTGTTCCCCAGCGACGGTAGTCGCCACCGTCCTAATCGGCGCGTTCGAAATCTTCCAGGCACTGGCTATGCCGCCGGATCAGGTGGTGAACGCGTGGGATGTCATCATCGCGGTGCTCTCCGATGCGAAAAGCAGCGCGCTGATCGGCATCATCTGGTGGTACCTCATGCTCGTCCCTGTGTTGACCGATAGCGCCCGAGAACTGCGGCTGATTCGCGACGGGACGATCTTCACCGTCTGCGTCAGGCATCTGTGGGCACTGGTCGGGAAGCTTGGGGCTGCCGCCGCTCAAGTTGTGTTGGCCACTTTGGGGATCGTTCTCGGGTTCGGGTACGAGTGGCGTCTTGAGTGGAGCGCTTGGGCTCGTTCCGCCGTTGCAGATGGCTTCCTGGCCGCGTATTCCTCACCGGCGTACAGTGCTCAGTTCGACAGTCCCACCGTCTTGCTCGTGCTGGTTGCGCTGTTCTCCGGCATGGGTATGCTCTCGACCGGTGCCGTTGCGCTCGCACTCGCGGTGCGCGGGTACCCGCTGACCGCGATGATCGGGTACGGCGTCTTCGTGGTGTGGACAATGTGGAGCAGTTTCGCGGTCGAGCTCCCTACGTTCATCGATACCTCAGCAGTTGTGACGTTCGGGTGGGCGACGTTGCGTCCGAACGGTCTGCTCGCGGCAGTTCTCTGGTGGACCGTTTGCCTCCTGCTCGCTGCCGGGCTGGCGCTCTGGCCGGTCGGCACGGTCGGGTGGAAGCGTCTGGTGAACTCCAGGTGGGCTTCGCTGAGCGCTCTCTGGGCGCTCGCGCTGCTCGGGATCCTGCCGCACATCTTCGGTGGATCCCCGGGCCCGAGTCCGGTCCTTCGGGGCTTCTTCGCCGGCCCCTTCGGCGACATCGTCTCTTACACCATCCCCGTGATCATCAGCATCGCATTTGCCACCTCGTTCCTCGCGCGCCTTCAGGAAGAGACCAGCGGATACGTGCTCTACCGTGCGCTGCGCGCCGGGAGCTACCGTCGGTGGATTCGCTCGCACCTCGTGAGGGAGATCACATACGCGGCACTCCTCACCACCGGTCTCGGCGCACTGCTCCTCATCATGGAGACCAGCAACGGGCAGCCACTGCATCGGACGCTCAACGACCCGTCGTACGCGGTCAGCCTGGTCGGGTTCTTCGCGGTGACGATTGTCCTCGTGGCCCTCGCGGCAGGCTTCATCTGGCTTCCGACCCCCCGAGAGGCCGCGTGGCTCACTGCCATGGGCGCGACCCTCGTTTTGGGGTATCTTCCGCCCTCTGGCACGCTATCGAGTCTCAGCGTCCTCGTTCCATACGCCCTCGATCCCGGACTGCCGCCGGACAGCCTCCCCGTCATACAACTCATCGGCACGATCTCGCTCGCTGCGACGGCCAGCGGAGTGGTCCTTGTCAGAGCAGTTCCTCGCCACGCCGACGCCTTGTACTAGCGACCGCCACCACACCCAGGAAGAACCATGCCTGTCATCACTCTTGAATCTGTCACGAAGAGCTACCGAAATCGTGTGCTCTTCCGTGACGTCGACCTCGTCGTGGAGGAAGGCGAAATCACTTCATTCGCCGGCCCGAACGGAGCGGGAAAGTCGGTGCTGTTTCGCCTCATGTGCGGCTTCGTCGCCCCCGATTCCGGTACGGTCACCATCGCCCCCCAATTCCTGTCCCGCGGCCGCACCTTCCCCGAAGACTTCGGCATCATCATCGATCGCCCCGGATACCTGCCGGGCCGGACCGGCCTCGATAACCTCCGTGAACTCGCTGCGATCCGAGGGATGATCGGTGAGGACGAAATACGATCCGCAATGGAGTCGCTTGGCCTCGACCCCGCGCGCCCGCAGCGCGTCAGGCAGTACTCGCTCGGCATGAAACAAAAGCTCGCGCTTGCGCAAGCCTTCATGGAACGCCCACGGGTTCTCATCCTCGACGAGCCCTTCAATGCGCTCGACGCCGCCACGGTCTCCACAGTCAAAGAGCACTTGCGTACTTTGAACGCACAGGGCGTGACGATTCTCTTCACCAGCCACAATGCCGACGACATCGAAGAGCTCTCAACACGGAAGTATCGCATCGAAGACGCGAACGTCATCCCCGCCTGACCAGCCTCGGACTGTCGCTGGAGAGATTGGCGACGAGCCGCGTCCCACCCGCCGCAACGAGAAGAGCCGGAGCATCTGCTGATGCTCCGGCTCTGACTGGTGACCCCAGCGGGATTCGAACCCGCGTTACCGCCGTGAGAGGGCGGCGTACTAGGCCGCTATACGATGGGGCCAGTCCTGGTTTTCGCTGCCGGTCTTGCGCTCGGCAACCATACGATTATGCCATGCGTCCGGCGACGCTCACAAATCGCACGACGCCTCCGCGCGTGTCGCACGCGCATGCTCTTCGCGCCCGCTCCCCGACGCACTCGCGCCGGTCCGATGCATGAGAAAGGCGCCTGCGCCGCGCGGGTGCGCGGCGCAGGCGCCTCATCGTCAGCTCAGGCGTTCGCGCGGCGGCGGAGCGCGACCAGCACGATGCCGGCCAGCAGCACGGCGAAGCCGCCGATGCCCGCAGCGATCGAGACGGTCGCACCCGTCACAGCCAGCTCGCCGCTGCCGCTCTCGGCATCGTCGACCGGCGCGTTCTCGCTGTTGTCAGCGTCGGTCGCGTCGTCCGCGACGTCGGTCGCGTCGTCCGTCGCGTCGGTCGCGTCATCCGTCGCATCAGTCGCGTCGTCCGTCACGTCGGTCGCGTCGTCGGTCGCATCGTCCGCGGCATCGGTAGCGTCGTCCGCGGCGCCGTCGACATCCGCGTCCGTTGCGCCGTCGGCATCGGCGTCAGTCGCACCGTCGGCGTCCGTCGTGGCGTCCGCATCCGTGGCCGCGTCGGCGTCGTCGTCGACCGGCTCCGCCAGGAACGAGTACGTCACGCCGTTGAACGAGATGTCGCTGACGACCGCGGTCGCGTCGGCCGCGGCGTAGGCTCGCGCGGTACCCGGCAGCGTCGTTGCGACGGCGGGCTCCTCCGGAGCCTTGAGCGCCAGCGCGCCCACGGCCAACACGCGGACGCTGCCGTGTGCGTCGATCGCCTCGAGGATGTCACCGAGCGCATAGGCCTGGTTCTTCACGATCTCGGGCGTCGTGCCGGTCGCGGCGATCGTGCGGCTCACGGTCCACTGGTCGCTCAGCTCGGTGGCCGAGGCGGCACCGGTGAACGGCGCGTACGCGCGCAGCGTGGTGAAGTTCTCCCTGCCGTCGACGGGCTCGCCGTAGAACAGCGGAACCTGCGAGTAGGCCTCGCCCGAGGCGACGGTGATCGAGTACGACGCCAGCAGCGAGAACACGTCGTCGGTCTGGATGGGCGTCTCGAAACCGTTCATGATGTTCGAGTCGGCCGGGCCGCCGAACGCGAGGCCCGCCTCGGTGACCTCGTACGACCCTTCCGGGTCCTCGTCGCTCTCGTGCCAGCCGACGTACTCGGTCTCCGTCTCGTATGCGCGGATATCCTCGGTCGTCACGTACTCGGTGCCGCCCGCATCAATCGGCGAGACGACGCGCCCGAAGGTCGTCGTCGAGTCGCCGAACGCGATGCTCGAGATGACCGACGTGGTCGGCGCCGACGTGTAGACGCCGAAGCCCGAGTAGCGCACGTCGCCCGCGACGTCGAGCTGGTCGAGGATGTCACCGAGCGGAATGCGCGTGTTCGCCGGGATCACTGCGCCACCGAGCTCGATCTTCTTCGACGACACCCAGTTGTCGCTGAGTTCGATCTCGTCCCCGACCGAGTTCTCTGCCGCGCGCAGCGTTGCCCACATGCCATCGTTGGTCGGGAGTCCGCCCACCGTCACAGGAACCTCGAGCACACCCGTGCCGGATCCGACAACGGCCGCACCGGTGATCAGCGTGCCGAGGTCGTCGCCGGTGGTCGCAACGCCGGGTGCGCCTGTTCCGACGAGGCCGTTGAGGAGGTACGAGTTCGCGCTCCCGCCGAGCTCGATGCCGTTCCAGCGATCGACGCCGGTGCCCTGCTCGAAGTGCCAGCCCAGATAGGGTGCGTCATCTGCACCGATCTGATCGAGCGTGACGTGCTCGGACTCGGCCGCGGCGGCGGGAGCGAGCGCGAACGCGGCGGCGACGAGCGTCGCACCCGCGGCGGCGACGCCGACGGCGGCGCGAGCGCGATGTGGCTTGGACACGGATGAACCTCCGAAATATTGAGATGAACGTTCGCAAGATATCACATGCGCGTGAATGGTCCGGCGCCCGATCGACCCCACCGGGCCTCGCCGTGCTGAACACACCGCCGCCGCAACGAGAAGAGCCGGAGCATCTTCTGATGCTCCGGCTCTGACTGGTGACCCCAGCGGGATTCGAACCCGCGTTACCGCCGTGAGAGGGCGGCGTACTAGGCCGCTATACGATGGGGCCAGTCGCGTCGCCTCCGCGGGAGGCAACCTGACTACTATGCCACGCTCTCCCCGCACCCGCAAATCGGCACGATCCCGTAGCCGCCGACCCGGCGCGGGTGTTGACTGGTGCTATGCACATCACCAAGCACGAGCACGCCGCGCTCACGATCGTCGAGCAGGGAGAGACACTGCTCATCGACCCCGGCATGTTCACCCCGGAGCTGCCCGACGTCGGGTCGCTGTCCGCCGTCGTCATCACGCACGAGCACGCCGATCACTGGACACCCGCTCACCTGGCCCGCCTCGCCGAGATCGCGCCGGACGTCCCCATCTTCGCGCCGGAGGGCGCCGCCCGAGCGGCCGCCGACTCCCCCATCCGGATCGTGCGCCCGGGTGAGACGGTGACCGCCGGCGCGTTCTCGCTCGCCTTCTTCGGCGGCACCCACGAGGAGATCCACTCGAGCCTCCCGATCATCGACAACGTCGGGGTGCTCGTGAACGACCGCTTCTACTATCCGGGCGATTCGTACGCGCTGCCGGGCGACGCCTCCATCGACGTGCTCGCCGCCCCCACCGGCGCGCCCTGGCTGCGCCTCGGCGATGCGATGGACTTCATCCTCGCGGCGCGCGCTGCGACGGTCTTCCCCACGCACGACCGCACGCTCTCGGCCGCAGGCCGCGGAATGCACGTCGCCCGGATGACCTGGGCCGCCGAGCAGGCGGGCGGCAGGCTCGTCGACCTCGCGGACGGCGAGGGCATCGACGCCTGACGAGACAGGGGCGCCCCCCCCCACCCGGGGGGGGGCCCCCGGGCCGC
>Ga0308157_10008710_pt1 | contig 11454 bp, 10 predicted proteins | sample PhyBR1_FD_201035 | JGI IMG/M metagenome (GOLD analysis project Ga0308157, IMG submission 201035) | Phyllosphere microbial communities from UC Gill Tract Community Farm, Albany, California, United States - DLSLB.R1 | ecosystem: Host-associated > Plants > Phyllosphere > Unclassified | place: USA...
GTGTTCCCCTATACTAGATTGAGCATTGGGCGCACGAATACCCCCGGAAGCGCATATTGCGCCCGGACACGTCTGTCTTCATCTGATCATTGTACGATTTTATCGCAGGCTTCACAAGCGGCTTAACGGATTTTCTTTGCTGCGCCGCGGATCTTTACCGCCTGCTTTCACCTTTAATAAACGGAGCTGAACTTATGAGAATTCCTGAACAATTAACCTTGATCGCCACTTGTGCCATGGGCATCGAAGCGGTCGTCGCACGCGAATTGAAAGACCTCGGCTACGCCGATGCCTGCACCGAAAACGGCCGCGTCACCTTTACCGGCACGCCTGCCGATATCTGCCGCGCCAATCTGTGGCTGCGCACCGCCGATCGCGTCTTGATCAAAATGGCCGAATTCCCGGCTGTCACGTTCGAAGAACTGTTCCAAGGCGTCAAAGCCGTCGATTGGGCAGGCTTCATCCCGGAGTACGGCGAATTCCCGGTCAACGGACGCTCGCACAAATCGCAGCTGTCCAGCGTTCCGGCCTGCCAATCCGTGACGAAAAAAGCGGTGGTCGAGAAAATGCGGGAATCGTACGGAACCGAATGGTTCAACGAAGACGGCCCACTGTTCACGCTTGAAGTGACGATGCTGAACGATATCGCCACGATCACGCTCGACACGACCGGCCCTTCGCTGCACAAACGCGGTTACCGCAAAACGACCGTCGAAGCGCCGTTGAAAGAAACGATGGCCGCCGCGCTGATCCTGCTCAGCCGCTGGGGCCCGCACCGCCCGTTCTACGATCCGTTCTGCGGCTCCGGCACATTGCCGATCGAAGCCGCGCTGATCGGCTGGAACATCGCGCCGGGCCTGCGCCGCAGCTTCCCGTCCGAACGTTGGGATTTCGTGCCGGAAGAACTGTGGAGCCAAGCGCGCGACGAAGCGTTCGACGCCGTGCGCGACGAGATTCCGCTGAACATCGGCGGCAGCGATATCGATCCGGAAGCCGTCGAGATCGCCAAAGCTTCGGCCAAACGCGCGGGTCTCGGCACCGAGATTTCGTTTAGCGTCCAGCCTGTCGCCCGCTTCAAAGCGGAAGGCAAATTCGGCTGCGTGATCACCAACCCGCCTTACGGCGAACGTCTCAGCGAAGAAGAGGAAGTCGAGAAAATGATCCGCCAGCTCGGACGCGCCGCGCTTGATCTGCAGGACTGGTCGTTCTTCGCGATCACCCCGACCGAGAACTTCGAGCAAAACTTCGGCAAAAAAGCCGACAAGCGCCGCAAGCTGTTCAACGGACGGATCGAGTGTCAGTTCCTGCAGTTCTTGGGACCTCTGCCTCCCCGTCGTTAAGGAGTGACTACGTTGCGAATATTGAATTCTTTATCGACAAGACCCGGCCCTAAGCCGGGTCTTGTCTTTACCTCTATCGTTTACGTGTTGTTCGTGATTCTTATGCTGGGCAAGCTGCGGCTGCTGCACGGCAATCTGCACCTTCCGTACATCAATATGGGTGCTACGGATTTTCTGATTGCGACGGGCTGCGTGCTGGTTCTCTCGTTTTGGGTATTCTGGCTGCCTGTGCGCGCTCGCTTATGGGCATTGGCGCTGCTTGATCTGCTGCTGACGGCGCTGATTTTCGCAGACCTCGTTTATTTCCGCTACTTCGGCGACTTTCTGACCGTTCCCGTGCTGCTGCAAGCCGGGCAGGTGGAATCGCTCGGCGGCAGCATCGCGGAACTGCTGCGTTGGCGCGACCTTTGGCTGTTCGCCGATTGGCCGCTGATGCTGGCTGCGGCGCTGTGGGGCTGGTCGAGACGGCGTAAAAATGTTCGGGCCTTCTCAGGCACATCGGCGTACTCGCTCGGAACGGGCACGCCGTCGTCTTCGCGCCGAAGCGTCCGTTTCCTCCAACGATTTGCAGCAGGACTTCTGGTGCTGGTCATCGGGTTCTCCGCCGCTTTTTTCCCGATTCGACACGCTTCCCAGACCTGGGCCAAAAACCTGCTGGAAAACAACTGGTGGAACATGTCGATGTACAACGTGACCGGATTGCTCGGCTTTCACGCGATCGACGCTTACCGCTATGCGCAGACCGCGATCGGCAAAGGGCAATCGTTATCGGATGAACGTCTGACGGAAATACGCGACTGGTTCGAGCAGGGTCGCGCGTCTCGCACGGGTCCGGCAGAACTGCTGGGCAAGTACAAAGGCAGCAATGTCGTCATGGTGCAAGGCGAAGCGTTCATGAACTTTTTTGTCGGAAAAGAAGTAAACGGACAGCCGATCACGCCGAATCTCGACGCGCTGATGAAGGATAGTCTGTATTTTGATCAGTTCTACCAGCAAACCGGACAAGGTCGCACCTCCGATGCCGATCTTGCCGCCAATATCTCGCTGCATCCGCTGCCTTCGGGTTCCGTGTTTATCCGTTACGCTGACAACGAATTCGAGACTTTGCCTTCAATCCTGAAGGAACAAGGCTATTCGGCCAACGTGTTCCACGCGTACGACGGCAGCTTCTGGAATCGGAACCGCATGTATCAGGAGATGGGCTACGATCGTTTTTATACGGAAAAAGATTATCAGATCGACGAACCGCTCGGCTGGTCGCTCGGAGATCGTTCGTTCCTGAACCAGTCGGTCGGGTTTATGGAAAACACGCCGGAGCCGTTCTATTCGTTCCTGATCGGTCTCAGCAGCCATCATCCGTATAATTTGGCACTGAAAGACGAAGACAAGCTTCCGGTCGGCGAGTTTGAAGGCACGACGTTCGACGATTATTTGCAGTCCGTGCATTACGTCGATTCGGCATTGGGCGATATGGTTGCACGGTTGAAAAGCGACGGGCTGTGGGAAAATACGATTTTCGTGTTCTACGGCGACCATGACTTTTCACTCGACGAGCGCGAAGCCGTAGGAACCCTGCTGGGCGACGACGTATCGGAGTTCGAATATACGCAGATGATGGGCCAGGTCCCGCTGCTGATCCACCTGCCGGACGGCGAACTGGCCGGGACCTATGAACAGCCCGGCGGTCAGCTCGATATCATGCCGACGCTGCTGTCGCTGCTCGGAGTGGATGCCGGGAATTACGCGCTGATGGGCAGCAATCTGCTGAACGACTCCGAACAGGAACGGCTCGTCGTGCTGCGAACAGGCGCATTTACCGACGGCAAAATCTACTACGAACCTTCTCCTGACGGCGTGTTTGAAAACGGGATCTGTTATGACCTCGCAACCGGACAACCGACAGACGTGGAACAAGCACGTGCAGGGTACGACGAGGCGGTAAAGCGTCTGGCGATCTCGGACGATGTGCTGGCGAAAGATTTGATTCCGACGTTGGATTTAAAAAAATAACTTCTCGCTCCGCGCCAACTTTTTTCGCAATATCCCATAAAAAGCCCCGAATTCCGTCAATCCGGAACTCGGGGCTTTTTGGAAATCGGCCACACACGCAGCTCAATGCCGAGCCGCGACGTACCGATTATGATTTTTTAATAAAAGGCGCGACCTTCTCCAGCACTTCGGCTTCTGTCGGAGCGCTGACGTAACGGCCGTTGATGAAGACGAATGCCCGTTTGCCGCAAGGACCGCAGTACGACTTGCAGCCGACTTTGATCTCGGCATCGGGAGCCATTTTTTGCAGCTTCGGCACGATGGTCTTCATGCGGACGTGCTGACATTTATCGCAAACGCGAATATCGTTAGCCATGATTCTTCCCTTCTTCTTCGGCGGTTCTTAGTGGTCGCCGTGGTTACCCTTCGACGGATTCGTGATCACGAATCCTTCTTCCTGGGTGCTGTACAGATAGTCGATCTTGATTCCGTCGAGCAGCGGCTCGCTGGCATCGACCAGAACGCTGATGTCCTTGTCGGTCGCAACCAACTCGTCGCCGTCTTTTTGCTTATCCAGATCCATGCCGTAGTGGGCGTGGTCGCCGTGCGAATGCGTAATGAACACGCGAACGTTCATTTCTTTGTTTTCTTCCTTGTTCAACTCTTCCAGCAGTTTCTTTGCAGCATTGCGCGTAATTTTGACCTTCATGACAGACTCCTCCCGCCTGCGGTTTCACACCGCGGCTCTTCATAAAATAATGATGCAGCAAAAGGCAGCACTCAACCTTGCATGGATGCGACCTGCCAAATGGCTTTCGTTCTTGCGATATACTCGGCCAGCCACTTTTGTGCGATTTTCTCGAACATATCCGATTCTCCGCTGTGCAGGAATCGATGCTCGGGAATGGAATCGCCGGTCTCCAACTGTCCTTTTTCATACAAAATCGTACTGACTTCGCGAGCCGTCTCCTCCGCCGAACTGATCAGCTTCACGGACGGTCCCATTACCCGCTGAATCGTGTCCGCAAGGAACGGATAGTGGGTGCAGCCCAAAATCAGGCAGTCGAGCGGCAGCGCACGCAATGGGAGCAGTTCGTTTTTGACGATCTCATACGTGGCCCGACCGCTAAAATGCCCCTGCTCGACCAAAGGAACAAACGACGGACATGCCCGGCTGACCACGTTGACAAAAGGAGAGATCTGTTTCAACGCTTGGGCGTATGCCCCGCTATCGACTGTTCCTTTTGTGCCGATGACTCCGATAATGCCGTTATTTGCTTTGCTGATCGCCGCACGGGCACCCGGATGGATGACGCCGACAACCGGAATATCCACCTTCTCCGCAATCGTATCGAGCGCCGCGGCGGTGGCCGTATTGCAGGCGATGACGATCATTTTGGGATTGAACGTCATCAGATAATCGACGATCTGCTCCGTAAATGCGCGGACTTCCATAAGATCGCGCGGTCCGTAAGGGGTACGCGCCGTATCTCCGAAATAGATGATTTGTTCTCTCGGCAATTGGCGCATGACCTCTCTGGCCACGGTCAGGCCGCCGACTCCCGAATCCATTATCGCAATAGCTTGCTGCACGAGTACACGCTTCCTTCATATCGTTTTCCCGAACATCCGCCTCTTATGGACAAAGCGCCACAAGACACGGACCGGGGTTAAAATTAAGCCTAAACTCTATCATAGCGAAGCGACTCTCTCGCCGCAAGCAACTTTTGGACGAATCGACTACTCCTCTTCGGAAGTCGATGAATGCGAATCTTGCCTTGGCGGAGTCTGGCGATTCTCTTGCATTCGGTATTCGCGCTCGGAGCGGAACTCGGTTCCGTCTTCTTCCCGCAACCGATAGCCCGAGCCTGAATCTTCTTCGTCATCTTGCCAAGCGTTCGCTTCATCCTTCTCGTACCCTACCGGATCTTCGGTTTGCGTTCCGGCATAATGAGGATGGCCTGGATTGAGGTCGATTACAGCGCGCTCGGGAGCCAGGACGGAGCGCTGGCGCTCGCAGCGCCATCTGAGTCCGGCACCGCCGAGCAGTTGTCCGTCTGCTGCTTCGCCCGCGTTGCCGTAGACGTAGTAAGAGGCGCCGTAGATCATCGGAATCACCCGGTCCGGCGTCATATCCACCACCCGGCACTGAATGTCCGGAACGCCGAGAGCGGTCAAGCCGAGCGTATCGACCAGCACTTCGTTTTGCCGCTGCATCTGATAAACTCTGACGTTTAACGCCCCATAAAGCGGCTCGTTCGGATAAGAAGCCAGGAAAGCTCCCGCATCGATCAATTGTCCGCTCGGCTGCCAATAGATCGCATCACAGCCCGTCGTCTCGATCACGCTTGCCAAGACGGACTGGAACATATCGATTCGGCGCTCAAACGGCAGCATGGCCGCGTACCAATCGCATAGCGTTACCGCATACCGATACTCTTCAAGCCGCTCCGCTCCGCCTTCCCATTTCCAGCTTTGTTGAAGCACGCCTTCCCAATTCAGATCCTCGCGAATCTCTCTGGGCTCGAAGACTCTCGTCTGCGCGGGCACTTCCGCATCCGTGAAATTCACGGTGTAATCGGCATGGTAAAAAACGGCGGCCAGCTCGAAACGGTCGCTGCCCGTCGTCTCCTTGCGACGCAGCGCCTCGTTCTCCACTTGCTCCGTCTCCCGAAACGGTCCCGTGTTGATCGCCGTCTTGCGAATGCGTTGATGAATCCGCTCAAGAATAAGCGAAGGTTCCAGCTTCGGTTCCTCCCGGAATAATAACTCGACTGCGTATACCGGAAGGAATCCCGGTTTCATTTTCTTGCCTTCTTTTGGTTGCTGCCCTGCCGAATCGGCCATGTGTCTGCTTCCCCCTCCGTGTCTATCCGGTATGTTCGCTTAGTTTGGCCTGCCGCTCTCGCCAAGTTCGCTAAGCAAATACCGGTTCACCCGATCCGCAAAGTGTTCCAAAGCGACAGGCAGCTCCATCGTCAGCGGATGCAGGGCTTTACGATCCCATTCGTAATAATCCTGCACCAACGGACGACGCAATCTGACCAGTCGCAACATCACCTCATGCAGCTGATCGTCGATCACGGTCTCCCCGTGAATAATGTCTATAATATCCTCGTAACTGCCCGCATCCCGCATAATGAATCCGTCGATCAGATAGCTTCCGATATCCGTGACGGCTTCCAATGCCAGATGCAAAGCGCGCTCTTGCGCAAGTCCTTGCAGGAGCGTTCCCTCCCACTGCGCGGCGACCAGACGCATCGCTTCGATCGTCTGCGGCAGCGACAGCAGGCGCTTCTCGATCTGTTCCCGATTAACGTAATACAATGCCGGTTCCTCCTGTACACCCGCTGCGGCTGATGCTTCGCAAACCGCCCGGTTCCTGGATTTTCGCTTTTCGTCTTTTTACGATATATGGCAATCGCGCAAACCGATATCAGATTTCGTAGTCGACGGCGTAAGAAACTTCTTTGACGCCATTGATGTATTCGATGATCTTCTGATGCTCCGGATGCGTCTGATAACCTTGCAGATCATCCAGCGTCTCTACGGTTGCCGTCAGCGCGATATCATAAGAACGCTCCGTGCGCAGGATATCCGTTCCGATCTCCAGCGATTTGAGCTGCTCGATCTTGCCTTCCATGCTGCGCAAAATGTCTGCCGCCTCCGCTACGCTTTCCGCCGAACGGTTTTTCAATTTAAAAAAGACGATATGTTTAATCATCGTATTCATCTCCCCTACCGTTGAATTGACCTTCAAAAAAGCTCATAAAGAAACTATATCATAAGGAGAGCGGTTACAGCCAAAATCGAACACGGCGATTTAGCGAAAATGCGTCGTCCTTTGTCAAAGTCAGCGCAAAGAAAAAGACCGTTTGCCGTGATTCCGACAAACGGTCCTTCTCCGCTCAAGTCAAGTATTTTCCTTAACGATTAACGCGAACGGCGAAAACGAATTGCAGCACCGGATACCATCAGCAGCAAGCCTGCGTACATGAACATCATGTCGCTGCCGGCTTCTCCCGTTTGAGGCAGTTCGGAAACGCCGGTCCAATTCATTGAAGCAGCAGGATCAGCTACCTCCGCGCCTGTAGCGTTCATCGCAACTTCCGCGCTTGGCATAGTTGCGATCGTTACGGGACGTTCTCCGATATCGGCCGTCGCTGCCTCAGCTGTTACAATCGTTCCATCCGTCACGCCACGGTTGTCATCCATTTCAGGCGACAACTCATCAAACTCGTCACCTTCGGATGCTGTAGCTGTCGTAACGTTGTTTCCGACCGATTCTCCGTCTTCATCGTCAGCAGGCAGCGCACTTGGCGTATTGCCCGAAGACGCGATTACGGTTCCCGGTACGGATGCTGCGACTACGCCGTCAACCGTGATTCCGCCGTCGTTACCGCCCGTTCCCGGGTTCGGCGTGGTTCCTCCATTGTTGCCGCCCGTACCTGGGTTTGGCGTTGTACCGCCGTCGTTACCACCCATGCCTGGGTTAGGTGTCGTACCGCCGTCGTTACCGCCCGTGCCTGGGTTAGGTGTCGTACCGCCGTCGTTACCGCCCGTGCCTGGGTTAGGTGTCGTACCGCCGTCGTTACCGCCTGTTCCTGGGTTTAGCGTAGTTCCACCATCGTCGTCCCCACCGTTACCCGGGTTTGGCGTAGTGCCGCCGTCATCGTCTCCGTTACCCGGATTCGGAGTCGTTCCTCCGTCATTTCCTCCCGGTACTGCTGGAGTAAATGTAGAGCTTTCCAGCACCGACACCTGAACGCCCGGCAGAATGCCGTTCAAGTTCAGATCAAGCAGCGAGGAATTGTTGGACGTTCCATCTCCGTTCACGGAATCATTGTTGCCCAGAACCGTCAGTCCGACGTCGTTACCGAGCAGATCGTCGAGATTCAGGTTCAGCAGAGAATCGGAATTGCTTTGCGTTGCCGGATTCGTCGTACCGGCGTTCGCGTTGTTGGACTCGTTTTCCAGCACGCCCAAATGAATATTGTCGCCCAACACTTCGTTGAGGTCTACGTTCAACAGGGAATCGTAGCTGTTGTTCGTCGTTGTCGGGTTCGATCCATTGGTTGCGCCCGAATTCGTCTTAGTTGCTTCGTTTTCCAGTACGCCGACTTGAACAGTATCGCCCAGCACTTCGTCAAGATTCACATTGACCAGCGAACTCGATTCCGTCGTTGTTGCAGCGGCTGGCGTTCCTGGCGCGGCACCGGAGGTTGTGTTGGATTCTTCGTTCTCCAGTACGCCGACTTGGACGCTTTCGCCCAACACTTCGTCGAGGTTCACATTGACGAGCGAACTCGATTCCGTCGTTGTTGTAGCGGCTGGCGTTCCTGGCGCGGTACCGGAAGTCGTGTTGGATTCTTCGTTTTCCAATACGCCGACGTGAACGGTATCGCCCAACACTTCGTCGAGGTTCACGTTGACGAGCGAACTCGATTCCGTCGTTGTTGTAGCGGCTGGCGTTCCTGGCGCGGTACCGGAGGTTGCGTTGGATTCTTCGTTCTCCAGTACACGGACTTGGACGCTTTCGCCCAACACTTCGTCGAGGTTCACATTGACGAGCGAACTCGATTCCGTGTTGGTTGCAGCGGCTGGCGTTTCCGTTGTTGCACTGGAGGTTGTGTTGGATTCTTCGTTTTCCAGCACGCTGACATGCACATCATCGCCCAGCACTCCGCCAAGATCTACGTTGACCAGCGCATCGTGATTCGTTGCTGCATCACTGCTTCCAGCGTTGGTTGTTTCACTCGGCAATACGTCGACTTGCAGCGTATCACCGAGCAGGCCGTCGGCGTTGAGGTTCAGCAGCGAACGGCTTTCCGTCTGAGGCGCGCCGCTGTCGGTCGTCGTAACTTCCGCAGCCGATGCGGCTCCTTGGGCCAATACGAGCGTGACTGCCGCAAATCCTGTTGTCATCAGTGCTTTTACCGTCTTTTTCATTAGTTATCGCTCCCTTTTATTTTTTTGATTTTTACGTCAAAAAGGGAGCGTTCTTCGGTGGCGAAAAAGGCGGAGCGTTAATCCATTGATTGCCTTCCGTATCTGATGTTGCCTTTAAACGATATAACGGGTCCGAGACTGTCGGCATGAATCCGGCGTACAGCTGCGCGATCGGAGGCTGAGGCCCCGCAAATCCCGAGCCGCCTTGCGACGGTCCCGAAGCGCCGCGTGTCGGCGAGCCTTCGCTCAGCAATCCGGGTACGACCGGTGCTTGCGGCTGACGGCCTTCGCGCGGTGCAAGAGGCGCTGCCTGCTTGCCCTTCGGCTCTGCAAGTTCTGCTGAAGAAGTCGCGGAAGGCGTGTTGTTCTCGCGGATCTGAGCAGTTCCCCCGTCTCGCGAAGACGTATCTGCCGCTTTTTCATTCGGGAATACGCCGAATACCTCCGCGGCAGACAGATCGGGCAATCGCTTCGAAGTCATATCCGCCGGCTGTGCATCCAACGAAAGTCCTTCGGCATCGTCCCGTCCGTAACCGTCAATCGATACGGATTGGTTCGGTTCAGTCGAAGGTTCCTCGGTTAAGGAAGGCTGATTCTCCGGCAGAACGGGGATCAGCACCTCTCCGGCGACAATGCTTTGAGCTTCTTGAACGTGCACCGCCTGTCCGGATACTTCGGAAGGATTCGCTGTCGTGCGTCCTTCGTCCGATGCTCCGGTTCTACCCGAAGATTCGGTCGTCGTCTCCGTTCCTGTCGTTGGCGCTGACGGATGTTGTCCGCTTACCGGCTCCTGACCGTTCCCCTTCCCCGGCTCTTTATCCGGTTGCGAAGGCGTCGGAGTCTGTGTTCCGGGGTTAGTCGGAACAATCGGAACCGTAGGCAAGCTTGGCGTCCCGCCTCCGCTTCCCGGCCGGGTGATCGGCTTCACCGTTTCTTTTACGGTATCTGCCACCGTCTCGACGACCTCGCCTACCGTATTTCCGGCTCCTTCCGTTACAGGGCCGACACTTTGCACGATGCTTCCGACATTTTCCGTCGCGTTCTTGACCGTCTGATCTACCGCTTTGACGGTCTGCCCCGTTTCTTCCAGCAATGTGCCTACAGGATCGGCAGCCTTGCCGTTTAATGCTCCTGTCACTTGAGGAACCGTGTTCAGCGGAATGTCAGCGGTTTCATTAACGATGACATTCGCGTCTTTCACCACTTGTTCCACGGTATTGACCACACTGCCTGCACTGTCTGCCGTTGGAGTCGTAACCGGTTCAAGCAGCCCTCCGGCCGCTTTTCCCGTAACATCCAACGTATCTTGGACCGTTTGCTGCGTCTGATTTAAGGTTCCGCTTACCGTTTGCTCCAGCGCGTTTGTCGCGCCGCTTACTGTCTGATTGACCGAATCGGATACGCCGCCGACCGTTTGATCGACGACATCAACCGCTCCTTTAAGCACATTGTCCAGAAGTCCCGGGGCAAATTTGGCCTCGGCAGAATGGGTCTGGAAGACCAATATCCATGATGCTGCCAAGACGATCGCTAGCATTCGTCTTTTCACTGATTCACCTCCTTTCCGCTTTCGACATCTCTTGCTTTCGACCCAATTCGACCTTTTTATTGAAAAGTGTCCAAACTGTGTCTACTCCTTTTTTACCATACAATTTTTGTGCCGAAACTCATTTTTGAGCAAAAAGCAAAAAGATCCCATATATGAAAAATGAACAACTCGCTCTTTATCTGGCTTCCTTGCTTTAAAATTTTTTTTGTTATTTTCGGAGCGGCATGCAAAAAAGAGCCGTCTTCCCGAAGGAAAACGGCTCTGCTTTATTTCATGATAGACAAGTACTCGGCTTACTCGGATTTTTCCTCGTCGCCTACGCGCTCCGGTGCCACTTCCGGTTCAGCAGCAGCCTCCGCTTCCGGCTCTTCCATAACTTGCGGAACGATGACGGATGCGATGACTTCTTCTTCGGAAGACAACAGTTTGACTTTATCCGACAGATGAAGATCCGCCGCCGTCAATTTGTCGCCGATTTCCAAGTTCGAAACGTCGACTTCCAGCGAGCTCGGCAGGTCGTCGGGCAGCGCTTCGATTTCCAGCTCCGTCGATTGAATTTGGAGAATTCCGCCTTCTTTCGTGCCTTTCGCTTCGCCTTGATAATCGATGGCGATCGTCGCGCGAACC
>Ga0308157_10008713_pt1 | contig 11452 bp, 14 predicted proteins | sample PhyBR1_FD_201035 | JGI IMG/M metagenome (GOLD analysis project Ga0308157, IMG submission 201035) | Phyllosphere microbial communities from UC Gill Tract Community Farm, Albany, California, United States - DLSLB.R1 | ecosystem: Host-associated > Plants > Phyllosphere > Unclassified | place: USA...
GGATCTGCGGGCGCGTCGTGTGTCATTCCCCCATGATGCCCGCCACCCGGCATCCGCACGTGGAGGGGACGCTGGGGTTCGCACGACGCCATGGTCCGGCTCAACGCGGCGGACTCGTCGCGCTGACCCCGAAGAGGGGTTCCGCGGCACCACCTGGTGGCGTACCATCATCGACACTTGGGCCACGGCCGTGTGCGCCCGCTCGAGAACGGGGGCGCCCGATGCGAAGGCTGACCATCGACTTCATCATCTCGCTCGACGGGTACGGTGCGGCGGAGGGATGGCCGGGCTGGTGGGGGATGGAAGGTCCGGAGTACCTGGGATGGTTGGACGGCGTGCCCGAGAAGGATGATCCGATCCTCATGGGCGCGACGACGTATCGGCTGATGTCGGCGTTCGCCGCGGGTCAGGCCGAGGGTGTGGACGCGCTCGACGGCGTCCCGAAGTACGTGTTCTCTTCGACTCTCGAGGAGCCGCTGAGCTGGTCGAACACGACGCTCGTCCGCGATGATGCCGTCGAGTTCGTGCGGAAGCTGAAGGAGACCTCGGATCGTGATCTGCGCACGCTGGGCAGCGTCTCCCTGTGTCGGGCGCTCTTGACCGCGGGGCTCGCCGACCGCTTCCGAGTGGTCGTCTTCCCGGTGATCACCGGAGCCACCGGGCAGGAGCGGATTTTCGACGATTACCCCGACGTGCGCCTCGACCTCGTCGAATCGCGCACGTTCGACGGTCGCAGCCAGCTGCTCGAATACGTGCCCACGGTGCTGGATGGGCCACCGTCCGCGTGAGCGCGGGTCGGCACCCGAGCGCCGGCACGGGGCGGCACCTCGGCGAGTGCGCCCCGCGCCGCCCGTATTCTCAGTCGGATGCCGCTACTTGCGCGGCGGGTTCGCGGGCAGCCACTCCTCGAGCGTGGTCTCGAAGATGTGCGCGCCCTCGACGGGGATGAGTGTGCGCTCCTCGATGTGTGCGCCGTAGTACGTGGCGCTGTCGTCCCGGACGACCGTGCGCGGGTCGCCGCGGAAGGAGAGTGCCCGGCGCGCGAACTCGTCCATGCCGAAGGCCTCGGGGCCGGCGATCTCGATGTCGCCCTGGGGCGCACCCACGGCGGCGCGTGCCACGGCCGTGGCCACATCGTCGGCCGCGATCGGCTGGATGAGAGCACCGGGCAGGCGGACGGTGTCGCCCTCGGTCGAGATGTCGGCGATGCTGCCGACGAACTCGAAGAACTGGGTCGCGTGCACCAGCGAGTAGCCCATGCCCGACTCGCGGATCAGCTTCTCCTGCGCGACCTTGGCGGCGAAGTAATCGATGTTCTGCGGGCGGTTCGTGCCGACGATCGTCAGCGCGACATGGTGGGTGACCCCGGCGGCCGCTTCGGCCGCGAGCAGGTTGCGGGTCGAGGTGGTGAAGAACTCGAGCACCGCCTTCGCCTCGAACGACGGGGAGTTCGACACGTCGACGACGGTGTTCGCGCCGGTCAGCGCCTCGGCCAGCCCTTCACCGGTCAGCGCGTTCACACCCGTCTGGGGCGAGGCGGCGATCGCCTCATGCCCGTGCTCGGTGAGCTTCGCGACGACCTTCGAGCCGATCAGGCCCGTACCTCCGATGACGACGATCTTTGCCATTGTCCAGCCTTCCTTGTCAGCGACGCCGGTGGCGGCGTCTACAGCGATGACCGTTCAGCATCCGCGTATGTGACAGCCCCGTCGGGATTCTGCACGCGCCAGTCGTGATAGCGGGTCTTGGCGAGCGTGGCGGTCGCCTCCGGCAGGAGATCGCGACGCGCGAGTCGCGCGCCGAAGTAGGTGCCGAGCGGATCGGCCACGACCTCACGGTCGTCCTGCCGCGCGCGCAGATCCATCGCGGCGATGTCGCTCAGGCTGAACACCTCGGGACCGCCCCACTCGACCATGCCCGCCCGCGGCTCCCCGAGAGCCGCCTGCGCGACCGCGCGCGCCACGTCGTCCGCGGCCATCGGCTGCACGAGCACGTCGGCGACGCGCATCGCGCCGCTGCGCAGCGCATGATCGGTGATGCTGCGGATGAACTCGAAGAACTGCGTCGCGTGCACGAGGGTGTACGGGCGACCGGATGCCGTGATCAGCCGCTCCTGCTGCTGCTTGGCCACGAAGTAGCCGCCCTGGGCGCGGGCGAGGCGATCGGTGCCGACGACGGAGAGGGCGACGTGGTGGCCCACCCCGGCATCCGCGCCGTAGCTGAGCAGGTTCATGGTCGAGGTGAAGAAGAACTCCTGCGCGGCGGCGTCGTCGGTGTACGAGGAGTTCGACACGTCGACGATGACGTCCGCCCCCTCCAGCGCGGCGACCAGGCCCTCCCCGGTGAACGAGTTCACCCCCGTCGCGCGGGACGCCGCGTTCACCTCGTGGCCGCTGTCGCGCAGCATCCGCACCAGCCGGGTGCCGATCATTCCGGTGCCGCCGATGACCGTGATTCTCATGTCACTCCCTGTTCCGTCGATGGATGCCGCGGATTCGCGCGCCTACCCGGATGACAGGACGGCCGTCCGTGTTGTGACAGGACGAAAGAAGAATCCTTCGCACCGTCGTCACAACCAGGGCCCCTGACCGGTCAGGGCTTGCAGGAGGTGGCTGTGCGGATGGAAGGTGGATGCGTGACCGCGACGGACGAGCAGGGGCAGACAGCCGAGGAGCTGGAGGTCGCCATGGAGATCTTCGCGACGCAGCGGCGACGCCTGTTCGGCATCGCGTATCGGATGCTGGGCACGGTGGCCGACGCGGAGGACATCGTCCAGGAGACCTGGATCCGCTGGCAGGGCACCGATCGCCCGCAGGTGCTGGAGCCGGCCGCGTTCCTGGCGACGATCGCCACGAGACTCTCGATCAACGTGCTGCAGTCCGCGCACGCGAAGCGCGAGACGTACATCGGCCCCTGGCTGCCCGAGCCGGTCAACACCGATGATGATCCGGCACTGGGTGCCGAGCGCGCCGAGGCGCTGCAGTTCGCGATCCTGCTCACCCTCGAGAAGCTGACGCCGACGGAGCGGGCGGCGTACATCCTGCGCGAGGCGTTCGACTATCCGTACCCGCGGATCGCGGAGATCATCTCCTCGAGTGTGGTCGGCGCCCGCCAGCTGGTCAGCCGTGCCCGCGTGCACCTCGCATCGGCCCGTCATGTTCCGGCCGGCGCCGGGCACCAGCGCCGACTGCTGGAGGCGTTCCTGGTCGCCGCGCGCAGCGGCGACGCACGCCAGCTCGAGAGTCTCTTCGCCGAGGACGTCGTCAGCTACACCGACGGCAACGGCGTGAAACTCGCCGCCCGCATCCCCGTCGTCGGGCGCGAACGCGTCGCCAGGTTCGTGGCCGCTTTCGCCCACCACTTCTGGGCGGGAAAGACGATCGGCTGGGTCGAGGTGAACGGGCAGCCCGCGGCCACCCTGACCGAGCACGGAAAGATCACGACCATCGTCACCCTGACGAGCTCCGCTGACAGCATCGGACAGCTGCTGTGGGTGATGAGCCCGCAGAAGCTCGGACACGTGGCGCCGGTCGCCGCATGACGGGCAGGCAACTTCCTGCCTGGGCGCGCCGTCGCCGTCGCGATGTCCTCGATCCGGGCATCCTCGAGGCGCTGTCGGCGGCGATGGCCGCAGGCGACGACGAAGCCGTCCGCGCGGTGCTGCATCCCCATGTGGAACTCGTGATCGACAGCGGGGACGATCGGCCGGAACCCGCAGCGACTCCGGGCGCGGACGGTCGCGAGGCGGCGGTCACGGCGCTGCGCGCGCTCGCCGCCTCCGACATCACGATCCTGATGGCATCCGTCAACGGCCTGCCCGGACTGCTCCTCGCCCGCGGGGACGAGATCGTCGCCGTCTTGACCGCCGATGTGCGAGACGGTCTGCTGTCGAACGTCTGGGTGGTGTGCAATCCCGACAAGCTCCGGCACTGGAACGGGTGAGACCGCGGCCCGGAATCACATCCGAACGCGAACCGTCCGCCCCTCGAAGCCGACGAGATCGCCGTCGCGGAGCTGGCGCCCGCGGCGTCGTTCCACCTCGCCGTTGACGCTCACATCCCCGTCGAGGATGGCCTCCTTCGCACCGCCGCCGGAGTCGAGAAGCCCCGCGAACTTGAGGAACTGTCCGAGGCGGATGACCTCGCCGACGATCGCGACATCACGGATGTCATCACTGCTGCTCATCCTTGAAGGCTAAGCCGTTCCGCGATCACGCGGGCCGTCGCGGCCGGGTCGGGGCGGTGCATGACCGACTCCGGCACGACCACCAGCTCCGCGCCGTCCAGGCTGGCGGCGAGCCGATCGGAGGCCGCCAGCAGGAAGGGGAAGGTCTGCGCCCCGCGCAGCACGGTGACCGGTGCCGAGACGTCCAGCAGGGCAGGGTCGACATGCTTCAGACGCAGGGTCAGCCGGGTGTCGTAGACGGTCGACTGGGCCAGCGGTGCAAGAGCTGCGAGCTGTCCGCTCGCGCGCCCGGCCTCCACCATCTCGGCGGGCAGGCCGATGGCGTCGATCTGGAACGAGGCGACGGCGTCCTCCGGCCGGCCCGCATCCACGAACTCCTGCAGCTTCTCCGGCAGCTCCTCGCCGAATCCGGTCCCGTCGAAGTCGATCGGCGGTTCGGAGAGGAACAGCGCGCCCGTGCGCACACCGCGCATCGCGGCGTACAGTGCGAGCACCGCTCCCGAGGAGTGCCCGAGCACGGCATCCGCCCCTCCCGCCGCGTCGATGACGGCGGCGAGATCGTCGACCTCGTCCTTCGGGGCCGACCCCGGGTGGTCGCCGCTGGCGCCGCGCGCCCGGCGATCCCAGGCGACAGCGCGGAATCCGGCATCCGTCAGCGCCTGTGCCAGGGGTGCGGCGTCGGCGGCGGTCGACAACGCGCCGTTCACGATCACCACCGTCCTGCCCTCTCCGGTGGCGGTGAATGAGATGGCGGTTCCGTCAGCGGAGGTCGTCGTCGTCATGGCCCCATGCAACCACGGCCGGGCGACGGATGCCAGAGGCCTCGGGCTCGGCGACGCCGTGCTCATACGCATAGATCACGGCCTGCACGCGGTCGCGCACCTCGAGCTTCGCGAGCACGCGGCCGACATGCGTCTTCACCGTCGTATCGGAGACGAAGAGCGCCTCGGCGATCTCGGTGTTGGTGAGGCCGCGGGCGAGGAGCCGAAGGATCTCCTGCTCTCGGGGTGTGAGCCGCGTGAGTCTGCCTGCGGACGCCGGCGACACCGGTGCCCGTTGCAGGAAGGACGCGATCATCCGGCGGGTGACGCTCGGTGCGAGCAGCGATTCTCCGGCATGGACCGAGCGGATGCCGGAGACGAGCAGTTCGGGCTGCACGTCCTTCAGCAGAAAGCCGCTCGCGCCCGCCTGCAGGGCGTCGTAGACGTATTGATCCATGTCGAACGTGGTGAGCATCACGACCCGGGTCCCCTCGCCGATCTCCGGGTCGGCGACGATGCGCCGGGTGGCTTCGATGCCGTCGGTGCCGGGCATCCGCACGTCCATCAGCACCACATCGGGCTGCAGGATCCGCGCCTGGGCGATGGCGTCGTCTCCGTCGACCGCGTCGCCGAGCACTTCCAGGTCGGGTTCGATCTCGAGGATCATCCGGAATCCGCGGCGCACCAGCGCCTGATCGTCTGCGATGAGGACGCCGATGCTCATGCTGCGCTCCCGCCCGCCGCCGGCGCGGCGGCATCCCGACGGCCGGCGTCCTGACCGCGGACGTCCTGACGGCCGGCATCCTGAGTGAGCGGCAGGCGGGCGATCAGCTCGAACCCGCCCTGCCGACGCCGGTCGGCGATCAGCGTGCCGCCGTACAGCGAGACGCGCTCGCGCATGCCGAGCAGCCCGTGGCCCGGCTCCGGATGGGGGTCGACGGCGGATCCGTCGTCGACGACGGTGACGACGACGTCCTCCGCACCACGCGTCACCGTCACCCGCACCTCGTGCGGCGACACCGCATGCCGGAGCGCATTCGTGAGGCCCTCCTGGACGATGCGGTACGCGGTCAGGTCGACACCCGGTGCTGGTGGCGGCCCGTCACCCCGGATGCGCAGTGCGACGGGAAGACCGGCATCGCGGAACTTCGCGACCAGCGCCTCGAGCTCGTCGATGCCCGGAGCAGGGTGCCGGTCGAAGTCGTCGTCGTCCTGACGCAGCATCCCCACCACCCTCCGCATCTCGAACATCGCCTCGCGCCCGACCGCCTCCACGGTCTCCAGGGCCTGGCGCTCGGTGACCTGATCGGGTGTGAGCCGGCGACGCACCGCAGACGCCTGCACCGTCATCACGCTCACGCTGTGGCCGATCACGTCGTGCAGTTCGCGGGCGATGCGGTTGCGCTCCTCGACTGCGGCGCGCGCCTCCTGCTCCGCCTGCACCGCGCGGCGCTGCGCGACGTGCGTCACCTGGCTGCGCACGAGCGCTCCGACGAGCCAGGCCACCAGCCACGGGGAGAACCAGCCGAGCTGCTGGAGGTGGTGCAGCGGTGTCGTGACGGCGGGGTCGAACACGTCCCACACGAGCCACAGCACGGCGAGCAGCACGAGCCCCCACCACGACCTGCGCCGGTCGACGTATCGGGCGACCGAGTACCCGGCGATCATCCCCGGAATGGCGACTCCCATCCCTTCCGGTGCGCCGAAGATCGAGAACTCGACCGCACTCACGAGGGTGATCGCGCTCAGGCACCACAACGGCGCGACCCGACGGATCACCAGCAGCAGTGCGGTGATCACGTACACCGCGGCCTCCGCGGCCGGAGGACCCTGCAGACGGGTCGCGTTCACACCCCAGAACGCCTCGAGAATTCCCGAGACGGCAGTCGCGCCGGCGATCGCGATGTCAAAAGCCCAGCTCCGAGGCCTCACGTTCTCACCGTACGACGCGGCTTCCCTGCGCGCATCATCCTCTTGCACGATCCCGACGTCGTCACCGCGGATGATTCCCCGCGAGAGAGCACGGATCGCGGGCCCTCCGGATGACGCGAACATCGTCAGCACTCACGATGCGCACCACGGGGACCGGCTCCTACCGTTCAGGGAGTGGTCCGAGATTCGGGCCGCTGGTCCGAGATTCGGGCCTTCATCGCCCAGGAGGAAGCAATGTCCACATCCACCGTTCCACGCTCGGCGGGCATCGGCCTGCTGGTGTACGCCCTCGCGACCTTCGTCGCCTTCCTCTTCTCCGGGGCACCGGGCGGCGACTACTCCGACGCGGAGGTCGTCGGCTACATCGCACCCTCGCACGCCGCGCCCGCCTTCGTCGTCTGGTACATCGCCGCACTGGGCGCCCTCGCTCTGGTCCTGTTCGGTGCGGGCCTGCGCCGGGTCCCCGGCATCGGCCCGTCGCTGTCCGCGCTCGCCGCCGTCGGCGCCGCAGTCAGCCTGAGCGGCTCGCTGCTGGTGGGCGGAGTTGCGGTCGGGATGCTGGAGGGCGGCAGTGCTGTGCGGGAGCAGACCCCGCACACGGTCGTCTACCTGCTGACCGAGATCGGAGACCTCGCTGCGGTCTGCGGGCCGGCACTGTGCGTCGGCGTGATCGCGATCGTGCTCGCGATGCGCACCCGGATGCCGGTCTGGCTGCGCGTGGTCGCGGTCATCGGCGGCGTGTGCGGCATCCTGGCGCCGTTCTACTTCACCTATTTCCTCTACGTGCTCGCCGCGATCGCGATGGCCGTCGCCTTCCTGACCGGACGGGCCGTGCGGGAGCGGACGCCGGAGCGCATGGCATCCGTCGGGTGACTCGAACGGGGGCGTCCCACCGGGCCCGGTTCGTGTGCGGCTGCTACGACTCCGACGGGGCTGTCGGCAGCCGCGGCCCGTGGTTCCAGGCGAGGATCGCCGGCTGCTCCCGGGAGAAACCGAGGACGGATGCCGATCCCGCATCCAGTGAGATGGATGCCGCGAACCGCGGGGCCTGCCGCAGGAACACGGCGGTGAGGATGCGCAGGTAGTGGCCGTGCGCGACCAGCGCGACGTCGCCGTCGGCCATCGCGGGCAGCACTCGGGTGAGTACGCGCGAGGCGCGCGCGGCCACCTCCTCGACGGTCTCGCCCGGTGTCTCGCCGCGGATGACGCCGTGCGCGAAGGCCGTCCAGTTGTAGCCGAGCTCGGCACGGATCTCCTTGGTCGTGCGTCCCTCGTACCCGCCGTAGTCCCACTCGACCAGCAGCGGGTCGATGTCGGCTTGCAGTCCGGCGAGCTCGGCGGTGCGCCGCGCGCGCTGCAGCGGCGAACTGAGCACCAGCCGGAAGTCGTAGCCCTTCACGAGCTCGCCGGCGGCGCGCGCCAGCGTCTCGCCATGCGGGGTCAGCGGGATGTCGGTGCGACCGGTGTGCCGACCGGTCCGCGACCATTCCGTCTCGCCGTGACGCAGCAGCACGAGCTTTCCCTGCGGGTTGTCGGGGGCGGGCTGATCGGGCAGCGGGTCGGTCTGGTCCACACGGCAACCGTACTCCGCGGCGTCAGTACCGCGGGGCGCCCGTACCCGTCCGGCGCCCGTTCTCAGGGCACGCGCAGCGTGACCGCCTGCGTCACTCTGGTGCGCACGTCGAACGCTTCTCCCACGCCGAGCGGACGCGCCCCGGGAACGCCGATGCGCAGGATCGGGCGCAGCGCGCTGCGGCGGACCACCATGACCGGAACGCCGCGCACGGATCCCAGCACGGTCGAAGGGTGCTCGAGATCTTCGTCGGGCAGGATCAGGATCGCGCCCGCGAAGCGCACCCTCGCGGCGCGCGAGACCGCCCGCATCCGCGACAGCAGATCGGCGACCGGGGTGCCGCCGTGCACGGCCCCGCCGATCACCTCGCCCTGACGAAAGCGCACGGTGTCTCCGAAGTCCTCCGACGTCAGCCCGTACAGACCGGTGGGCCCCAGCACCACATGGTCGAGGACCTCCTCGCCGCCCCACCCCACGCCGTGCCAGGCGGTGAACCCGATGCCGAGCTCCTCCACGGCCGCGGCGGTGGTCTCCTCGGCCAGCGCATCGGCCAGCATCCGGCGGATCTCCCAGGGTGCCGTGCGCACCACGACCGGATCGTACGCCTCGCTCTCGGTCACGGCGCGGCCGAGATGCGCCGCCAGCAGGTCGAGGTAGCTGCGCCGGCGCCAGGCGCCCGCCTCGCCGAACACGGTCGCCCGGGGCCGGGTGCCTGCACGCGGCGCCGACCGGGCGGACCAGGCCGGCGACCGACGGCCACGGTCGTACGCCGCCCGGTCCTCGGGTGTGCCGACGTGCTCCCAGGCTCGCTGCACCCGGATGAACAGGGCGGCATCGCCGCCCGTGTCGGGGTGCGTCTGTCGGAGCCGCAGCCGGTAGGCCCTGCGCAGTTCGTCGTCGGAGGCGCTCGCGCCGACGCCGAGCACCTCATAGGCGGATGCTGCCAGCGGCCCCTCGAATGTCACGTTCACACGATAGGCGGTCGGTGGCCCCGGCTAGGCTTGACGCATGACCAAGAACACCGTCTGGACCGTCCTCGGCGTGATCGTCGCCGTCGTCATCGCCTGGTGGGTGGTGAGCGCGCTGTTCTCGGTGCTGTGGTTCATCGTGAAGCTGGCCGTGGTGGCCGTCGTCGCGGTGGCGGTGTACGCCGGCATCCGCTCGCTCGTCCGCCGCGAAAGCGACTGACCCGCGAACTCACTCCGCCCGCAGGAACTCCAGCGCCGCGAGGCGGAAGTCCTTCGAGCCCGGCGCGTTGAAGTGGTGACGTCCGGGGATCTCGAAGAAGGAACTGCGCGGTGCCGCATCGGCCAGGCGCCGGGAGCCGTCGAGCACGGCATCCGCTGACCCCGTCGCGAACAGCACCGGCTGCTGCGGCGCGTGCGCGGGGTCGGGGTCGATCGAGCGCGAGTCGCGCATGCCCTCGGCCAGCGCGAGCAGCGCGTGGAGGTCGTTGCCCGAGACCCGCTCGGCCAGGGCGATGTAGTTCCGGGTGGCCGGATCGGTGACGGGGGTGCCGTCGGCGGCGTAACGACGCACCTGTCCGATGTCGAGGCGGTCGAGCGGGATGCCGTCGGGCACGCCGCCCAGCACGGCGCGGGGGATCCGGTCGCCGAGATCCTGCAGCACCTGCCAGCCCACCCGGGCGCCGAGCGAGTAGCCGACGTACAGCGCCTCGTCGACGAGGAACGTGTCGAGTACGGCCTCGATGTCGCGGGCGAGGCCCTGGACGGCGTAACCCTTCGCATCGTGCGGCTTCTGGCTGGCGCCGTGTCCGCGCTGGTCGACGCCGAGGATGCGGAAGCCCTCGCGCTGCAGCATCCGCACCCACCCGGTATGCACCCAGGTGTCGGCGGTGCTCGATGCGAAGCCGTGCACGAGCACCACGGTCGGAGCATCCGGCTCGCCCCACGAGTAGGTCGCCAGTGCGACGCCGTCACCCACCTCGATGAACTGCGGGCGCGGCAGGTTCCTGAGGTCGGCGAGCAGATCGGTCACACCTCCATCATCCTCCTGTGCCGAGTGCTCGAGTATTCACTCCTTCTCGGGATCCTCGCCTTCCGCCTGCGACGGGTGCCCCTCTGCCGCGGGGTCGGGGCGGACGGCCGGTTCATCCGGGTCCTCGCCCTCGGCCTGACTCGGATGTCCGTCGGCGGCGGGCGCTGGCGCCTCACCGGTGATGGATGCCGCGCGCCAGCGCAGCGCGGCGACGGGTTCCTCCGTCTCTCGATCCGGACGCGGCTCGCCGGGCGGCGTCTCGTCCTCGATGAACAGCACGTCGGCATCGGTCAGCACCGCCGCCCGCGCGATTGCTTCGGCGACCGGGATGGGCGTGCCGGGACCGGCGTCGAACGTGTCGGTCGCGCCGATCGCCACCCACGGACTCTCGGGCAGCGCCAGCAGGGTGCCGTCGTCGTCGGCGAGTCGCGCGTCGAGCAGCAGCGTGTCGACCTGCGCCTGCTGCAGCGCGCCGACGACCGCGGCGATTCCGACGGCGCCGTTCTCGGCATCCCGCTCGGCGGCCCGATCGCGCACGGCGTCGATCCGTGCGTCGTCGGCCAGGCCGACCGTCCGCTCGATCTCCTCGACCAGCGCGGTGTCGTCCGCGCCGTCGGCCCTGGTGTCGGCATCGACCTCCACCACGAGCGCCAGGGCGTCGGTGGAGATGCTCTCGAGCAGCAGGCCACGCGCATGCGCATCGCCGGTCACGAAGATGTGCTCGGGTCGGTGCTCGCGCACGATCCGATCGACCTCCTCGGCGACTTCATCCTGATTGCGCTGCCAGACCTCCTCGACGCTGCGCTGGAACCGCGCCTGCGACCAGCCGCCGGGACTCACCTTCGTGATCGGGTGGTCCTCACCCTCGATGTGCTGCACCTGCGCGGCGGACCTGCCGAGGTGCTGCAGCGAGACGTCCGCACCGTCGCGGCCGGTCTCCACGACGAGGATGAGCCGCTCGCCGGCGCGGTGACGCAGCAGCGGAACGATCTCCGGGAACGGC
>Ga0308157_10008714_pt1 | contig 11451 bp, 9 predicted proteins | sample PhyBR1_FD_201035 | JGI IMG/M metagenome (GOLD analysis project Ga0308157, IMG submission 201035) | Phyllosphere microbial communities from UC Gill Tract Community Farm, Albany, California, United States - DLSLB.R1 | ecosystem: Host-associated > Plants > Phyllosphere > Unclassified | place: USA...
CGCATACCGCCGGAGAAAGCGCGGGGCTGGTCGTCGATGCGGTCAGCAGCGATTTCGACACGTCCGAGCCATTCAGTTGCCGTGTTGCGAATATTGCCATAGTGGCGTTCGCCAACAGCCATCAGCCGTTCACCGACATTGGCACCCGCCGAAACGGTCATACGCAGACCATCGGAAGGGTTCTGATGCACGAAGCCCCAGTCGGTACGCATCAGGAAGCGGCGTTCAGCCTCCCCGATCTTGTAAAGATCGCGGAACTCGCCATCGCGCATCCGATATTCCACGCTGCCCGATGTCGGTTCCAGACGGGTCGCCAGACAGTTGAGCAAAGTCGTCTTGCCCGAACCGGATTCACCGACAATTGCCAATACTTCGCCCGGCCACAGCGAGAAATCGATATCTGCGCAACCACGGCGGCTGCCATAAAACTTCGAGAGATTGCTGACTTTCAGCAGAGGTTCGACGCTCATTCCGCGGCCTCCTTATTCGCTGCCAGATGACCAAAGTGGCCATTCGCCTGACGATCTTCACAATAATCGGTGTCGGAGCAGACAAACATCGAGCCGCCACGGTCATCGAGCACGACTTCGTCGAGATAAACGCCGCGTGCGCCACACAATGCGCAAGGCTCTTTGAATTTCTGCACTTCGAATGGATGATCCTCGAAATCGAGGCTCACGACATCCGTATAAGGAGGCACGGCATAGATGCGCTTTTCACGACCGGCACCAAAAAGCTGCAGAGCTGGCGACATATGCATCTTCGGATTGTCGAACTTCGGTGTTGGCGACGGTGCCATGACATAGCGCCCTTCGATCATCACCGGATAATCATAGGTCTTGGCGATATGGCCGTGGCGCGCGATATCCTCGTAAAGCTTCACATGCATGAGGCCATATTCGGCAAGCGCGTGCATCTTGCGCGTTTCGGTTTCACGCGGCTCCAGAAAACGCAGCGGCTCAGGAATTGGTACCTGATAGACAATCACCTGCCCTTCAGTCAGCGGATATTCCGGAATGCGGTGACGTGTCTGGATGATAGTCGCTTCCCCCGTATGGGTGGTCACGGCAACATCGGCAGTTTTCTGGAAGAATGCCCGGATGGAAACGGCATTGGTCGTATCATCAGCGCCCTGATCGATAACTTTGAGCACGTCATCCTGACCGAGAATTGCCGCCGTCACCTGGACGCCGCCTGTGCCCCAGCCATAAGGCATCGGCATTTCACGGCTTGCGAACGGAACCTGATAGCCCGGAATAGCAATGGCTTTCAGGATAGCACGACGGATCATCCGCTTTGTCTGCTCGTCCAGATAGGCGAAATTGTAATTGGCTAGATCGCTCATTCTGCTGCTTCCTTGCCTGCGGCAATATTGGCTGCTGCTTCGGTTGCCAAAACTTCAGTCTCGTTGTTCGCTTGTTCATATTCCGCACGCATACGGCGGATGAGATCAAGCTCGGCCTGAAAGTCCACGTAATGGGGCAATTTCAGATGCTCGACGAAGCCGGTCGACTGCACATTATCGGAATGGGAAATGACGAATTCTTCGTCCTGCGCGGGTGCTGTCACGTCCGCATCGAATTCGCGGACACGCAGCGCCCGGTCGCAAAGCGACATCGACATCGCTTTGCGTTCACTCTGCCCGAACACCAGACCATAGCCGCGCGTGAACTGTGGTGCCTGCTTGGACGAGCCTTTGAACTGGCTCACCATCTGGCATTCGGTCAGCTGAACACGGCCAAGCGAAACGGCAAAGCCGAGCTCGGGCACATCGAACTCAACCTCCACCTCACCAATGCGGATCTCACCGACAAATGGATGCGTGTTGCCATAACCGCGTTGCGTGGAATAACCCAGCGCCAGCAGGAAGCCTTCATCACCACGCGCCAAAGCCTGCAAGCGCAGATCGCGCGGCATCGGGAACGTCCACGGTTCGCGGGTAAGATCGCCCGGCTCATGCCCTTCCGGCATTGCACCATCTTCTTCGATCATCCCGTTGACACCGAGAATATCGGTCACGCGTGGCGTTTCTTCAGGCTCAGTCGCACGCACTTCCGGCTCAGGAACGCTGACATCACCCGCCAGTTCCGGATCAAGCAGACGATGCGTATAATCGAATGTCGGTCCCAATAGCTGGCCGCCGGGCAGATCCTTATAGGTGGCCGAAATTCGGCGTTCGATCAACATATTCGCCGTTTCCAGCGGAAGCGAATAACCAAAACGCGGCAATGTCGTGCGGTAGGCACGCACCAGAAAGATCGCTTCAATCAGGTCGCCACGCGACTGGCGCACGGCAAGTGCCGCAAGTTCGCGATCATAAAGCGAGCCTTCGGCCATCACACGATCAACGGCGAGGCCAAGCTGTTCGACAATCTGATCAAGACGCAATGCCGGAACCGAGCGGTCACCACGACGACGATCATCAAGCAGACGGTGGGCATTGCGAATAGCGGTTTCACCGCCCTTTACAGCAACATACATGAGTTAACCCTCCAGAGACTCGACACGGGTTGTACGGGGAAGCGCTGCGGCTTTACCGTCAGCGACGAGCACCAGATCGATACCCAGCGGGAACAACGCGCCATTTTCACGCCATTGCGCAGTAAAATCCTGCGGCAGCCCATCAACGGTCAGCACAGTTTCATCCTTGATGCCCGGACCTTTGAGGCAGAAACCCTGCCCGCTCGTCAAAGACGAAACTGCTAGAACAACAGTCGTCGAACGATCCGGAAATTCAGGGTCTCCCTGCGCGAAGGAAGAAAGTACCGGTAGCGATTGCGCATCCGTTACAAGTGCGAACTGCGCTTTCGATTGATCCCCAACGATTGGCGCGCCAGTATGGAATGTCAGCCATGCCGTTGCGTCCTTGTTGGCTGCAATTTTAGCATCGACCCAGACGCTTGCGTCGTGATCAAGCAATGTTGCAGCAATCACACCAAGCTCAGGCGTAAGCGGCTGTGGTGGCGTCGCAGCTTGAACCAACGAATAAATGCGGCCGGGATTTGCAATAGCGTGCATCACAGCATGAAACGCCGATTGCGCCTCGTTAACCGGATCAGCCAGACCGCCTTCGAAAGCAGAAGAAGAATGGAGCATCAGTTGTCTCCCCGAACCATAGTGAAGAAGTCGACCTTGGTGGCAGCGGCCTCGGCGCGCAGCTTGGTATCCGCCTCATCAATGCGGCTGCGCAACACGCTCAGCACCTTGGCCTCAACAGTGTCGCGCTGGTCTTCATCGAGCCAAAGCGCATCGAACAGAGCGGCGAGCTTCGCCTTTTCCTGATCGCGTCCGAGTGCATAAGAATGCCCGACTAAGCCATCGGACAGACGAACGGTCGCTCTGGTGACGGTCGCTTCACCGACATTAAAAGGCGCACCACCGCCGCCGATGCGACCGCGCAGCATAACAAGTCCAGTTTCAGGACCACGCAGAACCTCGAATTCTGGCTTATTCGGCCAATTCTGCCAAAATGATTTCAGTTCTTCACCGCTGGCGCGTGCAAGAATTGCCAAGCTGGCCTGACGTGCAATCTGCGTCGCATCCGGCGCCGTTCTGTTTCCAGTCGTGGAGCCCGCTCCACTTTCACCCGTGCTATGCTGCGTCGTCTGCATGAGCTTATCCGCCCTACCCTAATCTCGTTGACTTTATCGCTTTAATTGTCTATTTATCTAGACAACTATACAATAACACCATTCATATACCCTGCCAATGACAGGACGATGACAAAGCATGGCAAAGACGAAACGAATTGAACGAAACAGCGGCGTGGCCATCTGGCGCCAGATCGCGGACGAGATACGCGGCGACATCATGGCCGGGAAACTTGCAACAGGTGCACGGATGCCCGCCGAGATGGAGTTGGCAGATCGATTTGGTGTCAATCGCCATACAGTGCGCAGCGCAATTGCGGCACTGACGCAGGAAGGTGTGCTACGCGCTGAACAAGGCCGCGGTACTTTTGTGGCCAATGCGAAACGGCTTACCTATCAGATTGGCCGCCGCACCCGCATTTCACAAGCGCTGGCACCACAAGTCAGCGAGACCAAAGGCATCCTGCTGAGTTCCCATGTAGAAACAGCGGCTGCCGACATCATTCAAGCGCTTGAAATACAAACTGGTTCCGAAACACTGAAGCTTGAAACCATGCACAGTGCGGATGGCCATCCGATTTCCATCGCAACCCATTGGGTGGATGCAAATGCCTTTCCGACTTTCACTGAAGATTATACGGCCAGCGGCTCAATCACGTCCGCATTCAAAGCGGCAGGCGTCAGCGATTATTTCAGAAAATCCACCGTGGTATCGGCACGCCATGCCGATCCAGACGACCTCAAACATCTTAAACTATCCCCGGGCGCTATCGTTCTGACGGCACGCGCAATCAATATAGATACTGCGGGAAAGCCAATTCAATATTCACTAACGCGCTTTTCAGCAGATCGGATGGAGTTCGTTATCGAAAACGATCCGCTGGATTAATAATTTAAAACAAGGGATTATAAAGATATTGTAATAATTCAATATAACTAAAAAAGCGGGCGCTCATAGCGCCCGCTTTTTTACATCAAAATGGAATTTCGTCGTCCAGATCGCGGGAGAAACCACCGCCACCGCCGCCACCCTGATTGGATGGGCCGGACGAACCGAAGTCACCACCACCGGAATAATCCGACACCTGGTTGCGATTGCCACCGCCGCCGCCACCAAACGAGCGGCCCTGATCGCCACCTTCGCCACGGCTATCGAGCATCTGAAGTTCACCACGGAACTTCTGCAGCACGATTTCGGTGCTGTAACGGTCATTGCCGTTCTGATCCTGCCACTTACGTGTCTGGAGCGCACCTTCGATGTAAACCTTGGAACCCTTCTTCAGATACTGTTCAGCAACTTTGGCAAGGTTCTCATTGAAGATGACAACACTGTGCCACTCGGTGCGATCCTTGCGCTCGCCGCTCTGACGGTCGCGCCAGCTTTCCGAGGTTGCGATGCGCAGATTAGCAATCTGATCACCAGAATTGAGGCGACGGATTTCTGGATCAGCACCAAGGTTGCCGACCAGAATGACTTTGTTGACGCTACCAGCCATCGAAAACTTACTCCGGATCTCTCGCATACACACGTTGAGCGGACTTTTGCCCTGCAAAACGGTGCCTGCTCCTAAAGAATGGCCAACCACCTGAATGTATTGACCTGAAATTCAGCTACCACCTTACAGCAGCAGCCACTGCTGCGCTCATCTCTGCGCTGCGAATTCAACCAATGTCCACAGAAGTTATGTTCCTGTTTTGTTCAAATTACAAGTACGCAGATAAATTTCCATGCATTTTTCACATGCTTGAGGTCCAAATGGTAAACTCTCAAATGATCTTACAAGGAAAAGCCCTGCCGCTCACTGTTTCTTTGGCGCGCAGGGCTTGGGGTTGAGCAAAGCTCTTATATCGACAGTACTTCGCCGATAAATCTAATCGGAAATCTGAAATATGAGACCAGATCGCCGCGCATTTTTCAAAATTTCTGCAATCACTCACTTCAATCAAAAAAGCGTCATTCCTTGCAAATGAAGCAATTATGACCGCAAGCGATTGTGCTTTCATCGATGTGAAAGCTATGCAACGTAGTCAGGTGGACTCATGCTCCTTTACCTCCCGGTTCGCTTACTCAACTGGCGGGACCTCTTGCCGATATCGTTTCATCCCTTTCCGATATCTCTCCGCAACCAGTGAGCACAGGTAGTCTGCTCCTGTCAGGAGTGACAGTCAACGCTCTTGCGTTCACATTTCGTATCGCCTATCAGAAGGCTGGTTGTTCGATCTTTGTTCTGGTGCTAAATGTGCGAAGAACGATTGAACAGCCCCCTTTCCCTGGAAGGGGTTCATCCCCATATTATGGAGCGGCGCGACGCAGAGTTCGGCGCCCGAACACTCCATGACATGACCAAACAGGCAGGACGCGGAATGAGCGATCAGAAATTCATTTCCATACGTGGTGCGCGTGAACACAATCTGAAAAATGTCGATCTTGATCTGCCACGCGACAAGCTGATCGTGATGACGGGCCTTTCAGGCTCGGGAAAGTCCTCACTCGCTTTCGATACGATCTATGCGGAAGGTCAGCGACGTTATGTCGAAAGCCTTTCGGCCTATGCGCGTCAGTTTCTGGAGATGATGCAGAAGCCCGATGTGGACCAGATTGATGGTCTGTCTCCTGCCATTTCTATTGAACAGAAGACGACGAGCCGCAATCCGCGTTCGACAGTCGGCACAGTCACCGAAATTTATGACTATATGCGCCTGCTGTTTGCGCGTGCGGGTATTCCTTATTCGCCTGCAACCGGCTTACCTATTGAAAGCCAGACGGTCAGCCAGATGGTTGACCGCATCCTGATGCTTGAGGAAGGCACCCGTCTTTTCATTCTGGCCCCCATCGTGCGTGGTCGTAAGGGCGAATATAAAAAGGAACTGGCGGAGCTGCAGAAGAAGGGCTTCCAACGCGTCAAGGTGGACGGCACTTTCTACGAAATCGCTGACGTCCCCGCACTCGATAAGAAGTACAAGCATGATATCGATGTGGTCGTAGATCGCGTTGTTGTGCGCTCCGATCTTTCGACCCGCCTCGCCGACAGTCTGGAAACCTCTCTCAAACTGGCAGAAGGTCTGGCTATAGCGGAATTTGCAGACAAGCCCTTGCTGGCCGAAGATACGTCGGCCGGCGGTGGTGCGAATAAATCTGCCAATGAAACGCATGAACGCGTTATGTTTTCGGAAAAGTTTGCCTGCCCGGTTTCAGGTTTTACGATTCCTGAAATCGAGCCGCGTCTTTTCTCTTTCAACAATCCGTTTGGTGCCTGCCCCACCTGTGATGGCCTTGGTACGCAGCAAGCCATCGACCCAAATCTGATCATACCCGATCATTCAGTCTCTCTGAAAGATGGCGCCGTTGCACCATGGGCACGTTCTTCGTCACCTTATTACAACCAGACGCTTGAAGCGCTCGGCAAGGCCTATGGGTTCAAGGTTGGTGCTCGTTGGTCAGACCTCCCAGATGAAGCGCAGAACGCGATACTTCATGGCACGAAGGGACGAGAAATCACCTTCAACTATGATGACGGTTTGCGCTCCTATCAGACGACAAAGGCTTTTGAAGGTGTCATTCCCAATCTGGAACGCCGCTGGAAAGAAACCGATTCGGCCTGGTCGCGTGAGGAAATCGAACGCTTCATGTCCTCGACGCCCTGCCCGGCTTGTAACGGCTACCGTTTGAAGCCTGAAGCTCTCGCCGTAAAGATCGGCATGAAGCACATCGGCGAAATTACCAGCATGTCGATCCGCAATGCAGACGCATGGTTTCGCGATATCGATGGCAGCTTCAACGATAAGCAGCGCGAAATTGCTGCGCGTATCCTCAAGGAGATCCGCGAACGTCTGGAGTTCCTGAACGATGTCGGCCTTGATTATCTGACGCTTGCGCGGAACTCCGGTACACTGTCAGGTGGTGAAAGTCAGCGTATCCGCTTGGCTTCACAAATCGGTTCTGGGCTTACGGGCGTGCTGTATGTTCTGGATGAACCTTCCATTGGCCTGCATCAACGCGATAATGCGCGTCTTCTCGATACGTTGCGTCATCTGCGCGACCTCGGTAATACGGTTATCGTGGTTGAACATGACGAGGATGCCATCCTTACGGCTGACTATGTCGTCGATATCGGACCCGCTGCAGGCATTCACGGTGGCAAGATCATTGCGCAAGGTTCGCCCGATGATGTTATGTCCCACCCCGACTCGCTCACCGGCAAATATTTGTCGGGCGCTCTGGAAGTCGCTGTTCCCGCAGAACGTCGCGAAATTTCGAAGGCCAAGCGCATCAAGATCGTCGGCGCACGCGGCAATAACCTGAAAAATGTCTCCGCAGATATCCCACTGGGAACGTTTACGGCAGTCACGGGTGTTTCAGGCGGCGGCAAGTCCACCTTCCTGATCGAGACCTTGTTCAAGGCCGCATCGCGCCGTATCATGGGTTCTCGTGAACATCCTGCAGAACATGATCGTATTGAGGGACTGGAGTTCCTCGACAAGGTCATCGATATCGACCAGTCGCCGATTGGCCGCACACCGCGCTCCAATCCTGCCACCTATACAGGTGCATTCACACCGATGCGTGATTGGTTTGCAGGCTTGCCTGAAGCAAAAGCGCGCGGATATCAGCCGGGTCGTTTCTCGTTCAACGTCAAGGGCGGACGCTGCGAAGCCTGTCAGGGCGATGGCGTCATCAAGATCGAAATGCACTTCCTGCCCGACGTCTACGTCACTTGTGACGTCTGCCACGGCAAACGCTACAATCGTGAAACGCTTGAGGTACACTTCAAAGGCAAATCAATTGCCGACGTGCTCGACATGACGGTTGAAGAAGGTGCTGAGTTCTTCTCGGCTGTTCCTGCGGTTCGCGACAAGCTCGAAACACTCGTCAAGGTCGGCCTCGGCTATATCAAGGTGGGTCAGCAGGCGACGACACTTTCCGGTGGTGAAGCGCAGCGTGTGAAGCTTGCCAAGGAACTGTCACGCCGCGCTACCGGACGCACCCTCTACATTCTTGATGAGCCAACCACCGGCCTGCACTTCCATGATGTCGCGAAGCTTCTCGAAGTACTGCATGAGCTGGTCGAACAGGGCAACACAGTCGTCGTCATCGAGCACAATCTCGAAGTCATCAAGACTGCTGACTGGGTGATCGATCTCGGTCCAGAAGGTGGTGATGGTGGCGGTGAGATCGTAGCCGTGGGGCGTCCGGAAGACGTCGCAAAGGAGAAACGCTCCTATACAGGGCAGTTCCTCAAAGAGCTGCTTGAACGCCGCCCTAGGCGCAAGGCTGAAGCTGCTGAATGAGTATAGAAAAGCCGGGTTTCTCACCCGGCTTTTTCATTACTCGATAAACCCTACAATCGGGCCATATCCACCATGCCATGAGATGTCGTTTCGCCCCATGGCCGGATTATAAATTCCAGCGCCGCCGCCGCCGTCAAGAAACAAGGCATTGGGACATTTAAGCCCATTACGGAACAGCATGGCGAAATCGTAGAAATTCACAGCATCTTCGCTGATGGCAAAGCGGATGGAATCATCGCTGCAGACACCAACGCCACTTCTACGGGTCCGGTCGGTCGATCCTTTAATCAGAATCGGATTGAGCTTGTTCTGAATGACCAGCATAGGCCCGGACTGCGTGGCAAAATGCGCCTGCGGTTTGCGCTTCAAAAACCTGTCGGTTGAAACAATACCGGCGCCGTCATCTCCGAAATAGAAAATGCCATTGGGTTTCTTGTAAAAGTTTGGAACCGGGCCAGAGGAACGCGTGGGCGCATTGGTGTCGGCCACAACCAACTCCTGCCCATTCTCGACGTATAGTCCCATAGGCGTAAAATCGACCTGATACATTCCTGCATTCAAGGCAAATGATAACGTCTTGCCGTCTTGCGTTACAGCGTCTGCCACTTTCGAGAAATTGCGATATGGCTCGCCGTCAGAGTCCTTCCAGAAGAGACGCAGATTTTCTTTGGCCTTCACTGTGCAGATTATGAATTTTGTGTCCTGAAAGACCTGCTCGTCGCAGGTTTCCGCCAGCGCCGATTGCATACCCAAAAGCAAGCCTGCAAAGCCAATAGCCGGGAGTGCCATACTCATTTTACGAAAGCGCATCGCGAAACCTCCCCCAATCAAAACCATAGACCGTTGAAATGAAAAAAGCCCGGGTAAACCGGGCCTTCTCGCAAAACTGTTCGCGATCATATCGCGTCAGTTCATAAGATTAGCCGTTAACGGCGTCCTTCAGGCCCTTGCCAGCCGAGAACTTCGGCACGTTACGGGCAGGAATAGCAACTTCCTTGCCGGTCGAAGGATTGCGGCCAGTGGAAGCTGCACGATGCGAAACGGAGAAAACGCCGAAGCCTGGCAGGCGAACTTCTTCGCCTGCCTTGAGTGCACCGGTGACAGCTGCGAGTACAGCGTCAACAGCAGTTCCTGCGTCGGCCTTTGTCAAACCGCCCTTTTCCGCTACAGCGGCGACCAATTCGTTCTTGTTCATAGGCATTTCCTTTCTTTATCTACCGGAACGAATAACGCGACCGGATTGCGTGCAGTTTATTCAAATCGGTTGACAAACCAAGCCTGTCAACATGAAAAAAGCCCAGAAACCCGGGGTTAAACACAGAAATGCCGGGCATTTAGCCCGGCATTGTTATCTTATTAGCCACTAGCAATGATCAATGAGCGGTCGAAACGCCTGCTTCATCGTCCGCTGGGGCCGCCGCAACAGGAGTCGCTGGCTCTGTCCATTCGATTGGTTCCGGCTTGCGAAGCAGTGCATGCTCAAGAACTTCACCGACGCGCGACACAGGAACAATCTCAAGATTATTCTTCACATTGTCCGGAATATCCGCCAAATCCTTGGCGTTTTCTTCAGGGATCAGAACTTTCTTGATGCCACCACGCAATGCGGCAAGCAGCTTTTCCTTGAGACCACCGATTGGCAGCACGCGGCCACGAAGGGTCACTTCACCCGTCATTGCAATGTCTTTGCGAACCGGAATACCGGTCAGAACTGAGACAATTGCTGTAACCATGGCAATACCAGCCGACGGGCCATCCTTTGGCGTCGCGCCTTCCGGCACGTGCACGTGGATGTCACGCTTGTCGAACAGCGGAGGCTCGATGCCGAAATCAACCGCACGCGAACGGACATAAGATGCCGCCGCAGAAATCGATTCCTTCATCACGTCGCGGAGGTTACCAGTGACGGTCATACGACCCTTACCGGGCATCATGACGCCTTCAATGGTTAACAGCTCGCCGCCAACTTCAGTCCAGGCGAGACCTGTGACAACACCGACCTGATCTTCGCCATCGATCTGACCGTAACGGAAGCGCTCGACACCGAGATAATCGGAGAGGTTCTTGTCGGTGATCTTCACCGACTTCTTCTTCGACTTCAGAATCTCGGTCACGGCCTTACGCGCCAGAGTCATCATCTCACGTTCAAGGCTACGCACACCGGCTTCACGTGTGTAAAGACGGATAACATTGCGCAGCGCATCGTCCGTGACCGAAAACTCCTTCGGCTGCAAAGCATGATCCTTGATCGCCTTTGGCAGCAGGTGCCGCTTGGCAATCTCAAGCTTTTCATCCTCGGTGTAACCGGCAATACGAATGACTTCCATACGATCCAAGAGTGGACCAGGAATATTCAGCGTATTGGCCGTTGTCACGAACATGACGTTCGACAGATCGTACTCAACCTCAAGATAATGATCCATAAAGGTCGAGTTCTGTTCTGGGTCCAGTACCTCGAGCATTGCCGATGACGGATCGCCACGGAAGCCCTGGCCCATCTTGTCGATTTCATCGAGCAGGAAGAGCGGGTTGGACTTCTTCGCCTTCTTCATCGACTGGATGACCTTACCGG
>Ga0308157_10008715_pt1 | contig 11449 bp, 8 predicted proteins | sample PhyBR1_FD_201035 | JGI IMG/M metagenome (GOLD analysis project Ga0308157, IMG submission 201035) | Phyllosphere microbial communities from UC Gill Tract Community Farm, Albany, California, United States - DLSLB.R1 | ecosystem: Host-associated > Plants > Phyllosphere > Unclassified | place: USA...
ACGCATGATACCTGAACCATAGATATGTCGCCCGAATGAGCCTTAGTAATAAAAAATGAAGGTTAACAACCCCCTTCACAATTCACTCAAAACCGACAATTTTCTTGGATGGCATCACTGGCAAGGTGATCGTCCAAAAGGTAAAAACCTACATATTAATATTGAATTTCAATGGTGTAATTAATCTTATTAATTTAAATTATTATAATCAAGTCAAAGCATGGCAAGGTTTACAGTTGCGCTGTCGATTGAATGCTTGCCCTTGCCAGGAGACTCAATGCGGCACCATCTGTTCGAGTCGCTCGCCTGCAAGTGGCAGTCCTTTCCCTTACCAATGCCGATCTGAAAGCCTCGCCCTGTATCGGAGCCGTTTGAGCGTGTCATGAAAGTCGCACCGGCACATTACTTATGCTCACTTTAAGCAAAAGTCGGGATTTTTCGCCGTCGTCTCATTGACAGACGCCATTCGGAAGCGCAGCAAAAGCACATAGAATTTCGGCCGGAAAGAGGGGATCATCGCGGCATGAAAGTGACTATCGAACAAACACTCGATCAGGCCGGAGCAGGCCCCTTCCAGCGTAATCTTCTCGGCGTATTCGGACTGGTCTGGGCTGCCGATGCCATGCAGGTGCTGGCTGTAGGTTTCACCGCCGCTTCAATTGCCGTAACCTTCGGCTTAACTGTCCCGCAGGCTTTGCAGACCGGTACGCTGTTTTTTCTGGGCATGTTGATCGGTGCAGCACTTTTCGGCAGGCTCGCTGATAAATATGGCCGCCGCCGCGTGCTTCTTGTTACAGTTGCCTGCGACGCCGTGTTCGGCCTGCTATCCGCTTTCTCACCCAATTTTGCCATTCTGCTTGGCTTGCGCTTTCTGACCGGGATCGCGGTTGGCGGCACCTTGCCTGTCGATTATGCGATGATGGCAGAATTTCTCCCTTCCAAAAACCGTGGCCGCTGGCTGGTGATGCTTGAAGGTTTCTGGGCCGTCGGCACCGTCATCATTGCGCTGGCCGCATGGGCTGCAAGCCTGGCAGGCGTGGCAGACGCATGGCGCTATATCTTTGTCGTGACCGCGGCTCCTGCTTTGATTGGTATCTGGCTGCGGTTCTGGGTGCCGGAATCGCCGATGCACCTGCTCAAGACCGGCCAGACAAACGAAGCCAAGGCGGTCATGAACCGTGTGCTGCGCAAGAATGGCAAAACTGAACTGCCCCCCAAAGCAACGCTTGAAGCGCCGCTTCTGGTGACCAATGAAAGGCTTTTGTCGCCTAACTTGCGTCAGCGGACGCTAACCACTCTGGCGATCTGGTTTCTCGTATCCGTCTCCTATTATGGTATCTTCACGTGGATTCCGGCCAAGCTTGCCAGTGATGGTTTTGGTTTTGTGCGCGGTTATGGCTTTCTGGTTATCGTCGCGCTGGCGCAATTGCCGGGTTATGCGCTTGCCGCCTATGGCGTCGAAGCATGGGGCCGCAAGAAGACGCTGATCGGCTTCCTCTTCATCAGTGCGGCTGCCTGCGCGCTCTTCACCGTTGCGGTCAGCTCGACCTTGGTTGGCGCTTCAATCCTGATCATGAGCTTTGCTCTGCTCGGAACGTGGGGCGCGCTTTATGCCTTTACGCCCGAGCTTTATCCGACAGCCCTGCGTGCAAGTGGAATGGGTGCCGCAGGCGCAATGGCTCGCCTTGGTGGATTGCTGGCACCATCTGCCCTCGCTCTGGTCATCAGTCAAAGCTTCAACATGGCGGTAGCGATGTTTGCCGGTTTGCTGGCCTTGGCCGGGATTATTGCGTTTTTCATCAATGTGGAAACACGCGACAAGGCGCTCAACTGATAAATAAAATCCCGGATTTCAGATTTGAAATCCGGGATTTCTCTAATAAATCAATTTATTAATTAGATAGCCTTACCCATTGTTTTTTATAATCTTTATATTGATCTGTATCGGGTAAATATATTTGATTGTGCAGGACTGGAATTCTAGCTCCCGCCAATAATCCCGCGCCCAATGCCGTTCCGGTCGAACCTGACACAGCAATCACTTCGCGCTCTGAAAATCCGGCCAACGCCGAGAGATAAACACTGTTTACTGCAAATGGACCTTCGACAATAATCGGCCCTTCTGCGCCCAATAAATCGAGACATGTATCGGTCATCAGCGCCGCATAAAGGCAGGCAGCAATATAACGCGCTTGCGAACCTGCATCTTCCGTATTGACCCAGCGCAGGCTTGTGTCCGGATAAGGGCCGCAGCCGGGAACAGCCGAGGGCAACGCCATGATGCCCCGCTTCAAGACCTCATCGACTATCCCGGCGCTCTCTTTTAATGACGGTGCATCAAGGCCTTCGGTCATAAGGTCAAATTCCCGCCCACCCATATAACGGGCAGAGGGAACGGCACGGCCATAGGCATCAACATTGGCCAGCGTATCGCGCTTCGGATAAAGGCCAACAAGGTCGCTGCCCACCGCAAAGCTCACCACCCAGGTACCCGTAGAGACGACCGCAAACGGTGGCTTACGATCCATAAGATGTGCAAGCAGTGACGCATTGGAATCGTGAAGACCGCAATGAACGGGTACAGGGGTCAATAATCCGATTTCATCCGCAATTTCCGGGCGAAGCGTCCCAAGCGCATCGAATGCAGAACGTAAAGGCGGAAATTTGCCTTCAAGGCCCAGACTTTCGACCAGAGAAGAATAGGTTCCGCTCTTTGGACGCCACAGGTCCGTGTGGCAACCGAGCGATGTAACTTCCACGGAAGCAACGCCGGTAAGCCGATAGGCCCAATATTGCGGATAGGTCAGAATGCAATGCACATCGGCAAAATTATCCGGAAATTTCGTTTTCAGATAATGAAGTTGCGCGCCGACATTCAGCCCCAGCGATAGTGTCGGTGAGAAGGTTTCTTCAAAAGGCGGCTTGATAAGCGCATAGGCTGCGCGAATTTCAGGCCCGTAATCATGCTCATAGTCGAGCATCGGCATTGCGAGTTCACCCTTCTTATCAAGCAGAACTGCACTCGCACCGTGGGTTGTTATCGATATGGCGTCAAAACCCGGTTCTGTTGCAAAGGTTTTCAGGCTCTGGATGAAAAAGCTCCACAGAGCCTCGATGTCATAATGCGGATATAGGCCATCCCGCAATACCGTGTTCGGCGTGCGATGGACGGCAATCTCTTCGCCTGTGTCTGCGTTCAGGAGAACGGTCTTGGCATTGGTCTTGCCGATATCGAGAATGGCAATGCGCTTCATGGCATATGAAATACGAGCTTGAGGTCGGAGGAGATTGGCGAGTTATCTGCATTGGTTTCCATGATGTCCGCCATATGCGCCCACCACTTTTTCATCACAGGATGATCGGGCAGGGCAGCCATGGCATGCGACCTCAAGCGCGTCAGAACACCAAACAGAATATGCGTTTCCTCATCCAGCCAGATTGAATAATCAGACACACCTGCCTGATGCAGAAGATCGACAAGTTCAGACCAGATTTCATCATGGCGACGACGATATTCAGCCTCCATACCGGGATGAAGCTGCATCCGGAAAGCATAGTGCTCGGTCGTCATGTTCTGTGCCTCGCCTTGAATTTGCGGCCAAGGATTGGAAGCGAAATTGTGATGATCAGCAGAAGGCCGATGAAGATGGACATCACGATGCCCGGCACATTGAGTAGCCCAAGCCCGAAGGTTACAAGCCCCATTACGAAGGCTGCAATCACCACGCCGATAATGCTCCCAGCCCCGCCCAGAATCGATACGCCGCCAAGAACCACCATTGTCACCACCTCAAGTTCCCATCCCTGCGCGATAGAGGGACGGGTGGAGCCAAGGCGGGAAGTAAGACAGACGGCTGCAATGCCGCTCATGATGCCGGTCAACAGGAACAGGCTGAATTTCATCCGCTCTACCGGTATGCCGGAGAAGCGCGCTGCAAACTCATTGTTACCAATGGCATAGACCCGGCGGCCGAAACTGGTGCAGTGGAGGAGTACGCCGAAAATGACGGCGAAAACGATGAACAGCACAAATTCAAATGAGAATACCCAGAAGACATAGCCCTGTCCGAAATAGGCGAAGCTTTTCGGATAGCCGCCATAGGCTTTATCGCCAAGCACGATATAGGAAATGCCGCGAAAGAGGCTCATTGTGCCGATGGTGACGACAATGGAGGGGAGTTTCAGCCCCGCAACAAGACCACCATTGATCGCGCCGCAGACAAGACCGGTGCCGATACCGATCAGGACCAATCCGGGCGTATCGACGCCTGCTTGCGCTGCCGCACCCATCGCCGTGGATGCCAGTGCGATAATCGCCGCTACCGACAGATCAATCTCGCCGGAGATGATCAATAGCGTCATGGCAAAAGCGATGAGGGCTTTTTCCGTGAAATTGAAGGTCGCATCCGACAAGTTCCAAGCATTGAGGAAAAACGGCGAGGCAAAGGCGTTTGCAATAAAGATCGCAATGGCAACGCCAAGCAGCAGCATTTCCCAGCTTGCGAACAGCCGGGTATAGGAGGTTCCCAGCCGATCGGGGATTTGGCGGCGTTCAGTTAATTCGCTCACGCTGCTGGCTCCTCATAAGTCTTGGCGGCTTTCTCACGCAGAATGATGCGTCCGCCGTGTTTTTCACGCCGCGCATTGAAGATCACGGCGGCGATGATGACCGCGCCGGAAATCGCCATCTGCCAGAAGGGAGAAATGTTGATGACGGGCAGGGCATTCTTGATCACGCCGAGAAACAACGCACCAAGCACTGCACCAACCGCCGTACCGATACCGCCCACAATCGAAATGCCGCCAATGACACAGGCTGCAACACTATCGAGCTCGAACCCGTTAGCGATATCGACATAGGCAACCGCATAGCGCGATACCCACAGATAACCGCAAAGCCCGGCCAGCGAACCAGAGAGTACGAAGGCCAGAAAGCGTGTGCGCCCGACGTCAATTCCGGCATAGACCGCTGCGGTTGGATTGCCGCCGGATGCATAAAGCGCACGCCCGAAAAAGCTGCGTGTCAGCAACACAAAGATCAGCGCAACAATTACGATGGCTGTCCAGCCAAGCAGGGGCAGGCCAAGGAATAGGGTACGCGGTGTATTCAGAAACGGCGCGGTCATCTGGTGCGCATTCACCCATGCGCCGCCAGAAAGCACAAAGGCCATGCCGCGATAGATGGTGAGTGTGCCAAGCGTGACCACGATCGCCGGGATATCGAGCTTCCAGACAAGAATGCCGTTAATTGCGCCGAGGATCGCACCGATGCCAATGGCCGTTATGATCAACAGGATCAAGGGCAGTTCCGGAAAAGCAGCATTGAGCATCGCCACAGCCATGCCGGTAAAAGCGAGATTGGCTGCAACGGAAAGATCAATCGACTTGGTGAGGATGACGCACATCTGGCCTAGCGCCAGAATGATCAGGATCGACGTGTCGTTGAAGATATTCGCCAGATTGCGCGGGGACGCAAAGCCCGGCGCGCGCAACGAGAACAGCCCGATCATAATTGCAATGATGGCCAGGAGCAGAACTTCGCGCTGTTTGAGAAGCTGTTTCATATTCACTCCGCATTTCCCGTAGCAGCACGCACCAACACTTCCGCATCCAGCCCTGCGCGATCGAAAATACCTTCCACCAACCCTTCGCGCATGACCATGACGCGATCCGACATGCCAATGATTTCAGGTAGTTCTGATGAAATCATAATGATGCTGAGACCTTCGGCAGCAAGCTCGCTGATAAATTCATGAACGGCTGCCTTGGAGCCGATATCGATGCCTTTGGTAGGCTCATCGAGAATGATGACTTTTGGATTGGTCGCAAGCCATTTTCCGATGACGACCTTCTGCTGATTGCCACCAGAAAGTGTTCCGACAGGCACGGAAAGGGCTGCGGCACGAAGATCAAAGCGCTCGGCATATTTACGCGCAAGCTTGAATTCTTCCGCCATGCGCAGAAAACCGTTACGCGAAGTGCGCCCGAGCGAGGGCAGGGAAACATTCTGGAAAATTGGCATTTGCAGAACTGCGCCGTGCCGCCCGCGTTCTTCGGGAACATAGACAATGCCATGCGCAATGGCTTCGCCGGAGCGGCGTATTCTGATTTCCTTGCCTTCCAAGGTTACACGGCCCTCTGAAGGTGTTGTCATGCCAAACAGTGACTGCGCAAACTCCGAGCGACCGGCACCGACAAGGCCGTAAATGCCAAGTATTTCACCGCGCCTCAGATCAAAGGAAATGTCGCGAAACTCGGTTGGATGCGAATAATTTTCAACGCTGAGGACCGTGTCGCCAAGCGCAACATCCTGCTTGGGAAAAGCTTTCTCCACGGAACGCCCGACCATCAGCCGGACGATTTCTTTTTCGTTCATTTCGGAGAGAAGTCCGTGGCCAACCGCACAGCCATCGCGGAAAACCGCATAATGATCGGCGATTTCATAAACTTCATCAAACTTGTGGCTGATAAACAGGATCGCTTTACCCTGCGCCTTCAGGCGCTCGACGATCCGAAAAAGATCATCGACTTCCTTGCGTGAAAGTGCTGCCGTTGGTTCGTCCATGATGACGATCTGCGCCTCAACCGACAGCGCACGTGCGATTGCCACCAGATGTCGTTGCGCAATCGAAAGCTCCTTGAGCTTGATACGGGCATCGACAGTGATTTCAAGCGAGGAGAGCAGGGCCTGTGCCCGCGCATAAACGGCATTCCAATTCACAAAACCCAGTTTTGTGCGTGGCGCATGACCAAGATAGATGTTTTCACCGACGGATAATTCGTCGAAAAGTACGGTTTCCTGATGAATTGCTGTTACGCCCGCATTGGTCGCATCCTGCGCGGTCGCAAAATGCAATGCTTTGCCGTCGATCAGGATTTCGCCTTCATCGGGCTGATAGATCCCGGTCAGGATTTTAACGAGGGTGGATTTGCCAGCACCATTTTCGCCAATGAGCGCGGTCACCTTGCCGGGGTAAAGCGCAATATTGACGTTATCGAGCGCGCGCACGCCGGGAAATGTCTTGGCAATGCCGCGCATCTCCAGCAACGGTTGAACCGCTCCGTCAGCAGGCCCCGCAGACAAGATCGATTGCCCGCTTTTTTGCAAAGCTGCATTCATCAGAAATACCTGAAATAAATTCGGAAGATGATGGCGGTGTCAGGTGCTGCTTGGCTGCTGCCTTACACCGCCAACCTCAATCAAGTCTCACTCTGAAATCAGAAGACCTTGGAGAATTCGTCGATGTTCGATGCGTCATAAACGAATGGATCGCTCATCGCCGCTTCGCCGTTATCGCCAATCTTGATCTTGCCCATGCGGCCAGCTTCGATTTCCGAGCCCGGCTTGCCATCAGCATCACCCTTTACGAGGTGATAGGCAATCTGCGTTGCGGAATAACCAAGATCAATCGGGTTCCAGATCGCAAATTCCTTGGTTGCACCTGATTTGATGGCACCGGCCATTTCAGATGGAAGGCCAAGGCCGGTGACGTAAACATCGCCAATCTTGCCAGCGTCTTTGACCGCCTGCGAGGCCGCAAGCACGCCAACGGTTGTCGGCGCGACGATCACCTTCACATTTGGATTGGAAGTGAGAAGGCCCTGCGCTTCGCGATAGCTCTTATCGGCAAGATCGTCGCCATAAACGGTGGTTACGAGATTGAGGCCCGGAAAATCCTTGAGCTGCTTCTTCATCTCGTCAATCCAGATGTTCTGGTTGGTCGAGGTGGTCGTTGCCGACAGGATTGCGAAATCACCTTTGCCGTCTGGCAGATGGTGAGCCGCAAGCGTCAGGCACATCTTGCCGATCAGATCGTTGGACGAGGGATTAAGATGGACGATGCGGCCTTCGGCAGCGACACCGGAATCCCACGAGATAACCTTGATGCCGCGCTGTGCAGCCTTCTTGAGTGCTGGAACAACGGCATCCGGATCATTGGCCGAGATGGCAATTGCATCGACGCCCTGCGCAATCAACGAATTGATGACTTCGATCTGGCCTTCGGCAGTGGTTGTTGTTGGGCCAGTATAAATGACCTCAACGCCGCCCAGTTCCTTGGCGGCTTCCTGTGCGCCTTTATTGGCCGCTTCAAAGAAGCCATTGCCAAGCGATTTTGCAACGAGTGCGATCTTCATATCGGCAGCCTGAGCAGCTGTCGCCATGAAGGCAACGGCCAGTGCCGTGCCCATTGCCAGTTTCTTGAAAAGTTTCATGTCCTATTCCTCCCGATTAAGAACATTAAAGCATTTCCAGCAAAAGTACGTGCGCCTTTTGCGTAGAATAATGCGTAAAAACAAATAGTTAGAACGGTTTCGACGATTCAGTCTTAATAGAACCGCTCTAAGATTGATAATCCGGTTCAGGCGACTTCTGTGGCTTCCCCCCGGTCGTTACCCTTACCGGCATTGGCAGAAACCTGAGCCACGATGAGCTTGATGCCTGCATTTTCCACCATCCGCCGGGCCTCATCCGAAATGCCATCATCGGTAATCAGCGTGCTGATACGGTCGAGAGGGCAGAGAATGAGACTGGAGCGACGGGTGAACTTCGATGAATCGACCATCAGAACAATATCGTCTGCCTGGCCCATCAGTTTTTGTTCGCTTTGAATGATCAGTGCGTCCGCTTCCATCACGCCGAGCGAGCTGACTCCCTGACAGCCCATGAACATGCGTCGACCGTAGAAATTTCGGATCACATCATTATCAAAGGGCGACAGAATAAGGCTCTGATCGCGATAGATGGCTCCGCCAGGCACGATAACGGTGCTTTTGGATTGACGCAGAAGATGCTCCGCAATGGCAAAGGAATTGGTCAGCACCTGCAATCGGCGCGCTGCAAGATAATGCACCATCTGAAAAGTGGTCGAACCACCATTGATGATGATGCTGTCGCCTTCCTCACACAGCGAAACAGCCTCACGAGCGATTGCGCGCTTGCGGTCGGTGTTTTCCGTTTCCGATACTTTAAAAGGCCGGCCGGCAAGACTGCCAAGCTGCGGCGGATGAATGGCTTCCGCCCCACCACGTACCCGCTTGATGCGGCCCTGCATATGAAGCGATGCAATGTCGCGCCGAAGGGTCGCTTCGGACGCCTCCGTCAATTCCACCAGATCCTGAATGGTGATCACCGGCTTTTCCTGAACTGCGCTCAGGATAATACGGTGGCGCTCTCTTTCGTGCATGGCTCCTCCTTTTTCTTGTATCAAACACAAATACGGGCAGTGTCAATCACAAACAATCATATTCATACAATTTGAGAGTATGAATGCTTATTTTTGATCGTTTATGATTGACATTAATTTGCACATTACGCCATATCTGTCGCCAACATGATCGTTTGTGCGCGAAAAAGAAAGCGCGCAATCAGGTCTTCACCATAAAACGGGAGGATGAGATGGTGGCCCAAAGCAGGCTTTTGGATAATCGATGGGATGACGCCAAGGCAGCAACACTGGATGAAGCGGGTAAGCTGCTCTATCGCTCCAATCTCCTCGGCTCCGACAAACGCATTACCAATTATGGTGGCGGCAATACGTCTGCGAAGGTTGAGGAAATTGATCCGCTGACCGGTCAGAAGGTTCAGGTTCTCTGGGTCAAAGGCTCGGGCGGCGACGTTGGCACGATCAAGCTTGATGGTTTTGCCACGCTTTATCAGGACAAGCTTGAGGCCCTGAAGGGGATTTACAAGGGCGTTGAAGACGAGGACCGTATGGTCGGCTTCCTTCCGCACTGCACCTTCAATCTCAATCCCCGCGCCGCATCCATCGATACGCCGCTGCATGGTTTCGTACCCTTCACCCATGTCGATCACATGCATCCGGACGCCATCATCGCGATTGCCGCGTCTAAGAACTCCCGCGAACTGACAGCTGAGATTTTTGGCGATGATATTGGCTGGCTCCCTTGGCGTCGTCCGGGTTTCCAGCTTGGTCTCGACCTCGAAGCCTTTGTGAAGTCAAATCCGAAGGCGAAGGGTGTAGTCCTTGAAAGTCATGGACTTTTCACCTGGGCCAACGACGCAAAGACCTGTTATGAAACGACCCTTGCAATCATCAACAAGGCTATCGAATGGCTTGCCCAGAAGACCGGGGGTAAAGCCGCGTTCGGCGGAGCCGTCGCGCAAAGCCTTGAAGTATCGGAGCGTCGCGCCATTGCCGCCCGCCTTATGCCGGAGATTCGCGGGCTTATCGGAAACAGCGAACGCAAGCTTGGTCATTTTGACGATCAGGAGGCCGTGCTTGAATTCGTAAACGCGAAAGATCTTCAGCCATTGGCCCGCCTCGGCACATCCTGCCCGGACCACTTCCTGCGCACGAAAATTCGTCCGCTTGTCGTCGATTTTGATCCAGCCAAACCCGATGTGGATCGTGTTGTTACCGGCCTGGAAGCCGCACTCGAAGCCTATCGCGCTGATTACACGCGCTATTATGAGAGCTGCAAGCACGATAATTCGCCCAAAATGCGCGATCCGAACCCGGTCATTTTCCTGATCCCCGGCGTTGGAATGCTGTCATTTGCGCGCGACAAGGCCACCGCCCGCATTGCCGGTGAGTTTTATGTCAATGCAATCAATGTCATGCGTGGCGCGTCCGCCGTGTCCGAATATCAGGGCTTACCGGAGCAGGAAGCCTTCGACATCGAATATTGGTTGCTTGAGGAAGCCAAACTCCAGCGGATGCCAAAGCCGAAAAGCCTCGCAGGACGTATCGCGCTCATTACCGGTGGCGCGGGCGGCATCGGTTACGCGACCGCAGAACGTCTCGCTGGCGAGGGCGCTTGCGTGGTTTTGGCTGATATTGATGCAGGATCGCTCAAATCCGCTCATGAGAATCTGTCGAAGCGCTTTGGCTCCGATCAGGTGCGCAGCGTCGAGCTGAATGTGACCGATGAGAAGGCTGTGATAAGTGCCTTTACCGAGGCAAGCGTTGAACTTGGCGGCATCGATATTCTGGTTTCCAATGCAGGCATTGCCTCATCGGCCCCCATCGAAACGACCGAGCTTTCGATGTGGAATCGCAATATTGACATACTTGCTACAGGATATTTTCTTGTCTCTCGTGAGGCATTCCGGTTATTCCGGCGTCAAAAACTTGGCGGGAATGTGGTTTTCGTGGCATCCAAGAATGGTCTGGCCGCATCACCCGGCGCATCTGCCTATTGCACTGCAAAGGCTGCCGAAATTCATCTGGCGCGTTGTCTGGCACTTGAAGGCGCAGAGGCTGGCATTCGTGTGAATGTCGTCAATCCCGATGCGGTTCTGCGTGGCTCGAAAATCTGGGACGGTGAGTGGCGTGAGCAGCGTGCCGCATCTTCCAAGATCGACGTCACCGAACTTGAGGAACATTACCGCAAGCGCTCTCTCTTGAAGCTCAACGTGCTGCCCGAAGATATTGCGGAAGCGATCTACTTCCTTTCAAGCGATGCTTCGGCCAAATCCACTGGTAAC
>Ga0308157_10008716_pt1 | contig 11449 bp, 2 predicted proteins | sample PhyBR1_FD_201035 | JGI IMG/M metagenome (GOLD analysis project Ga0308157, IMG submission 201035) | Phyllosphere microbial communities from UC Gill Tract Community Farm, Albany, California, United States - DLSLB.R1 | ecosystem: Host-associated > Plants > Phyllosphere > Unclassified | place: USA...
AAAAATAACCACTATGAAATTACCTAAAGAAATTACCAACGGGTTTTTGATTTTCCTCGGAATTGGCATTTATTTTTTATTAATGAATGTACTAGGTTTGGCAGATTTGTTTTATTTGAGAACACTCAACGTTTTCTTTATATTCTACGGTGTTAACAGGACAATGCAGATGAATCTTCATGAAGGAGAAACCAATTTTTTATCTAATGCCATTTCTGCAATGACAACTTCTGTAGTTGGTGTCTGCATGAGTGTGTTTGGCTTATTAGTATATAGTTACGCTCGAGGCGGAGATGCTTACGTAAGAACTTTATCTGAAACATTTATGTTCGGAGGAAATCCATCAGTGCCAACTTATTGTATTTGTCTATTATTTGAAGGAATTGCATCTTCTGTAATAGTTACTTTAATGATGATGCTGTACTGGAATAACAAATATGCAGCTGATTAATTTTGAAATCGATTAGATTAAAAAATTAGTCTAAAGAGCTCAATAATTTCAACAAAAATTTTTAAATTGCTTATAACTCAGACTATAAGCAATTTTTTTATTTAATAAAATGAAGTTAAAACAAATAGAAAGGGTTAAAAAAATCTCCAAAGAAGATTTTGTTTCCCATTATGTAAAAAAACAAATTCCTGTTGTTATTGAACAATTGACCGAAGACTGGCCAGCTTATAACAAATGGAAATTATCTTATATAAAAGAAATCACAGGAAATTCAATCGTTCCTTTGTACGACGATAGACCTGTAAACCACGAAAACGGATTTAACGAGGCGCATACCACAATGAAAATGAGTGATTATATTGACTTATTGGAAGAAAAGCCTACTAATTACCGTATTTTCCTTTATAATCTAATGAAAGAAGTTCCTTCTTTAAAAAACGACTTCTTATGGCCCGATATTGGCTTAAAATTAGTCAAGCAAATGCCTATGTTATTTTTTGGAGGAGAAAATTCGAAGGTTTTTATGCACTATGATATTGATTATTCAAACATTCTTCATTTTCATTTTCATGGCGAAAAACAATGCATGATTTTTCCTCCAAGCCAGTCAAAATTTATGTATAAAGTTCCCCATGCCTTAATTTCAAGAGAAGATATTGATTTTGACAATCCGGATTATGAAAAATTTCCAGCACTTAAAAATGTTGAAGGCTATATCACTAATCTAAAGCATGGCGAAATGCTATACATGCCTGAAGGCTACTGGCACTATATGAAATATTTAACCCCAGGTTTTTCGATGAGTCTTCGCTCTTTTCCAAAAAACATAGTCAACTTATCTAAAGCGGCTTACAATGTTTTCATTATGCGTCATTTTGATATTATGATGCGAAAAATTCAAGGTCAAAAATGGATAGATTATAAAAACGAAAAAGCTATTAAAGATACGCATCAAAATCTACAGCGTGCACTTTAATAAAAAAGCGGTTGAGGGAAATTCTCAACCGCTTTTTTATTTTATCTGAATACTATTTTTCTAGTGACTGTTTTTCCGTTATCTAAAGTCATTTTTACTAGTAAGATTTGAGGACCCGACTGAAAATTGTTTATGATCCATTCCTTATTTCCTATTCGTTTTTTAAGATAGAGCTGTTTTCCTCCCATGTCATAAATAACAACTTCTTGAAGATTTTCCTGCTCAGAAATAGATTGCAGTCTGATGTTTTTATCTTTAACAGAAACAACAATGTTCTGATCTTGATTTTCAAAATCTTCATTCCCAAGCGATTTATCATCATCATTATTTGTGTAACGCAAAACAAAACGTTTAAGGAAAGTTCCTGGCGCTGACCTAAATGTATAGCCTCCAGTTTTAAGATTATGAATCGTGTTCGTTACATTATCTTGCAAATAAATATTCTGAGTGCTCAAACTTCCGTCAGTGTGATCAATAGCAATTGTAAAATTACCTTCCGGAATAGTAGACTTATATCCGATAGGAATTGTATCTGTCACAACAAAAGGCACTGCTCTCCCCTGAATAACTAATTTTTTATCTTCATTAATGCTATAAAAATCAACATAAGGATTTGCATTCAGTGTAACTGCATCATAATTATAATCAAAAGAATTTGTTGCTCCAGTTATATACCCAATTAGTAATTGCTTAAAAGCTCCTTCTGTATTTGTTAAATTCAACCATACACGATGTTTTTCAATTAGAGTTGTATTTGCAGATTTATAAAACTGACTATTATTATTAGCCACTCGCATTGAATTTGTATATACAGGATTCTGTCCTGTTCGGGATTTAGCAAAAAAACCTTGTCCTGCAGCAATATACCCCTTTGGTTCACTTTGATTTCCTGGAGACGTTGCTCCAGTTCCCTCCATTGTTCCTACCTCTGTGAGTCCCGATAAATTATAATAAGCAAAATCACTACCAGTATAAGTATAGGTATTGGTACCTGGAATTAAAGTAGGAGGGCTATTATGTGTCCAAAAATACAGTGTCCCGTAAAGGCGATCTGCATTGTCATGAATAAATTGGTCTGCATAAATTGCTGAAGGATATGGATTTCCTAGAAATATTAATTTTTCAGCTGCGCCTGAAGGACCTAAAATTGTTCCGTTATTTGGCACTCCTTTAAATTGTCCACCAAAAATTTGAGTCGAATTCAAGTCATAAAATTGAGGAGATCTAATACTATAGCCATTTCCTTTGACCATTTCTTCTGCCCCATTGCTAATTAGTATCCATTTTTCCGTTGCAGAATTGAACTTATGATATTTGTCCCAAAGAGTATTTGGCGATAAATCATGTAATGTGAAAGCTGGTACACGAGTTACTGGCGAAGACCAATATGTAACATCATAACGTCTTACTGGCGTTGTATTTCTTTTGTAAGTAATATTCCCTGTATTATCTACATCATTAATTTGAACTAAGCTTGAATTGTTTTCAAAAATTAAAGTTCCATTACCAAGTACATTTACTTCATTTGTTACAGTAATTGTATTTGTGCCTTGCACAACGAGAGACCCATTATTCTCAACCGTTAATCTGCTTACAAAAAAACTGGCATTAGTTCCAGAGATAATCGGATCAAATCCTACTTTTGGAATGTCTACACAATCAGAAGTAATAGGAACTCCAGTTGGTGTCCAATTTGCAGGATTTCCCCAATTGCCATCAACACTTCCATTCCATGCTTTCGTAACAAAAGCATTTATCATGATTGGTGTAGCTTGTGATACACAGCCTGATGTACTATTTCTTACTTGTACATTGTAACCTCCAGAAGAGAGTCCGGCAAATACTCCAGAAGTATTACTAAAATCTACTCCGTCTATACTATAAGTATATCCAGTTCCTGAAGCAGGAGAAGTCACTGTTATCACACCTGTATTATTTACACAGGTTGGCAATTGGGTCACAGAAGCTGTCGGTGCAGCCGCAACTGCATTTACTGTCAAAGAAACATTTTGACTTGCTTGGCACCCTCCTGAAGTTGTAATGGTCATTATTCCGTTATAAGTTCCTGCACTGGTATTTGCTGGAACATTCACATTTATAATGTCTCCAGATCCCGAACTAAAAGGAAATGGAGTAGTTCCTTGGTCTGTCAAGGCAACCCAATCAATAGCATAATTAATTGGAGATCCTGTGGTTGATGAATAACTTAAAGTAGTCGTTTGAGCTGATAAACTTTGGCAAACTGGAGTAAAGACTCCTGCTGTGTTTATAGTTGGAAGACTATTAATCGTCAAAGAAATTGCTTGTGTTGTTTGACAGTTATTTGATGTGAAAATTGTCATTACACCGCTATAAGTCCCGACGGCTGCGTTTGCAGGAACAGTAATATTATTGATAATTCCTCCTGCAGAATCAAAAGAAAAAGCAGTAGCTCCTTGATCATTTAATAAAGCCCAATCAATTGAATAACTGATTGGAGTACCAGTTGTTGCAGAATAAGGTAAAGAAGCCGTTTGCACTGACGCATTTTGACAAACAGAGGTTAGATTCCCTGATGTAGTAATTGTTGGGGTTTGATTAACAGTTACTGTAAAATTATTTGGCGTCGAAATGCATCCATTAGCATTTTTTACTGTTAAAGTTCCTGTATAAGTTCCTGCAGCTGTTCCCGCTGGAACGGCAATGTTTATTGGACTGGCAGTTAAAGTTGCATCTGTAATATCTGTAAAACTATTTGCTGGACTTTCATTCCAAGTTATACTATAAGTAGCTGGAGAGTTTGTCACAGCACTATATGGCAATACTGTATTCTGCGAATTTGAACTTGTACAGACAGCTGTTGTGGCTCCTAATGCTATTGTTGGTAAAGGATTAACGGTAACAGTAAAATTATTTGTTGCTGACACGCATCCTGCGGCATTGCTTACTGTTAATATTCCTGTGTAAGTGCCTGCTGCTGTGTTTGCCGGTATGGAAATATTAATTGGACTTGCAGATAAAATATCATTCGAAACCGGTATAAAATTATTTGCAGGAGATGCATTCCAAGTTATGCTGTAAGTAGTTGGCGAGTTTGTTATCGCACTATAGGGCAATGTGGTACTCTGAACATTTGAACTTGTACAGACAGCTGTTGTGGCACCTAATGCTATTGTTGGCAAAGGATTTACGGTTACAGTAAAATTATTTGATGTTGACACGCATCCTGCCGCATTGCTTACTGTTAATGTCCCTGTATATGTTCCTGCCGCAGTATTTGCTGGGATAGAAATACTAATCGGACTTGAAGGTAAAGCCACATTTGAAATTGGCGCAAAACTATTGGCTGGGGATGCATTCCAGGTTATGCTGTAAGTTGTTGGTGAATTTGTAACTGCACTATAGGGCAATGTGGTGCTCTGAACATTTGAACTTGCACAGACCGCAGTAGTTGCGCCTAATGTTATAGTTGGCAAAGGATTTACGGTTACAGTAAAATTGTTTGATGCTGACACGCATCCTGCCGCATTGCTTACTGTTAATGTTCCCGTGTATGTCCCCGCTGCTGTATTTGCCGGTATGGAAATATTAATTGGACTTGCCGGTAAAGCTACATTTGAAACTGGTAAAAAACTATTTGCAGGACTAGCATTCCATGTAATGCTATAGTTTGTTGGAGAATTGGTTGTTGCTGTGTAAGGTAATGTAGTAGTTTGCGAATTTGAACTTATACATACAGCTGCCGTGGCGCCTAATGTTATAGTTGGCAAAGGATTTACGGTTACAGTAAAATTGTTTGATGTTGATACGCATCCTGCTGCATTACTTACTGTTAATGTTCCCGTGTATGTCCCCGCTGCTGTATTTGCTGGTATGGAAATATTAATTGGACTTGCTGGTAAAGCCGCATTTGAAACTGGTAAAAAACTATTTGCAGGACTAGCATTCCATGTAATGCTATAGTTTGTTGGAGAATTGGTTGTTGCCGTGTAAGGTAATGTGGTAGTTTGCGAACTTGAACTTACACATACAGCTGTCGTGGCACCTAATGTTATAGTTGGCAAAGGATTTACGGTTACGGTAAAATTGTTTGATGCTGATATGCATCCTGTCGCATTACTTACTGTTAATGTTCCTGTATATGTTCCTGCGGCAGTTCCTGCTGGAACCGCAATACTGATCGGACTTGCCGGTAAAGCTGCATTTGAAACTGGTAAAAAACTATTTGAAGGACTGGCATTCCATGTAATACTATAGGTCGTTGGTGAATTTGTTGTAGCACTATAACTCAAATTTGAAGTTTGAGCCGAAGCGCTAACACAAACTTGTGTTGCCGTACCAAGGGTAATAGTTGGAAGCGGATTAACAGTGACTGTAAAATTATTTGCGGTTGATACGCATCCTGCTGCATTTTTCACTGTTAATGTTCCTGTGTATGTCCCCGCTGCTGTATTTGCTGGTACAGAGATATTAATTGGACTTGCTGATAAAGCTGCATTTGAAACTGGTAAAAAACTATTTGCAGGACTAGCATTCCATGTAATGCTGTAAGTAGTTGGCGAATTTGTTACTGTACCATAAGGTAATGTGGTGCTCTGAACATTTGAACTTGTACAGACAGCCGTCGTGACACCTAATGCTATTGTTGGCAATGGATTTACTGTTACAGTAAAATTGTTTGATGTTGACACGCATCCTGCCGCATTACTTACTGTTAATGTTCCTGTGTATGTTCCCGCTGCTGTATTTGCTGGTATGGAAATATTAATCGGACTTGCCGGTAAAGCTGCATTTGAAACTGGTAAAAAACTATTTGCAGGACTGGCATTCCACGTAATGCTATAGTTTGTTGGTGAATTGGTTGTTGCTATGTAAGGTAATGTTGTACTCTGCAAATTTGAACTTGTACATACAGCCGTCGTACCACTTAATGTTATTGTTGGCAAAGGATTTACGGTTACAGTAAAATTATTTATTGAAGATACACACCCAGTTGAATTTTTAACGGTTAAAGTTCCTGTATAAGTTCCAACAGCAGTTCCTGCAGGAACTGCAATACTGATTGGACTAGATGTTAATGATGCATTTGAAACTGGCAAAAATGTATTTGTCGGACTTGCATTCCATGTAATACTGTAAGTCGTTGGTGAATTTGTTGTAGCACTATAACTCAAATTTGAAGTTTGAGCCGAAGCGCTAACACAAACTTGCGTTGCCGTACCAAGTGTAATTGTTGGTATTCCACTCACTGTCACTGTAAAATTATTTGTTGCAGATGTGCATCCAGCAGCATTTTTTACTGTTAATACTCCTGTATATGTTCCTACAGCTGTGTTTGCTGGTATTGCGATATTAATCGGGCTTGCAGGTAAAGCTGCATTTGAAATAGGCAAAAAAGTATTTGCTGGACTTGCATTCCATGTAATACTGTAGGTCGTTGGGGAGTTGGTAACTGCAGTATAAGGCAACGTTGTACTCTGTGCACTTGAACTTGGACAGACCGCCGTAGTGCTACTCAATGTAATTGTCGGTAACGGATTTACAACAACTGTAAAATTATTTGTCGCAGATACACACCCAGCATTGCTCACAGTAAGTGTCCCCGTATAAGTTCCAGCGGCAGTTCCTGCTGGAACTGCAATAGTAATAGGACTTGCTGGTAAAGTTGCATTTGAAACTGGCAAAAAAGTATTTGCAGGACTTGCGTTCCACGTAATACTGTAGTTTGTTGGAGAATTTGTCGTCCCAGTATAACTTAAATTAGTTGTTTGTGCACTTGCACTTGTACATACTGCATTAGCTGTTCCTAAAGTAATTGTTGGCAGAGCTGTTATATTAATTTGTGTAGACACACCTATCGAAGAGGTACAATCAACTGATGTTAAACTATTAAGTACAATATTGCTATTTCCAACATTGATAAATCCAGTTGCATCAAAACTTCCAGATCCCGCCGTTGTGACAACCATTGTTGTTGTTAAATTTGAAGCTGAAGGGTTGCTTCTGTGATAGTTTACCGTATATGTTCCTACTGGTAAATTTGCAGGTGTACTTAGCACCTGCACTTGAGAGGTATTTCCTGATGCCGTACAAACATTTGTTGCCGAAATTGATGTTACGCTATAGGTTTTACAAGTGTAGGTAATATTAACTTGTCCTCTAGCACCAGCACCACCATTTTGTGCATTACTAGCACTTATAGCTCCTCCTCCTCCTCCTCCGTTAGTTCCACCATTAGTTCCAACTAAATCTGTCAATAATAGAGTAGATTGTACAGCTCCACCAGCTCCAGCTCCAGCTACTGAACTATAACCGCCAGCATTTCCACCCCCACCTGATGAAAGAAGCAAGCCTAATGCGGCAACTTTACCAATTGTACCATTTGCTCCTGGCGCTGTTGCGAGATTTCCAATAGCTCCGGTTCCTCCTGCTCCACCAGTTGGAGTAGAAGTCGTTGCAATGTTAGCATTTCCTCCTAAACCTCCAGGGGCATTGAAAGCAGCTGTAAATCCTGTTACATATGATGCTCCGCCTGCGGCGCCATCACCAGCTCCTCCCGTGGCGGTTGCTCCAACAACGACTCCCAAACTCGAAAATCCTGTCGTAGTAATCGTTCCTTTTGCATAAGCTCCGCCACCGCCTCCGCCGCCACTTCTGCCTTCTCCTGACGTTACTTTGGCTCCACCTCCAGCTCCCCCTGCACCCCATGCTTCTACAGTAACAACATCCATCCCTGCAGGAAGAGGAAGAGAGCCACTAGTTGTAATTGGATGCGAAATTTGCGCTTTGGAAGTAGTATAAAAAATTGAGAAAAATAAAATAAGAAGAAATTTAAATCTCAAATTGAAATTAAGTGGTTTCCCTAAATAAGTTACTAAAGTTGAAAAACTGAAGAAATTCAGTATAGCAAGTAAATCTTTTTTCATCTTGTGGCATTTTAGTAATTGAAAAATAAATTCAAACTCAACAAGATTAATTGCAAAATCGAGTAATACAGAATAAAAACAAGTGCTCCAGTTTTACAATCAATCGAAGGCAGATAAAATGGCAGTTATTGAAAGTGTGATTTTGAAGAAAAAAATAATTGCAAGGCTTATAGAAAAACATTTAATCGATTTAATATGCATTTAATCGATTAAACTTTACTACAAGGTACGATTTTATTTACATTGAAATTAACGCTATAATATTAAACCGTAATTTTAACATGCTAATGTCAAAAAATACAAAAAATAGGAAAAAACTGTTAAATAAAAAATAAACCACACTAAATCAATACATTACATGTATGTTTAAATAAAAAAATCCTTTTGTAAAAATTACAAAAGGATTACGAAGTCATTCCATTACATTTTTTAAAAAATCACCTTTTTTGAAGTTGATTTGCCATTTTCAAAAATGACTTTTACTAATAAAACCTGATGAGGAGAAAACAAATTTTGAACAGTTACTTTTCTAGTTTCAAGCTTATCTTTTTTATATAATTCATTTCCAGAAATATCAAATATTACAATCTTTTTAATGTTTTCATCAAATGACTCAATATTTATGATTTGATTTTTGACATATATCAGAGTAGTTTGAGAATCTTCTTCAAAAGTTACTTTCCCTAAAGTTTTATTAGAATAAACTATTGAGAAACGATTATTAAAAGTTCCTACTTCAGAATCAAATTGATATGGCTCTTCAGAAAGATTATGAATTTTATTTAAAGTTTGATCCACTAAAAAAATATCAATTCCATTAAACAACACGTCCTGATGATCTATCTCTAATTTCAAAGTAGTTTTAGCAGTCGTTTTATATCCTAACTTAAAAGAATCGCTTTCTATCCAAGGCATTGCTTTTCCTTGAATTACTAGTTTTTTATCTTCCAAAATGCTATAAAAATCAATCTCTTGACTTGAGCCGAAAGATAAAGCATCATAATAATCTAATGTGTTCGAAGCTTCTTTAGCGTAACCCAATAAAATTTGCTTTAAGGCATTTTTTCCATTATGAAGATTCACCCAGAATCGAAGTCTATCATTTTCTTTTCCAGCCTGCGCACTATTGCTTGGTCTAAAAAAGGAACTGTTGTTAGCTTTAATTCTCATACTATTGTTAAATTGAATAAAGCCTTCTCCTTTACTTTGCACAAAAAAGCCTTGCCCAGAAGCTATTGTGCCATCTGGCGTTGTAGTATAGTTTTCCGAATTTAAAGAAGAACTTATACCAACGCCCCCTAAAAGATTATATACAACACAATCATCTGTTGAATATTTGCCATTAGAAGGCGGTGTGCTGTGCGTCCAAAAATAAAGCGCTCCGTGTATTTTTGAAGCATTTGATTTTATAAAAAGATCTGCATTTATAGCAGAAGGATACGGGTTTCCTATCAGATAATAACCATCCATAACTTTAAATTCCGCGTCTATTTTGCCATTATTCGGAATCCCTTTAAAAGTTCCTTCAAACACTTCCCGCTCTGTAATAGAATAATTTTGTGGCGCTCTAATACAATAACCTTGCCCAGGAATCATGGTCATTGTTCCGTCATAATTTACGATCCAACGAGAAATTGGGTCATGCCAATAATATTTATCTCTAAGAGTATTCGGCGAAAAATCTGCCATTGTCTGTCTATCGACTGGCGAAGACCAATATGTCATATCGTAGCGCATTACTGGTTTTGTTTTTCTTATTAAATGAATAATCCCAGTATTTACTATCTCATCATCTGACTGGTATAAACTCGCTGAATCTTCCAAAACCAAAGTTCCCAATCCTGTATATCCAAACTCTATCGAAAGGGCATTTTTCTCTAGCAAGGTTACTATTTTGCCCTCATCAATATGGCAGCCACAAACAGCAGTAGTAGTTAATTGCGGAAAATTTTCTTTAAAAAACACATCTTTTCCTGCTGAAGGCGGACCATTTGACCAAGAGATTCCATTCCAAACCGTAGTGTTTACACAAAGTTTTAAACGCGCAATTCTATGTTTCGAAATACCAGAAACCGAATTAAAATTACCGCCAATGAGTAATTTGTACTCCTCAGTAAATCTCATGTCAAAGAGTGTATTATTTAGAGGTGAAGTAAAGGAATTATCAATAGCTCCTGTAGACATTAATCTAATAAGTCTGGAAGAAACGTTATTTTTATATGTTCCTGAAAAAGAACCTCCGACCAAAATTCGGTCATCAGGCTGTACTAAAATAGAACGAACATCTCCTTTACTAAAACCTGTTCCTGACTCAAATGTTGGGTCAAGACTTCCATCACTGTTCAATCTAACTATTCTTTTTTGAGAATTTCCATCAAAAGTTAAAAATGAGCCTCCAACAATAATCTTTTGATCCGATTGAAGTGCCACTGCGTAGACATATTTATCAAAACCACTTCGAATATTAAAACCAGAATCAATAGTTCCATCAGAATTTAAACGAACCAAGCCTGAAAAAGACTGCGTATTAAATGTTTTAAAATGTCCTCCAAGAAGAATTTTCCCATCGGGTTGTACAAGTATCGTTTCAATAGTACCATCTGCGCCCAAACCAATATTGAAACTGTTGTCTTTTGATCCATCTGGAAGAAGTCTAACAATCCTATTCGTATTTAAATTTGATCCATTATATTTTGTAAAAGCGCCTGCAACAATTATTTTTTGATCAGACTGAATTGCCAGTGCATAAACTTGAGCATTAAAACCATCTCCATTATTAAAAGAATTATCTATTTCTCCATTTGAAAAAATCCTAACAAGCCTATTATTGAGTACATCATTATATCTTGTAAAATTTCCTCCAATAATTACTTTTCCATCTGACTGTAATGCTGTTGTTTTTACCAAACTATTCGCTCCAGATTTTCCTGTATTAAAAGAAGCATCAGCAGAACCATCTTCTAAAAGACAAGTTATTTTTGAAACCGATACTCCATTAAATTTACTGAAATTACCAGCAACAATTGTTTTCTGATTTGGAAGAGGTAAAATATTCAAAACAGAATTATCAAAACCAATACCTGAAGACAAATACCCAATATCATGTTCCCCATCACT
>Ga0308157_10008718_pt1 | contig 11447 bp, 13 predicted proteins | sample PhyBR1_FD_201035 | JGI IMG/M metagenome (GOLD analysis project Ga0308157, IMG submission 201035) | Phyllosphere microbial communities from UC Gill Tract Community Farm, Albany, California, United States - DLSLB.R1 | ecosystem: Host-associated > Plants > Phyllosphere > Unclassified | place: USA...
AGCGATCATCTTTGCCATGTGTTTCGTCCCTCCCGGACGTAAGCGTGTGGGCGTTAGCACTCAAGCTTGCAGAGTGCTAACGCCATTCTGGCACTCGACCCCTGCGAGTGCAAACGGCTGGCGCTTACGAGCCTGCACCGACGCGATCGAGCCCCACGATGACGGTGAGCCCGCCCTCGCTCATCTCGTCATACGCGCCGTCCTGGGTCACCCGATCGATTCCGAGCGCTTCCGCCAAGCCCCAGGCGGCCCGCTCGTCCTCATCGTCGACGTACAGCACCGTCGTCGCCTCGAAGTCGGAGACCTCAGAGTCGAGAGGGGCGATGTTCTCGTCACTCCAACCGGCGTCGATGACCCCTTGCCTTACCGCTTCGGCCGCGTCTGCGTCTTCGGTGCCGTTGAGCACGAGCACCGAATAGCTCGTGTCGATCTCGCCCTCGGGCGTTGCCTCGGCGCTCTCGGATGCAGTCGGCGGAGCCGGAAGCTCGATCTCGCCGGTGTTCGACAGCGCGAGGAACGCGAGGATCCCACCTCCTGTGAGCACCCCGACGACGAGCAGCCACCACAGCAGCACGACGAGCCACCGGTGCCGTGCGTTCGGTGCGCGATGGGCACCGACGCGCTCCGGATCGCGAGGAACGTCGTCGAAACGGTCGCGCGGGTAGGTGGTCTGCGGCATCCTCGACATCATAACGGCAGGTCTGGGAGCGAGATCAGCGCAGCATACGAGCGCGCCGTGCGGCTCGCGCGTCGCGAAGGCGGCCGAGTCGGCCGATCAGCATCGGCGAATGCGCGCGCGCCGCCGGGTCGTCGACGAGCCGTCCGAGCAGCTGGTAATACCTCGCAGGCTCAATACCGAGACGCTCGCGGATCGCTTCTTCCTTGTCGGCGGTGTGCGACGGCCATTCCGACTCGAACGCGAGGATCGCGCGCGATGCGTCGTCGAGGCCCGCCTGTTCGGGCGCGCGTCCAGGGTGCACTGTCGCCATATCCGAAGCGTACGTCGGCGCGCAGCGAACGCCTTCGTCACACGCCGCGAACCCACGACCCGAGCGGATCGGCGGCGGCGATCGGACGCCCGTCGAGCGCAAGCACGAACCCTTCCCAGTCGTCGGCGTCGGCGTCGATCGCCGGGTCCCAGGCGTCATGCAGACCGGGCGCGTCGAGCGTGACCCAGCGCGCGGGCAGTTCGCGGATCGTCTCGATGAGCCGGTCGCGCGCCTCGCGCGGTAGGTGCGGCAGCACGCCGACGGTTGCGACGACGATCGTCGTGTCGGCGGGAGCGCGCGCGACGAGATCCGCAAGCACGCCCGGATCGGCGGCATCACCCGTGACGACGAGAGGCGGATCCGCGGCCACGACGTCGAGCGCCGCGTCGACGCGCGCGGTGCGTTCGGTTTCCCCCGGCCAGACGAGCCCAGAGATCCACGCGCGGTCGTCCGGGTCGCGCGCGTCGCGCGGCTCGACGTCGATTCCCGCGCGCCAGACGATCTCCGGCATGCGACGCGGCGCCCGCGCGCCTGTGATGGCGGCGTCGAGCACCACGGAACTCGCTCCCAGCTCGGAGGCGCCGTCCGCCGTGCGGAATCGATACGCATACCGATCCGGGAAGAGGCACAGCCCTGCCGCCGATCCGATCTCGATCAGGGCGATCGGTCCGCGGATCCGGTCGAGCGCGACCAGCAGCGGCACGCACCTCAGCGGCTCGTTGGTCTGGGTCGTGCGGGCAGCGCACTCGGCGATGACGCGATCGGCGTTGCTCAGCACGAACTCCGACCACGAGGCATAATCGCCGCCGGCACCGAGCATGCGCGTGACCGCGAATACGACGGGCGGCTGACGGTGCGGCGAGGAGAGCTGCGCGAGCACCTCGAGGACCCGCTCGTCGCCCGCGATCCCCGCGGCCCACTCGGCGTACTGCGCGCTGCGCCCCGGTGCCTCCTCGCGCGCGAACCGGTCATAGCGGGCACGGACGTCGACGATCGGATCCATCGCTCCAGTCTCGCGCACAGCGCGGGCGCCGGATCCCTTCGAACGGAGATGAGCCGCATCTGCGGACCCGCAGCGCGATTTGCCTCCGTTGTTGTGGCTCACTTCCGAGGTTACGGCGCGCGTCGCACCCGCGGCCGCTCCGCCCGCACGGGCGTATTCTGGAGCCATGGCATACGACGTCGAGAAGACTGAAGAGCAGTGGCGCGCGGAGCTCACGCCGGAGCAGTTCGAGGTGTTGCGCGGTCAGGCGACCGAACGCGCGTGGACGGGCGAACTCCTCGACGAGGAACGCGCCGGCATTTACGCATGCGCGGCATGCGGGGCCGAGCTGTTCAAGAGCGGCACCAAGTTCGATTCGCACTGCGGATGGCCGAGCTTCTACGAGTCGGTGCGCCCCGACGCGGTGGAGCTGCTCGAGGATAAGAGCCACGGCATGGACCGCACCGAGGTGCGCTGCGCGACCTGCGGCGGCCACCTGGGCCATGTCTTCCCCGATGGCTTCGGCACCCCCACCGGCGACCGCTACTGCATGAACTCGCTGTCGCTGAACTTCTCGCCCGACGAGGGCTGAGCGAGGAAATCTCTCACGATCGTGCGGGCTCCCTCGCGCGGGTGATGGCGCGGCGCTCGGCCTGTGCGTAGCCCGCGATGTCGACGGGCTGCTGCGTCAACACGGCCGTGTAGTAGTGCTCGAGCACGCCGTCGACGGCGCTCACCGCGGGTTTGTGCGCATGCAGCGCGTCGACCGCGTCGGCACGCCCCGCGTCGAGGAGCACGCCACCAGATTTCGTCCAGGTCAGAAGATCGTTCGATGTCGCGATGCTTTCAGGCGGATGAGCGTCTGCCGCGAGCCCGAATTAGAACATCACCCACCGGTCGCCGATGATCGACGTGAGCGCGGCGTTGTGTATCGACGCACCGGATCCGATCCGTCGCGCGGCACGATCACCCGCCCCGGCGTTCAGCCGTCCACGGTGCGGCAACTCAACGCAGCCTGATAGCTGGTGCCGCCCCAACCGACGTAGGTCATTCCCTGCCGCCCGTCCGCGGTGAGTACGAACGGGAAATCGAGCGCCCGGCGGACAAAACTGCTCACCCCATTGACTTCATCAGACGTATGATGTGCAATCTTTAGTCGTGGTAACGAGGCCACACGCTTGACACGACCCCGCCTCCGAGCGACCCGCGCGGAGCGGGCCGAGGAAAGGGACGAGGATGTCACGAAACACGACAAGACGCTGGCTGGGGGTGACGTCGGTAGCATCGGCGTTGCTGATCAGCGGATCGGTATTGACCGCCGGTTTCGACAGCGGCTCGATTCAGACCGCCGCGAACAGAGGACACTGCCCGTCGTTCTGGGTTGCACCGGACGGCGACGACCGCGCACGAGGCACCGAACGGTCGCCGTGGGCGAGCATCGAGCGCGCACGCGACGAGATTCGCAAGAGGGAGATGAATTCGGAGCGCCACATGCGGTGCGACATCACGGTCAACCTTGAAGCCGGCGAGTATCGGGTCGACGAGACCATCGAATTCGACGACCGCGACTCGGGCGCGAACGGCCACAACGTCGTCTACCGTTCTGCCGACGGTCCGGGCGAGGCGACGCTCGTCGGTGCCGAGGAGCTGACTGGGTGGGAACCCGCCGGAGACGGGAGCTACAAGACCTCCGTTGAGGACGGTCAGCGCTTCTACACCCTGTTCGAGGACGGCGAGCGCTCCGAAGTCGCCCGCTACCCCAACCGCGCGAACAACGATACTCACGGCCCATACCTCTTCTCACGTCTCGGCGAGCCCGAGAAGGAGGCCGTGCGCATGTGGCTCTATTGGGAGGAGGGCGATTGGGATCCCGCATGGGAGCCGACCGAAGACAGCAACCCGCTCGCGAACGCGCAGGCGACGATCTGGTCCGGCGGATCCTGGAGCTGGTTCAGCGACATCGTTCCGCTCGAGAGCGTCGACTATCGCACCGGTTCACAACATTGGAGTACTGGACTCGGTACGCGCTGATGAACACGCGCAGCGGCTCTCGCTACTTCTTGCAGAACGCGATGCCGTTCCTGGACAAGCCGGGCGAGTACTACTTCGATTATGAGAACGATGAGATCTATTACATGCCGAAGGGAGACATCGACGAGGTCACGATCGACGCGCCAACCGTCAAGAAGGTCATTGACATCACCGGAACCGCGCCCGATCGCCGAGTCCACGACATCACGTTCGACGGTATCGGCATCGAGCACTCGGACTTCGTCGACTGGTATCGCTCGGGTTGGATCTCGGCCGGCGACTCCGGGGACTCACACCTGTACCCCGAATACGACCGTCAGATCGAGATGCCGCGCAACCGATTCGGCGCGATAACGCTGCAGAACACGCAGAACGTCACTCTGACGAACCTGCGAATGTCAGAGACCGGATACATGGGCGTCTACGCACTGTTCGACAACGAAGGGCTGGAAATCTCCAATAGCCTCTTCGAGTCGATCGGCGCCGACGCCATCAAGGTCGAGGGCGGATGGCCGGGCGAAGGCGACCTCAGCTACGGCCATACGATCCGCAATGTGTTCATCGATCGCGTGGGCGAACTAGTGCCGGGCGACGCATCGGGAATCGAGCTGATGAGCACCGGCGACAACACCGTCGAGAACGTATTCATCAATCATTCGGCGCGCTACGGAATCAGCCTCGAATCTCGGCCGGAGGTCGTCGACGGCGACCAGTACACCGACAACAACACATTCCGATACATCGAGATTCAGAATGCCGGACTCGACAGCGGTGACATGGGCGCGTTCTACACCTATGGCATCGAGAACCAGGAGCCGTATCCGGTTCAGAACACCGTCGAGCAGATGGTCATCGGAGATGTTCTCAACGACCCGGTCGGTGAAATGCCGGATTCCGGAACTCGTGGGATCCACATGGATGCCGGCGGCTGCGGATTCTCGTTCGCGAACATCGAAGTGGGCGAGACCAGCGATCAGTCTTACCAGTCGTACGACTGCAACGAGGTCACGAACGGCAATTGGGAAGACGGCTTCGACGAGTCACAGATGGAGTACGACAAAATCGGCCTGACCGACGAGTTCCCGTACGACGTCGCAGACCGGATCGCCACAGCACGCGAGTGATTCGCACGCTCCGGGCTCTGCGCCATGCGCAGGGTCCGGAGCTCGCGCGGCAGGTGACTGCGTCAGACCATCCCGGTCTCGGCAGGCACTCGCTCTTCCGCGTCCGCAGGTTCGTCGGACGGATCGTTGAGGACAGCGCGGAAGTCCCATGCGTGAGCCGCGATGACGGCAAGGAGGAACCATCTGTATGTTCCGCTGACGCCCGCGGTGATGGATGCGGGACGGACCTGAGCGCTCACTGGCCTGCTCTGCTTGGTTCGTACTTAGTAACGTACACTGTACGTTACTAAGTACGATACTGTCGACTCAATGGCAAGGAACCCGAGGAACTCCCTCTCCGCTGAGCGGATCGTGAGCGCAGCACAGCAGCTCGCCGACCGCGCTGGCCTCGACGCGGTGACCATGCGCAATCTCGCGCGTGAACTCGGCACTCGCCCGATGTCGCTGTACCACCACATCGCGACCAAGGACGCACTCCTGAGCGCCGTCGTCGACAGCGTGTTCGCCGAGATTTTCCTGCCCCGCGCCGACCTGCCGTGGCGTGACGAACTCGCCGAGCGTGCGCGCTCGATGCGCACGGCTCTGCAGCGGCATCCGTGGGCGCTGCGTGTCATGGAGACGCAGCGCCAGCCAGGTCGGGCGAGCCTGGCGAACCACGAGGCGGTGTTGGAGGTCCTCCGCCGGCAGGGCTTCGACGTTCGTGCCGCCGCTCATGGCTATGCCGTGCTCGACGCCTTCGTATACGGGTTCGCCTTGCAGGAGTCGGTGCTGACCGACGCGGGATTCATGGATGCGCCGGATGATTTGGCGCAGGGCATGGATCTGGCCGCGTCTCCCCACATCGGCGAGCTCGCAGCGCTGTACGTCGCCTCCCCCGCCTCACCCTTCGAGGACTCCTTCGACGTCGGCCTGACGATCGTGCTCGACGGGGTCGCCCGCCTGGCAGCCTCATCCGCCGACGAGAATCACGGCTGACCGTGCCGGCGAGGAGCCTCCTGACGTGATCGATGACATCGACGCACATCCATCGGACTGCACACCCCCACCCGCACCGGTCGCCGCGGCAGGGCCGGCACTGGTCCTCTGCCTCGCCGCGCCCTCGCTATTCGTGTTCGAGATCGTTTGGTTGGGCTGGCTCCTCGCCGCCGTGGCGCTCGTGCTGGCCTGGATCGTCGATCGGTGCACAGGGGTCGCGTCGTTCCGTCGAGGCGGCTCTCCCAGCCTGCTGCGCGACCTGTCGCTCATCGCCGTAGGACTGATGGTCGTCAGCTCCGTGCCCCTCGCAGCAGAACTCGACAACGCCGCCATGCTGCGGTTCACGTTGGCGCTCGGCGGCGCCGTCGTGCTGCCGTACCTCGTGTCCCGGTTCCTGTACCGCGACCGCGCCATCCGGTTTCCCTGGCGCGCGGGCGGTCGTTGGCGTCCGGCGCAGTGGGTATGGCTCGTAGCAGTTCTCGTGCTCGGTTGGCTGATCCTGCCGTTCTACTTCATCACCAGCGGTGCCTATCAGAACTGGCCCGTCGTCGACTCGGCCGACCTCATCACGCGGCTCTTCGTCGGCGTCGGCGCGGTCGGCATCTGGGACGAACTGTTCTTCATCTGCATCACGTTCGTGCTGCTGCGCCGGCACCTGCCTAATTGGGCGGCCAACATGTTGCAGGCGATCGTGTTCGTGTCGTTCCTGTGGGAGCTCGGCTACCGCGAATGGGCGCCGGCGTTCACCATCCCCTTCGCGCTGCTGCAGGGCATCATCTTCCTGCGCACCCGCTCGCTCGGATACATCGTCACAGTGCATCTGCTGTTCGATGCCGTCGTATTCGCCGCGCTCGTGCACGCTCACAACCCGGGCATGCTCGACGCAGTTTTCCTCCTGCCCTGACCCGGCTGAGCAACGCGCGACGGGCGCACAACCGCCCGAGTCGGTGTTCGCGCGCCTCACAGCTCACGACCGACGACACACCACTGCGTCGCTCGCGATCAACGTTGACGCCGTGCAGCGCATGCTCAGGCACTCGTCTGCAGCGATGACGCTCGACGTGTACGCCGAGCCGTTCGACGACGATCTCGATGCCGTTCCGGATGCCATCGATGAGGCTCACGAGCATCGACTGTTCACACCCTGTTGGCACGAGACGTTCAGTAGCAACAAGAAAAGCCCCGCGATCCCCATGTTTCCCAGGGAAGGCGGGGCCTCTGATTCGGTGCCGGCTGAGGGGTTCGAACCCACGACCCCCGCTTTACAAGAGCGGTGCTCTACCAACTGAGCTAAGCCGGCATGGCCCGCGAACGGGCCGAAGACAACCTTACTGGGATTCTTCCTCAGTCTTGCCTCCGAAGTACTCCTCGCTCTGCAGCGTGAGCAGGAACTGGGTGAACTCGCCCGCATCCGCGAGGGACCCGTCGTAGAGTTCGCCGTCGACGAGCACGAGCGCTTCGCCGAGCGGCACGTCATCCGTGCCGAGCAGCGGTCCGTCGGCCGCACGGTCGGTCGCATCGCTCACCCACGAGGCGTACTTCCGCTCCATGATGCAGCTGTTCACGCCCTCGGCGCCCGCGTCGGCCGCGATCTGGGCGAGCTCCTCGTCGGTGTAGCCCTCGGTCGACAACTCGGGCTGCTCCGTGAGCAGCGCCTGATTGACGTCGCGGAACGCCTCGGGGGCCCCGGAGACGACGCACATCATGGCGCCGGCCGCGCGCGTCGAGTACTGCGTGCCGTTCGACTGGCCGGCGAGCAACGAGACCGGGTGCACGTTGAGCGTCACGACGCCCTCGTCGAGCAGGTCATAGATCTGCGGCAAGAGCTCGGTGCCGATATCGCCCGCGTCGGGAGACATGTAATCGAGGTAGATGTCGAGGTTGATCGGGTCGTCGACCGTGGCGGGCCGCTCATCCTCCGGCATGAGCCCAAGCACGTCGACGCCGTCGTCCGTGACGTTCTGCGGCGTCACCACGTCGCGCTCGATCTCGGGCGCGACCGTTCGCCAGACCCACCACGCTGCCGCCGCGACGGCCGCCACGATGACGACGGTGATCAGGATTCGCTTCGCGATCTTGCGCCCGCGAATACGCGCGTTGACTTTCTTGGCCTTAGCGCGCACGTCATCGCGGCTCACACTGGCTTCGTCGGTGTTCGGCTCTTCGGTGCTCATCTGGCTGCCCCTCCTCGGTCCGCAGGGTATGGACGGCAACCCGCCGATCATAGTGAGGCGCGCTGGGAATCGCCGGGGCGCCTCACCTTATGACATACTGAGCGGGCGCCCAGCGTCGGGCGCGCGGCGCGCGGGAGCGCATCGCTCATTCACAACGGATCGTCCGGCACGTACCTGCCGGTGAAGGAGAAACTGCAATGGCAACAGTGACGTTCGACAACGCCACCCGTGTCTACCCCGGTGGCACCCGCCCCGCGGTCGACAAGCTCAACCTCGAGATCGCAGACGGCGAGTTCCTCGTCCTCGTCGGTCCCTCCGGTTGCGGAAAGTCCACCTCGCTGCGCATGCTCGCGGGTCTCGAAGAGGTCAACGACGGCTCCATCCGCATCGGCGACCGCGACGTCACCGACGTGCCGCCGAAGGATCGCGACATCGCGATGGTCTTCCAGAACTACGCGCTGTACCCGCACATGACCGTCGCCGACAACATGGGCTTCGCGCTCAAGATCGCCGGCATCAACAAGGAAGAGCGCCGCAAGCGCGTCGAAGAGGCCGCAAAGCTGCTCGACCTCGAGCCCTACCTCGACCGCAAGCCGAAGGCGCTCTCGGGCGGCCAGCGCCAGCGCGTGGCGATGGGCCGCGCGATCGTGCGCGAGCCTCAGGTGTTCCTCATGGACGAGCCGCTGTCGAACCTCGACGCCAAGCTCCGCGTGCAGACCCGTACGCAGATCGCGTCGCTGCAGCGCCGCCTCGGCGTCACGACGGTCTACGTCACGCACGACCAGACCGAGGCGCTCACGATGGGCGACCGCATCGCGGTACTGAAGGACGGCATCCTGCAGCAGGTCGGATCCCCCCGCGATCTGTATGAGACCCCGCAGAACGACTTCGTCGCCGGCTTCATCGGCTCGCCCGCCATGAATCTCTTCCCCGCCGACACGGTCGACGGCGGAGTGAAGATCGGCACGACGGACGTCGCAGTGGAGCGCCAGGCGCTCGATCGCGCGACCGGTTCGCGAGTCACCGTCGGCATTCGCCCCGAGGACCTCAACGTCGTTCCGGATTCCGAGGGCGGCCTCCAGGTCGCGGTGAAGCTCGTCGAGGAGCTCGGCTCCGACGGCTACCTCTACGGTGAAGCGAACATCGACGGCGAGCCCACCGAGATCGTCGTGCGCGTCGACGGCCGCACACACCCAATGGCGGGCGACACTGTCACGATCGCCCCGATCCCCGGCCGTCTGCACGTGTTCGACGCCGAGACGGGTCTGCGACTCATCGACAAGGCGATCGCCTAGGGCGTGAGCCGATAACGAAGAAGGGCGCCGCATCCTCTGCTGAGGATGCGGCGCCCTTCTTCGTGCAGTCAGGCCGAGCGCAGCGTCGAGATCTGGTAGAGCGCGACCGACGCGGCGATGCCCGCGTTCAGCGACTCGGTCGCATCCGAGATCGGGATCGACACGATCTGGTCGCAGGTCTCGGTCACGAGTCGCGAGAGGCCCTCGCCCTCGCTGCCGATCACGACGACGAGCGGGCGATCCGCGAGCTCGAGGCTCGGCATCTGCACCTCGCCGCCGCCGTCGAGGCCCAGCACGAAAACGCCCTGCTTCTTGAGGTCTTTGAGCACCTGCGTGAGGTTCGGCGCCATCGCGACGGGAATGCGCGCCGCGGCACCCGCACTCGTCTTCCACGCGGCCGACGTCAGTCCTGCCGAGCGGCGCTGCGGCACGATGACTCCCTGGCCGCCGAAGGCGGCCGTCGAGCGGATGATCGCCCCGAGGTTGCGCGGATCCGTCACGCCGTCGAGAGCGACGAGCAGCGGTGTCTGGCCGCGGCTGATGACCTGTTCGAGCAGATCCTGCGGGTGCGCGTACTCGTACGGCGGCACCTTGAGCGCGACGCCCTGGTGCACACCGTCGAAGCCCGCCATGCGATCGAGCTCGGGGCGCGTGACCTCGAGCATCGGCAAGCGGTTGCGGTTCGCGATCGTCAGCATCTCCTTGACGCGGTCGTCCATCTCGATCCGCTGCGCGACGTAGAACGCGGTGGCGGGGATGTTCGTGCGCAGAGCTTCGAGCACGCTGTTGCGCCCGGTGACGTACTCGTTCTCATCGTTGGGGCGACGGCGCGGCGCCTGCTGCTGCCGACGCGGGTGCTTGGCTGCGCTGCGCTCGGCCAGCTCCTTGCGCTTGTGCGCCTTGTGATAGGTGCGGTCCTCGGCCTTCGGCGTCGGTCCGCGCCCCGTCAGACTGCGCTTGTTCTTTCCGCCCGACCCCTTGGTCGCGCCCTTCTTGCCCTTTGCCGCGCCGGGCCGTCCTGGCTTAGCCATCGATGCTCCAAATCGTTCCGTCGGGGGTGTCTTCGAGTGCGACGCCCGCGTCCGCGAACAGATCGCGGATCCTGTCTGCTGCCGCCCAGTCCTTCGCGGCACGCGCCTCCGCCCGCTGTGAGATGAGCGAGCCGATGATCGTCGCGAGGGCCTGTGCCTCCGCGCCCTGCGCGGATCCGTCCACCGCGAGCGGGAAACCAAGCACGCCCATCATGCCCGATACGGCTGAGAACGCGCCGCGGATATCGGCCCGTTCGCCCTGGTCGAGCGCGACATTTCCGGCGCGCACCGTCTCGTGCACGACCGCCAGGGCCTGGGGGACGCCGAGGTCGTCGTCCATCGCCTCGCCGAACGATGCGGGAACGTTCGGCGGAACGGATCCGACGGCCCGTTCGGCGCGCTGAACGAAGCCGTCGATGCGCTCGAGCGCGGCTGCCGCCTCGCCGAGACCCTGCTGCGAGACGTCGAGGCTCGATCGGTAGTGGGCCGCGGCGAGCGCATACCGCACGACGCGGGCGGAGTGCCCCTCGAGCATGTCGCGCGCGAGCGTGAAGTTGCCGAGCGACTTCGACATCTTCTGCCCGTCGACCGTCACGAGCCCGTTGTGCACCCAGTACTGCGCGAAGGGGTCGCCCGCCGCGGCCGACTGCGCGAGCTCGTTCTCATGATGAGGGAAACGCAGGTCGAGTCCGCCGCCGTGGATGTCGAAGGCGTCGCCGAGGTAGCGGTGCGACATGGCCGAGCACTCGATGTGCCAGCCGGGGCGCCCGAGGCCCCAGGGCGACTGCCAGCTGGCGTCGGCCGGTTCCCCCCGCTTGGCTTCCTTCCACAGCGCGAAGTCGTGCG
>Ga0308157_10008720_pt1 | contig 11444 bp, 13 predicted proteins | sample PhyBR1_FD_201035 | JGI IMG/M metagenome (GOLD analysis project Ga0308157, IMG submission 201035) | Phyllosphere microbial communities from UC Gill Tract Community Farm, Albany, California, United States - DLSLB.R1 | ecosystem: Host-associated > Plants > Phyllosphere > Unclassified | place: USA...
CTGCGCCTGGACGATGTGGTGACGCTCGCCGGCGCCTATAGCGACAGCAAGAAGATCGTCAACCTGCTGCGCACCACCTCGCCTCACCAGGTGATGCTGGAAGTCAAGATTGCCGAGGTCAGCAAGACCTTACTCGACAAGCTGGGCTCCAGTCTTGCGGGCCAGCGCGTCGCCAGCAACGGCCAGAACAGCTACAGCATCCTCTCCAACTTCCTGAGCGGCGGCAGTGGCGTGTTGAGCGCCTTGCGCATCGGCAAAGGCTCGATCAGCATTGACGGGCAAAAGGATGACGGCCTGGTGCGCATCCTGGCCGAGCCCAACATCATGGCCATCAGCGGCCAGCAGGCCAGCTTTCTTTCGGGCGGCAAGATCTTCATTCCTGTGGCGCAGACCAATACCAACGGTGTACCGGTCATGACGCTGGAGGAAAAGGAGTTCGGCATCGGCGTCAAGTTCACACCGACCGTGCTCGGCAACTCGCGCGTCAACCTCAAGCTGGTGTCCGAGGTCTCGGATCTGTCGCAGACCGGTTCGCCCTTCACCTCCATCAATGGCGTCACCTCCGTGATCCCATCGCTCACGGTAAGGCGCGCGGACACCACGGTGCAGCTCAATGACGGGCAAAGCCTGGTCATTGCCGGCCTCATCAAAAACAATATCACCGAGGCCGTCAAACGCTTTCCGGGGCTGGGGGAAATACCGGTTCTCGGCGCGCTGGCCCGTAGCACCGAGTTCCAGACCGATCAGACCGAGCTGATGTTCATCATCACTCCGCGCCTGGTACAGGCTCTGGCCGAAGCCCCCAGGGTGCCCACCGACAACCATGTGGTGCCCTCACGCGCCGAGCGCTATCTGAACGGCGCACTGGAGAGCTCCAAGCCCGCGCCCGCAGAGAAGACAGCACCTGCACCTGCACCCGCGCCTGCCGGCGCAGCCACACCGATGCCGGCACCAGCCGCAGCACCCCAGGAGCTGCAAGCACCGGCACCGGTCGAGCCCTCGGTCGACCGTCCCGCCCCCCTGAATCCGCCCACCTGAACCGGAGTCAAGCCATGACCGAACGCAGCATCCTATTTCCCGTGGCCCTCGCCGCCCTGCTGGCGGGCTGCGGCAGCACAACCCCCAACTACGACGCCCGCTTTGGCGAAGCCGTACGCAACGCCCGCCTGCAGATGACCATAGACCCGCAAGCGGGCAAGACGGCCGGAGTCGGCGTGGACGGTGCCACCGGCATGGACGGCCGCGCCACGCGCCACAGCATGGAGCGGTACGAGCAGAGCTACAAGAGCCCGCCTCAGGCCATCAACGTCATCAATATTGGCGGCTCGCTGAGCAGCAACAACTCCGGCAACAGCGGCGGTAACAGCGGCGGCACGCCCTGAGCAGCCGCCAGATTTTCACCATCAAGCCCATTGATTCCGAAAGGAGCCCTGATCGCACACCGGCCTTGCACGCCAGCCCTCGGCACAGCCGCCGACCTTTCGAAACGGTATTCCATCCATCAACATTGTGAGGTTCATCATGTCCCATATCGCTCAACAATTTGGCCATTCCCTGCTGTCTTTTGCTCGTGACGATGAAGGTGCGCAAGTCGTCGAGTACGCACTGATCATTGCCGTGGTCTCCATCGCGCTGGTCGTCGCGCTCCGGGCACTGACCACGGGCACTAGCTTTACCTCCTTTATCACCCGCGTCTCGAATTGCCTGACGGGGACAGGGACCTGCTCGTAACCCAGGCCCTCATGCGGTCCTGGACTTACTTCTTTACAGGAGAAGGTCATGCACTCCATCACCCAATGGGGCAATCACCTGCAGCACTTACTCAGGGACGATGAAGGTGCGCAGGTCGTCGAGTACGCGCTGATCATTGCCGTGGTCTCCATCGCACTGGTACTGGCAATTCAGGGCCTGGCTGGCGGCAAGTTTGCGGACTTCATCACACGAGTCTCGAACTGCCTGACGGGCACCTGCTCCTAGCAGCGACGTCAAAGGGGTCGGCGCAGCAGTCCTGCTGCGGCGCCGACCGCCTCTGACCCGCATTCCTTTCACCGGTTCTGCCGCCCTATGAGAGTCCATCATGAGCACCCGCATTCTTGCCCCGACCCTGGTGCGGCCTGCCGGAAGCCGCAGCCGGCGCAGTTCACGGCGCCAGCAGCATGGCGCCATCATCGTCACGGCAGCACTGGCTCTTTTGCTGCTGCTGGGATTCATGGGCATCGCGCTGGATTTCGGGCGCCTGTTCATCGTCAGGACAGAGCTGCAGACGGCACTTGACAGCTGCGCGCTGGCCGCGGCGCGCGAACTCAACAAGCAGCCGGATGCCATCAGCCGCGCCGTGAGCGCTGGTGCTGCTGCCGGCAACCTCAACGGCGTGAACCTGCAATCGGCCAACTGGAGCGGCCAGGGCCAGATCACCGCCGCCGATGTCAGCTTTCGCGACGCCAGCTATCTGAGCACCACCAGCGCGACCGCTGCCGTCTATTCGCAGTGCACGCACACCCAATCCAATATCGGCATATGGCTGCTGAAGGCGCTGGGGGCCTTCTCCGGCAACAGCACCAGCTTTCCAGCCACCGCCAATGTGGGCGCTAATGCGGTGGCCACACGGGCCAGTGCGCAGAGCGCCTGCCCGATTCCGGCGGCTCTGCAAGCAAAAACGCCCGGGGCAACCAAACCCGACTACGGCTATGCCGTGGGAGACTGGCTCACCTTGCTGGCCAAGTCCAACGGCGGCAGCACCTTCGGCTGGGCCAATCTGGACGGCTCCAACAGTGCCTCCGAGACTGCCGACGAACTCAACGGCCATTGCGGCAGCAAGCTGGGCGACACCCTGGGGACACCCGGCGTTCAGGCCTCCGTCGTCGAGATCTGGAACTATAGATTCGGCATCTACAAGAACTCCAGCGGCCCCAGCGTGGGCCGGCCAGACTACACCGGCTATATCTACAACACCAGCACCTGGAGCGCCGGCCGCAGCGCCTACAACGGCAGCTCGGGCAGCACGCCCAACTTTCTCGCCCAGCGTCTGGCGTTCACGCCCTGTGGCAACAACCCGGCACAGTGCGGCCAGCAGGGCGGCGGCTTTTCCTCGGTCGCCACATCAGCGCAGCTCAAGACCTATGGCGCAGACCGCCGCATCGTGACGGTGCCCATCGTCGATACCGGCCGCAAGGTGGTCGATTTCGCCTGCATGCTCATGCTCGAGCCCATGGCGATCCCGGTCGATGACGTCAAGCTCGAGTACCTGGGCAATGCCAGTGCCAGTGGCAGCCCCTGCACCACCAGCGGACTCGCAGGCGGCTCCGCCGGCCCGCTGGTTCCCGTCCTCGTGAGGTGAACGCCATGTCAAAGCACCATAGGCAACAGGGAGTGGAGCTGGTGGAACTGGCTCTGATCCTGCCCCTGCTAATCCTTCTGAGCATGCTGGTGGTCGAATTCGGCCGAGCGCTCTACGAATACAACACGGTCGCCAAATCAGTGCGCGATGCGGTGCGCTATCTCTCGGTGCAGCTGCCCAACACCGGCTGCGGCCAGGCACAGAACCTGGTGGTGTACGGCCAGACCACGGCGGGAACCACACCTCTTGCCCCCGGTCTGAACACCGGCTCCGTGAGCTGCTCCTGGCAGACCAGCGGAACCTATCCGCTGATCAACACGGTCACCGTGACCGTCACCGGCTACCGCTTTCGCTCCATGACCGCCAGCGTCTTCGGCTTGCAACTGGGCGATGCCAACGGCGGCCTGACGCTGAGCAATATCGCCGCCACGATGAGGACACAGACATGAAAACCACACGTCACTCCCGCAGCGAGCGCGGAGCAACCATCATCGAGTTTGCCCTGGCACTGCTGATCTTCCTGATGTTTCTGTTCGGCATCCTGGATTTCAGCCGCATGCTGTTCACCTGGGTAGCGGCCAACGAAGCTGCGCGGGCCGGGGCACGGTATGCCGCGGTCTGCGACGACACCGCCCAGCAGGCCAAGGTGCTTGCGCGCATGCAGGCCCTGCTGCCCCAGGTGAACACCATCAATGTCAGCTGGGCCCCCTCCGGCTGCACCACGGCAAGCTGCCAAAGCGTAACCGTCGCGATCACGGGGCTGAAATTCCAATGGATATCGCCCATCGTAGGCCAGGGGCTGCAAACGGCCATTCCCATGCCCGGCTTCGCCAGCACGCTGCCCCGGGAAGTCATGCGCCAGGACATCAACAGCAGCACGGCCTGCTCAAGCTAACCAGGGGTGACCACATCATGAAAATCGCCATCATCTCTCCCAACACCACCCATCTTCAGGAGATGGCCCGCATGCTGCAGGAGCAATCGCACCAGGTCCAGACCTTCGAAGGCGGCAAGACACGCATGCCTTCGATTGCAGAGCAGCACCGGCCCGATCTGATGATTGTGGACGGCATGTGCTGCGAGCCGGCCGACCTCGCGCCGGTGGAGTATGTGACCACGCATCAGCCGCACATTGCCGTCATCTTGCTGTGTGCCCAGCAGACACCCGAGTTTCTGCTGCAGTCCATGCGCGCCGGCGTTCGCGAAGTGCTGACTTCACCGGCTGCGCATCAGGCTCTGCTGGACGCCGTGCACCGTATCGCCGCCAAGCTGCAGCATCACACGGCGGACCGCCATCAGGGCCAGATCATGGCCTTGCTGCCCTGCAAGGGCGGCAGCGGAGCCACCTTTCTGACCACCAATCTCGGCTGGATGCTGGCGCGCAGGCACTCGGTGTTGCTGATCGACCTCAATCTGCAGTTCGGCGACACCCTGGCCTATCTGCATGAAGCCAAGCCCGCCTCGACCCTGGCAGATGTGGCCCGTGACATCCATCGACTCGATGCGTCCTTTCTCACGGCCAGCACCGTCAAGGTCACCCCTCATCTGCATGTGCTGGCGGCCCCCGAAAACGCCATGCATGCCATGGAGGTGGAGCCGGCGCATGTGGATGCCATCCTGCAGCTCGCCGGCATGCACTATGACTTTGTGCTGATCGACATGGGGCGTGTGCTTGATCCGCTGGCTCTGCGGGTGCTTGACAGGGCCCAGCTGATCGTTCCCGTGTTGCTGCCCAATGTGCCAGCCGTGCGCAATGCACAGAAGCTGCTGCACATGTTCCGCGATCTGGGCTATCCCGAAAGCCGCCTGTATCCGGTACTGAACCGGGTCGAGAGGCGCAGTGAAATCGGCCTGCCCGAAGTGCGCAAGGCACTGGGGCTGGAGCAGCAATGGCGCAGCATTCCCGACGCCGCGCCGGAAGTGCAGGCAACCATCAATGCGGGAGTGCCGCTGGCCGAGTCCTGCCGCAACAGCGCCGTGGTCCGCGAACTGGACTCCTGGGCCGATGCGCTGTCGCCTCAGGCCCGGGAAGACAGCAACGGCTTTTTGAACCGGCTCTTCCGCCGGGCATGAGCCCCCTCTAGCGCACAAGGAGACCGTCATGTCACTCAGAGATTTCTTGGCCACATCAGCGACACGCGCCTCCAAGCCGGCGCTGCAGGTTGTTCCCGAAGCGGCGGACACGCCCGAGGTCGCCGCGCCGCAAGCGCCTGCCTCTGCGCCTGCCGCACCGCACTACGGGCACTCCGCTGCCTATCTGGCGCTCAGGGCGCGCATTCATGCCAAGCTGCTGGAGCGCTTCGACCTGGCAGCGCTGGAGTCGCTGCCCACGCAGACGCTGCAACAGGAGATTGCCAGCATGACCGAACGCCTGCTGGAGGAGGACTCTGCGGTCGTCAACGATCTGGAAAGAAGACTGCTGATCCGCGACATCCAGCACGAGATGCTGGGCTTCGGCCCTCTCGAGCTGCTCATGACCGACCCTGCGATCTCCGACATCCTGGTCAACCGCCACGATCAGATCTATGTGGAGCGCCTTGGTCGCCTGGAACTCACGCCCGTGGTCTTCACGGACGACAAGCATCTGCTGCGCATCATCGACAAGATCGTCTCACGCATCGGCCGGCGCATCGATGAGTCCAGTCCCATGGTCGATGCCCGCCTGCCCGACGGATCGCGCGTCAACGCCGTCATCCCTCCCGTGGCGCTCGATGGCCCCATGATGTCGATCCGGCGCTTTGCACGCATCCCGCTGCGCATGGAGAACCTGATCCAGGACCTCAAGAGTCTGACACCAGGGATGGCCCTGACCCTGGAAGCCTTGGCCAAGGCCAAGGTGAACATGATCATCTCCGGGGGTACGGGTGCCGGCAAGACAACGCTGCTCAATATTCTCTCGGGCTACATTCCTGCCGTGGAACGTGTGGTCACCATCGAGGATGCCGCCGAGCTGCAGCTGCAGCAGCCGCATGTGGTGCGCATGGAAACGCGCCCACCCAATATAGAGGGCCGCGGTGAAATCACGCAGCGTTCTTTGGTGCGCAACGCCCTGCGCATGCGCCCGGACCGCATCATCATCGGCGAAGTCCGGGGCGCCGAAGCGGTAGACATGCTGCAGGCCATGAATACCGGCCACGAAGGCTCGCTGACGACCATCCACGCCAACACTGCGCGCGACTCGCTGGCACGTCTGGAGAACATGGTCGGCATGGCGGGCCTCAATCTGCCGCACCAGGCCGCGCGCCAGCAGATTGCCTCGGCCATCACGGTGATCGTGCAGGTGCTGCGGCTTACCGACGGCAAGCGCAAGATCACCAGCATCCAGGAGATCACCGGCATGGAGGGCGATGTGGTCACCATGCAGGAGATCTTTGCCTTCACCCAGACCGGCGTCGGTGCAAGCGGCGAAGTCCAGGGGTATTTCCACGCTACGGGCGTCAGGCCCAAGTTCGCTGACCGGCTCAAAGGCTTCGGCATTGCGCTGCCCGACAGCATCTTCGCTCCAGAGCGTCACTATCAATGAACTCGGCCCAAAGGTGCTGTCATGCTGTCCTTTTTTTCTTCCCACTCGATCCTGGTGATCATTGCACTGGTGTTTGCCGCCGTGCTGTTGCTGCTCGAAGGCGTTCATCTGGTCTGGAAGCAGTACAGGAGTCCCGAGGCAAAGCGGCTTGAACGCCGGCTCAGGGCCTTGTCTGCCGCTGACGATCACAGCAGTCCGACCAAGCTGGTCAAGGAACGTGTACTCAGCGACATGCCCAGGATGCAGCGCATGCTGCAAAGCATGCCGCGCGCCCACCAGCTCGACCGCGTGATTGTTCAGTCGGGCCTGGAATGGACGGTCTCCGGTTTGCTGCTCGGCGTCGGGATACTGTTCTTCCTGGGTGCGCTGGCCGCAAGCATGTTCCATCTGCCCATGGAGCTGGTACTGCTCGCCGGTGCCGTCCCGGGCTGCCTGCCATGGCTTTACCTGCAGCGCAAGCGCAGTCAGCGCCTGGGCCTGCTGGAGCGCCAGATCCCCGAAGCACTGGATCTGATCTCGCGGGCATTGCGCGCCGGCCACGCATTTTCCGCAGGCCTGCAGATGGCCGGAGAAGAGCTGTCCGAGCCCATAGCCGGCGAGTTCCGCCTCGTGCACGACGAGATCAACTACGGCACCTCGCTGCAGCAGGCCTTGAACAATCTCGGAGAAAGAATACCGATCACCGATCTGCGCTACTTCATCGTCGCCGTGTTGATACAGCGCGAATCGGGCGGCAACCTCACCGAGATGCTGAGCAATCTGAGTCGCCTGATCCGCGAACGGCTCAAGCTTCACGCCAAGATCCGAGTTCTGTCCTCCGAAGGTCGACTGTCGGCCTGGATCCTGGGGCTGATGCCTTTTGCCCTGACAGCCCTGCTCAATTTCGTGAACCCGGAATTCATGTCCACGCTGTGGACCGACCCCATAGGCATCGTCATTTTGCAATGGCTGGCCGGACTCATGGTCATCGGTGTTCTGATGCTGCGCCGCATTGTCCGCATACGGGTATGAGTGCGTCCCAACCGCAAGGAGTCCGCCATGTTAATCGTCGCCCTGCTCACTTTCGCTGCCCTCATGCTGGCTGCAGGAGCCCTGTTCTTCTGGGTCACGCCCACGGTCACCGAACAGCGCCTGCAAGAGCTGAGTCCAGCCCCTCTGTCCGGCGGATGGACAGAAACCGCCGTCAAGCTGGTGGGGCCGTTCGCCCACCTATCCTCCCCCACAGCGGGCAGTGATGCCACCCCGTTGCGCCTGCGCTTTCTGAATGCCGGCATTCGCCACGAAAACGCGCCCTTGCTGTATTTTGGCGCGAAGACGCTGCTGCCTCTGGTGATGATGTTCCTGGTCTATTCGCTGATGCTGGCCCAAGGCACGACAGACAGCCTGCAGCTGCTGCTCTATCCGCTGGTCACCGGGCTTGTGGCCTGCTATCTGCCCAATCTGGTGCTGCGCTGGATGGCTGCGCGCCGCAAACGCGAGATCTTCGAGAATTTCCCCGATGCCGCCGACCTCATGCTGGTCTGCGTGGAGGCAGGCATGGGACTGGATGCAGCGCTGGGCAAAGTGACTGCCGAGATCCGGATCAAAAGCGAAGCCCTGGCCCAGGAACTTCACTGGACCAACCTGGAAATGCGCGCCGGCAGCACCCGCGAGAAATCCTTGCGCAACCTGGCCGCCCGCACCGGAGTGGACGAGATTCACGCCTTCACGGCCATGCTCACGCAAGCGGACCGCTTCGGCACCAGCATCGGTGACTCCATCCGCGTGTTCTCGGACGATCTGCGTCACAAGCGGCAGATGCGTGCCGAGGAGCTGGCCGCCAAGATCCCCACCAAGATGCTGCTGCCGCTGGTGACCTGCATCTTTCCCGCCATCGTGATGGTGGTTCTGGGTCCGGCAATCATCAGACTGCTGCGCATGGTGCTGCCCATGATCGCGGGAAGCGCCTAGGGCGGGCTTGGACTGCCGCACCACTGCTGCATGCCCCGGACGATCCGGGCATGCCGCCAAGCGAGGACAGCCCTGGCCCGTGTCCGGCCCAGGTCTGGAGCGGGTGCGGCAGCCGGCCTCACGGACGATCGAATGGATCCACCAGGGAGCTTGCGATGAACTTGATGCAGGGAACCGTCAATGGCTGGCAACTGATCAGTCCCCGAAAGCTCGCGCCCATGCTTTTCCTGGCCGCCGTGGCCCTCGGAGAAGCCCTGTGGATACATGCCCATCCACTTGCATTTTCCGGTACCGAGCCGGTGCTCTGGACGACTCTGATCCTGCTGAGCATCAGCTGGATCTATGGATATTCCGGGCGTAGCCTGGCCTTGTCCGAGATGTCGTTCTACGCAGCCCTGTGGATAGTGACAGCGCTGATCGGCACGATACTGACCTATATATTCGCGACCCTGAACCTGCCGCTGCTGGACGCTCAGTTCACCAGACTGGATCAGGCTATGGGATTCAACTGGCTGGCTTTCTATGACTTTGTCCAGCAACACCCGCTTATCAGAGCCGTGCTCACGCTGGCCTATTTCAGCCTGCTGCCACAGATCTTTTTCTCGATCATCTACCTCTCGCACTGCGCAAGAGACGACCGAAACGAGGAGCTGTGGTGGTCGTCGTTCACTGCCTTGATGCTGACGGCCCTGCTATCGGGCCTGCTGCCTGCCGCAGGCACTCTTTTCTACCACTCCGTAGGTCTGGAAAACGCCGTGCACCTGCCTCACTTCATGGCGCTCAGGGAGGCAGGCCTGAGCGAGTTCGCATTCGGGGATCTGAAAGGCATCGTCACGTTCCCCTCCTATCACACGACGATTGCCTTGCTGCTCATCCATGCCTACAGACAGCTCGCACTTTTTCGCTGGGTGCTCGCATTGAACATCCTGATGCTGATCTCCACGCCCATCAACGGCGGGCACTATCTGGTGGACATGCTGGGCAGCGGCGTTGTTACCGTTTTTTCCATCTATCTGACGAGGCGCGTTCAATATTTCCTGCAGCGCTGACCTCAAACTCATCCGCACAATGGGCCAGACTTGGGAGAGCTCTGAATGAAAAATATGTCGTGCAACTTCATGCTGTTGAACGAAGTGATACGGTCTCCCCGCGAGATCGGCGCCCTGTGCCCGAGTTCGGAGCGATTGGGCAACACCATGGCCTCTTTGGTGTGCGGCGGAGACGAGGGCCTGGTGGTAGAGCTTGGAGCAGGAACAGGAGTCATCACCGAGTCACTGCTGCGCAGCGGCATCGCCCCCGACAGACTGGTGATCATAGAAAAATCTTCCTCGTTCGCCAGCTACCTGTCCAAGCGATTCCCGCAGATCAGCGTTTTTCACGCCGATGCCGGTGACTGGCCCTCGATTCTCGGTCCTGCTGCGGTCAAGGCCGTAGTCTCCGGCCTGCCGCTTCGCTCACTGCCCCATCAGTCCGTGCACAAGATCACCGATACCTGGGCCCGCTCGCTGACCAGCGATGGCCGCGTGATCCAGTTCACCTACTCGCTGTTTGGCGCATCCGCCTGGCAAAGTGCAGGCCTGAAGCGCATAGACCGCGAAACCGTGTGGGGCAATCTGCCGCCGGCACGGGTGGAAGTGTTCTCACGCCCCTGAGCCTGCGCTGCCTGTGCCTGCCGCGCCCAGCCTTGCCGGTGGAAATGCTGCTTGGCCAGCGCCGATTTATCGGTATCGTTGAGCGATCTGAATCCGCGAGGAGACCGAGGATATGGTGGACATCGTTCATAGAATTGGCATCAGAGCGCCTATCGGCGATGTTTTCCAGGCGATCTCGTCCGTTGCAGGTATAGCCGGCTGGTGGACACGGGAGATGAGCGCAAGCGCAGGGCCCGAAGTCGCGATGAGCGCGCGCTTCACCGACCAGTCCGGTCGGGAGCTCGGGAAAATATGCTTCGACCTCATCAGCCCGGACACAGAGCACAGCGTGCGCTGGCGCTTCACGGACGGGCCCCAAGAGTGGATAGGTACCGAGGCAACTTTCGAGCTGAGCCACCAGGACGGGTACACCATCGTGTTGTTCGGCCACCGGAACTGGCGCGAAACCGTCGAGTTCACCGCCCATTGCAGCATGAAATGGGCCGTCTTCCTGCTCAGTCTCAAAGCGTTGGCCGAGACCGGCAAAGGTAGCCCGTCTCCCCACGACACCAAGATCGACAACTGGAACTAGCGCTCCAATGCGCGACAGGGCTAGGACTAAGGCTAGGCCCTGGCCCGTCGCGGCCGGCAAGCCAGTGTCCGCATCTGCCGCGCATGGCGATGGGCGCTGCCCCAGGAGCTGAGCCCGGATACAAGTTGTCATTTTTTGAAAACACCGCGCCACAAAAACCACAAACTGTGCGATCAGCGCGCACAAAACCCTGCCGCACCCAGCGAAGGCACGCGAGTAACCGCTACACTTTGCGCCTCAGGCCTGCGTAAACCCCGACGCAGGCCTTTTTTACCGCTTTTCGAGGTTTTCGCGCGCTGCCATGTCCACCGTCTTCAATTTCACCTTTGTTCCCTGGTTTCGGTCTGTGGCCCCCTATATCCACAAGTTCCGACACCAGACCTTTGTGGTGGGCCTGACGGGTGAAGCCAT
>Ga0308157_10008722_pt1 | contig 11440 bp, 10 predicted proteins | sample PhyBR1_FD_201035 | JGI IMG/M metagenome (GOLD analysis project Ga0308157, IMG submission 201035) | Phyllosphere microbial communities from UC Gill Tract Community Farm, Albany, California, United States - DLSLB.R1 | ecosystem: Host-associated > Plants > Phyllosphere > Unclassified | place: USA...
TTGCAAGAAGAAAAAGAAGCAGATACTATTTTGACAGAAGCTGCTTATAACACTATCAATTTTGATGCTTCTGAAGAAGATGAAGAATAATTCTTTTAAGCAAAAAAGTAAAAAAACCTGTAATTCTTAAGTATTACAGGTTTTTTTTATAAATGTATAAAGCGATTTTTCTAATCAAATTACTTTTTCTGTGAAATAATAGGTACTTTCTACAACAGCATCAATATACTCCTGATGCGGAATCCTATTTTTGTTTTCATCCAAATCCCACATTCCACAATCGCAGTATTTGCTCACATCATCCCAATCCGGACGGTCAGTAATCGGATAAATGCAGACACCTCTTAAATCAACGCCATTCTCTTTTGCAATTACACATTCAGCAATAATTTCCTGGATCCATTGCGTGCGGCCGATTCCAAAATGACCTGTTTCAGAAATTATAAATGGTTTATTATAACGGCTGTAGGCCATTTGCAATAATTCTGAAAAAGGGGCTCTTTTTTGTAAAGGATCTGGCCATTCTAGCGGTTCTCCGTGATTTTTCCATTGGCAATTCCAATAATAATTGAAACCCAAAATTTCAAGAAATTCCTCTGAGCCACCGAGTTCAGGACAAATTCTACCAGCGATAATATCCATTGCCTGAAATTGGTATTCATTTACTTCATAAACATCAGGTTCTTCTTTAGTTGGATGGATTTTTACTAAAGGTTCAACCAAAATGATTGTACAATCGGGGTCAATTTTTTTTAGCATTTTAATTCCAATAATCGCCGCTTTGGACAAATGGTATTTGATGTCCCAACCACTGTTTACAGCAAACGGCACCGTTCCTCTGACTTCGCCAGAATGCCACGACAAAAAACTAATTTCGTTTATTGGTACAACAAACAACGGCTGATTAGAATGCTGTTTATAAAAAATAGCGAAAGCTTCGCATAATTTTTCAAAACGTTGACAGAATAGGGGGTGAGTTGGGAAAATGCCATCTGGATATCCAAAATGTATTAAATCCCAAATCACCTGAATTCCTAATTGTTCTGCAACCCGAATGCGGTATAAAATTTCGGAGAAATCAAAAAGTCCTTGCGACCTTTCTACAGAACTCCAGCATATTCCTTCCCGAACTGTTGTTATTCCAATGGCTTTCAGTAATTCATAATCTTCAAAAAACCTAGTGTCATGTTCGGTTTCTTTCAATAGATTAATCCTTTCGCCGGAACGGTTGATATGATCGGCACATTCGAAACCTCCCATCAAAAAAGAGTTGAAAACCGCCATTATACCGCTGTTTTTAATTCATTATTTTTCTCTAACTGATCAAACAAATCAAGCGCATTCTTGAATGCTTGATCCATGTTGAAGTATTTGTAATTGGCTAATCGGCCAACGAAATGAACATCGATCAGTTTATCGGCTTCAGCTTTATAACTGGCATAAATTTTCTCGTTTTTCGGATTTGGAACTGGATAATAAGGCTCTCCTTCGTCAACTGTAAATTCTCTGACAATGGTAGTTTTATCCGAAACCTGATTGCCAAAATGTTTGTATTCGATAATTCTTGTAAACTCAACTTCGGTTCCAGGGTAATTCACCACTGAATTTTCCTGAAAGAATTCCGCATCTACAGTTTCGCTAACAAAATTGATTGAACGGTACTCTAATTTTTCCAAAAGACTGTGTTTGAAATCAAAAAAACGATCTACCGGACCTGTGTAAAATAATTTTTCATAGCCTTTATATTGTTCTTTAACATCAAAATAATCAGTTTCTAATAAAATTTCAATATTTGGATGATCCAGAATTTGCTCGAATAATTGCGTGTATCCACCTTTTGGCAACGCTTGATATTTATCCGAAAAATAACGGTCATCATAATTGGTTCTTACTGGAATGCGTTCTAAAACCGAAGCATCAAGTTGAGCAGGAAATTTGTCCCATTGTTTTTTGGTATAATGCTTGAACATTTTCTCGTACAATACCGGACCAACGCGGTTTAATACAGCTTCCTCACCATTTGCAGGTTTTTCGATAGGAGTGCGGTTTTGCTCGAGCCACGTTTTCATTTCATCTTCATTCGTGATGTTAGTGTCAAATAGTTGATTCACAGTAGTAATATTTACCGGAATCGGAACCATTTTGTCATCAACCTTTGCAATAACTTTGTGTTCCCAAGGATACCATTCGGAAAAATTGTTTACATATTCCCAAACCGTTTCGTCATTAGTATGAAATAAATGAGCACCATATTTAGAAACTAAAATGCCATTTTCGTCGATATAATCGTAGCAGTTTCCCGCGATATGATTTCGTTTTTCAATAATTAAAACTTTTTTTCCGATAGAAGCGTAACGCTCTGCTAATACGCCTCCGGAAATGCCGGCACCGATAATTAAAATGTCTATGTTTTTCATTTGGCAAAAGATTTAATGATGGTTTTCATTTTGTTTACAGTGCTGTCCCAAGAAGTTCTTTGCAAAATTTTGCTGTAAGAACTCTGCATAGCTAAACGATCTAAATCAGAAGATATAGAAGTAATTGCGTTCGAAAATTCCTCTTCGGTTTCAACCAGACTCACACAATCGCTGTAATCGCGCACCACATCCATGATTTTTGTTGAAATAATTGGTTTCGCAGCGGCCATGTACTCCAAGGTTTTGGTAGGACTGATGTATTTTGTAGCATCATTGAGTGCAAACGGCATCATCGCAATGTCAAATGCTTTTAGATAATGAGGCAATTCTTCGTACGATTTCATTCCTAAATAATGAATGTTAGATTCTTTTGGAAGGTCTGAATCATGAATTTTGGCAAGAGGGCCAATCATTACAAATGAAACAGTTGGAAGTTCTCTGGCAGTGTCTCGCAACAATTCCAAATCAATACGCTCATCGATTACTCCATAATATCCTACGACTGGAGATGGAATATTTGCAATATCATCTGCAATAGCAATTCCGTTTAGCGCTTTTGCAAAATGTGATTCGTCTACCGAACTTGGAAAACAGTACACATTGTTGTGAAATTGCTTTTTAGATTCGTACAATGATTTACCGCCAGTAAAAATGATATCAGCATTCGACATCAAATATTTTTCCTGATTGATTAATTGTTCTGGTGCTCCTTTAAATAATGAAAGTTCATCCATACAATCATAAACAACAGTGTCAAAATTGAAAGACTCTAACAACGGACAAAATGAAGCGGAGTAAAACCAACCAACTGGTACATTTTTGTTTTTAACGAACGTTGGAATAATACTCGCAATAGATTCAATATTAGAAACATTAGGCTGTAGTACATGAAGCATATCATTAACTATAATTAGATTTCCTGCTTCGGGATTTTCAGGATTATATAATGGTTCTTCAATAAATAAAACTTTCAATGTTTCTGCCATTCGGCTAATAATGTGCTGGGGGCGCTGATAAACGAATTGCCATCTTAAATGACAAAACACAATGAGATCGTAAGATTGTGCTGATTGCCCAGTTGCATTTGATGTAGGTTTGTTTATCGATGTTTTTTTTAGATTGTTTAACATAATGTCTAGATTTTTAGTTAGTTATCATTTTGATAACTGGATTAATAATAATTGATCTGTAAAAGATTGAAAACAAATGTAAAATGGGGACCACAGTGTTTTTTACAATTAAAAATCAAACTCTTACATAATTAACAGTTGTTTTTTAAATTGTTATAAAAAGTTAGTTCTATAAACCATAATTGATTCTAATCCGTTTTCGAATCACCTAAATCCTTGTGGTAATCATATAAATTTTGGCTGTATAACTATAAATAACAGAACTATTTTGTGGCAAAATTTGTAGTAGATAAAATATTTATTTGTCTTTATATCAATTCATTAACTAAAATTTGAAATCATGAAGAATTTATTTTTAGCCTTAGGCATGACATTGTGTTTTAGTCTGACATATGCTCAGCAACACCACAACAAAATCAGTCAGGAACATCGACTGATAGTGTACACAGTAATAAAAGTACACACAGCACCAAAAAAAGTTCTACTGCAACAAGTAGCACAAAAAATTCATCAACCAATGGGACTCATCACAAAAATGGGAAAACCCACAAGTCTAGTACCAGCACTAAGACACAATCAACTACTAGAGATACCACTGGTGTAGGAACTGGAACTAACAGAACCGGAAATAATGGAAGTGGATCTTACGGAACCGGAAACAACGGAACTAATAGAAATGGAACCGATGGTACAGGAACTGGAACCAACAGTAGTAACAGAAATGGTAACAACGGAACTGGAACTAACGGAACTGGAACCAATGGAACAGGAACAAATGGAACTGGTACAAATGGAACCGGAACTAACGGAACTGGAACCAATGGAACAGGAACTAATGGAACCAATGGAACAGGAACAAATGGAACTGGTACAAATGGAACTGGAACAAATGGAACCGGAACAAGCGGTAACAATACTGGCGGAACTGGCAGTGGAACAACAACCACTCCATAACAATAAATGTTAATGTTAATTAAGTTGTGTTAGCGAAAAAGCCTGTTATTCATTTTGATAACAGGCTTTTTTATGTTTAAAATTTACTGAAAAAATTAATCTCAATCATCGACTGGTTTTTGCTGTTCTTTCATCATTTCCGCATTTAGGCTATCGGACAGAACATTGCTCATACCAACTTTTAATTTGTTATTTAAGCCCGAAACTATTTTGTCTTTATTATCCATTAGTGCAGTATAACCATCAAGAGCAACATCTTGGGGATCTGCTAAAGAATCTTTGTCCTGAACTATTTTGCTGTTTGTCATATTGGCTTTATTGAAAAAGTCTGTATTTGTAGGTCCAGGAAGTAAGGCGGTTACCGTGATATTTGTATCTTCTAATTCAGATCGTAATGCTTCAGAAAATGAAAGTACAAACGCTTTTGTCCCATGATATACTGATTGCCAAGGTCCAGGAGTTTTACTGGCAATGGAAGCCAGAAAAAGAATTTTCCCTTCATTTCGAAGCAACATGTTTTTTAGAAAATGTTTGGTTAATATGATCGTAGCGCTGATATTTAAATTCACTATATCTAATTCTCTTTTAAGATCTGTGTCCTTAAAAAGTCCATAAATTCCTTGTCCGGCATTATTGACCAGAATATTGATTTCAATTCCTCTCTCATCTAATTCCTGACATAAACCAAAAACATCTTCAGTTTTAAAAAGATCTTTGGCAGAAGTAAACACGCGGACTCCATATTGCTTTAAGTCATCTGCCGTCACATCTAGTTCGTCCTGATTTCTGGCAACAATGACCAAGTTGTATTTATCTTTTGCAAAAAGTTTTGCAAGCTCATAACCAATTCCTTCTGTAGCACCTGTAATAAGGGCATATTGATGTTGATTTTCCATGGCAATTTAAATTTATAAAAATTAATAAGGAGTGAATTTAAATAAGTTAAACACTTGATTTTTATATAATTAAATGCAATTGTTGTAATATTTTGCATCTTTCATTTTCAAAAAATATAAAGTAAAAATGTTTCTCGCAAAGGCGCCAAGACGCAAAGTTAAGCACAGATTTTCTTTGCGTCTTGGCGACTTTGCGAGAACAAAATTTAGTATTTGCTTCAAAAAAAACTTTACAGGGAAATCTCTACAATTTTTTAAACAGTCTCTAAATTTTCTGCATAAGAAATCTCCAAAGGCAAATAAACAAAGATAGAAGTACCAACACCCGGAAGGCTGGATGCTTTGATAAATCCTTTATGATTCCAGACAATTTGCTGAACGAATGTCAATCCTAATCCCGTACCATACTGAATATTATTGCCTTGCAGTTTGTAAAATGGATTGAAAATAAGTGTTTCAAAATCTTTTTGGAAACCCATTCCGTTGTCACTAACAGATAATTTGACATATTCTGTATTGGAAGAACTCGCATTTAAAAGCTCATAATCATCGGATTCAAGTTGATGAACGCTAACTTTTATTTGAGGACGGCTATCTTGTTTTCCATATTTTATGGCATTTGAAATTAAATGAATAAAAAGAATATGAATTTGATAAGGAATAACACTCAACGAAGGCAACAAATCGGTTTCGATTATAGCGTTACGCTCTTTAATCATTGGTTTTAAAGTAATCAGCGCTTTCTTGAGCAGTACATTCAGATCGGTTTTTTTGAATTTCTTTTCTTCAAAATTAATTTTAGAATAATTGATAAGATCTTCTATCAGCAAATTAAGATTTTTTGCAGCAGAGAATAATCTATTGATATTGTATCTTCCAACTTCAGATAAATTGTTTTCGCTATCAATGATTTTTTTAGCAAACATAGCAATCTTGCTCACCGGGTCTAAAAGATTATGACTAGCAGCAGCAGTAAACGATTTCAATTGTTGGCTGTGTTTGGATAGCTGTATGTTTTTGGCTCGTAACGATTTATTGTATTCTTCAGATTCAGTAATGTCTTCAAAAGCGATCAGTACCATTCCTTTTGGAATAGATTCTTCAATAACGGCGGTGCTTACGAGCATGGTTTTCTCTTTGCCACCATTTTCATGAAATTGAATTTTAATATTATCAACTGTTTCGTTTAGTCTGATTTTTTTTAGGACAGATTCTTTAAATTCGGCAGTATTCCATTCAGAATTTCCTAAATCATAAACAGAAAATCCTTCAGTTTGTTCTTCCTGCATGTCAAAATAACTATAAAAAGCAGGATTGGCGCTGTGCACGATAAAATTCTTGTCAATAATGAGCATCGGCTCTTTGATGGTTTTTACGATGGATTCATAAAAATTTCGCATCGATGCCAACTCTTTACGACGGTCATCAAGTTCCTCATTTGTAAACGAAAGTTCTTCATTATTAGATCGAAGTTCTTCAGCAGCGACTTCCAATTGTTCATTCAAAAGCTGTAATTCTTCGGTACGTCTGGACAATTCTTCATTGCTCGTTTGCAGTTCTTCAAAATAAATTTGCTGTTCTTCGCTCAACTGTTTAAAGTCATTTTGAAGCATGATTAGCTGTTCATTATGCGGATCAATATCCACACCATCGAATGTTTCGCCTTTGACTGACTTTCTATAAAAAATAATCATCAGCAAATCGGTGTGGGCGGCCAAATAAACGACTTCAAACGATACTAAAAACGTCTGATTTTTGATTTTTATATTGTCTGCAGCAAAGTTTTTCTTTTCATTTCGCGCTCTTAGAATGGCGTTTCTCAAAGAAAAACGTACTTCCTGAGGCGCCATATTCATAATATTGAAACTCGGTTTGCCAGGTGGTGGCTGTAAAAACGGACTAGTGTCGCCATGAAAATAAACGATCTCGAAATCTTCATTAATTAAAACTGCCGCTGGCGAATAGCTTTCTAGGAGAATATCCGAAATGATTTTTCGAAAATCTTTTTTGGCCAAGGAAGGAGTTACCGGTTCGGCGATTTGGTTTCTTAAGAAATTGACATCTTTTATCAAATTCGGAATAACAACGTCGCTTTCTACATTTTTTCGGATATAAATTTTTTCTTTTTCTTCGACTGCTGTAAATAAATTTGGTTGGTTATAGGCTGATTCGGCTTTTCCCAAAAACAGAAAACCATTTTCCTTAAGTGCATAATGAAACGACGCCAGCACCTGATTTTGAAGTTCGGTATTAAAATAAATCAAGACATTTCTACAGGAGATAAAATCAATTTTTGAAAACGGAAAATCCTTGGTTAAATCATGCATCGCAAAAACACAATTGTCGCGTATCGCTTTTTTGACATGGTATCCGTTTTCTCTTTTTATAAAATATTTTTCGATTCTTTTGGCATCGATATTCTTTAAATCCTGAAGCGTATAGATACCTGCACGGGCTTTTTCAATGTTTTTGAGCGAAAGATCGGAAGCAAAAATCTTTACCGATACACTTCTGTTATTCGTTTTTTGCAAATATTCATCAAGCACAATCGCTAACGAATACACCTCTTCACCAGTGGAGCATCCGGCTGACCAAATTCGCAATTCGTTATCGCTCAATCTTTCGATCAGCGAAGGAAAAACAATTTGCGACAAACTTTCATAAAACTGCGGATCACGGAAGAAATAAGTTACCGGAATCAGAAAATCATTGAACAATAAATCCTGTTCTGCCGGACTGTTTTTTAATAAATTGAGGTAGCGTTCTCCCGATTCCTGTTTGGTTACAACCATTCTCTTAGCAATTCTTCGGCGGAGTGTTTGCGGTTTATAATTGTGAAAATTAGTTCCCGCTCTTAAAACCACGAGGTTGAGGATGCTATTAAAAATATTTTGTTCCTCTATAGTTACCTCTTGTTCCTGATACGCATGGTTGGTCAGGTAACTTTTATTGATTTCAACCAGAATCGAAGTGGTGTGCTCTGGCGAAGTGATGTAATCTATAAAATCTGAAGTGGTTTTGTTGAGTGCAAATCCGCTTTTGGTCACTGCAGAAATGGTTGCTCCTCCAAATTCCTTAACTGTTTTTAATCCCGAAACACCGTCCATTGTTGACCATGACAACAAAAGACCAACTGTGTAGCTATAGTATTTTTGTGCCAATGAATAAAAGAAGATATCCAGACTATTTGTTGTTTTGCTACTGCGAATAGCAGGTTTTAGCCTTAAATCGCCATTTTCCCAGGTTAAAAAATTTCCAGGCGGAACCACATAAATATGATTCGGGGTCAAATCTATAGTACTTACAATTTCGTGTACGGGAAGTTTGGTATGCTGACTAATTTCTTCGGTTAAATTTTGATGTTGTTTGGTGGCCAAATCCTCAAATACCAAAAATGCCATCCCGGAATCGAGCGGCAGATTGGTAATACTAATTTTTAAATTATCAATTTCGGCATAACTGGTTCCAATACCAACCACCGGAAATGAAGGGTTTATATTTGTAATGTTTTGTTTTTCAGAAGCATTCATTTTAGCAATTTTTATAAGCAATTTTAATTTTTTGTTGGTAATGAAACCAATCTTTATGAGTTCAATCTAAGAGTTCTTTTCCCCACAATAGCACTTCAATTTTGTCTGCATATTGAATCTTATCAGGAAAATTAGTGAGGCTGTATTTTCCAGTATCATATAAAATATCGTTTATCGTAACATCTAAGTTTTGGAGATCCCATTCTTTATGATGAATATCAAATCGATGCAATTTGTTGTTGGAGGCTTCATAAAGTGCATGTCTTTCGGTGAGCCAGAAATCCAAAGCTGTTTTTTCGGTGAGAGGCTTGGTTTTTCCAATGTTAATGTCAAGGCGTTGATAGCTATCGGTATTTTTGGAGATCAAACGTTTTTGTGTCCATTTAATATCCGACTTTTGATAGGGAAGCCCAACGAAAAGTCTGGTGAATAAGACATCAATGATCTTATTTGTTTCGATCGAAAACATATAAATTCCCGGTATGCCATCTTTTATAACATATGTCCGGACGTTAATTTCGTGAAAATTAGAAATATAAGGAATCGGTAGAAGGTTTCGCATTCGCATATTTTCAACGTCAAATGCGACCAGAGAAATCCAAGCCATATTATTGAAAGTATCGAGCTTGATTGTGTTTGGAATAAACTCTTCTATATAATAAACCGGAATTTCCCAATGTAGAAAAATAGTATGATGCCATTCCTGAAAATATTTCCATTTTTTCTGCGGAAGCGGAAACTGTCTATTATCTGTATTTGCTAATATTTCCTTTATTTTACCCATATCGAAAAGTTAATGCTACCTATGATTAAGTTTTTATTCATTTAATAAGTGAAACAATCAATAATAGGAGGATTTTTAAATGTTTAAGGATTAGTTGTATCGCCTCCCTGAACCCAGTTTAAAGCTTCCTGAAACTGATCTTTTGTATATCCACGAAACTCTCCCGGCACAATGTAGCTGAAACCATTTGTAAAGCTTATTGCATTTTCATTGTCGGTCACGATAGCGGCGCGATTCCATTTGCCTAGATTTTTTAGACCTACCATCGCATCTTCAAGCCAAGCGTTTGCGGTAAAGTTTTTGATTTCAGTATCAATTAGAAACAAAAAATTTATTTCGTCGATATTCTTTACAAGTTGTGTTACTGCTGGTACCAGCACTGTTTTATAGTCTTCTGCTGTTACTTCTCCTGTTGCTTTAAAAGCAGCCACATTATAAGGGCTTTCAATAATCTGTATCATAATTCTCTATTTTTTTAATTAACTTAAATTTAGATCTACCTTCTTAGTTAATGTTATAGAATATTATTTTGTTTTTACAGAATATCGATCTAATTAGTTTAAAATGATTTAATTACGTAATTTGTTTATAATAATTATGTAAACTTTTTATGAATAAATATAAAGTAAAAGTTTGCTGTAAATTTTATTTTTGGATATCGATTTGATATTGATGGGGAAGTTTGAATATTAATTTAACACAAAACTTTAAGCATTTTAAAACATTAAATTTTGCAAGTGATGAAAGTAATTTATACCAAAGTTCATGGATATCTGGACTACGCGTTAGGATTTGTTTTGTTATTGATTCCTTCAATTTTGCAATTGGATAGTGACAGCCTTGAAAGTCTTATATTTTACATTCTTTCAATTTTGATTTTATTTTACAGTATCCTAACCGATTATGAATTGGGAGTTTATAAAATACTACCGATGAAAGTACATCTTATAGTAGATTTAGTAGCAGGGATATTTTTACTTGTATCACCTTGGATTTTTGGTTTTTATCATACCATTTATTTGCCTTATGTAATTTTAGGCTTGATTCAAATAGGTTGCGCTATATTAACGAAACCAGAAGTTGAATACGTTCGATAATTTATACTGTAAAAGGTTTTATTTCTAAGTTTTCTTATTTCGAAAAAGAGTCCCAAATCAGCTGATAATTTCTTTATTCTGATATATTATCGGTTATTTTTATTTCATTTTTTATCAAAATAAAACCAGTAATAATCAAAGCTATTCCGAATATTAAAAATCCGTAATTCCATAATTCGGGGTTGCTGGTTATTTCTCTAACATTATGAAGTTTCAAAATTTGATGGTTAATGATTCCTTCAATTAAATTAAAAATTCCCCAGCCGGCCAAACTTGCTCCTATTAAAATTTGAGCTGATTTTTTGGCTTTTTGAAAGTTTTGCAATCTCCAAGTAAGATAGATTCCTATCGCTGTCGCTAAAAACGTGAACAGATGAAAAATACCATCCCAAAACATATTTACACTTTTGTTAAGCAACGTATTTGAAGGTAAGGAATCCGAAAGCATTTGGTGCCACTGCAGTATTTGGTGCAGTACAATTCCATCTGCAAATCCGCCCATTCCAATACCTATGATTAATGCAGCACCGATTTGTGGAGCGATAAATTGCTTAGAAGCTTGTTTATAAGATCGCAACGAAAAATAAGTCAGCAGAATCAAAACCATTGCCAACACTATAAATGCCGTAAAC
>Ga0308157_10008724_pt1 | contig 11437 bp, 12 predicted proteins | sample PhyBR1_FD_201035 | JGI IMG/M metagenome (GOLD analysis project Ga0308157, IMG submission 201035) | Phyllosphere microbial communities from UC Gill Tract Community Farm, Albany, California, United States - DLSLB.R1 | ecosystem: Host-associated > Plants > Phyllosphere > Unclassified | place: USA...
CGGCATCCAGGCCGTCATGAAGGCCTATCAACTCTACCTCGAACAAATGCCGCCGGCGCCGGGCGAAGAACCGCTGCTGTCGCTCACCCGCGCCTGGACGCTGGTGCGCTTCTTCCAGAGCGGCATGCTGCTGCTGGCCCCGTGCAGCCGCTGCCAGGGCAAGTTCATCGTCAATGCCCTCGACCTGAATGCCGACTACCTGTGCGGCCTGTGCCACATGCCTTCGCGCGCCGGCAAGACCCGCAAGGCCAAGGATGCCCGCGAAGCCGCCGAGCGCGCCGTCGCGGATGCGGCCGACGACGAATCCGCCGGCCGGGGCAGCGCCTGACGCCGGGCCGCGCTGTTCCTTGCGCTTGTTGAGATTCCCCGCGGTCCGGGCGCTCCTGATCCAGGTCGCCGCCTTTCCGCTCACCCTCGCCATCGTCTACCTGCTCGCCAGTGGCGGCATCGTTGTCCATTACTGGCACGTGGCGCTGGTGCAGGGCATGGTTGCCGCGCTGCTGTCCTGGTGGCGCGGCCTGGCCAGCTGGTGGCGCGCGATCCAGTTCGGCTTTCCCCTTGCGCTGCTGGGCGCCAGCCAGCTGGCCATTCCGCCGGCCGCCTTCCTGGCGATCTTCCTGTTCCTTCTATTGCTGTACTGGTCGACCTACCGTACGCAAGTGCCTTATTACCCGTCCGGACGCAAGGTGTGGGCGGCGCTGGATGCCGCGCTGCCGCAAGGCCGGCCGCTGCGCGTGATCGATATCGGCAGCGGGATCGGCGGCCTGGTGCTCGAGCTGCAGCGGCGCCGGCCCGGGTCGCGCATCGAGGGCATCGAGCTGGCGCCGCTGCCGTGGCTGGCCAGCCACATGCGGGCACTGGCGACCGCTAGCGGCGCCCGTTTCATCCGCGGCGACTACGAAAAACTCGACCTGGGCGAGTACGACGCCGTGTTCGCCTACCTGTCGCCGGCCGCGATGGGCGCGCTGTGGCGCAAGGCCACGCGCGAGATGCGGCCCGGTTCGACGCTTTTCAGTTACGAATTCATCATCGATGACCGGCCGCCGAGCCGTGTTATCCATCCGACCACGAACGGTCCGGCGCTGTATATATGGGACTTTTAGGCGACAAACGGTGAGTATTCCGGGTGGTTTTACTTGCCCGTGGGCCATTCTCCCGCTAGAGTAGTTCCCTACATAAACTTTTTCTGAAATTACCGGTTTCAAGCCCTCAGGACGAGGTCGAAACAGGCTTTTCTGGAGCAAAATCCCTTGTTAGTGATTGTTGGTTATATCCTCGTCTGCGCCTGCGTCTTCGGCGGGTTCGCGCTCGCCGGTGGCCACCTGGCCTCGCTGTGGCAGCCGATCGAGCTCCTGATGATTGGGGGCGCGGCTGTTGGCGCCTTCTTCGTCGGTAACAACGGCAAGTCGATCAAGGCCACCATGAAGGCCTTCCCGAGCGTCTTCAAGGGCTCCAGGTATACGAAGGACATGTATATGGAGCTGATGGCGCTGCAGTTCGATGTGCTTTCCAAGGTGCGCAAGGAAGGCCTGATGTCGATCGAGGGCGACATCGACGCGCCGGAATCGTCGCCACTGTTCTCCAAATACCCTGCGGTGGTGGCTGACCACCACATCATCGAATTCATGACCGATTACCTGCGCTTGATGGTGTCGGGGAATATGGACGCGATGCAGATCGAAAACCTGATGGACAACGAGATCGAGACCCACCACCACGAGGGCGCGGTTCCGGCCCACGTGATCGCCAAGATCGGCGACGGCCTGCCGGCCTTCGGCATCGTGGCGGCGGTGATGGGCGTGGTCCACACGATGGAATCGGTCGGCCTGCCGCCGGCCGAGCTGGGCATCCTGATCGCGAAGGCGCTGGTCGGCACCTTCCTGGGCATCTTGCTGGCCTACGCCTTCGTCAGCCCGCTGGCGAGCGTGCTCGAACAGAAGCTCGAGGAATCGACCAAGATGTTCCAGTGCGTGAAAGTCACGCTGCTGGCGAGCCTGAATGGCTATGCGCCGGCGCTGGCCGTGGAATTCGGCCGCAAGGTGCTGTACTCGACCGAGCGCCCGAGCTTCGCCGAGCTCGAAGAGCACATCAAGAAGAAGAAGTAAGCCGCGATGACCGCATTCGATAGTACGTCTTGCAAGGTGAAGGGAGGCGCGCATGGCTGACGACAACGCGCGGCCGATCGTCATCAAGCGCATCAAGAAGGTGGCCGGCGGCCACCATGGCGGCGCATGGAAGATCGCCTACGCCGACTTCGTGACCGCGATGATGGCGTTCTTCTTGCTGATGTGGCTCCTGGGCTCGACCGCCAAGGGCGACCTGGTCGGCATTTCCGAATACTTCAAGACGCCGCTGAAGGTGGCGATGGCGGGCGGCTCGGGTTCGGGCGACTCGTCGTCGGTGATCAAGGGCGGCGGCGAAGACCTGACCCGCACCGCCGGCCAGGTCAAGCGCGGCGATTCGCCGCCCGAGAAGAAGACCTATGACCTGCAGGCGGCCAAGGCCGCGCTGGCGCGCGAAGAAGGACAGCGCCTGCAAATGCTCAAGTCGCGCATCGAGTCGGCCATCGAGGTCAACCCGATGCTCAAGAAGTACCAGAACCAGCTGCTGCTCGACATCACCAGCGAAGGCCTGCGGATCCAGATCGTGGACGAGAAGAACCGCCCGATGTTCGCGCTGGCCAAGGCCGAGCTGCAGCCGTATACCAAGGAGATCCTGCACATCATCGGCATGGTGCTCAACGAGGTGCCGAACAAGCTGGGCATCTCGGGCCACACCGATTCGACGCCGTACTACAGCGACGCCGGCTACAGCAACTGGGAACTGTCGGCCGACCGCGCCAATGCCTCGCGCCGCGAGATGGTGCTGGGCGGCCTGCAGGACGACAAGGTATTGCGCGTGGTGGGCCTGGCCTCGGCCGCCCACCTGGACGCCAAGGACCCGTTCAACCCGGTCAACCGCCGCATCAGCATCATCGTCATGAACAAGCGCACCGAAGACGCGGTGCGGCGCGACGCGGCCACGCTGGACGTGCCGGCGGAAGACGCGGCAGGCGCGGCGACCGCCACGCTGGAAGCGGTCAGAAAATAGGCCAGGGCAGGACTGGAGAGATGGAAATGACAAGAAAAAAAATATTGGGATCGCACGTCAAGCGCCTGTTGTCGGGCGTGTCCCTGCACGGGCGGCGCCACCTGACCGAGGTCGAGACCGACCTGCTGCAGACCGAACTGCTGCTCGAAGAAGCGATCGACAAGCTCACCGCCAGCTTCATGGCGGTGCATGGCGCGGTCGGCGCGCGCCAGGAAGCGATCGAGCGGCTGCTCGACGGCGGTACGCCGACGCCGGAAGACCGTGCGCTGTTGCGCTCCATGTCGGGCGAGGTGGGGGCGCACGTGAACACGGCGATCACCAGCATGCAGTTCCAGGACATGACGGCGCAACTGATTGAACGTACACTGCGACGCGTGGCGGGCCTGCGCGACTTTCTGGGCACGCTCAGCGAGCATGGCGCCGACATCGCCCCCGAGACCGACAGCGACGAGATCGTCGAGCGGCTCGGCAAGGTCAGCATGGCGCTGGCGATCCAGTCGCTCGAACTGCGCAGCATGCTGCGCCGCTCGGTCGAGCAGAAGCACCTGGAAAGCGGCGACGTCGAGCTGTTCTGAGCGCAACCAATAATATAAACAATTCCACCGGCGCCGAGCCGGATACAAGATAGCAGGAGCAAAGCATGGCAAAAACGATTCTCGCGGTCGACGATTCCAGTTCGCTGCGCCAGATGGTGGCGTTCAGCCTGAAGGCGGCGGGTTACAACGTGGTGGAAGCCGTGGACGGCCAGGACGGTCTCGAGAAGGCGAAGATGCAGGCCGTGGACCTGGTGCTGACCGACCAGAACATGCCGAAAATGGATGGCCTGCAGCTGATCAGGACCCTGCGCACGTTGCCGGAATACGCCAAGACCCCGATCCTGATGCTCACTACCGAGTCGTCGGACGAGATGAAGACCAAGGGCCGTGCGGCCGGCGCCAACGGCTGGCTGGTCAAGCCCTTCGATCCGCAGCGCCTGATCGAGGTGGTCAAAAAAGTGATCGGTTGAGGCCATGCGCGACGCCCTGACCTTGCCTATCTCCGAGCGGACGGCCTTATGACCATCGACATCAGCCAGTTCTACCAGGTCTTTTTCGACGAAGCAGAAGAACTGCTCGCCGAAATGGAACGCCTGCTGCTGGGCGTCGACGTCGCCGCGCCGGATGCGGAAGACCTGAACGCGATCTTCCGCACCGCCCACTCGGTCAAGGGCGGCGCCTCGACCTTCGGCCTGACCGATATGTGCGACGTGACCCACGTGCTGGAGTCGCTGCTGGACCGCATCCGCAAGGGCGAGATGGCGCTGACCTCGAACCACGTGGACGCCTTCCTGGCGGCCAAGGACGGGCTCAAGATGCAGCTCGACGGCCACCGCCATGGGGCGCAAGTCGACAACGAAGCCATCGCCAATGTGCGCATGGCCCTGCACGACCTGGCCGAGGGCCTGGTGCCGGCCGCGCCGGTGGTGGCGCCGTCGTACCTGACGGCCGCGCCGCGCACCGAGCATTCGCTGGACAACGCCCACCGCTACAAGATCGAGCTGCCGCAGGTCGCGCAGCGCGACATCAATGCCCTGGTCGACGAACTGGGCCTGATGGGCCGCGTCTCGGTGGCGCCGCTCGACGGCGGCCGCACGGCGCTCATCATCACCACCCACGAGAGCCTGGACGACATCATCGCGATCTGCTCCTTCGTGCTCGATCCCGACGACCTGAAAATCTTCGAGGCGCCGGCGCTCACGCCCGAGCAGCGTGCGATCGAGGCGGCCGAACGCAAGCGCGTCGAGGATGCCCAGGGTTATGGGTTCTTCGGGCCGGACGACGACGTTGCGCCCGCCAGCGGCGAGCTGTCGGAAGACGACCTGGGTTACGGGTTCTTCCAGCCGATCGAACAGATACGCGCCGCAGCCGGCATCGTGGCCAGCACGCCGGAACCGGCGGCCGCTGCGATCTCGGCCCAGGCACAAAACATGGTCGAGCACCTGGCCGAACTGAGCGCCGAGAAAAAGGCCGCGAAGAAGGACGACAAGAACGAGTCGTCGTCGATCCGGGTCTCGGTCGAGAAGGTCGACCAGCTGATCAACCTGATCGGCGAACTGGTGATCACCAACGCCATGCTCGAGCAGCGCAGCACCGTGCTCGATCCGATCCTGCACGAACGCCTGCTGTCCTCGGTGAGCCAGTTGGGCCGCAATACCCGCGAGCTGCAAGAGGCCGTGATGTCGATCCGCATGATGCCGATGGACTTCGTGTTCTCGCGCTTCCCGCGCATGGTGCGCGACCTGGCCGGCAAACTGGGCAAGAAGGTCGACTTCATCACCCACGGCGCCGCCACCGAGCTCGATAAAGGCCTGATCGAGCGCATCGTCGATCCGCTGACCCACCTGGTGCGCAACTCGATCGACCACGGTGTCGAGATGCCGGCCGCGCGCGTCGCCGCCGGCAAGTCGGAAGCAGGGCGCTTGTTCCTGTCGGCCGGCCACCAGGGCGGCCACATCGTGATCGAGGTGGCCGACGATGGCGGCGGGCTGAATCGCGAGAAGATCCTGGCCAAGGCGGCCTCGAACGGGCTCGCGGTATCGGACAATATGAGCGATTCGGACGTCTGGCAGCTGATCTTCGCGCCGGGCTTCTCGACCGCCGAAGTGGTCACCGACGTCTCCGGCCGCGGGGTCGGCATGGACGTCGTCAAGCGCAATATCACCGCCATGGGCGGCACGGTCGACATCCGTTCGGCGGCCGGCTTCGGCACCACGATCTCGATCTCGCTGCCCCTGACCTTGGCGATCCTCGACGGCATGTCGATCCGGAGCGGCGAGGAAGTCTATATCCTGCCGCTGTCCTTCGTGGTCGAGTCGCTGCAGCCGTCACGCGAAGACGTGCGCGACATCGCCGGGCGCGGGCGCGTGCTGAAGGTGCGCGGCGAATACCTGCCCTTGATCCCATTGCACCAGATGTTCGACATCGAGCCGGTGCACCGCGAGCCGAGCGACGGCATCGTCGTCATCCTCGAGACCGAGGGCAAGAAGGCGGCGCTGTTCGTGGACGAGCTGGTGGGCCAGCAGCAGGTGGTGGTCAAGAACCTGGAAGCGAATTACCGAAAAGTGGCCGGGATCTCCGGCGCAACCATCATGGGCGACGGCGGCGTTGCCCTGATCCTGGATGTGGCGGCGCTGGTGCGCTCGTCGCGCCAGCTGGCCGACGATCCCGTCGTTCTTTAAATTTTTACACTATCAACACAAGAGGAAACCCATGTCCAACCTGGCAAACACCACCTCGGCTGACGGGACCGCAAACGACGGCGCCGGCAACGAATTCCTGGCCTTCACCCTGGGCTCGGAAGAATACGGCATCGACATCCTGAAAGTGCAGGAAATCCGCGGCTACGAAGCGGTGACCCGCATCGCCAACGCGCCCGAATTCATCAAGGGCGTGATCAACCTGCGTGGCATCATCATCCCGGTGGTCGACATGCGCATCAAGTTCAACCTGGGCACCCCGGTGTACGACCAGTTCACCGTCGTGATCATCCTGAACATCGGTGGCCGCATCATGGGCATGGTGGTCGACAGCGTGTCCGACGTCACCACCCTGACGCCAGACCAGATCAAGCCGGCGCCAGAGATGGGCACCGCGTTCAACTCGGACTACATGATCGGCCTGGGCACGGTCGACGAGCGCATGCTGATCCTGGTCGACATCGACAAGCTGATGTCGTCGGGCGAGATGGGCCTGATCGACAAGCTGGCCGCCTGATTCGGCGGCGGCACGCAGCATCCACATCGGACCGCGTCAATCGTGGCGCGGTCCAACCAGCATTCAGAAGGCAAAGAACGTGCCGCAGCAGAAAACAGAGACGGTCAAGGAATTCGATTTCACGCGTCGTGACTTCGAACGGGTACGCGCGCTGATCCACCAGCGCGCCGGCATCTCGCTGGCCGACAGCAAGCAGGAGATGGTCTACAGCCGCCTGGCGCGGCGCCTGCGCGCGACCGGCATCCAGTCGTTCACGAATTACCTGGACGATCTCGAAGCGGGCCGCATGGACCGCGAGTGGGAGTCGTTCACCAATGCGCTGACCACCAACCTGACCTCGTTCTTCCGCGAGGCGCACCACTTCCCGCTGCTGCTCGATCACCTGGTGGCCTTGCGCAAGAAGGACACGCGCCCGCTCACCATCTGGTGCTCGGCCGCCTCCACTGGCGAAGAGCCGTATTCGATCGCGATGACGGCCTGCGAAGCGTTCAACACGCTCACGCCGCCGGTGCAGATCGTCGCCACCGACATCGATACCAATGTGCTGTCCACGGCCTCGAACGGCGTATATCCGATGGAGCGGGTCGAGAAGATGAGCCCCGAACGCCTGCGTCGCTTCTTTTTGAAAGGGAAGGGCGCCCACGAGGGCATGGCGCGCATTCGTCCCGAGCTGCGCTCGCTGGTGACCTTCAAGCAGCTGAACCTGCTGGGCGAGCGCTGGCCGCTGGAAGGGCAGTTCGACGCGATCTTTTGCCGCAACGTGATGATTTATTTCGACAAGCCGACCCAGCGCACCATCCTGGGCCGCTTCGTGCCGCTGATGAAGCCGCATGCGCTGCTGTTCGCCGGGCACTCCGAGAACTTCCTGTATGTGTCGGATTCGCTGCGCCTGCGCGGCAAGACGGTGTATGAACTCGACGGACGCAGTGCCTGAACCCTGACACGACCATGAACAGCCAGTTCGCCACCAACCTCTATCACGACCGCACCTTCAAGGTCGACGCGGCCAAGATCCTGCCGGGCGAGTATTTTTATACCGGCAAGGACATGCTGATCGCGACCGTGCTCGGCTCCTGCGTTTCGGCCTGCATCCGCGACCGCCTGACCGGCCTGGGCGGCATGAACCATTTCATGCTGCCCGACGGCGGCGCCGATGCCGCCAGCAGTCCGGTCTCGGCATCCATGCGCTACGGCTCGTTCGCGATGGAGATCCTGATCAATGACTTGCTCAAGGCCGGCGCGCGGCGCGAACACCTCGACGCGAAGGTGTTCGGCGGCGGCGCCGTGCTGCGCGGCTTTACGGCGATGAACGTGGGCGAGCGCAATGCGGCATTCGTGATGCAGTTCCTCAAGACCGAACGCATCCCGGTGCTGGCCGAAGACCTGAACGACATCTACCCGCGCAAGGTGTTCTTCTTCCCGCGCACGGGCAAGGTGCTGGTCAAGAAACTGATGCAAACCCAGAACGATACGCTGGCCCAGCGTGAACTCGACTACGCCAAGCGACTCAAGGTCGCACCCGTCGGCGGCGCCATCGACCTGTTCTGACGCCTTGCTAGCTGAAAGGGAAACATATGAAGACCAAGGTGCTGATCGTCGACGACTCCGCGCTGATTCGCAGCGTGATGAGCGAGATCGTCAATTCCCAGCCCGACCTCGAAGTGGTCGCGACCGCGCCCGATCCGCTGGTCGCGCGCGAGCTGATCAAAAAGCATAACCCCGATGTGTTGACGCTGGACGTCGAGATGCCCAAGATGGACGGCCTCGATTTCCTGGAAAAACTGATGCGCCTGCGCCCGATGCCGGTGTTGATGGTGTCGTCGCTGACCGAGCGCGGCTCGGAGATCACGATGCGCGCGCTCGAGCTGGGTGCGGTCGACTTCGTGACCAAGCCGAAGATCTCGATCCAGAGCGGCATGCGCGAGTATGCCGACATGATCGCCGACAAGATCCGCGCCGCGGCCCGCGCCCGCATCGCGCCACGTTCGCGCACGGCGCCGGTGGCCAGCGCGCCGCTGTCGGCCCTGAGGAGCCCCCTGATTTCTTCCGAAAAACTGATCATCATCGGGGCCTCGACCGGCGGCACCGAGGCGATCCGCGAATTCCTGATGCAGATGCCGTCCGATTGCCCGGGCATCCTGATCGCCCAGCACATGCCGGAGGGTTTTACGAGCTCGTTCGCCAAGCGCCTCGATTCGCTGTGCAAGATCAGCGTGGTGGAGTCGGCCGGCAACGAACGGGTGCTGCCCGGCCACGCGTATATCGCGCCGGGCCATTCGCATTTGCTGTTGACCCGTTCGGGCGCCAACTACATGACCCGCATCGAGCAAAGCCCGCCGGTGAATCGCCATCGTCCCTCGGTCGACGTGCTGTTCCGCTCCGCTGCGCAGGCGGCCGGTAAAAACGCGGTTGGTGTTATCCTGACCGGCATGGGCAAGGACGGCGCGGCCGGCATGCTCGAGATGCGCGAGGCCGGCGCCCACAACTTCGCGCAGGACGAAGCGAGCTGCGTGGTGTTCGGCATGCCGCGCGAGGCGATCGCGCTGGGCGCCGCCCACGATGTCGGCCCTTTGCAGGCCTTGCCGCGCATGGTGCTCGAACATCTGGCGGCGCAGGGCAGCCGGGCGTTGCGTGTTTGATCCGAATTAGGGTCACAGCAATGCTTTCAGGGCTATTTTATCGCCGTGAAGCAACAAAAATGCTATTCTTGAGCCTGTAAAAGCAGCTCACCCAACAAACCACAGTAAAAGATTCAAACGGAGTTATTCATGGCTGATCCAAAGATGCGTTTCCTGGTTGTTGACGATTTCTCGACGATGCGCCGCATTGTCCGGAATCTGTTGAAAGAACTGGGTTATGCCAACGTCGACGAGGCAGAAGACGGCGTGATGGCGCTGGCCAAGCTGCGCAGCGAATCGTTCGACTTCGTGGTGTCGGACTGGAACATGCCGAATATGGACGGCCTGACCATGCTGCAAAACATCCGTGCCGATCCGGCGCTGGCCAAGCTGCCGGTGCTGATGGTGACCGCGGAAGCGAAGAAAGAGAACATCATCGCCGCCGCGCAAGCGGGCGCCAGCGGCTACGTGGTCAAGCCGTTCACGGCCGCGACCCTCGACGAAAAGCTGAACAAGATCTTCGAGAAACTGGACAAAGCCGGAGCCTGAAATGGGTGAGATGAACTCGGCGCACGAGGCCGGCGCGGCCTCCTCGCATGAAGAGGTGCTCAAGCGGGTCGGCCTGATGACCCGCGCGCTGCACGAAAACCTGCGCGGGCTGGGGCTCGACAAGCTGATCGAAAAAGCGGCGAGCGACATCCCCGATGCGCGCGACCGCCTCGATTACGTGGCGCGCCTGTCGGAGCAGGCCGCCAAGAAGGTGCTGGATGCGACCGATGCGGCCGGCCCTCTGCAAGACGCGATCGAAACCCGCTCGGCCGAGTTGACGTCCGGCTGGCAGTCGCTGCTGGACAAGGGCGCGACCGAGGCCGAATGGCGCGAGATGGCCCAGCGCACGATTTCCAGCATGAACGAGTCGGCCGCGGGGGCAGTTGCCACCCGCAGTGAGCTGATGAACATCATGATGGCCCAGGACTTCCAGGACCTGACCGGCCAGGTGATCGGCCGCATCACCGGCATCGCGCAAAACCTCGAGAAGCAACTGGTGCAGGTGCTGATCGATTTCGCGCCGAGCGAGATCAAGCGCGATCTCGACAACGGCCTCTTGAACGGCCCGCAAATCAAGCCAACCGGCACCGAAGTCGTGGCCGACCAGGGCCAGGTCGACGATCTGCTCGACAGTCTCGGTTTCTAGGCCAGCGCCGGGCAACAACCAACGGCGCCTCCATGCATCGCACTAATTTCATCGTTCGCGAACCGCTGCTCGACCCCAGGCAGCGCGTGATCGGCTATGAACTGTCGTGGCAACAGCACGACGGCCGCATTCCCACCGACCAGGACCTGGAAGGGCTGGTCGGCTTCGTCGCCCAGCACGTCAACCACGAAGAGCATGGCTGGCTGCTGCGCGACAAGATCCTGTTCCTCGACGCGGTGCCGGCCATGCTGTCGACCGACGCCCTGCACGCGCTGCCGCCGGAACGTACCGTGCTTACCTTCGATATCCGCCAGCTGGCCGATCTCGACGTGCGCTCGGCCGTGCAGGCCGTGCGCGCCGGCGGCGTCGGCGTGGCGATCCGCGGTTGCGACATCAACCTGCTGGGGCGCAACCTGTCGCCCTATGCGTCCTATCTCGAGGTGCGCTTTACCGGCGCCAATGTGGCCGACCAGGCCCGCAGCTATGCGGCCGCCAAGCATTCGGCGCTGCGCATGGTGGGGCGGCCGGTGGGCACCTGGGCCGACTTCGACGCCTGCGCCGCGCTGGGACTGGATGCCTTCGTCGGCAAGCTGCACCTGACGCCGCGGCCGGGCAATCCAGTCAAGGGGATGAATCCGACCCAGAGCGTGATCCTGCAATTGATGCAGCTGGTGCAGACCAACGAAGATGTGCCCAAGCTCGAAAGCGTGCTGAAACGCGATCCGGCGCTGACATATAAACTGCTGCGCTATATCAATACTGCCGGCTTTGGAGCGGGGCGC